>Ga0065711_1026514_pt1 | contig 67222 bp, 29 predicted proteins | sample Hoacrofraction12_FD_59098 | JGI IMG/M metagenome (GOLD analysis project Ga0065711, IMG submission 59098) | Hoatzin crop microbial communities from Cojedes, Venezuela - Epithelial fraction 12 v2 (version 2) | ecosystem: Host-associated > Birds > Digestive system > Esophagus > Crop | place...
GTTCATGTTTGCTTTCTGGTTTTCATGGGATGGGGCCAACTGTAGCCTGCTTTCTCCTCCATGGAAGGTATTGCTTAAGGTAATGTAATGCTTAACACATGAAGGTTTTGCGTTGTACATCAGTACCACACTCCAACTTTTGTTTGCAATATTTCCAAATAGCATAGGGGGTTAAATACAACCCTGTGTCTTGCTGCAACATGCAAGGAGAGGACAAAAGGCGATTCCCATCTGTACCGAACAGCTGCCTGCGGGAAGGAGGCACCAGGGCTCCCCTCCCCTGAAACCATTCCTTCTCAGCCAGGTTAACCTGCTTGGTAGCTGAGGGTAAATGCTTTCTGAAACTCTTCCTGAAAGCCAAGTGCTCAAGAAGTTTGAGAAAGGCTGAAGCTGGTGAGCTTTGGGCATCTCAACCCTGTCTCTTAGTACTTCTGCACTGCTGTGTAGCCTCACCTGCTGAACCCTGTCCCTCCAGTCTAAGTGAGCAGCTTCACAGTATTTTGTGTTCCCTCAGCTGTTGGCCTCATATTTTATTCGCTGCAAAGTATTGAGATGCTGAAGATACAGTTATTAACTTCGTTTTGACTCCTTTATGCTGTTTGTGGCAGATCTATCGCTGTGCTCCAGAACCATCAATGAATATATTTTTTCCTTACCATTGCAAAATATCTGTCTGTCTGTCTATCTATCTATTTACTTGGGTGGCTCTGCAGATGGGGAAGTCAAGTTTGGAGAACTCTATCTGCCGGCTGCAGGTTTGGGGTCAGACTTGCTTACATAGTCACTGTGTGTTGTGCTGTTTATTCAAAGCAAGGACTCCCTTGACTCCAGTTGTGGTTTTGTGTGCATTAAACTTTTGCAGTGGAGATCCTGGGTTCTCACTTCAGCTTTGTGACAATTTTTATCTTTCTGGAAGTTTACTCCCACTTCAGCTTCTCAGCTTCACTCCTGTTCAATGGGGAGGCCAAACCAGAAAAGGATGCTGTTGGTGACTGGGAAGGCATGAATGCTGTCAACACCTTCTGCCTCAAGACAGCTCAAGCCTTCACAGAAAGCTCTTGGAAATAAGTGCATTGAGCAAAGGAAAGCGATGCAGAGGGACTGGAAAGGAAGGAGAAGGAATCTGACAGCATCAGAAGTAGCCAGCACCCTTCTTACTGGAGCGTTGATTTTGGGAAAGCCAGAGACATGAATTAATTCACAAAATGTTAGGGGTTGGAAGGGACCTCTGTGAGTCATCTAGTCCAACCCCCAATTCCCTTTCCCAGAGGCTGGAGCAGAGAAACTGGTAGATCTCCACTGAAATGTTGCTGAGCGCCCGGTGCCTCCCATTGCTCACCTGCCATCATCTCGCTGGGTGCTGCCAGCTCTGCCTGCCGGGCTCTGCGTACCTCCCAGCCCTGCCATATTCTGCTGAATATGCATTTTCCTGTGCAGCTGAGTTAATTTTCCTGCAGCGGAGTACCTTGTGAGGCTGCCTGCCTCAGGAATTCGGCCGTCAGCCTTTAGGAGATGCAACCTGCAGGATTCAAAAATAGCATCCAACCCTCTGCAAGGACTCCCTGGTTGGTGTAGGTGGAGCGGCCCTCTGCCTTGGCTCCACCAGCTTCAGTGGCCAAGCGTCATTTCTAGGCACGTTACTCTTATTTACCTGCGTAATAAGTTTAACTGGCACTTGGGGTGCTTGGTTTCTCCAAAGCCTTAAGCTGCCTCTGGCTGACTTCCATCCACAGCAGAGAAAGGGAAGCCTGGCTGAGCAGTGCCTGCTTGCCCTGCCGTGGTGACCCTCCTGGGAGGCGGAAAAGGCGTGTTTTGTTCCAAATGCAAACTGGCTCCATGCAGCTCTCCAGCGCTGTGTTGCTGCCTCCCAGCAGAGTGGAGGAGTTAGGCGGGTCGTGTTTCCCCGCAGAGGAGTGCAGCACTGCTGCGTCCCCGTGCCAGTACGTTCTTCCTCCCTGGGAATGAAATGGCTGAAAGGAATAAAAAGTTTGTGTGGACTTTGGAAGTAAGCCTCTGGTTTGGGTTCCCGTTGCTTTCTCTATGTTCTGCCTTACTGGTATATATGGAGAGAGATTTTTTTCATTGTGGAGGAGGCGGAAAGGGGAGGAATGCTCCTAAAATGCTTAGTCCTTCCTCTTAAACGTGAATTCTCCGTGTTGTCTCATTTCCAGGCTTAGGCATAAGGTAGCTATCAAAGCCTTCCCCTTGGCCTCATCATGCAGCATAGCATATTTTTGTCCTTAAGTGAGGGAAACAGTTGATAAGCTGAAGTTAGCTGTCCTTGCATTGAAAGTGCCGGAGTGGGGCCAGCAATCCCTACCACTGTGGTTATGCGCCTGCTGTGGATGCCTCGCTTTCCATTAGTCCATGCCATGTGCCAGCTGCTTCTTTTCAAGGCAGTGGTTCACATCCTTAGGAAGTTGCGGTGTTGGGGAAATGGCCAACACACTCTTACTCCTGTGCCTGCAGTCTGGCAATGAGAAGCGAGGAGTTGAAGCCAAGTCAGGAACAACTTGTGGACCAAGAGCAAGCAAGTGGGTGCCTCCACCTGAGAAATATTAACCAAAAGCAAACCCTTTAAAGGTGAAATGTCCTCTCTTATCCAGTCTAGGAGGCTAACAGATCTTGATATCTATGGAGGGCTTATGATCCCTGCTGCAAGGTGACCTGTTGTGGCCCTTGCACTCACTACCAGCTGTCCCTTTTCTGGCAGGGAGGAGGCTACCAGTGCAAAAGAACATTATTGTCCTCTCTTAAGGAGTTGTTTATCAATTTAGTTTGCAGGTAGGCCTCGTGTTTTGAAGCTTTAGTAGAAGACAACTTTGGCTGGTTTTGAGATCTGCTGTTGTGTCGATTTGTTTGTTGCCTGTGCTTGTCCCTCACCTTGCAGGCATCCTACCATTATGTCCTTGCAAAGCAAAGTGTTATTCTTCTTTTCCAGTAGGGGTGAGTGATGGCATTTTTCTTCCCGTTGCTTGTGTGTACAGAGTTTCTGGGTTTTCTGTAGTTTTGATAGCAGGAAAAGTCCTGACTGATAGACACAGATGCCCGTCTTAGACGTGGCTCATGTGGAAGTGATTGAGGACCTCAGCTCTTGACTTCAGAGAGTCCTGAGCAACATTGACAGGTGAGAATGCACAAGGTATGGTGCAGGTCAGGAGAGGAAATGGGAGGAAAAGGAGCATTGCAGTATGGTAACTGCAAATCAGTTTTGAGGATTTTGTTTTCCCCTTTGAGTGTTCAGCCAAGTAGCCTGCCTTCACCTTCTATTCCCAAGAAAATAAGAAGGGGAAACCACTGCATTATCCAGAAAGAATGTAGCGGGGGGAGGAGTGCTGAGTGCCCCCCAGCACCTTTGTCCCTTGCACCTCACGATTGCCTGGTTGACATTTGGAGTTCCTGGAAAGCTGTCTGTGCTCGTACTCCTCGCTGGGGGTTGATGTTTGCAGAAGCCAGCTGAAATCCTGCCACAATGACTCTAATGAGCACAGAGCATTGCTCAGAAGGTTTCCTGCCTGCTGTCAATAATGCCAAACCTCTTGATTGCCCTCAAAGACCTGGAGGCCTTGCAGCACTCTCAGAGTTTCCCACTGTCAAAGTTTTCTCCTTAACAAATATCCCAAAGACAACTTCAGAGTTGTATGACTCTGCAGGACAAGGCTATCAAATGGTTTCTCTCACCATCTGATTATTTTTTATTTTGCTCTTTTTCTGGAAACATGGGCCTGTGCCTCGCCTGCCCTCCCCTCCAGTCCCTAATTCAAGTCCCACAGGAAACACCAGCAGCATTACTGCTTTCAGAAAGGCTGGTGTCTCTGTTGGCTTTTCGAAGTTCATGCAAATATGTGTGACTTTTCTGGGGTCAATAGGGGTTGATTTTGTGATCCAATCTGCCATTTTACGCAACTGGATTAGGTACCCAGTTGGACATGGGTTTGTATGCTACATAGATAGGAAAGGCAAATATTTGCCCAGACGTCAGAAACTGTTTCCTCTGTCGCAGGAATACTAGATCCTTTTGCCTTATAATGTAGCCACTGAGTTTAATTCATCCGTGATGGTCAGAGATGTACCAGCTCCTTTCTGTGCCGTATCCCTTGCTGTATTCCTGCTGAGGCAGTCAGCAATGTGCAGGACAATTAAGATTATTTGCTCTCTGAAGTGCTGTGACTAAAAGAGAGAGCTGACTTGTAAGCATCTTTGAGGATAAGCATAATAAGTCTGGTATTTGGGAAACAAAAGAGGAGCTGCAAAAATGCTCCAAGAGATCCTATCTGTAAACCACTTTTATTTATTTGCCACCTTTTTTTTTTCTTTTTTTTTTTTTTCCTATTTAGCTGGATGGAATAGTATTTTATGAGCCATGTTAACTAAATCTTGGCTGCGAATTGACTCTGACTTGGAAACTGCTATGAAACACAGAGATGAGCCAAAGCAGGATCTTACTGCGTAGTGTCCAGAACCATCATTGAGCTGAAACGCTTGCAGCTTCCCGGTCCTCAGGTGGTGGATGGCTTTCGGCTCACTGGGCTGAAGGACTCAAGTCAGGCTGAAGCATGTAGATATTTGGGAATTAGGGTACTGCAGACGTGCATTAGCTTCCATTTGCACAGTACTCTGAAGGTGATAAATGCTGTCTGAATGTTCACTTGAACTTCAGCATGAATTAAATCCGATAGAAGTTTGGTTTGGACTTTATTCCCAAAATGTTGTAACTGGACAAACAGGTTTTGTGGTGGTTTTCCAGTTTTATTCATTTAAATGTTTATGAAAAATATGGGGAAAAGATTCCACTAAGAAAGAAATCTTGCAGTATTCAGGTGACTTGTCCAGTTCTGTGGTGTGACTGCAGCGCCGAATCCTGCAGATTCCTTTCCTTTTGTGGCTACGGTAAAACATGTGTATGAGGAGACAGAGAAGGGTAATCAGAGATAGATGCAGTTCTTCCCTGAACCTTAAAAATTTTGTTTGTGAGAGGAGTTACCTCTAGTTTCCCACTTTCTGGAGTGGGGCACAGACTGACCAGCAATGACTGCACTTGGTGTGGTTGGAGCAGCGAGCTGAAATCCTCTGGCTGGTGTTACGCAGAAACCCAGAGCAGCTGAGCCATCAGTCCCTTCCAGCCTAGAAATGGGAGAATCTGGGCCAGGATTCCGGGGAACATTGCCCAGAGTTAGGCTTTAAAACACAGCCTCCCAAATCTCAGACATGCTAAAGCCCCAGTGGCTCCCACGGATGTCGAAAGCTGGTTTGGGAGCCTTGGCACACCAGAGCATGAGGCCACTTTATCCAGGTGACTGAAGGCAGTTGGCTTTAGGATTGAGATTGGGAACCTCAGCCTGTGTTTGTGGGGGGTTTGTCTTCTAGAAACCCAGACCTGTGTTTGCAGCAGTGAGGATGCTGCCTGCCTGATCAAGGTCTGACATGCAAGGACCTATATGGTCCTAGCAAATGACAAAACATATGAGGAGGTTTGCTGGGGTTTTTTTCTACTCCTGGGAAGCCTTGCTGGATAAGACAGTCCCTCTCAGTTGAATTTCTTTGTGCTCTTCATCCTCCTACTGTGCTGTGCAGAGGCTTTAACATTTTTCACCTTGTTAAATTCACCGTGTGTATTCGTACAGTGAATGAGTCATCTGGTGTATTTTAAGTCCAAACCTTAGGAGAAGATAGATAGCTCCAAAATTGCATTTTCTACTAGAAGCTGATAAGCTTATTACATATGCAAAAAAGCATGTGTATATCAGGCAAAGCCAATATGTGACTGGGTAGCGAAGACCAGTCTGAAATACAAAATATATATAAGGAAGAATTTAAACACCTTACTAAATCACAGCTGTACCATTTTATTAGACATTGTTTCATAAACTGTGAAAGCTTTAGCTATCATATAAATCTGTCTCTTAATAGGCAGCAGTTACATTTCTTTATAATTTATTTCTCTGATACTGCTCAGCAAAAACACACCTTCCTGGCAACTCCATCTGTATACTATCTTTTGTTTATCGCTGCAAGCCCAAATTTCTTGCCATGGTCTCTCCGCTTTTGCCATGTGAACAAGGGAAATACAATCTAGAGGTTGTGAAGACAAGAGTTACAAAGAAGTCCTTCTGTTGCTGGCACTGAGCAAGGGGTTGAGGTGGGCTTCTGCAAGCAGCTTCTCATGTTTCTCATCTGGGACCACCCACTGCTTAGGGTTTGCTTAGCGCCAAGGGCAGTGAGACCTCCTACAGCAGTTCAAAAGGAACGTGATAAATATACAGCCATCAGGGACTGCTGGTATCTCAGTTCAGACTGGTCACTATCATTTTTATTACCCTGATGTGATGCTTACTTGAGTCAGTTGTTCCAGACATGGGAATAGGTGTGAACGTCTTTGATAAGTGTTCTAGGAGATCCCAGCCAGTAAATATCTAATACATTACAATCTGAGGGTGTTGAACATGACTCATGATGCTGGTCAGTTACGTGTACAGACTGCCTTTCAGGGGGGTTCTCACTTGAGCTGTCATGGTTTCCCCCAGCCATCCGGCCTGGAGCAGCAGCTGGCAGTCAGGAACTCAGAATCACAGAATCACAGAATGGTAGGGATTGGAAGGGACCTCTGTGGGTCATCTAGTCCAGCCCCCCTGCCGAAGCAGGGTCACCTACAGTAGGTTGTAGAGGACCTTGTCCAGGTGGGTCTTGAATATCTCCAGAGAAGGAGACTCAACTGCAATGACTTTGTCCATCCTTCTTTTGTTTAGGTCATTAGTGTCTCACCACCAATTCCAGTCGATCAAGAGAGTGGTATCCCCCAATGCTAAGTCTACCAAATGTTTTTATATTTTTGTGTTCAGAGTTTTTGCTGATAATTCTAATACTGGATGGAAACATACTGCCTCTCAATATTCTGCTAAATGGCTAACACATGGATTTTTTCATACTGTTTAAACAATTTTAGTCTCCTTTTGTCATTCGTTTGATGTTTTTTTCCAACCAAGATTCTTGCTCTGGTAAAATGTTTTGAACGCTGTTTCTCCGTCAATGCTTCTCCATATCAATGAAGAAGCACCAGCAGGAATGGGGACAGACAGAGATTTCTCTGTGATTTTCAGCAGCTGATGCTTTTTGGCCAAATGACCTCTGTAAGGGTTTATGCAAAAAGAAGGGAAACTTAAAGCATTTTTTTTTCTAATTATTAGAGGTCTGCCTTCTTTTTCTCAGGTCAAACCATTAGTAAAATCTCCTTTTCCTTGTTAAGGAAAGCCTGAGCAGTGCTCATCGTTTTAAGAGTTGATGATTGCTCTCATAGCTGAAAACGAGCCAACTGTGATATCCGTTGAGAACCTCCTTGTGCAAAACTTCCTTAAAGGAGCACCTAAGAAAAGTGCACTTTTTCTTCATGCCTTTTTTTTTTTTTTTAATTCAGAAGGGGTTAATAATTTATGTGACTTGAGGGAAATATATCAGCCAAAACCAACACACCTAGAAGACAGTCAAGTTCTAGCTATTGGCTCCAAATGAGTGCAGTTTTCTAGAAGTCGAAAGGATCTGTAATGTGGGCTTAGAGTAGGTACAGAAATGTCACCTTGTGGGTTGATGGCTTTGTTATCAAGGACCACCACACAATAGCTCTGATTTACCTGAAACCAGTGTCTCTGCCAGTTCCTGCAATAGGTTTTTCTCACAGCCATTGCATTCAGTATGTTTCTGTAATTAAAATAAGTAATTTAGCTCCTTTAAAAAATATATGCTTACCTGGAATACCTCCTTGCATTTTTAATTGGTTTTTGCTTGTGTCAGACTACTGATGACATTGCAAAATGAAATGAATATTTGATTGCAGAGCTTACAACAAATGGAGGTCTAATTGCTTAAGCCAGTCGTGTTTATATGTCTGATGCCATCAAACTTCTTTTGAAAAAATGCAGCAAAACCCCAGTCTGGCAGGGCCCTTCACCACATCCTTAATTTTCATCTGCATTAGTTTTACAGATGCTTCTGAGACTCCTGAGTCAGAAGCTGAGAAGGGGGCTGGCTTGTTTTGCTTCTGCAGCAGCAAGGCTCAGGTTTAAGTCCTGTATCAAGGATGGCATGGCAGCATGTGCCAGTGAATCCTGGTATTTTAGAGCATGTGCAGAGTTAAGCATATGTTTAAACTGATCAGTCAGATGCTTTACAATGCTTAGTAAATGTAGCCATCAACTGAATGAAAGAGAAGTGCTACCAGGAGCATCCATCTTGCCTGAGATTCAAGAAGAAGCCGAGAAAGCAGTATTTTTGCTATTTGGTCAGGTGTGTGAAATGCAAGCGGCAGCTTTGCAATAGAAGGACTCTTCTGTCACGGATATTTAAGCAAGTTATTAAAACACTTATTCTTGTCCTTTGTGTGAAAAATTGTGGTGAGTAGTTGAGAGATGATTTGTTTATGCTGGCTAACTGCAACCAAAACTTTATTGTTTACCTTTTAGAAAATTTAGGGTGAAACCAAGCAAGGAAATTTGAGAAGTAGAAAAAAAAAATGTAAGCTGTTGAAAAGCAGTGACTTTCTCAAACACAGAGAAAATGTGTGTAAGTGAGAGCTGGTTATGTGCTACCTCTGGGAAACTAACATCAGTGACAATTGAAATATATTTATCTCTTCCAAAGTGAAAACCAGAATTGATTTGATTCTTGGTTACCCTTTTTATATCACAGTGTAGAAGTTGAGACATTTGTTCTTAATCACAGAATTTTTTCTGAAAAGGGAGGATTATACAAATTGCTTGGCTGGAGTTGAGCAGGTAGCGGTGCAGCACCTGTTCTAATTGTGTGCCCACGAGAGGACCTCTCTGTATGGTGGGGTGATGCTTCACCCGTATGAGATTGAGGGTGATGTATGTGAAGGCCAGGCTTGAATGTTTAAACCTTCCTTAAAACTCTTGCAGAGTGATGGAGGAAGATAGGTCCTGAGGATTTTAATGGGATTACAGGTGTGTGACAGATGTTAGGGACACCATTCAAGGTGCACGTGCCCCACACCAGAGAAGTTTACTGCACACCTAGAGTACCTCTTGCTCCCTTTTGGCTTGGGACATGTCCGACACTCAGTCCTGGAGCTGCTGGGAGCTGCGGCCTTTCTGTTTGTAATCTGTTCCACTTTCTGGTGCAAAGAAGAAAGTATTTTTAATGTGAAATCCATTTTAAAACACACACACAAAAAAATGCCCCTACAGCTGTTCGAAAGCTGTTCGGAAGTATGGCATATTAGAAATAGTTCCAGCTGAAATGGATTAGCAGGCAGAGTTCAAGTGAGGAGGTCAAATGTGTAAACTAAATGCAATTTATCTTGTGGCACTGCAGTTTATCACATGGCTGCAGAAATAAAGAAATACCGCACGCATGCACATATTCACACCTAATAATTTAAGAATAACTGGAAAAGGTCTTAAGAGACATTAAAAGGCTTCTGATGACATCATGCTATCTAGGGTAATAAACCAAAGACAGTCAAAGTCTGTTCCAAAATAGCTGTAGCCAGAGATGTCTTTACATGTCTGTCATATATATTTCATGTCTCAGGAAAAAAGGTATTGAACACTAGTATTGCATACTAACTGTATGCGGAGAACTGGTGAGATTTTTCTTCTCATGGATTTCTTCATGCTACATTTCATTATTGTTTTCTTACGTTTACAGAAATCCTGTAGTGTCCAGATTAGCTGCATTTACAGATCTTTAAAACTTGTGGGATGCTTTGCTTCTTAGAAAACTGGAAGAAAATTTTGTCAGGGCGTGACTATGCAGTTTCCTTGGAGCCTCTCCTTTTGGGAAAGTTTTATTTTCTGCTTTAAGGGGAGCCAGAGGCTTCCTCCCCCCTGTTCTCCCTTTTTGAAAATCTTCATCATTAGCTAGAGGGTTTCTCTGTGAATTTGAACAGCAGATGGTGGGACAGTTGAATTCACGAGGGTATCTGCATAGAGGCCCCCTGCTTCCCTGGTGGCTTCAGATCCTGGCGGCGCAGGATTTCCAAGGCCTGTGCTTTGCCAGTGCCGCAGTGTTGGTGATCCTTCAGTGCATCGGGACTGCATGCGGTATTTTCCTTGACAGGTTGCAAAGCTCATAAAATGAGCTCATAGAAGCTCATTTAAAGGTCATGGAAGATGCTCATGAAAATGTGGTCATCCTGGGACTTGTAGATTGGACTGCATTGCCCTGAGACAGTGCAACCTGTTAATAACCTTTAGTCTTGCGCTGGATTTTAATATCATCTAAGATTGCATGTGTGTGTTAATCATGCTCTGATGTGGAAAGGTATTCCTTTGCACTTCGTAAGATGTTTACTAATGTCACTGAAACAGAAAAGGTGATGGGCCTCCTTGTGAAGGAGCAACTGTGACTGGTGAGCCACTTGGAATTAAAAGGTCGAGATAATTTTGCATTTCAGTCACATTGGATGCTAAGTTTAGTGATAAGGACATTCTTTGAAAGATGCTTTAGATGGTGTAAACTCTAGTGAAGGATCTTAGTGTCGCATTAATAATAATTATTGAGAAGTGTGACAAACTCATCTCCAGCAGCCTCTATTAGACACAATCTTGGAGTGAAATTTAAAGTAGAAGGTAATTTCTAGATGCAATTAAAAACTTGTCAGAGTGGAGAAGCAGCCACTTTCTGTCTCACTTTGATTGTAAGCACTGTAACGAAGTGGCTCAGCCTGGCATTTTCCTACCTGCAATCTGAGCACGAGAAATCCTAGTGCAGTATCTGATGCAGTATGCATTAAGCTGTGATGTTGTTCTCAGAGGAAAAATACCCCAAACTTGTTTTCTATGGTAATTTTCTTTTAAAGACTTTTTTTTTTAACAAGTCCCTGAAGTATCAGTCGCCCTCATTTCAACCATAATGGTTTCAAGACGTGATCCCTGCAGAAAACTATTGAGTTGCATGTTTGCAACTTTTCCTTATCCTCGCATGCCAGTTGCTTGGGGGATAGTAACTGGGTCATGTAGCCCTCCTTCCAGTGGCCCCTCCCAGGCTGCATATTTCTGAAATTCTCCTTTGCTTTTGCCTGCCTGTTTTTTATATTATTAAGGAACTTGATACGAGCAAGAAGCTCCTCGACAACAAACTCGGGACTTCTTTGGTTTTAGGCAAAAACCATTATACTTTGCTATTTATGCATCACCATCTACCTCTTCCAGCGATCCCAATCTACTTTTGACCCAAGCAGCCACTGTATTCAGGCCATGGATGGACTTTTTATTTGTGACCGTCTAGCACCAAGGATGAATTTCTGTGTCCCCCAGTCGGGTTCTCCCACCTGCATTTCTAACAGCCATTTACCTCATTTCACATTAACAAAATTTGGGGGGATGGCATTAAGGGGAGACCATTGATATGGCTAAGGTAATTATTGTATGCTAATCTCCTTGTTTTTATCTTGACACAAGCAGGCCATTTAGTAGCTGATCTTGAGTGTTTTGTCTTGATTTGTCACAAGGCTGGCCTTGTCAAAGGAATTGTTGGAGGCTAAGCAGAGAAAGCTCATTTTAGCTCAGTATTATTGGACTTGTGGCCCCCCAAATCCTCAGTGCCAATGACTGTGTGGAGACATGTAGTCTGTGACCCACAGTGATCGTTCCTGTCTGCTCTCCATGAGGTTCAGTGAGATATCCATAGGACCACCCCTTTGCCAGTGCATTTCCATGGTTCAGGATGCCCTTGGGCTGCAAGCTATGGTGGATCTTCAGGAGTGCCTCCCCAGTTGTGGTTGACAGCGATATAGAGCTGGGATAGACGCCTTGCAGCTCCAATGTTTGGTTATAAGTTTCAGGATAGGGCTGCCTGGGCATATCCCATCAACCAACACATCAGGAAGCCAGTGATTTAAAGAAAACCGTTTTGGGAAAGGGTAAAAATCTATAAACGAAAATTAAAACTAACTAGCATTGAATGTATGCACAGGAGAAAGGTTGCATTAAACCTCTTTTATAAGGACATTTTTAAAAACACTCATAACATTGACTTCGGATGGAAAAAAATGGAGCCAATGTGTCCCAAGTTTGGATGTTGGTGTCTGGTGGGATTTTTGCACTGTGTGTGTTGTTTTGGTAAAGACTGGAAGAGTTCTAGGGTTGTGTAGTGCTATGCGTTTTAAATGTCTATAACATAAATAGCTTTACCATCAGAAGGCATAAATGTCAGCCTATTGACACATTATAAAGACACAAATGGAATGTAGCCTGGCAGACTGGTGCTGGTTTTGAGATTTAATAGTACATCTGTATCATTTATCCCAGTGGGAAATAACACAGGATGTTGCCTTGTAATTTTTTACTACTGTATAATAAAATGTAACCATAATAAATGGTGTCTAAGCAAGTAATGCAGCAGATTCTGGATTTCATCCAGTGTCTTTACCACTTATCTTAGGATAGCTTTCGCCCCCCCAACTTTCGGCAGCATCTGATTTTGACTGGATACACATTGAATGTGCATCTCATTAATGTGATGCGTACGAATCTATAGGGAAAGAGACCCTCCTGCGCCAAATGCACCCCACCTCTTAGTTAGCTGGTGTTAGCAGTGTACTGGTTCATTCCTCTTTAGATCACTCACATCGTAAGTTGAACTGTCCTTGAAAGCGTCTGTTCTGCATTTCTGCGCTTCAAGAATGTCTTTGCGAGTTGATTGCTTTCCCAAACGTCCTTACTGTGATATGGTGTCATGTCCAAGTAGCCTTTTGATACAAACTCGAGGAACGATAGTTCATTGAAGTGTTATCAGACTCATGCAAATGGAGAGTAAGGATTTGGTGGCATTATGTTGGTTGAATTTAACTCATTGTGTATTCCCTGCCCAGTGCTAAATGGGGTCATCTTGCACACCTTTCAGCATGTTTGGGAGGTGCTGTGTCCTGCCTGGTGCTGGTCCTTCCCTGGCTGCAGTGTCTGGGCTGTCGCATTGCTGCAGACTGTGATTTTTTTATTTTTTTTTTTATTAAAACCACAAGAAGTCTGAGAAAGGACTCTGTATCCATTTAGGCACTTCTGCAGGGGCCTGATACTGCAGAATGGCTCTCTGGGTGCTCTCTAACATCTGGCCCACGATGTTCCAAGTGAAGAAAAATACGAAAATATTATTCTGTGCGTATGAGAGTACTGCACATTTGTAAAAAGACAATTAACATAGAAATGAGGGAGGCTTTTTGAGTCATCAAGTAGATTCATCAGACTGTGTCATTTCCTTGATTTTCATTTTAATTAGGATTAATCAGTTTTATCTCGTAAGGTCTTTGCAGGGAATTTACACGAAACAGAAGACTTTGGTCAGCAGTGTGCCAGTGTAATAGCCCCTACTTGAAGAAATCCAGCTGTGGCACGTATAGCCAGGATTTGACAGGACTCCAGGCTCTCTTCTGCTCTGGCATTAAATGCCTAGCTGTTGCAGGGAACCCTCTGGGTCTTCCAATATCAGGGCCTGGGCTTCATGTAGCTGCCTAGTTGCTTGCTTCTAAAACATCCTGGGACCAGTATATTGCTTGGGAAACCCCCCCTGGGATGCCAGCTTGAAATAATGACTGTTACCTGCTCCACGAGAAGTCTCACTTAACCCCAGCAGTTGTTGGTCCCGACAGCTGGGAACTAGAGTTGGTTGAGACAAAATGAAGCTGACCTTTTTCTTCTCAAACTCAATATATTTCACAGAAGCGTATGGGTTTGGCTGGAGTTTTGGAGGTTCTGTTTGATATGTTAAAAATGGAAAATGAGGGAAAGTAGCCAGGTAGTTATATAGGAAGGAGAGCAGCATCCCAGCGGCCTCGTAGGCGAGGTTTAAGTGAGTGTTCTGCATGATGTGGAGCAGAAGCATGACTCCGACATGCCTTAGGTGAGTGTTGGTGTCCTAGAATTGGGCTACGTACTCTTTTCTCCCTCCCCCCTCCTTTTTTTTGCATCTTTTTTAAAGTCTCTTTCTCATCTCACTGAGGAAAAAAAAATCTTCGAAAACTGTTACAAAACCAAATTAATCTTTCTGGTTTAGTTGGTAGATGTATTGATGAGCGGAAAAATTTCCTCTTGGAAATTAGAGTAATTTGCAAACATGATGAGCATTTTATTATGATTGTTTCTCTGTACCTAGAATAGATGTCTTGCTATGAATACTTCCATATAATGTGTAGGTGAAAATGTAGCTTGCAGTTTAAGTTTATTTCCTTAGTGGAAAGGATATGATTGATCCAGAATATGAAATGCACATGTTTTCGTATTAATTATGGGAGAAGAAAATTTCACCTATGAGGGCCCTACAACAGTAAGTATCAAGGGTAGGCTTTAAGCTTCTTGTACACTCAAATGACAGATTTGAAAGCCATTAGGCATATGAACAAGAAGAAAATTGAGACAGAAGGCAAAAAATGCTGAAGGGAAAATCCTACTGAAAGCCCACAAAGCATTTTCGTGCTTACAAAAATGACCTGCTTCATTCCTGTTACAAGAAGTGTTAAAATGAGAGCAGGTGACCCCTCTCCCCCAAATCATTCATCTGTTATGCCTGTGATGTATTTAGACTGAGTCCTTTCCCAGATGCTGCAGATCTGTCGGTTCTAGGGGAAATTAATGGGATTTTACCATTTGCTTTGAGGAAAAGGGGACTGGGTTTTCTCCTTCTGTCTTTGGCAGGAAGGAGTGAGGAGCTTTCCTGTCTGCTGGCTTTAAATATTGCATCTTTTTAAGCTTTTTTGCCAGATAGCCTAATTTGTGTTACTGCCATATACCATGTTGGAAAATTACAGAGGTTAATGTACAGCACTGTGATACACAACCATAATGGTAGACTGTAATGTTTTTTAAATGGTAAACCAAAGGCATTCGTAATATGAGTTACAGTGAATTGCCTGCAATTCTTGCCAGAGATTAGTTAAGCATTGCTTTTAATATTTTATGCACTGAAGTTGCTTGCAAAGACTAAAAGCTTCCCCCACTTTGCACACTCGTGCTTTGTCCTTTCTCTGTACAAAGCACAACAGAAGCGCTCTCTTGCTGATGAATTGTATGGCAGCAAATTTTATTAAATTCCAGTTATACCACCTTGGAAAGATTTTTCTAATAATCAATGAAAATTATATCAGATTTATGGTGTCATAAGTGGGCCAGTTAGTTAGAAATTTAACCTTTTGTAATATTGCTAGTTGCATATTAATATTTTTAAATATCTAAAACACATATGAATGATGTAGGAGGTTTTGACTTTAAATGTTACCTTAGAGATTTGACTGTACGTAGTCCCATTAAAACAGAAGAGTACAAGATAAAATGATCCATTTGCAATTATAATTATGCATATCGAGATTGACCATTCCTTAAAAAATTGGAAGTGCAAGGTGGAGAAGGGCACTTGAGCAATCACTCTTTGTTGAAAGCATTGATGGAAGAATAAAAAAATGGAGGGGGATCGATTTGTCAGTAATGTGCACAAAAAAGTATGGGAAGCATTTCATTGGAAGGTGAAAGGGAAGGTAACTCTTTCACTGTCATGGTTAGGTTTGCTTGTAGAGCCACCACAAAAATACATGATCAAATACAGAACAGCAAGTAACACTATGAACTACTTCATCTGCTCTCGACACTTGATAAATAAAGTGTATTAGTTCATCAACTTAGTATTGGAGAGTCAGCATGGCCTCATAAGTGCTCCACAGAGGAGGTGGGCTTTGTTCTTGCTCTGTCGATGGCCTGCTGTTTGACCTTGAGCAACTATTTTTTGTGTCTGTGCCTTTCTTTCTGCTATTCCTTGATTGCGTTGTCTTCTTGGAGGATGAGCTCTTCGGGAGAGAGATTTCTTTGCATTGTATTCTGTGAACAATGAAGTCTGAGCCTAGCCGAAGCCTCAAGGGGCATCTCTAACACAAATTATAATTGTTAGCTTTAATCACTTTCATCAAAAGAGCTTGGTAATGGAGGACAGCAGCGTGCGGGATTTGGAGAGATCTGTAGGGTGCATATTAATTAAGTCACTGTAGGTGAAAGTTCCTGATTTGGTTTTATAGAGCTGATGCAGAGATGCTGACACCTAGGAATGATGCTGTACTGCTCTCTATGGGTTTCCATCACCAAAATCACGATCCCAGGTGCTCACTCCTCTGCTTGAGCAGAGCCAGAAACATTTGTGTGGTTTTTTGTGGGTTCCTCTGCCGTGAGCATTAACAACTGAAGTCGGACTGCTTGACTGTTTACAGCAGACAGCTACTCAAGGGTGGGCCATCCTGTCTTGATGGATTCTCCTCCCAGCTTGTGCTGTTGCTGAACAGAAAGTGTTTATCATTGCTCTCCCTAATAGCAGCTTCTGTTTTGGCACGGAGATGCAGCAGCACGCTGGTTTGCAGATTAATTGCCCTTCTTCTGGCATCTAGTGATGCAGAGCAGTATGTCCTTGTCCTGTTTGGGTGGATGCGTTACTCACCATAGCACAGGATTTAGAAATATTTAGCAATATGAACTCCAGCAGTCACGTTAGTAAGAGCAGGCTGTGTTGAAGTATCTACATTATCTGTTTGGCAGTACCAGGGTAACATGGGACGGAGCAAAGGAAAGAAGATGATTTCCCCTCTCCATTATGATTTTAAGTGAAACCTCTTGCCAAATTGTCCTGGCAGAGTACAGCTGGGGAAGAACTAGGGAAGAAATGACAGATGCTTTCTGAGAAGAAGTACTGTCGGTTTCAGAGGGGAGCAGGTAAGTCGAGTGGTGTGGAAAGCAGTAAAAGAAAATAAGACCAAGCTTCCCTTGCATATGGGGCAGGCACTGTACTGCTGTGAGTGTTAGCAGGAGTCAAAGGTAAAGCAATGTCTCTCTCTTCAGTGTGTTTATTCTACCTTTTAGGGCTGGCACCAAATCCCTGTAGTTCCTGCAGTGCACCCACTACCAGTGAGCGCTGACTGTCCAGCACATATTTTGGAAGATCTTTGTTGTGCAGTCCCTGTATTGTTCCCTTCTTATTTCATTAAGAACAAGAATTCCCCAAACTATATTTGAAATCTGCATAGAAATAGCATGTGGCAGAGGCCAACTCAAGGTTGTACATGTAGCATTTGGGGAGGGAAAGCAAGAAAGATTTACCAGTCAGTACACTCACATTATGATAAAATAAAGGTGAGCTGGGAGGCGAACATATGCTGAATCCTAAAATGACACAGAAGAGCCATAAACCACTGTATGTTGTGCTATCTCTAGCCCTTTACATTCCAAGCAGAAGTGAAATCTGGGATATCATAAATGAAACAAAGATCTTGTTTTAATTTCATTTGAAAAGCTGTTGCAAGGTAATGGGGTAACAAACATTAACTTCTTCAGACTAGGCAAACCACCATTTTTCTGCTCTATACTGCTGTCATCAAATCACAGTTATTCCCCAAAAGCTTCTTGGAACCAGGTGGAGGTTTTGCTGTAAAACACAAGTGGAGTAGTCTAAACAAGTGGCATTCTTCCTAGAAATAAAGTATGTGGATGCCCTCGTGAGGTGTTGCCTGGTCTGCTCTGCACTTGTAAAAGTGTTTTTTCCTACCAAAACTGTATATATTTGATCAAAACCCAAGGCTGAAAACAGCTAACATCTGGAGACTTTTTCATTTGTAGTGAGAAATAATATCAGGTCTTACCCAGAGTTTGCCTGTAAATTTCTTCGATGGTCAAAAACCTATTTATTGCTTACAGAGGCAATTTTGCTCACAGACGACCTGGAATAGGTCTCTTTTTCTTCCAGAGCATCCATACTTGCCTATTACAGAGAAATCACTCAAAGTAGCATGCGTGCTGGACTCTCAAGCCTTGTTTTAAGTTTTAATTTACTACTCTGACTTCCAAGGTTACTGAATGCAAGTGATTGCTCCTTTAGTACGATGAATTATTTGTTGGGTACCAGTGCCTCAGCCTCCTTCTTTTCATACTCTTAAGGGAGTACCTGCCAAGGAGTGTATGGAGCTGGGGTCAAGCTTTCCTGTTTTGGCATCAAAGGTTAAAGCAGGACCATTCTGGATCAGCTGAGCTGTGAGACTGGAGCCCTAGGACCACTGTTTTGGTCTGCAAAGTTTTTGAAGTATAGGATGATCCAGGGTCAGGGACCACGGTAGCAGGGCTAGAGCTGTGCTGCAGTCCCTGCTGAGAAAGGCTTAGGGACCCGCCGCTGCAACTGGAGCAACTGGCCCTGGTTTATCACCAGATCTTATTTTAATCAGGCTTTATAGTTTTTCATTTTAATACACTTCTTCCAAATGAAATAGCCTGTGTTCCTCTCAACAGGTTGTGGAAAATGAGCTGGGCTTATAGTTAATGTTGGAAGCAAAATTTAGGCAGGAGGACTCATTGCCATTTCCCTTGCATGTATTTTTTAATTGTATTTTCTAATTGTTTAATTGGGGTGGGATGGGGTCCAGGAGTCCTGTGTCATCCAGCTGGACTCTGACAAAACTGATTTCCACCAAAGTTTCATCTGTAGCAATCCTAGCTGCAAGGAGCAATTTTTCATGTGTAATTAATCCCAATAACACCAGCGCTTCCAGGAGGCTGACCTGGATCCATGCATTTCATGCTGTTGTCAATTAATGTTACATTTAGCATCTAACACTATAGTTAGAAGAAAATATTGAAGATGTAAGGGAGCGGGGGAAATTTAAGGTGTAACTGCTGAGGAACAGGAATTAACATCCTTACAATCATAATTTATTTCATGTTCTTTTCAAACTAGATATTTCTTTATTGTTCTGGTGCATCAACCTCTAAAAATCTCTGGTAAATCCTCTACTATAACAATAGTTTATCCAGATCACACTGGAGTCTGTTACGGCCAAGAAATACTCATGTACCTGCATGTGTGTTCAATAACTACTTGTACCTCTAGGGTTTTTTTAATAATTGGCAGCGATAGCTTCCACTGATTTTTTTTTTCATCTAACTGTTGTTGGTTATGTGCTAGTACTGTCTTCCCATACAGAGATGTGCTTCACAGAGGTTAAAAATTCTTACAGCTTTTTAAAATCAGATCTGTTGAAAAAACCAGTTGTTCATTGCTGTATCCTCTGGTGCATGTATAGCAGAAAGTTCGTGAGTGCCTAATAGGTCCTCAGAGGCAAGTGTGAATGTTTTTTAATGTTTTTTTTCTTTTTTTCTTTGTTTCCAGAAATGCTGAATTCACTATTCTGAAAAAAATAGCGTGTGGATTTTTAGCACCCGAAGAACAAGAAAAGGTAATTACTGGACTGTATAGTCTAGCCTCATTTGTTGGCTGTGCTAAGATATTAAACTACTTGACCTGATCATGTTGCGTGAGCCTACAGCACTGTCTCTGCACATGGGTTTTGTGTATTTTCAGTTACGCAGGCACGATTGTTTCTTGAGAATATTCCTTTATGGAAAGGGAATGGGGGAACAAAAGCAGCAGAGCATGAAAATTCTGAAGCAAAATGGTAGGGAATGGCATACTGTGAATTTCTTCAGTGCGTGTAAAAGTGGAAAAGGTAAAAGGGGGGGGGGCGGGAAATAGCAAGGTGTAAGTGTGCCAACAGAAGCAGCTGTGGACTTCCCTGTATTTGCGTGACCGCTTCGCACTGCCTTGCAGCACGGTGAGCAAGTATCGTAGGAGGCGCAGTGTTCATCAGTGTTACAGCAGCCTCGTCATGTTTCGGTGACTGAGTAACTTGTGTGGTGGTGCACCCTGCTCCAGAGGTCATGAGGTCCTCTGCTGCCTGCGAGCCTGCTTCTTGCAGTCGAGTCTCTTGATCCTCTTGGGTCGTGACATTTTGCTTGGGCAATGCAGCTCGACAGGGCTGTGGCTCAGGTTCTGGTGTTAAACAAAATGCTGTTCATCAAACTTTCATGAGCCACTTTGCCGGGGGCTGCCTCTTGAAAGATTAGGCTTCAAAAAGCAGCAAGGAAAACTGTGCTGCTCTGTACCACTGCCGTCTCCTGTATTTAATTCCACCTTCTTTCCAAGTCTGAGGGGCAAGCACCCCTGTGGGACCTTGTGTGGTTTTGCACTTTGCTCCTTTCTGGAGACAAGTGATGTAGAAGTTGGGCAAGGAGGGCATGACCATGTTGGAGAGTGGTGGTCCTTCTTCAGCTGGTACATCCTTCCAGCAGTACGATGATTCAGAGGAGGGAACAGGACCCCACGTCTGCCTTAAAGCCTGTGAATGGCTTCATTAGTACTGTTGATATCCTAAGAGGAATCTACATGAGCTGAGCCTTTCAGTTACTTTTTCTAATAATTAATATGATGACTTCAAAGTAGGAAGAGATGTATGTAGATGCCACAGTATGGAGAGCAAAAGGAGACATACGGTATGAAGGTCTGTACATTTAAGTGTAGCAAAGCAAGCATAGTGAGATTTAAGAAAACAGCTGCAAAGAGGTTCAGGTAGGAGATGTTGCAGGAGTCAGGAAAGCTTCTGTATGATCACGTAACATGTTCTTATGAGACACTTTTCACTTCATTGTTAGGTTTGGAAAATGCATGTGAGTGACATCTTGTGTTCACTACATCTGCAGTGCCATACTGCCGATAATTAGCACGTGCATTTTAGAGGCAGCATAAGTAAGCCAAGATGACAACAAAAAAAATCATAGGGTGGACCAATGCTACCGCCTTCATGTATCAGCATTATAATTTTTCTGGAAGCCCATCTTCCCACCCTACAAATGGAAGTGCCATCTCAGTCCTCAGGAAGGATGTTGAAACACACTGAAAGGGCTTAAATTTGCAACTTGCTTTGATCCTTCTGTATTTTTTTTTTGTGGTGGACTCTGCATGTGTAGATTTAGTGCAAAATTACAACAGGAGAGGAAAAATAGCAGATGGGGGAGAAGCTCTAGGAGCAAATAAACACTCGATCAAAATGCATTAAGTTTTTAGAGAACCACATAGTCCTGTATTTTGGGCTCACAGTGGTTTGAATTACCTTCCATGTGCTAACGAATGGGATTCGTTTTGTTGGATACTTCCATAAGTATTTAAAGCCTTGTGTCACCATTGCCAGCTCATTTCTGTGTCCTGGGACTGTCATGTTTGGGCACTTACCCTACATCTCCTGCACATGTTAACTTTACTGGGGACTCAAACAATTCATTGCTTTGAGTATAAGTCGGTTTATCCATGTCAAAAAGAAATACTGAAAAATCCAATTTATTTAAAATCATTAATTTCCCAAAGGGAATAATGGAAAGGTGGTTTATACCTTTCTCCTTCTCAGTATCCTGCAGGTTACAGTAAGATGCTATATGTTGATAAAGAGAAAGACTGTGCTGCACTGTTGAGTTCCACTGGTATTTCACTGCTCTTTTATAGGGTCGTGAAATATTAGTCTGTTATCTGTGCAATTTAAAATTATCTGAACGAATCCAATAGTTTGTGAGTGTTTATGCTTTTTGTACAGTTGTAAAGAGATTTTTTTTAAAAAAATCAGTATTTGTTTTTGTAAGCATGAAACTAAAAATACCCCCAGATTCATCATGGCTAAGTGCTTTCCAAGGACTTGGAATGAAACTACCTGCGCTTTAAAGCAATGTGGCTGAAACGGGAATTATTCCCACTGGATTTCTTAAAAGCTATAGACATTGTCTTAAAGTTTAAGCATAAGCAATAGTGTAAGTAGGTAAAGGTATGTATGTAGCAAAGAAATGGCCACTCACGTTGTTATATTTGATCAGTGTGTCATTTTTATTATCCTTTCCTGTTCTCCGAGGTCAGGAGGTTGCACGCAACTTTTTGTCAGCCCATGAAAGGGATCTCACAGAGTCATTTAGCTCTGTTGACTGTAAGAGCAGGTCAGCCGAGAGCTCCGTAATTCCTCCAGACTTCAGCAGTGTCCTTTCATTCAGTACCGCGTGGCGCTAGATTGCAGTGGCTGGGCTAGGGACGTACTGGACGTGTCTCATTGTCTTGAAGAGATGCTAGCTGCTCTGTGCATGCGCCATCCCCTAGGAAAGGCTTTGCCCCATCTTATGGGAGAAGTGAGCTTGATGGGGGTGTTCATCCCCATGAAATGGGGGCTTTTTGCAGATGGAGTGGATTTCATGCTGTGCTGCTGTTAACATCGATGAGTGGGGTCTGAAGCTTCAGTGATTGAGATTGTGCTTTTATTCCCTGCATGACGAGGCCAAAGTAAGAGATCTCAAGGCTCAAGGGCACGAGAAGCACTCTCTTTTGTTCTTGGTGCTTTTTTTTTTTTTTTAAACCAGCTGGCCATGACATTAAGAATTCTAATTAATTTAGAAACCACAGGCAGTTGAAGAGAGTGAGCAATGTAATAACTGGGCCATGGGGCAGAGTAAAAGCACATCAATTATTCAGGCAGTTGCTGCTGCTTATTCCCTTCCTGGAGCTGGGCTGGCTGTCAGTGTGTGTCAGCGATGCTGCTAATGCCCTTCAGAATTTACATGCATAAACAGTGGGCTTTTAAAATCTGCACGAGGATAACTTCAGCATTTTCAATGATAGCTGCCAGCAGCGTGCTCCGTCTGGCGAGCACCGGGGGCTCTGACCAGTATTTTGGGTGCCTAGTTCAAAACCGGGATCTTCACAAGTGCATCCACTGGAAACCACTGCTGTGGAGGAGCTGCTTCTCAAAGTGGCTGAGGGGCAGTCTGAGCCATGGGAATAAAGAAACAGTCCTGCTTTAAAATGCAGATGGTGTTTGAGAGTGTTCTCTCTGGGCGAGTGAAGACCAGCATCTCTTATAATGCATCATCCTCTCCTACTGTTTCCATGATGACCCCAAAGCATGTGGTGCAAGGATTCCATGGATGCCACTGGGGCTGGACCTGCTGCAGTTGCTCTGCAGGGATGAGGGGCAGGAAGCATCCTCCTCCTTTTCCTCATAGCTGTGGCTATTTCACATCCTGCACCTTGACTTAGCTGTGGGAAAGGTGAAAAACAAGGAAGCTTTTCTCATTGAGAAGATCTAGATTCATGGGACTGTGGTGATCATCTTATACAGGTGCACCACAAAGTCTCCTGTTAGGGATGCCACGGTGAGCAACAGTGATTTCTGCGTTGAACCAGCAAGGGGTCTGAAAATTGGAGGACCTGTTGGATCTTTCTGCCGTGGACTACAAGCAGAGCACAAAGCCTTATTTTCCTGGCTGGCTAGCATGGTTATCCCTACTGCTGGAGGCAGCCACCTTGCTTTATAAAAAGTGAGCTAATTTGTGAAGGCGATGAAATAAAATGAGCCTTGCTAATTATGTGTTGTGCCGGCAAAATGACCAGCTTCTATTCGGAAAACGCTGGCTGTAATTAACAGTGAAAGGCTTTCTTCTCTGATCTGTGTAGCCATTTATGAATCACTTCTCCCCATGGAAACTTTTAAATCTGTCTCACTGGGGAGCCTGAGGAGGAACAGGTAAAATGGATTTGCTTTAATAGCTGCGGTTGTAACTTAAACACTTGAAATGATATTAAGCATCTTTCTCCATTAGCATTTCATGTTGATCCTGACGATATACCAGCCGAGGCTAAGACAGGATCAGCGTTCATTAAATGGAAGAAACTAAACTCCATAGAATAATGCTTTGGCTAAATGGGGCCTTCATTGCACTGAGAACAAGAATGCAATTAGCTGAAATGTTTGTTTACAAAATCTAATTCCTGGGGAGTATCTTCTCAGATTGGCGCTTACATCTCCTGGGCTGGTTTTGTTGCCAAGGCTTGCAGATTGACAGATTTTGCAAAGCTGGGTTGTAGCACGTGTATAACGGATGGGTCAAACTTTGCATGGTAAAGCTGAACCCAGCTGAAGAGCAAAGGCTGAGCTGCAGATGTGCCGGAGTTTATTTGTGCATTCCCCCCATCTATTTTACAGTTTACAGTTAGCTGCAATTAATAATAATTATTAAATGTTCCAGATACTAAACAGTGTAGGCTGAAGAGAAGCTGGAAATTGTGCGTTGCCGAGTGTTGTTATTGCTATGCTCCTGTCCTCCACCTAGAGCCCAAACCAGAGAAATCACAAATGGGTTCCAGCTGGGTGAGGATGCATGTCTCCCAGGGTACCTGCATGAGGAGCCTTGTCCTTCTGGTTGGTTGAGAAATGCAGACACCCTCGGTAGATGATTTAGCCCATCCATGATGTGCGTTGTGCTGTGGAAATGCTGCTTCTCCTCAGGTTACAGAGGGGAAACATGACCACTGCCATCCAGATATTAGGGTTGGGTTGTTTTTTTTTCAGTTGTTTTTTCTGGGGTGTGTGCGGGGTTTTTTTGTTAAATTAAGGCCACTAACGTGCTTCAGAGCTTATATTTAGGCGAATCAGGAGACAGGGAAAACTATTATAGGAAAATGTAAACATGTCTTGTGGGAACCGGATGAGAAAACTGATCTTGACAAGAAGAAAACATCTCACGCCGCTTATAATATCGGCTATGCACGAAGGGTGGAGGCGTGAGCGCTTCATTCTGTGTCTTCACACAGGTGATGAAGTGCCAACGGTAGGGTTCGATTTTGTCACTGTGTAGGGTTTGTGGAGTGTGAAGGATCAGACGTCTTGAGTGTGTGTTGATACCAACAAAATAGCATGTGTTAATTTTAAAGTGTATAATAAAACATTGCTTTGCGTGCTAGGATATGGTGTGGCAGTATTTATTAGCTCATTTTCTTCTTACTGTGTAGTGCCTCTACTTTCTTTGCAGTTATTTCTTGCAGCTTCCTTGCAAATGAATAGGTGTCTGGGCTTATCTGTCAGGTGACATTGGGTAAGTACGCATTTCCTGGACACATTTGCCTCATGCATCTGGTGGCAAACATTAAACAGTTACCAGAATAATACAATTTCCTCCCCATTTGCGGAATACAGGATATTAATGGAATAGTCAGTATAATCTGTTTGGCGATGGCTTATAGTCATGTTAAATGATGGGGAACAGACTAATGAAGACCATCCTGTTGATGGATAAGGGTTACAATTTACCAACTCCACAGTCAGTAACTGCAAGAAAACAAAGCTGCTTTTGCCTAGTCCGCAGAGCGGTGGGCAGTCCACAGGTGTGTCCATGCATGTTGTACCGAGTAGATCTGCAAAGCGAGGGGTCAAGCTCCAGACCTCTGTGGGAGGTTGGGATGGGTCCACTGCAGAGGCTCCTTATCTGGTTGCAAGAGGTAAAGTCTAAAAATCCGTCAGACATCTTAGCTGTGACTTGTTAATGAGCTCGTTGCAGTGTTGTGGGTCTTGCTGCCTCCTCCCCTGCAAGTGATGCTCCCCAGCAACACTCCTCCTCCTTCAGGCAGCAAAAGGGGAACTGCAGGAGTTGATGCAGGGGCTTCCTCCTTGAGAGGGTCTGCTCAGGGGTTCACTTGGGATTTGATGCTAATATAGCATTTAAGACAGCACTTTTTCAGTTTCAACACTGGAAAGGACAAATGCTTTCCTTAATTTGCGAGAAGTGTGCCTGATACTACATGTTTATATATGCCTGAGAGTCTATTCTCAAGACAGTACATGGGCCTATCTCCTATGAAAGCTAATTACACTATTAGGGGAAGATCCTGCTAACTTAATAAGACACATTTATTTGTGTCTTAAGAGGATTTTTTGCTGAAGTGAAAGAAATCCTGAACAGTGCCAAATTTCGTTGGAAGTGTATTGTTCTTCCCTGTCCCTTCTTCTCTCCCCCTGTCAAAACTGTTCTGGAAATTGAAAATATTTCATAAGATCGAGGCATACCAAAGTAATTGATGGCAAGCAGCACTTTTCTGAGCTGTAGGGGAATTAGTCGTGCAGATGGCTTGAGGCTGATTTTTTTTTTCCTGTGGGATAGTCAGTAGGAGGCAGCATTGCCGACAGGGCCGTATACATTACAGGTATAGAAAACACAGGGAATGGAAAGAACCATGGCCAAAGTATCTCCCTTTGACCCTGCTTCGCTGTGACTTTAGCAGCCACTCCAGGTGCTATCAAGACTTTGGGGCAGATCGGGGGATTTATTTCCTGGGTCTACCTTGGGATGGAGGAGAGGACCCAGGGCCAGGGTGACTGCATCTACCCCTACCCCAGCACCCCTGTCCTCTTGGCATCCCACGAGGCAGACCATCTTCATCTCTTCTGCACTTCCACAGATAGTTACACTGCTATTAGGAGCTGAGCCTTGAGGTTTCGTACCAGCATGATTTGAATTAAGTCTAATTTAGACAAAAGTTTTAAGAGCTCTCTCCCCTCCCTCCCATACAAAATAAATTGGAGAGTTTAAATGCACTGTGTCTGGCTTGGAGGCATTTCCCTCTGGTTTATTGCTTTGCTTTTATTGATGGGCTGTGTTTGCTCTCACACAAACTGATTAATTTGAACTCGATGATTTGTTTCACACAAGTTGTTTGCTTAGGGATGAAGGCCAAATTAAGGGGTTTTTATGGGGTGGAAACTTTAGTTCCTACAGACTTCTTCAGATCTTGGTTCCGCTCCCTGCAAAGTTTATATAGACGCAGATAAAGTGGCCCTTGGCCAAGCTGGGAAGGTGCAACCTGCCAAGTAGCTGTAGGGACAGCAGGAGGACACGTTAAGTCACAGACAGAAAAATGGTGGAGCTTTTGAAAAATGTAAGATGATCTGATTCTGTTTCCTGATTTCTTAAAATAAGAACAAAATTGGAACAATCAATCCAATTATATTAAAATATGAAGGTATGCTAAGTACAGCATTCGATATGTATTTTTTCACTATAAATACACCCCCAAGGAATCATTCTATTTTTAAGATGAACTTGGTATTATGATAATGTAAAAGAAGTCTATAATTTATAATTCCAGTTGGAGGTGAAAGAAATTTAACATGTCAGCCTCTCTATTCATTACCCCAGCAGTCAAGACTAACAGGCTGTTCCTTCACCTTCGCTGTCAATCATTCAGATAGACCAATTATGGATTCATTTTAAAAAAATATGTATCAAAAGAGAAAATGCAGCAGAAGAAGGTTCAACATACAAATTTTTTAAAAACCAGGTCTGTAAGGGTACATTTAGTCCTACTCTGTATGAGCTTCATGGCCAAAACACTCCAATTATTACTCTGGTCTTTCTGGAGGTGCTGTATGGACTAAGTTGAGAAGGGATTCTCCAGTGTGTGTGTGTTGGAAAAGAGCTGGTGACAGCTGACAGTCACTTCTAGTACCATTTAGAAACACTCACTGCCTGGCAGGGTTTTTTTTAAAAAAAAGGAGGAGGTGAAAGATAAAGCCTTATATTGGTATTTGGGTCTTGGCTGTGCAGAGCCATTCACATAGAGCCTGGACTACTGAAAATGTATTCAGACAGGACAACCTCTGGATGCATATCTTTCAGTATGTACATTAAGAAATCCATTTGCATTAATTTGTGCTCTGCACAAGTTCTTCTAAAATGTAGATGCTGAAAAAAAATGCATTCTGGCTCGGTTGAGATTGCTCTTAATTTTTAGTGTTAGGTTTTGGAGTTTTGAGCCTTAAAGGTCTGCAGTGCAGCACTTCTTTAGCATTGAATTTAGAGGGGACTGTTTCCTTTCAAGATGTAGGATGTAATTGCATTGACCTCTGCTCTGCCAGTACTAAATATTCAATGCGCTCCAAAAAAAATCCACAGAACTGGAACTGGAAAATCAGATTCCTTATTGAGATGCATAAATATAGTCACAGATCTAGTAATCTTGTTTTAAAGCAGCAGCATTCCTTTGGGGTAAGTTTATTATGACAAAATATACATGGCCAAACTTAAATATAATTAACCTAATATAATCAGACTGATTTGGAGCAGAGGTAGGTCAACACTAAGTGCTTTGGAAAATCTCATCCCAGCTCTCTAGAGGTTAAGGCTACGAGTGCAGAGCATCAGCCTAAGTCATGCTAAAGAGGCAGAAGGGATGTTTCTCAACGGAGCGAGGCTTCAGTTGGAAAGCAGAATCATGAAACAGACTGGAGGGGTAAGAAAGATCTGCAGCCAGATGGGGAAGTGTCCAGCTTTGCCCAAGGCACGAGGCTTGGAAGTTAACCCGCTTAGTTGCATCTGCGGCTCTCTGCTACCAGCAGTATGTGTATATGGGCAATCTCCCTGGTTTTGGGTGGGTAGGGGCATCGTCTCTGTGTGTTGAGCAGCACTGCTGCACTGACGGAGCACAGATGAAAAGCTTGAGGTTGTTGGCCCCAGTTTTCTCTTTGGTTTTACCTTCTTTAAACAAAAAGCGTTGTTGCAAAGGCAGTGTCCTTGGGATTTTAATACTCGCTGGAATCTTGCAGCATGGGAACTCATTTTTGGCATAATATTTTCATTTTAATACCTAGAAGTCCAGTAGTATTTTAGGCATTTGAGTGAGTAGAGTTTTGCTGTTGTTCATGGAAAGGCTCTTGAGGGCTCTTTTCATGTCTCTGTGAATAGCATTGCAACTGATTTAGTTAAGGAGATGAAAACATTAGGTCTAGCGAGGCTGTGGAAAGAGTATCAACACCCTTTGCATGCATGGCTTCCAGCTGTGTTTTTTTGAAGTGAGCCTGGATTTGGCTCCTAGATCACATGGACGTGGAAAGAGATTTGGCCAGATCCAAGCCACGCAGCTTCAGTCCCTTTGCAATCAATGAGGCAGCTCGTTCTAACCCCTCACCCTGAGCTCGTCGCTAGTGCTTCATCCCGCACACATCAAGCTGATGGAGGTGCTTCTCCCATCAGCCGCAGTGTCCTGGCATAAGATGCATGCAGTCTGCTGGTGCCTCCTCTCCTCTTGGTGCCAGCAGCTGTGTTATTGCAAGCCCCCAGAGGAAGGCATTCCTGCCACTCTCTACAATAGTTAAAGAGTAGCTTTGTCTCCCCATATAACTATTGCAGTTTATACAAATAAGAAACTGATTTGCCGATGAAACTTTCTCTTTGACCACGTGTTTGCGATTTTAAGAGTAATTTGTGCTATTAAAAAAAATTCTAGCCTAAGCAGTAAGTTTAGCCCTCAAACTGCCCTCAAACATGCAGCAGCATGGTGCCGTTTGGAAAAGCACACAGCTGCTTTATGTATAGCATATGCGTGAGTTAAATCTCCTGGGTTGCATTCCGTGATCAACGGTTTTATACAGGAACACTCACATCTCAGTACGTGGATCTAAACCTATTGAGGCTTACCCTTTGAGACTGACTTTTGCACGTGCATATAATATGGAGCCTACAAAGGACTGGAAAAACATTTTCTTGGCATCTGACTATCCCTGGGCTGGGCCTGGCACCTATAGGTAAGAAAAAAAACCCTGCAAATGCTGAAGGCAGAGGATAGAAAGAAGCAGCACATTGAGTAACCAGATAGGGCGGGCCAACGTTAAGAGCAGGATGGTTATGGTAACTGTAATGTGCAGAAGTCACAGTACATCAGCTGCCTAATCAGTGCCAAATGATTTGTAGGCATCTCAGCAGAGGTGAGTTTTAAGGAGGTTTGAAGGAGAATGGTGTCGTGGCTCTGCAGATTTGTACTCTTCACCTGGGGGAAGAGGGACTCTGGGAAAAGCATGAAGGTTATTACTTCACTGCAGCTTTTCTGTATATTTTTATGTACTCTTCTTTTTCTATATTCTTTTACTTACAAATTTTTTCTTTAATTTTCTTCATATTCTAGAGAGTCTCTCTAATGAAACAGGGTGATTGTGGGCCCGGATGTCGCGCTGCAAATGCCAGTTTTAAACCAGCTGAGAATCTGGCCTGATATTTAGCAGTCGCTTAGTACTTTCATCTTCAAAGTACTGTGCAAACATTAATTAATTCTGCTGGGGAGCGCACAAGAAAGTGCTGCTGGAATAGTTATGCAGACTGCAAAGCTGAGAGAGACGGCAAGGACAGTATTGCTGGGATTGGGAGGTCTATACTTACATGCATAATTCGGCAAAGGGCCCCACAAGTGATTTCATGGGATAAAAATCTCCTTTAGGTTGCCTGTTTTTTACACTGAATGGGTGTTTTGTGTTTCCAAAGGAGGAGGGTATCTCCCTGCTGCTGCTGTCCTGCTGAGGGAGAAGGGTGACCTGGGACTTCTGAGCCCACAGCCACCCCTTCAGAGGGGTTCAAGCTTGCAGAGACAGTAACCTCAACAGCCAGGCAAATGCTCTGTGGATGCTGGGTGCTGAGGCAGAGAGACCGTACAGAAGTCAGGGCTGCAGTTGCATGCTTTTCACTTGGAAAATACATAAATTGCCTGCAGCACGTGCAGATTTGGAGGTGCGCAGTGCTCTGCTCTGCACTTGGGGGTCTTTGCATAAGCAGAACTATTTTGTCCATGCAGATGTTGGCTTTGGCAGGAATGAGAAAGCACAGCAGACCTGCAAAAAGGACTGTGAGAAAGTGTTTTATCTGCTCTTAAGGACAATGTGAGCAGCTTTTGGTGTGGGCTGAAGAGGATGAGGAGTGCTTGTACATCCCCCGCTGCTGTCTCTGCACAGTGCTTTGAGAGTTGCCTGGAGCACCGCTTTTGAGCGAAGATGCAACTCCACAATATTTTAACACTGAATCCACTCAATCAGTCCCTATATTATTAAAAGGAGCTTCTAAATGATCACGCCTACTGATGCCAAATTATTAGCAGCAAACCACGTGAGCCTTATATGACTTAGCTAGTGCTGTACCAGTCGATTCCAGGTTGAAATAGGCATGCAGGGCAAGGAGGTATACAATTTATTAGTGTTATGAGGGTAAATTGGAGTGGGAGCGCTGATGGGACCAAAAGGGAAGGCAGAGGGGTGCTTGATGCCAGAAAGTGACATGACTGTAAAGAAATTTTGCTGGTTGGATGTCTGTTGGGGATTGGATGTGAATCTGTGCTTTGGTCTGGAAGCTGGAGGTGAGACGTCTCTTCATATTGAGTGGAAAGACAAACTGAACAAAAGACAGATTCAGGTTCACAGGATGGGAGCTAGGTTTTGGCTCGACTTCGCTGACCTTGCTTGGATGTGTAGGTTGAGGGAAGCTTTAAACTTCTCGCACGACTCATTTAATAGCACTTAACACAATGGCAATTTTTAGAAGCTGTGCAAATGCACTTAGAAAAAGTATATTTCTTTAGCTTTGGCGAAATAGGTAGATAAAATGTTCCTGACTGCAGGCTTGTGTTCATTGAGATCCATAGGTACCTACTGATAGTTTTCTAAAATTATTTTTTGAGTTGATGACTTAAGGAGCCAAGGAAAGAGATCACTGCTGAGGCAGTTGCTTTTCCTGCATGCATGGTCTATGCATTTGAGATAGTCAAATTGTATCTAGAGCTGCACAGTTTTAATTTCCCACTCTTCCTAAGACTTCAGTAGATTAACGTGCTCAGAAATATTTCTTTTTAATCTCAAGATATTACTATGCCTAGGTTTGCATGAAAGGCAAGGCTGGATCTCTTGAAGCTTGCAAGCTGTAATCAGAGATGTTTATATGAAACTTTAGCATTCCATCGTATCTTACCATCTTGGGAGTGAAAAAATAAACTTAATGAACCTAGATCAGACAGATTTGTGATGAAGTCCCAGAGAAGAGAGAAGATTTGCAAGTAGCTGTGATTTTGCTGTGTGATTTTAATTTTATGGGCCCCTGTTGTTCAATGTTTTCTTCAGAGTAACGAAGAGTTGCATTAAATATTAAACAAACGGTGTGATGATTCATAAAGAGGGTCATGAGCTCCATATGTGAGTTTGAAATTTAATCTCCATCTGGTTTTACTATAATCCATGTCATATGTCCGGGATAAGAGAACTCCAGTGTCTACGAATAATTAGTTAGTGATCAAAACAGAAAAAAAAATTCCATTGAAACAATTTTGTCTTAGAAAAGGCTATTTCTTCAAAACAAAATTGCTTGTTAAAGCTCATCAATTTTAATGGCATTTTCTTTTGAGCAGAAGTAAGACAAAAAGAATTTGGAAAATGTCAGAATGTCTTCTTGAGATTTGCAGAGTTCATAATCTTTTTTAGTGCAAAATGACTTTCATCTAGAGTTGTACCTCTTACTCTGGTTTAATAAGAAAAGAGGAAAGTGAGGCTTTGTCTTTTCATCGTATGTAACTTATTATAATAAACCTAAAATTACTTTCTTTCTAGAGTGTTTCACTAAAAAGGAAAACTTGATTAGCTTTTTTTCTGATATCTACATATAATTTTAATAGCAGTTCAGATTGGGAAAAAAAATAAATCTCCAAGTCTTTTCTTTGGATTAGGAAATAAATTTTTCCTCTGCTTACCCCAGAGCCCTGGAAAAATACCTGTCAGCCATTCATCTCTCAGACAAATATGCTGAGGTTTTTCCCAGGCCTTGCAGAGATTGCGTCCTCCTTTGCATGACAATTATAAGGCAGTGCTGGGGGATACCACAAGTCAAAAACTTGCCTGTCCTTTATAGCAGCTGCTCACAACACAAAACACACATACACGCAACAAAAAAGTCCAGTGCTCATCTGTGGAGTTTCCCAATAGGTTTTCCTATGCTGCAGGTGGCTTTCAGCCTGCACATGGATGCACACGTGGAGTTCACATGTTGGCTCAGTTGCGTCTTGACTTTGAGCTACAAAAGGTTTTTTTGCTCACGGCATTTGGAGACTACGTATTGAATAAGCACTCAAGAAATACCATGGAGGCAGTGGGAGCGCAGGTCCTGATACGGTGGGGTAGGTCACTTCATGCATGACTCTAATTAAGGAGTGTTGCTGTTGCATTTAGTTGAGCAACTATTAAAGAAGGTTTTAGCACATGCTTGAACTTCAGAAGTGGGCATATGGATGCACACAGAATTGAAGTTTTAAGACCTGTAGTGTCTACAGGCCTCAGTAAGTACAACTGTACTTAGTCTCTTATGGATGAGGGCTGTCTTTCTTGATGTGTGGCTTGGTCTTACCACGTTGTTGAGAAAGTAGGGAAGGATGTTTCCTGTCCCTGTGCCATGATGGTAGGCTCTGGGAGATACAGGAGAGCTTGTGGGATGGGATCTGTGGGGTTACTGGTCAGCCTCCCAGTCAGGGCAGGACTATTGTCTGCACGAGACCAACTTGGTGGTGGCTTTGTCTAGCTGTATCTTAGAAAGCTTCAAGGATGGAGATAGCACTATCTCTCTGATAACCTGTCCTGGGGTACTGAATTCTTAAAATAAGAGAAATGTGTAAAGTTCTGGGGGAGAAAAAAGAAGACCCAATTTAAAATATAAAAATAAATTAATCTACTTAACTTAGTTAAATATATACAATTAGGGAAGTATGCAAATGGTTACACAAGCAGAAGTTTGGTATCTAATTGTAAATTAGACAGCTGCAGGATATCGGTAGACATATGGCAGGAATGTAAATAGTTTGCTCGCACTTTAGTGACATCCTGGAAAGCTGTGTGTGAACTTTCTGAAGTGAAGAGAGAGAAGACGATTTCCTGGAAAAGAGTTTGCGAGAGAAGTAATCGCTAATAAATAATCTGTGTCCCTCTGGAAGGTAAAAGTTTTGTTCTGGCACTTGCTTAAAAAGCAGCCTCTAATCAGACTTCATTTTCTTGTTAAACTGAGGAGCACCAAGCAAGCTGGACAAGGTGCTGGTTGCATTGTGTAGCTGGAGCCATCATAGATCAGAGCTAGCTCCTCCGTGGGACCTGCCTGCTGATTTCAGCATAACCTCCTGGCAGATGCTTTGTGTCTACCAGGATTTAGGAACAATGACAAAGAGGAGGGTAAACAGTTGAGTAATTCAAGGGGGAGTGTCAAATTCCAGAGTGTAAATTCATATGTCAGTGGCCAAAACTCCACGTTCTTCCGCCAAACCAAATGCAAGAGTTGCCTGCATACCAGCTGTAGGGGTTGCTGCTACTTACAGTGACCTTTAAAATAATATCCTAGTGGAAGGCAATACTGTGAGGCACTAATTTTGGCTCATTTTGCAAGCCAGCAAAGCTGTCTAAATATCTAATGCACTTTCGTTAATAGTTGGCCATCACATGTTTTGCTTTGCATAAGGTGATGCTATCAAGGCCATAAAAATTCCCAATCTTATGATAGCTAATGTTGATTTTCATATTATCTGAAAGACAGAGCAAGAGTAAAGCTTGAATAGCATGTTTGATTTTGGGATGGGAGTCTAGCAACTTCTTAAATAATTTTTGTAAAGTTCGTAGTGGGCCGAATTCTGGCGCTGTTGAGAGCAGCAGTAGCTATTCCAGTTTACTTTGCTGGGATCATGCATCTGCCTTAGGGACGGATTTCAGTCCTGTAGCTTGTTAATTGTAATTTTAGTCAAAGGGCCAGACTTACTTTGCAGCTTGATGTAATTTTTTTTTTTTTTAAATAAGATGATTTCTGAAGGATGTAAAGAAGCTTTTATGGCGTGGAAGCAGTGAAAGGAGAGCGAGGAAAATCAAAGAAATTCAGACATCAGTAATGTTTCAAAAGTACATTTCACAGGGGAGTTTTCCTTAACTATCCTTCAAAGATGACAAGATGGAAAATTTGGTTATTAATCAATGCTGTTATCTCTTTGTTGGTTTCAAGAACATTTTTTTAAAATGAAGATTAACATCTGGTTCAGTCTACAAAGAATATTTAGAATTGTAAAACTTTAAGTAACCATAAATTACTTAAAGTGCATGGAGATTAATACGAAAAGAAAAGCACTTCGAGCATTGTTCTTTTAAGAGGTGAGCTTAGCCTATGTAGTCATGGAGTTATGTCATTGGTATATCCTTACCAAATAATTGCAAACATATAGCAAAAATCAATCCCTGGAATCAGCTGACACACAACTACACCACAGGGTGTTCTATTACAGCAGAGCTTGAGAATTGCAAAACCAATTTTCCATATAAAAATTACTTTAATATGATCTGAGTGCCATGATTTGGTTCATCTGAAATGCTGTAAGTCAAGCTGTTTGTTGATGTTCCTAGAAGGCCTCTGTAATTCTACATTTATTTATAAAGGCCTAGTTTCTAATAGAATTTACGACCAGAGCTTGTAAATAAGAAATTGGAATATTTCTATGGGGAGGTGTGGGTATATTTAACCAGGTAATTTTCCACTCGTGAAGTAGGAAGGAGAGGCTCTTATAAATGGTCATTACTTTCCAAAAGATACTCTGAAAGATAAGAAGAGATTTCTGTTTTCTCCTTTATCACAGCACATTATTGATTTGGTTTGCAGCAAGCAGAGGACCTTTCAGTCAGCCCATGGCTATAACGCTGTGGATGTTTATTTTCCCCTTAACTGGACTGTGGTATTTCAGTAGCCCCCAACTGCATGCTCAAAACACTTCTGTAATGGTGTTTCACTTAAAGAATGATAATAAGTTACACCCCTGTTAGTTGTGGTGGCACTTTTGGCATTTTAGTGGCAGGTCATTGGAATTTTAATGACTCTGCAAGCTCACTGCTGCTCCAAATGAGTCTAGAGAATAATATAATGAAAATCTCATCGCTTTCACTTTTGAAATAATTTCTTATGGGAGAGGTACCTCATAGCACTGGGTTGTTTTCTGACTGTCAAAACTTGGTGGATTTTATTGTTGGATACTGGAAGCTAAAAAGGTTAGGACTGTAAGTGGATAAAACATCTTTTCTTCTTCTGGAAAGACTGGTTAATATTTTTGTTGGTGGGTTTCTCTGGGAAGTCTAGGTAAAAGTTTGTATAAGTGAAAGAAGTCTGATGCTTTCTTTCAGTCTTAGGAATCCATAAGTAACTTATTTTCTGCTGTGTGATTCTGCACTTAACGTGGCTAAATTGAGTGCAGTGAATGGTGAATCAGGAAGGGATACTTAGGAACTAATTCCTAAAACACTAAAATCTATTTTTTACCTTCTTCAAAGGGATGGAGCGTTCATTCTTTGCATCCTCCATGGGCTTCCGTGTAATGAGACTTTCCTGTCTTCACAGTCTCTTGTTTTCTATCATCATGGATATTTAGGTCATTATCTCCTCTCTTCTCCTGTCCTATCCCTAACTTCCTTCTTTTCAAATCTGTCTCCTTCTTGAGTCCCAGGTTTGATTGATAGGCAGCTCTGTGAAAAAATTAAGTTTTTGTATGAGGTTTTGTTTCAGCAAAACCACTGCTGAGTATTACTTGCCTACTTTAAAGCCCTCTTAGGTGTTTTTCAGTGCCTCAGTAAATATGAGGTCATTATATTCTTTTTCTGGCTTTCTCTTTCTTTGTCTTTCTGGTCTAAGTCCCTTTTAGTCATGCTGAATGGCACCATGCCACCCTGGGTACCTGTAGGTCCTGTTTCCCATCGGAAGGATTCCCTGGCCCTGGTAAGGAAGATTTTGAACAGCGATGAGAAGAGATCTCTTTGCTGGAAGATGTCCATTTCTGCCTCAGCACCAGACATGTCGCGTTGGGGCTGCCCTAAGGCTTGTGAGCTGAAACTGTTTTCCAACAGCAAAAAGGGAAGTGGATTTGGCAGCAGTACAAAGGTCAGCTTTTTTTTGGGGGGTGGGAAAAATTAAAAAAAAAAAAAAAAAGAAAGTCTGCTTATAGTAAAGACCATGCAGAAGAGTTTAAAATTGTCCCTCCCAGGCTGGCTCACACTATCCTGAGCTAGGTGGTCCTTCCCAATTACAGCGTGACTTTTCCCCCGCTGGCTGAGCTCCCTGCCTGACTGCTTTCCCTGAGATGCTTTACAGCTGTGTGACTTCCACACTACCCACTGGTAGATGAGCAAAGAGGTGTTCTATCAGTGGAGCATGGGCTAGATGAGAAAATGGAACATTTCAGCGCTGCAAGAAGCACTGTAGTGGACAAACTGGTAGAAAACTGATTCCAAGATAGTTTTGACTTGTTTTCAACCTCTTTGAAGTAATCCCTCTAGGTTTCCTGGTGGAAATTTTGTTTTTGCTTAATACTTTTTATTCTTGGAGTTTTGATGAAATGTCAAAATTTGTCGAGCTTCTCCAGCTAGCTCAGTTTTTGCCCTTCTGGAAAGACCAGGGTAGAGATAAAAACAAAGTCAGAGGGCTTGTCTTGCCTTTCTGCAGGCTGGAGGCGTCATTGCTAGCTAGAAGATTAATGATGTAAAACTTTTTCAGACGATCTTAGCATTCAGAAGCTCCCATTATTCTTGCTATATGTGGTACACTTTGAGAAATCAGCCCTGACTGGAGAAGCTGAGAACTTTTAAAAACTTATCTGTGAATTATTCTACTTATTTTAAAAGCCTGCACTTACTTTTTTGCATAATACACTAACCTGCTGAGAGAAAGCAGGGAAAAAGATAAATTAGAAAATTAGATGAAAAATTAGATAAATTAGAAAAAATCAGATAAATTAGAAAATATCTCTCCCCTCGCCCCCCACTCTCTGCAGTGCCAGCTCCTGCTGGTTGGTTGTCTTGTTTAACTTATTTTCTGGATTCATATAACTGAAATTTGCATATAAATTACAGGTTTACTAATGTACATTTTTCTTTTTCTGTGGTTTTGAATTGGCAGAGACTTCACCCTCCGGGCTTGCTGTCTTTCACTCTCATGTATCGAGGAAAGCTCAAAAGTCTTTTCCATATTTTTTCTCCATTTTAAAATGAAAATGTTACACACTGAAGTTGAGCAGCGCAGTCTTCTTTAATGCAATATGCAGTTTGCACTCAGATCACTTGCTCCTGTGTATAATTTATACATGAATCATGAATTACGTTTGGATTCTCAGGAAGCGAAAGTAAATTGGGTAGAGCCACATCCAATTATGTAATGAATTCCTCACGGTAAAATTTACAGCGGGGATGTTGCGAAGTGGAACACTGATAAAAGATTTCCAAAAGATTTGTTGCAGTATCTCCTGATAAGCCTCTGTCCATTTTAGGCATAGAAGAGCCATTTTGATTCAAACAATAAAATATTTAAAGGTGCATGGGATTGTTTTTCATTGTAGCTTGGTACCAGTACATAGATAAAGGAGGAGAAGAAATACTTGATACAGTCTCACCAAACAAAAGCTTCTTCCTAACATGTCGTAAAGAATTTGCAACATAACTCTTTTTTATGGCTTTAAAAGCACTTTCTAGGCTGCATCTAATGGATTATATTTTGAGGAGCTATTTCTTGACCCTGGACTTGACTTTTTTAAACTTGCTGCTGAACCCTGCCTTACCAGGGAAAATATGGCTCGTGAGCTTTTATGTAGCGAGCAAACAACCGGTGGCACTGCAAGAAGCATTGGTAATTTCACCTGTGTTTGTGACATTGATTTCTTTTAATAGCTTTCTTGTTTGCGTTTTCTCCCACATGTTTCTTATTGTGCTTTGACCTGTTACTTTTAATTCATTTTTTCAGTCAGTACTCAAGCAGCCTGGGCTTGGGCTGTGTTGTGCAGGTGTTTTTCCTGAGCAGGACATCCCCAGTCTTTCCAGTGGGATATCCTTCTTCAAAACCCATAACGTGGCTCCTAAAAGTTGCATATCGGTTGCAGCCAAAGGGTGAACAGGTGGATACATCCATGCCTTTTGTATTGAATAAATCTCCTTCTGATGCTGCACCTCATGTTAGAAAAATTCCATGACAGTGACCAATGACTTGTACCACATAGACATCAATAGCTATTAAGGGAGCACTTTTGTTTCTTTGCCTTAGATTTACTACCTTAGCAAATCTTCGTGCTACTTTGCACCAAAAAACCATGTGTCTGTGTGGTGGGGAGCTGGCTCTGGTGTGGGAAGCAGGATAGCGGCATCCCAAGAGCTTTGCTTAAGCCATGTGCTGTCTTCAAATCTCACCTTTTATAAAACCGGAAGTCTGGAGGCATTTGAATAAGGAAGGTTTATTTTGCTAGACGAGTAGAACATCTTAGCAGCTCCCATGGCTTAATTCCATTTCATAGATTAATTTATCTATTGAATTGACTACATGAAATGTTGAAGCACACCTACGCAAGGGAAGAGCCTGGGACGTTTGCTTCTAATTCCTGCCGGTTTTCAGAGTTTCCTGTGGTGTTTTTAGTTTTACCGAATGCTTTAAGCGTAAAATCTTGGCCTACTCTCAAGCTGATGATGGGAAGTTTGCCATCATCTTCAACAGGCTGAGGATTTCCCTGAATAGGATTAAAGATGTTTGCCCTGATAGAGTTCAAGGTCAGAGTTATAAAGAAAATGCCCTGACTGTACAGAAAAGTGGCCTCAAACTCTCGGGCCATGAGCTCCTGCACGGCCTGATGTCACCTCTCCTGACAACACCCATATGGTCCCCTGAAAGAGGGTGCTGGCTCTCGAGGGCCAGCCATTCCTGCTGCCATGGTCCTCATGTCATCATATGGAAAGGTGGAGGAGACATGGTTAGGGTGACTTTAGAGGAGGTTTCTAACCAGAGCGTGTGGTCTAAGCAGTCATTTAGGTACCATAATCTGTAGTTTGCATCAAGGCTTTTGTAGCGGGAACATTACCAAACCAAAAGGCACATCTTCTGATGGGCTCTTCCAAATCTTAAACTGAATTATTCCATTCCCCTGCGTTTCCTTTGGTGATGACACAAGTCCAATTCTATCCCATCTGATGAAAGTGATCTTTGACAGGGCTGTTCCTCAACATATACTCAGTCCTAATTATACTGAATTTTGTACAGAGTGGTTTCCAGCTGGGCAGGTCAGAGTGGAGCTGACAGGAGTTGGATGCTTGTGCTCACAGCTCTGCTCAAATTATGAGCTTGGTGAAGGCATCCCACATGAAGATGTTTTCGGACATCAAAAGCCAAAACAAAGTCAAGCTGAGCTATATAGTTCCTGCGAGTTTACGGCTTTCCCCATAGTCTCAGCTAAGCAAAAGTTGTTGGTTTTTTTTTACAAGTGCAAATTCAAGCTGAGACAATAATTAGCATCTTGTTTGTTTGTTTGTCACCTTGAAGGAAGAAAGGTCGAATATAGTCAGCCTGAGAACTACTTTTCATTTCCCCCTTGAAGCATTTAATTAGATTTCTCATGTAATGTAAAAAAGAGATAGTATTTTTAATACAGCAGTCAGAGCTTGCTGGAATGGCTTATCCATTTAAGGCTTTTTTTTTTCCCCTCCTTTTATTTCTTGCTGGCTTCATAGCCCAATTTGTAATTTTTCTTAAAAAGTGACAAGTTTAAACACTTAACCCTTCTTGCAGAGAACAGGCAGGGGTTTTTTTCTCTTTTAGAAAGGAAGGCTATAAATCAGCACAATGTACAAATAAAAACACTGCTGTATAAGACACTAAGAGGCACTTAGAAAATGCCCAGAATGAAAGTCTTACAGCTTATGCATCTTTTTCTTTTTCCAGGAATGCATACATAAATGCAGTATGCATAGCTCTTTGAAAATGGGCTAATTATTTCTTGGGTATTGCAATATTTTTTCACCTGTTTCTCCTGGTTTGGGGATTCTTTTTCTTTTTTTCCCTCCTAGAGGACAGGGTTGCTAGATAAGTGGAACTGTACGTGTTAGGCTGTGAGGTTGGTTCAGTGATTTTCATGGTGGGTAGCAATTGCAAGGAGGAGAGAGGCAGTATGCATTGGTGGGTTACAGACCTTGCTGCATGTCACAACAGCTGAAAAACCCCGAACGTGATGTTGGTGGGTTTTTTTTTTTTCCTTCAGTCATGTCCCTGTTCATTGGAGTTACAGCTGGGAGGATGCTTTTCTTCTTCTCTCTCTTGTGATGCAGTGGTCCCTGTGTCTGTGTAGAGATGGCCACCAATTTTCTTTAAAATCCCAATACGTCTCCTCTCTGTGCCCAATGGACTGAGCTACCCTGTGGGTATATTTTACCTGTGCGAATATACTCATGCACTGTTCCAGGTATGCATTAAAGTGCACATTTAAACAAAAAAGAAGCTGAAACGGCAGAGCAGATATGCAGTATTGCCTGTGTCATGGTATTAAAACGGGAATTTTTCTGAAATTTCTTTCCCCTGTGTGCTGCCCCATCCGTTTTATCTCCTAAACAAACTGGAGTTTGTAACTGCTTCTAATCCAGGTCTTTTTGCTATCGGAACTTTTACTAGTAATGCAAAGCCCCATAGGGGATTAGCCAACCTGAACATTTCAAATTTTAAACTTCAGTAAGTCTCGAGTTATAAGTAGGGAGAAAAAGCCTTTCTCAGTCATTTTCAAATCAGCTTTCTATCTGCCCTGCCATACCTTCCTCTCCCCCTCCTGCAGTAAAACTGTATTTTTTTTTCAGTGAATGTAGAGTGAAAACCCTTGAAGGGAAAAATCTTGCTTATCCTTCCAGGGCATGGAGAGACAGCAAAGCCTAGAAAATGCCAGGACGCAAGGAAGATTTTTCAGAGTCTCCTGCGTGGAGAAATGCTCCTGCAGACCCTGATCCTGACCAGCCTCTTGCAGTCACTAATTGCACCGTACTTTTAGACTGGGCATCTAAACCTGCTGGATATAAAGAAGGGACAGTTGAAGATCTCAGGATTTAAATCACAGAAGCCACTCTCCAAAGTGGGTACTGTTTTACAAAGGTATCAAAAGCTAGTAAAAGCTGTTTGGTGGCGAGTTGCTAAAAAGGTCTTTTTTTATGACAGTTTCATTTTGATTTGCAAACCCAAGTCATGTCTGTGAGGATGCAGAACCGATCGATTCTTTCTCAAAACCTTCTTCAGAAATGCAGCAGTACTTGGTGTCAGAAATTAAGACACATACCTTAGCAAATGCCCATGGGCTAGAGTCTGTAAAAATGAAGAGAGGAAGACAGATTTACTGTCACATCTGGAAGGAAAAAAGGAAAAAAAAAAAATTCTTAGAAAGTGGGGAAGGTAGTTGTGGCCTTACTGCAGTCAAAACAGTGCCGTGGGGTGGGTTTAGGGTTTTTTTCAGTGGTGGAAATACATAAATTTATTTCTGCATAACACATTGGTATTCATGCTACTTAACCACACCATGAAAACAGCAATTCAAAAGTCAATATTATATTTAAATATCAGACAATTGAGATTTCAGTTGTTTCTCAGCAAAAGAGCTCCAGCTGAGAACATACTGGCCTATAGACTCATAGGAGGGAAAAGTCCATAATGGGCAATTATGGATTAAATGAGTGGGGTTATGTGGTGTTTATTTTACTTGTTTATTCAGAATTATTCAACACATAAAAAAACCCAAAACCCTTAACAGGTAATTGATCTATAAGCATTTTGTGTTTGATACATTGATTAGTTGTGGTCCTATAAAATGGTGTACACTGAAGTGCACTTTCTGGTTCTGGCGATGTTTGACTGTGACTTTGCATTTCATTTCCCTGTGTAGTTAAGTTTAAAGTCACTGCAAACATTTTACCATGAAATTGAAGAGGATACCATAAGGTATGATTCTTTAAAATTGTCTGCTAAAATAATGAAATAGTTTGATACAAGTGGTTGACATCGAAGATGACTCTGTTTGACCGACTGTGCCCATATTTTCAATGATCTTCAGTAAGTCATCAAGTTAATGAGGAGGAAAAGTCTGTCTGGAGGGGGTAAAAAGTAGCTAGAGGAATATCTGGGTGATGTAATAAAGTGTGCGTGTTTGTTACAGCAACCTTCGTCTGGCTTCGACGCAGGTCTTATTTCTACTACATCTTGTTCACAGCGAGAGAATTAAGGAGTCCCACTTACTTGAGTAGGAGTAAGATATTTTAGTAAATAGCTCTCGACTTCATTAAAAGGAGTTCTGCATGTTCAAGAATAATTTTATTTATTCTAGCGCAAAACAGGGTGTCGAGGAATTTCTTGGCTATATGTCAAAAAAAGGGAGCAAGGAGGGTGAGAAACAGCCATCCTTGTTGTTAGTTCCAGTCACCTTAAAATGTGCAAATTAATAGTGCAAACTAAGAGCCAGATTCAGATGTGGCGTACTGTTAGAGGCACAGCTGTAATTTGCTTATGATGTATTAAAAAACAGAAATACCTCAAGCTGCATTAGGTGGTGTTGATTGCCAGTTCCCTCCTGCATAAACGCCATTAGATGCCTAAAGTTACAAATTGCTTTAATAACTTTCACAACTGATTGGTAATCACCCTGCAATTAATGAAATAGGGAAAACACCTCTTGCTAAATGCATTGTCTTCAATTCCTCCTGCATAATTTCCAAAGTATAGAGATCATTTTCAACAAATCCCATACTGGAAAGGTCATCTCTGAAGTTCTACTCATATTCAGGTTCCTATTTTCCTTTCTTAGTTCAAAAAAATGTATATCCAACCCATTTCTCCTATGCCCTGTTGTCCAGTGTGGCTTTGTGCATGTGCTCCAGCGTTTGCTGGGTAACTCCAGGGAGATATTTGTAGCTCACTGGAAGTGATGCTGAAGATGAATTTGCCAGAGCTTGCTTGCTGTGTGTCCATACAGGGAGGTGGAGCATCACGCTGTAAACTCGCATAGCAGTGCACTTACAGCCTTATAAAACCACGTGAGCTGAAGAATTGCAATTCAGGATAGACTTGTTTGGATGGGGGTTGTTTCTTTTTTTGTCCTCTCAAAGTGAGAAGAGCTACAAGAATGGTCTCTAGAAAAGTCCCATAAAATTGTGTCGTCATTTAAGGATAAAATTAGTGGCCACTAGTTAATGATGCAGGAATTAAATACATGGCACTGAACTGAGTGCAACACTTTACCTCTTGCTGTTGCTAGATTTCAGAGCCATTAATGTCCCTTAACAAACATCTGAAGGTAATTTCAAAGGGTGGGGGAGGTTAGAGAAAAGAGCACAGCGGTGTTTTATAGTTGAGATTGCCTATATATTAGACAGCTCTGACAGAGCGTGTAATTAATTTTTTAAGTGTTTATAGTAAAGAATAAATAACTAGTAATACATATGGCACATTATAAATGTTTCAAGTGCACTGTAGTTGGGCTAGATGTTAAGCTATGGCTTTGTTGTGGTTTTGAACAGAGTTAGCATAGCTAAAATTGGCCATTTAGGGTCAGGTTTTCTCAAGTAAAATTTAGCACCTACGTAAGAGTCTAAGCAAGGTGGCCTGGTTTTGGAAAAGTCGGTGTGTGTATCAGCAAAATTCAACAGCATGGCGGTGGTTTCTGCCATACTTGCTGTCCTCAGAAAAAATCAGTGGATTTCTCCAGCAGTCTCTCTCCTGACAGTTAGTATCTAAACGGTTGCTGAGCGCTTTTGAAACTCTGGCCCTTAGCTTTTTATATGATCTATAATTTTATATGCAGTGCATCTGAAGAAGAATATGTATGATTCATATGCACATACAGGAACCAACACAGAGGAATAATTTTAATATAAATCCCAGTGCTGTCTGTTTGTTATGTTCTGAAATGTTGCATAGAATAATTCAAATATTTATAGATGGTAGTTCAGCTGGTGCTTTGCTTGCAGCATTTGCCTTTTTTCATGTCTCAGTTGAGCTGTTCTTCCTTCCTTCTTTTGCACTGGAAACATCGCCTGTGCCCAGCACTGTCCTTCTGCTTCATCCTCTGGAAACTCAAGCTGTGAAAAACACATCTCGGGTTCTGGGGTCCCATTTTCTGCTCTGGACACTGAAGCCATACCAAGGAGCAGGACTGCATTTCTTTGCCACATGCTCCATCAGGAGTAGAGGAGTTTGCTCTGCTTTCTATGGGTTGTGTCCTTTTGGAGCTCCTAAGGCAGAGGAGTTTGTTTAACAGCTCCTTGTATACAGAGAGTAAGTTATGACTATGCTAGATGTAGTGATGATTAGAAGGGTGTTAATATCTGCATTTTCATGCCGACCACATACAGTGTCTTGGCCTGGCAGTCCCACGCTGGGATGTTGCTTTGAAGCAGCTTCTTTGCACCATAAAATCAAAGGGCTTTTTTCCTACCAGGGAAGCACCAAGGTGCCCCAAGAATCTCTCAGGTTAGAGATATGCCTCGAAAGCAAGGCTGATATAATTACCCATAGAGATTCGTGTCTGTCGTCAGCACTGCGGGGTGATTTGATCTGCATGTATAAAGTTGTCGGTTTAGGAAGTTGCACATCTTGCGTGTTTTTCTTTTTGCTTGTGCTTTAATTCTTCACTGCCTGGCTGGCAGATAGAGAAGCAGTAAAGTTGTCAACATTGAGAAGCGTGGTATAATATTAAAATGCTGTAGTTTCCATTGAACAGATGATGGCAAGAAGTTATTTTAATGGGTTTGTTGAGAATTGTGCTTTCAAAGACTCTTAAATTATTTCAGACTGTGCTGCTGGGGTACGTAGGGGAAACAGCCATTTTAATTAGGAAGATACGCTTGGAAATGAAAAGTCATTTTTTAAAGGTAATTTCCTTCGTGAGCATTTTACTGACCACTTGAATTTATTTACCGCACAGACCTAATGATAAAATAGGTATTTATGGGTTAGTTTTTAATTAGAAATAATGGCTGGTAGAGTTGAAGTGATTAATCATCTTATCCATATAGGCTGCGGTAGTCCTTGTGAAAGACAGTTGTATTGACAATTTAGAGTGTAATCTAACTGCATGTTTTGTCCTTAAACAGCACCGCCACCAATGCTACCACGTTTTGACTTAGAAGAGGAGAAATCAGACTGTCTTACTCTAGGGAAGTTCACATGTAGATGACTAAAGAAATACCCAACAAAGCTGGGGTTTTGGCCTTCTGGATGTCACTGACATTCATAAATAAGAGTAATTAAAAGAGTAATCCAGTGACGTGGCTTAATTGCAATTGGCGCTTGGAGGGAGTCAGCCGGTGAAGACAGATTTATAGTGAGAGTACTCGTGACAGTGGGCTTGCTGCTGAAGCACTTGGGCAGATGCAAGTGAGTATCGTTTCAGGAAGGATCAGAGATTTTTAATCAGCCTTTTCGTTCTTGGTTGAGAAGCATGGGGACAGAAATTACAAGAAACCCAACTTAACAGCTTTAAGGCCTCAACAGAAAGAGGGTAAGAGTTTGGGGAGCATAGCACGAGGAAAATTTTGCATGTAATGCCAGTTAGCTTTATTAAGCCTCGCACTGAGTCATGCATTTCTTATACCCTCTCTACCCAAGGAGTTTTTTACTCCATATTTTAAAATGCAGCATGTGAGAAAGAAGAATCAGTGTGTGGTGTGATACACATTTTAGCATGTAAGAAACAAGAGCCAGTGCATATAATTTTCTGGAAAGTAGTAAAATGTCATGGTAAGTACATGAAATAAATGTATCTTTATGTACTCATTTTAGAAATCAGTGTAGTGATAAGATTTGGCTTCTTGTTAACGGGTCTTTCCAGAACTCTGCATCCAAGCATGAGCTGTCTGACTGCCGCTAATGACTCTACCTATTTTTCACTCTGAAGGTATGCTAATTATCTTTGCAAGAATCAAGGCACTTTCTTCCTTTTCAGTATCCATAGGAACCTGTCGGGGATGAAAAAACCTGACATTTTGATTCCCAGCTTTGGTTTCCCTAATCAAAAATAAAGGCATAATGGACAAGAAGAAGCAATTTCATTCAGTCTTCTCATCACGTCAAGTTTTATGATTAGCCTGAATCCCACTGCATTTTATTAAATTATGCCTCTGTTTGAGTTTGCAGCATCGCTCCTTCAAGGAGAACCAGCTGCAGCCCAATTTGTAATAATCTGTGTTTTCTCATAAGCTCAGTGTTCACCCAGTGAGCTTGAAATTTCTCACTGGCCTGCCTAATTTCTGAATTTGGTGCAGAAACCAAATCACCTCCTGCCTGTGTATTCTCCCCTGCCTCATCCTGCAGATTTGTGCCCATCCTTGCTAATGTAGGCAAAAGAGACACAGGACTGCATCACACTGCTTGCTGATTTTGTTAACAAAATGGGCTTTGCAAAGCCGCTTAAATTCAATTTGCATTTGGAAAATAAAAACACGGTGCAGCACAGTCCGCTGGGAGATTTTTCATGCCACGCAGGTACATTTTCAGAAGTGGTAATCAAATATTCTGGTGCCGTACACACACAGTTTCTGGTTTAGCTGTGGTCCTTTTGTTTCATTTGGGATGAAAGTGAATTACTGTTGTTGCTTGCCCATTGAGGAAGTCCATTCACAGGAGAACTGAAATGGTAAGCGGCTCTGAAAGTGCTGTTTATTGACTTGGAAAACCAGTTGAAAGGCAGTTTTGTCATCCTCTAAAACTTCATGTGGCAGTTCATGTGGATGGCCAAAGCCCCTTCGTCTCTGAGGGAGATCTGCGGTAGTCGATGCTGAGCCTAAGCATGTGTGCGAGAGCTGCATCGTCACTGATGGGATGAAAAGAGATTTACCACGTATTTCTCATTTCACTGCCTGCTCATCTGGAAAGAGCTGCTTTGTGAATAGCAAAAGTCCCTGACATCAGAGTGAATGCACAGAAACTGGTGGGATAATTCAGTAGATGTAAAAAAAAAAAAATCTCTGGGTCCATCCAGGTATGACTTTATGCCCATAATATTGCTAAGGTATCATGGTCATATTTATGTATTTATTTTTGTTCTACCTAACATTGTCTGTGTCTGCTTGTAATGTTTTTCTGCTGATTGTAGGCTGAGAACTTTGATTTACCGTTGTAGAAACCTTCCCATGCTGAATTTTCTGGCACTTCTCTTCTATAAAGAGGCTTCTTTTTTGAATAAAATGTCTTGAATAGTCCTTTCAGCTAAGGGATCCCTCATTTCCAAATGTGCAAGGTTTCTCCTCTCTTCCCCCAGAGCAGCCTGAATTCAGCGCAGAGAAGGTCATTCATTTGCATGGGGGTGAAGGGCAGGTTTTGGTGGCTCCTAACTGCTCACATGCCCAAGCAGGAGTGAGTGACCTCACAAGCCATTTTCTTTTCAAAGGTCTTTAGAAAAGGCTGTGAGCAAGACTTCATTTATTTATTAGACAGAGATCCTATTTGATAGTTTACAGCCAGTATGTATGAAGTAAGTATGGCTTTCATTAACGAGGAGACATGTATTTTATCTCAGCTGAGGAATGGCGAAACGTGGGCCATAAAGCCAGTATTGTAATAGAGTCTCCCTTTTTAATAGCAAGCTGTGTGCTGCACTTCTGAAAAGCCTGGAGTTCTGGGGGCTGAGCTGATCAGAGCTCAACATGCCTTTTTTTTTTCCCTGCCTTATAACCCTTGTTAACTTTTCAACTTGTCAAGTACGTGGTGGTTTATGAAATTTTAAAGCTAACAGGATGCTGTGCAGGGATCACAGCGATATGCTAGACTTTTGAGTGCATCCCGAGATGAATAAATCATGAAGTCACAGAAAGTTGCAATTAAAGAACCCAAACCTGAATGCTTGAAATTTTATACTTGGATTCATTTGACTTTAAACAGGAATCAGGGCTGGAAGTGGTCCACACTTGAATTGGAGATTAGCAAAAGGAGGGGGGGGGAAGGTATCTGTGGACCCTGTAATCTGTTCCAGGACAGCAGACTGATATTTACTGACCTTAAGTGGGATCATTGTTGATGCAGTCAATTCCCCTCAACTCAAACAGTTAGACATGATCCCACTGGAGACGGAAATCGGTTTCCTCGTGGAACGGCTTCCTTATAAATTAAGATAATCCTTTGTCTGATGCTTACTTAGTTGGTGACCTTCCTTTATTTTGCTGAGTCTCTGTAATGTTGCTGCAGGTTGTATTCAGTTTTTTGCTAGAATCCGCTATGGCTTTAGCAGTTACATCGTGACTGTGGGTCAGGCAAGGGTTGTATTAACATTTCATCCCATCCCCGGCTCCCCAGTTGCCTTTGAGATATTTCTGATTTTCCACAGACTTGACATGAGTGACCGATGTGTCTCATGCTTGCATCGCTTCTTATTTTAGCTTTCCCCTTGAAAAAGTGTGAAAAAAAAATCACCATTACGGCTCTGCATTTCAAGATGGTCTCTGTGAGAGTCATGCCTTGTCCGTCAGTAGGGACACCCAGTGATTCACATCTTTGACTTCATATCCGTGAGTAATCTCCCTGACTTCAACAGGATTACCCAGGTGTTTAAAATAAGACTGTGTTGTAAAGGTCTGTGGGATTACGAGCCCAGAAAAATTGGTTATGTGACTAGTCATTGAGATTCTCTTCTAATTTCTCATTTTATGAGTTAGAAAAGTCAATAAAAAATAATGCAAAACACATGCATGATTAAGGCAGGGGCTTAGCTGCAGCTATGCTGGGAAGTTCACAGTTAGGGTTTCTGGAGGAACCCTCTCATGTTTCTTCTTCCTTACGTGTTCACACTATTAAAAATGTGTATTATGTATCCACATATGTGGACTGATAGTACTCCATCTAAGGTAATTTTTAACTGAAAGCAAATTCATTTGATCAATCTGGCCGGGTTGGGCGGACACATCCCTTTGCCTTGGTTTCGTGTGGTTTTGTTTTTCTCTCCTCAGTTGTTTCTTGATATCGTTCTTATTGCTGCGGTTTCCAAATAGCTTCCAGCAGTGCACATCTGTATATGTTCTTTCATCTGCTCCCCAGGGAAAGAAGGATGTGGAGTTGAGTGTTTTGGTTGGGAAGGTTTATATAATTATGCACATGCCTATGCAGGTAATGTATATGTACGTGCTATACTAGAAAAGGGAAGTAAGTGCAAAATTACCCTTACACCCCGAGCTGGAGGTTCGTCCACCCAGAGCAGCTGCCAAGGAACTTCTGCCTCCTCTGCAAGCAAAACTGACCTAACTGCAAAATTATTTGCCTCCATCACTCCATGGGTATCCTGGGTGATCTTTACTGGCATAAGGGCCATCGAGGACCTTTGCGGTAACGGCAGAGTACATGAACTTGACTGGAACAATTTTAGTTTTCTGCAGGCTGGAAAAGGTTAAAAAATCTCTGGGTGACCTGTGTGTATAAGGTCCAAAATTTATTCATCCTGCAGTCCTCTGGACCCTGCTTCCAGGCTGTCCTCTGGCTCTGATTGCCTTGCGCTGCTGTCAATGTCCTGCCACCATCCCTCCCCTTCAGATGCTAAGGGGGTCCATTTGTAAGAGTTTGTATGGGAAACGTTAATATTGGGAAGAGGTAATTGGAAACAAAATAAAAGCACTATGTGTACATATTTCATACTAATTTCTGAAAATTAATTTTAGATTTTTTTTCCCAGGGAAAATTTTTAAAATTAAATCAATATTAATCTGCTAACAGAACTTCTTTATTTTTGTGAAAACAATATTTATCTTTGGGATGGAGGTTTATGCAGCTGCAAGATAATGTACAATTTGCATGTACCTAATTTCTGATTTAAAAAACAAAAGCTGCTGAAACCAATTGTTAAGATTTGAGGATGCTGGTGACATGAGATATATGTATGTCTCAGATAGGTGGCAGATGGGAAGAAAGAAGAAGAAACATTTTGTTTTTATCAGTTTCCGTCAACACTGCAGTGAAGAGACGTGCATGCAGTAGTGGCAAACACGAAATCCTCAGTCGGGATGCAGGAATAGTTCTCTCCCCCACATAGCCCATGTAGGAAAGGGAGCGGGGGGTCTAGTTTCACGTCTCTTCTTCCATGGTGTTTTTTGTCTCATTTTACTGCAGTTAATAGTGTGCTTGAGCTGGCTTCACTGAGATGTTCCTTAAAGTAGAATAATTTGAGAATGCAGTCGTTCTGCCCTTGTCTCCCCCTCCACTCTCCAGCCCTTTAGTAATTGCATCCTGGTTCGTATTCATTTGGCTTGCTAATTGTTAGAGTCAAGAAATAAGAGACTTGGCAAGATGCAGAAGAATTAAAGTGATTGCCCTTTTGTCTGCAGAAACAATGGAAGCTAATAATTATTGCTGTTATGTTTTTGTTGTTAAAACTTCTCTCTCCCGCTCTCGGTTTCCGAGACCTCTGTTTTTCCTTTGACAAAAAGCAACCTGATCTGATGTACATAGGAAATACTTCAGAATCTATCGCTCACAGCTACAGCCTTCCCAACCTCCTGTGTATTAATAAGCAGAGGTGTCATCCTGCAGACTGCTCAATAATAGATCTTTTTAAGAACTGCTTTTCCTCTGTGGAGTTCAGGTACTCCAGAGCTAGAATTTAAGCGCTGCTTTCATTTTCTATAGAGATATCAGGAGATACTCAGCTTAATGTAGTGTTGTATATTTGCATTTGCAGAACATTTTGTCTTCCTTTATTCTCTTTGCAGACGCAGGGTTTGGAATGCCAAATAGCTCATCAAGATATACAGTGTGCAGGGAGAAAATAATGTTGATGTCTAACTGTCTGAGTTTGTGGGTTTTTTTACCCTTCTTCCTTACATCGCTTTCAAAGGAGCCTAAAGAACTCGGAAGTACATTGAACCTAATGTTTCTTTTTGCTTTTGTATCATTCCTACAAATTTGACACCAAATTTGATAGTGCCATCCAACATGTCTCATCCCCAGTGTTAAACATATAAAGAAATTACAGCAGCCTTCTAAGAAGACATAATTAAAAAAGCCTTAATGAGGTTAAGCTTCTTAAAAAACCAAAACAATACTGACACATTTCTATTCACTCAGCACACATCTGGACACTGGCTCATGAGTGCACACTCATTGCTGAATTACAAGGTTTTAAGTTCCGAAACGGAACGCACTGATAACCAGCAGGCTCAGCTGGGAAGACAGGGCAAGCCCCAGTTTTCCCCTTCACCTGGATGCTTGCTCCCTGAGGATGCAGCGATGCTGCGCTGGCTGGAGCGGCACTTGGGTCTCATGGACTCACTCCAGCTTGCATCCCCGCGATTTTGCTTTGCTGACCTGCAAACCCCTGGTCAAGCAGTTTCTCCTGTCCATGCTGGCCAGAATCCTGCGGATTTTGATGAAAACCAGAAACTTACCTGTTTTCTATTAATTTGGGCTCCTCCTACCTTCTGCTGAAAATAAAAAGGGCTCTGACTGGCAGGAGGTGACCCAGCTGGAAGAGAGCAAGGGCGTAAAAATGTGTTGGAGGGGAAAAAGAGGGCTGAGAGCTGCTGAGAATGCCAACCAGTTCCCACCTCAAGCCCTTCCCTTGGATCTTCAATCATTTTAAGGGAAATCAGGCTTTCTAGGACTCTCCCAAAATTGCTGTGTAGAGATATCAAGGGGCAAGTTGGAGTAACGCGTAAGGCATGCTGATGACCGCAAAGGTGCTGTAATACAAACAGCAGAGCATGTTATTGTTATTATCCAAATATTATCCAATTCCTGTAACATCTGGGAGCCCTAACCGTGGACCGGGACCAGATGTGCTAGGTGCTTTACAGCTGCAGAGCAGAGAGGGGCACCTGGCCCAGAGCCCCCTCATTGTAAAGTGTTGTTTTAGACAGGGTGGAGGGAGGCCATGGGACAGCATGCCAGAAAGGAATATCTGTTAAAAATCTGTCATATGAATGCACTGTAGCTGCAAGTAGAGCTGCATGTGTTGATTTTAGTGGCAGTTACGAGGCCAGGGGTGTTTTTTATACCCTACTCAGCACACACCTGTCTGTGCAACTTCAAAAACAGATGCAGGGGTGGGTCTATCTTCTGCATTGCAGCAAGGGAGGGCTTTAGGGAAGGACCAGAGAGAGGTTTTTTCAGCAGTGAGTGGCTCTTCTCTGCATGCCAGTGTGAGAGAAAGCATGTTTGTTTGGTTTTCAAATATAGAAATTCAGGGTGAAAAGTTGCTGTTTGAGGCAGAGTAGAAGTACATTTTGGTAGCGGGAGACGTGATGTTCAAGTTGGAGATAAGCCATGAGAAGAAACTTTCAGCGAAGAGCACAGTGTTTATTCTGGATGTGTGAAGTAGAGGTAACCGCGAAAGAAAAACATGGAAGTGGGATGTGGTCAAAGCAACAAGGTGTGGAGAGGATCTTCATGGCAACATTTTGAAAGAAAACAAATGGGTCAAGATGATTCTGCAAGGCCACAGGAGAGGATGTTTCAGTAACCAAAATACGAGTCCTTGGAGAGAAAGGGCTCAAACTTCTTACGGAGCTGTGAGCCGCATTTAAAAAAAAAAAAAAAAAAACACAACTGTGAGCGCTTTCTTGGACAGAACAAGGAAAATCTGTGCACGTACAGCACAGCCTTAGTATTCCAGGTGTACCCTGGATTTTGGTGAGCTTGAATAACCTGCTGAGACCACGCATAAAGCAGGACCACAGCTGAGCATAAGGAGGGCCACAGCGAGGAGGCCAGCAGTTGTCCCAGGGGAGTGGAGGGGGAAAGACAAAACTGAGGGGGGGGGGAGGGGTGTAAAGTGGGTGTGGGGCAAAATGTCTTCCAGGCTGCTTCCCACATACTGGTTAATGTTTTTTGTAATAACACATTAGTGTAAGGAGGGAGGGCTGCGTAGCTGGGCTCCCTGTGCAGGAACAGCGGCATTTTGAGCTATAGGGAGTCTGGTTTTCTGAGTTGTGTTATGGCACCCAAGCTGATTTGAACGTGAGATCTTGTGTGCAGCGTGCCACAGTTCCTGTTTTGTTTAGCTCTGTTGTTTTCATTTTTGAGTGAAACATTAGCTTTTAATCTTTTTTTGCTTGCATCTACTAATTAGTCACCCATCCACTTTCAAGCTGTGTTTAACGGCTGAATTTTACCTACCTTTCCCTAGGCAGCAGGCTGATTGGCATTTCTTCCTCTGTCCAGCTGCCAGTGTTCACAAATCATGAAAAAAATCAATTTATCTTTCTACCCTTCTTTCAAATGTGATTGAAAGCAACCAGTGGGTTCGGAGGGATGGGTCGGGGAGGGAAGACAAATAAGAGAGACCAAAAAAAGGCAGTTGCGTTGCTCTCACTTCCTTAGAAAATGTGCAAAAAAAGGTTACACTGCAAAATCTGGGGGAACTGGAGAAGAACTGATTTTTGTTTTAAAGAAACTTAACTGTTGCTGTGGGGTGGGCTGTATTTTTTTTGTTGTTTGTGTTTTTTTTTCCTCAATTTAATGTGATGGAACTTCTGCTGAACCTTCAAGGTAATTAATTTTCTTACGCAGTTGCAATATTTGTAATTTGATGGGTTTTAAAGGCGAAGGAGCGTTGCCTGCCTTCTGCAACTCGGAGGAAGCTTGCTCACGATTGCAAGGGAGGCGTGCGAAGCACCTGGCTTGGTGCAGAGCTTTGGTGGTGGAAAGGCTTCTTAAAAATTCCTAATTGATTCTAAAAATTAAGTCATTATGTAAATGTTTGTAATTCTGGGCTGCTCTGAGAAGCTTCATTAGGAGGAATACAAGAGCGGGAATTAATTTTACATAGCAGATGGGTCCTGAGGAAAGGCTGCAAAGTGAAGGAGGGAGAGAGATGTGTGCTCCCGCTTTACCAGCTCTGTTCGTGAGATGCCATTTCACAGGGATTCACTTCCTTTTTGGTTTTGTTTTATGGGAAGATGTCTGTGAATATATGGCATGAGATTACACTTTTATTGTCTGCCATGAATCCCTTGTCAGCGTGGGACAATGTGGAGGTGTGCAGCCAATGCTGTATCATAGGGAAGCATTAGGGGCCTCTATCTCTACCAGTAATGACCAATTAATGACCACTGAGATAAGCTAATGAGAAGTCAGGGCTACTTAGAGCTTTAACTCATTATTTCCTGACCACCTACAGACAAAAAGGCTATTATTTCTATAGTTTTATTTAATGAGTATTTCAGATGAGTACAGGACTCGCTTCATGCCCTGCGGGGGGCTGCTTGAACATTTTGCTTCCAGTCTGCAAGATACCTTTATAAAATCAAATAACTGAAAGAAAATCCCAGATCTCGATTGTGGCTGGAAGATGTTTGTTCAGCATCTGCTCAGCTGGGACAGGCTGGTAGGATTTCCGAGAAGACTTGGCACCAGCTTTGATGGTGATGCTCTTCAGCCTGACAGCAGTGAAATTTCAGGTGTGCTTCTGCTTGTGCTAAATTTGCTGTGCAAAGTGAGGCACAAATCTTACTGTCTTTACTCCCATGGAGTGGACTTCACCACTGAAAAGCCTCGTAGGTTTTGCTGGGCCAACCCAGTGGGAAAAACAAAGAAATACAGAAGGTGACAGAAGAGGTATGCTCTCATATCTGTCGAACATCAGATTTTCAAATGAATAGTGAAATGGGAAATTTTTGTGTATTTCAATAATTAAGTCTGAGAAGCAAGAACTTTAGGTGATACCCTGGCTCCATTTGAAGCTGTGGGTAGATTATTGTTTAGTGTCCCTAGGATGTACATTGCACTCTGTATGTTGAGTTTTTTGGGCTGGTCTTGTCTCAGAGCTGGATGTTTAATGACTGGTACTTATAAAAGTTAGCGACCAGTCAGGGTGGCAGAGAAGAAGGCTTGGAAGGAGAAAAGGAGGCAGGAAAATATCAAAAGAGTAAAGACAACTGGATTGGATTGGGCAGGTGATGCAATTAGCAATGAAGGGAGAAAGGTGGACAAATCCAGATATGATGCCACTAAACCCAGTTGCCTTGTTCAATAATAATAAATGCCCCAACTAGCAGTTGTGGATGGGACCTTCAGCAGCAAAAGCACAAATTGGGGGAAACATGTGGCACTTTAGAAAGCTCTGACAGCTGCTGGGACTGGACTGCTGACACCCCAGATATCTAACTTGTGCTAATGGGCATACTCCTCCACCCGCCGCTCTTCTGCCTCCATCAGCAGCGATGGTTGCTGCTGCTGGGAGCCATGAGCATGCCCAGGCAGAGTGTGTCCTTTGTTTTAAAAAATCAGACTCCCATTTTTATTGCTTCCTGCTGCACAGCCTTGCACAATGCGACAGTGTGATCCCTTCAGGTTTTATAATATGGGCTTCATTCGTCTGGGTTTGGGGGAAGGGTTATTAATGAGCTGTTCTGTGTGGCTGCTAAGCAGAGTGGTAGGAAAGAGTGGGTGAATGCCTTTTTGTATTGCCCAGGCATCAAATACAAATGCTTTGTAATAACAGAAAGGAACAGACAGGGGAGCCCTTGTAAATACATTTAGAAGAGGCTGTGGAGGTGATAGAGATGGAGGTTTATACTTAGGGCTTTGGAAGGGAAGGACAATTAAGTGTTTCCATGCTCACACTGCACTGCTGCTCCCATTACTGCATCCTGGGAGCCTTGCTGGGTCCCCATGCACCCCTCGAACCCACACAGCACACGCGGGCCGCATTCCCCCGAAAAGTAAAGAGAAGGACAGGGACCAAGAAGTTGTTTTGCTTTGGTGCCACAGCTGCAGGGAGCGAGCAGGGAGGTTTCACTGGCCGGGCTGCCCATGTATGCTGAACTGGGGCTCCCAGCCCTGCCTTGTTCCCCTGGAAGGAGGTGTTAGGACTCCCAGCTGTGGCCCCAGCTGTGTGCGGGGAGGAGGTATTTAGCTCTTCTTCTGCTAAGAGACTGCCAGGCTGCATGCTGGAGGGGTTTGTGTTTTACAGCAGGTGTGGCTGCACCTTTCTGAGGTGTGCCTGGCTGGTAATGTTGAGAGGGGGTTGCTGGGGATGGTGGTGGTATGTGAGGCAGTGGCTTAGTGGTTGATAATATAAATCAATAAAAAGAGAAATGTGCTTTTTCAGGGTTGAGTTTGTGAAGCCTTTCAGGCTTTATCCCTCAACAGAAATGGGGTTTGGGTCAAACAAAACTGCTGTTGCAGTATGGCCCTGGGTCTGTGCCTGTCAGCTGCATCTCTTGAGCATGCGTGGCTGGTGTGCGGTGGTCCTTTCTGCTTTGTTTTGCTCCCTGATGCTGTCACTGCCCCTCCTTTTGCTCAAAACACAGGTGATGTCTTCAATGGTGTTACAAAGGCTTCATGTGTGTCTTCGATATGTAACCCAAAACTGGGTTGTGCCCAAACTTAAAATGCACTTAAATGAGAATTAATAGCTCTTAAAATGAATGTCCCTGGGTGATGGTTGTAATGTTCCTCACAGCCAGAGGTGGAAATGGGAGATGAAGACTGTATTATTTGCTGCCTCATATTATTGCTCTTTAAAAGTGTTTGTAGGGTTTTGGGTAATCGAGGAAAAGCAGAGGCAGGTCACAGATAGGCTGTGGATAGCTTTGCATCTCTGAAGTCCTGCCTTCATAATTATGCAGTGCAAGCAGTTGTTGGCACAAGGACAAATTCCACTGTAAATTATGCGTGATTTACATGAGAAGCTCATTAATTCTCTAACACCGGATTTAGACGGTTTCATTTGTAAAGGGTGTCATTTTAAACACTGCTCAAACGTATTTCCCTTTATCTGCTGACTCAGAGCGTGTGCTGAAAGATGATAAACAGTAAAGTGTGTGTGTGTGTTTGTAAATACATGCACACAGACACGCACATTAAAAAATGGTATCAATTAGAAAGTACACTCTGTGTTTAGCAGTGGTGCCTGTGATACACAAATTGACTGCCTATTTAATAATTTTGCTTGCCTCAATGTTTGCACGTCATAGACCTTGCAGGGTTTTTTGTTTCCCTTATTGATGTGGAGGTAGCGCTTTTTAATTTTGATTTTTAGTATTGAACATGGGTCCTGATGCTTATCATCTGCCACTACAGCTATTGTTTTAAGGGCTTCCCCTTCCTGAGTGAGCCTTTGCGCTGGCTTCAGGGGCAGCAAGATTCAGTCCTGAATGAGCGGTGCAGTTCTGCAGGATTAGCAATAAGCAGGGTGTCGTTTTTCTTTTGCCTCATATATTCCCTATTTTTCCCAACTCTGCCATAATTCAGAAGTTTGACTAAAAGGATAGTCGGGGGGAAAAAAAAATCCCTCCATGGAATTACTTTTCTGCTGGGGACTCTGTCTCTTATTCCAGGATAGATATAGCCAATAGGCACATCAGAAGCAGCTGTTGTTGCAGTTCATATGTTGAGGTAACGTAGTCCATACTTTCATTTAATGTTGCTTTTGGATTAAGCAGCATGACCCTTCTGCATTAGCTGAAAGAATTATATGCTCACTTTCAGTTTGTACTTATTGTTTTAATCCAGCATCTGGAGCTATGTGTTCTCTGATAGAGGGCTGACACCGAAATTTCGGCGATGGTGTAAGTGTTTTATCATGCATTCATGCGCTGTTCAGGTTTAAGTTGCAGCTTATAATTATTTGAAATGGGCAGTTGCTCTTTCGAAAATTTTAAGCTTGACGCAAACAAGAAATGTGGGACAAGCTGCCAGACTCACTTTTGAAGTCTCTGGCCTAAGGAAACTGTTCCTTGACATCTCATTACTTTCCTTCTCTTATTAGAAACAAATGTCGACTTCCTACGTGTGGATTAAATATGGAATGAATTAAGAAAGCTGAGGTAGACAGCAGCAAAAGAGGAGAAATTACGCTGCATTCCACTGCGGTTTTGTTCATCAGGACATAATTCTGAATTTATTATTTTTTATCACTTGTAAGTTAGTGAAAGGACAGAAAAAGGAATAACATATTTCTTTTTTTTTCTGGAACTATCAATCTACTGTTCACCACACATTTAAACCATTTTTGCCACAGGGAAAAGAAAACGTGCCCATCTTAAGAACCACCTCTGTAGATGTTCGGGTTACTTCTGGTCGTAGAAGGGCTTTCCTTGCTTTGGGTGATTTTTTTATTTTTTTTTTTTCTGTTGCCTGAAGAAAGTGGTTTGGGTTCACAAGACATGGGGAAAAGTAGGACAGGGTTTCGACAGAGGAGGAGGGAAATCTTGTAGCTCTCTGCTCATGAACAGCACACGTCAGACCTTCCCTGACCTGTTTTTTCGGCCCTCAGGCTGAAGTCTTATGTTATGACCTCTCTGCACCACTCACAAGGAGTGGATAAACATCTTTTTGAAAGTAAGAATACTGACAAGATTTTTTCTTTTCGCAACAACACTTTTTGCATAGAAGCTCCTTATCTAATTTATTTGAGGAAAATTTCTGGGGGAAAAAACCCACCAAGAAACATTGTGCTATTTCCTTTTGTCTTCAACAGCTTGCTTCTTGCAGAAGAGCATCAGAACAATATTTTGTCTAATTTGACATGCATTGCAAAGGTGATGACTAATGACTATGCCTGCCCCCCCCATCTTGAACTCGGGATGTGTTGGGAAGGAGGTAGGATGGGATACACATGGTTATGGATTGCAGACAGCTGGAAATACTATACCTTAAGTCAAGTCTTGGCAGGATGAAACACTCTGTACGTGGTGCCACCCTGCATACTCTCTCTATAAGCCACTGACTGTAAACCCTGTGTTGCCTTGATTGTTTATCTGTAGCTCTTTTTTTTTGAAGACCTAATGCTCCAGCAGGTGTAGTGAGAATTCTTTTTACTTTGTTGTTGGTTTAGCTTGGCTAAACTTTAGGTCTGGAAAAACATTTTGAAATTATTTCACGTGTTTTTTGGGGGAATATGCTTCGGTCAGTTTTGTTTGAACTGTTCCAATATATTGTACCCTCAGAGGGCACTTGTGATTTCAGCCAGCTGCTCCCTTATAGACTGAGAAGGAGGTCTGTGTATGGTGCAAATCTGTGCAGGTATTGTGGAAAAAAAATGCAGGCAAAGTGCCAGATGATACCATGTGAAAAGCTGATCCCAGCTGTTAATGGCGCTCTTCAAGCACAATATTATTTTCCAGTGTAGACAAGCCCACCATGAGACCTCCCTTTCCCCAAAGCCATCATGCAATATAAGGTCTTTAGTGGAATATTTTAATTCTTTCAATTTTTATGGAAGTTGTATCCATAGTTCAAAATGCAAGCAGAGTAGCTAGTGTTTATTTCTTTGTGAGGGTGAAGGTGAGGGCCCCTTTGGTTTTGAGATAAACACTGTTTCCACCCTGAAAAAAATACAGCTCTAGGTAGACAAAATGGGCAAAAGGTGGGGGAAAAGAAGCGTTATCCTTATTTGACAGGGACTTTACTGAGGCAGAAAGGAAAATTGAAGATCCCTAGTTTTATAGACCTACAAGTCTACAAAGTAATCTCATTTGGAGAAACATGGTGGAATACAGGAGTGAAATTTCGTTTTATTTCTCTGAGGGAAAACTCCAAGAACATTTTTTAGCTTGTGTTCCTGGTATATAAGAGGCCAGGGCAAACTTTTACCAAAAATAAAACAAAACACTCTGCCAGAAAACTACTTTCTATGTCTATATGTGTGTATATTCATACATACATATACATATTAAAATAAGAAAAGTCTTATCCTGTCTTTGCACACTTTTCCATATGAGGACGCTTGGGTTTGGTTTCTGCATGGTGCTGTACATTAGGAAGCATGTATGTAGGTCATTTTGCTCCCAATCAAGGTACTGAAGAAAATCAGCAGTTAATGTTACGCAAAGTGGAGTGAGGCAAGTGTGTCACCTGTAATATGACAAGGTATAAATTTCTTCAGTCAGAGAAATGAGCTGGACAGGCTGGATTTTTAATCTTACTCTTGACTGTTGTGCCAAATAGATTTCAGCTAAGCAAGGCAAATGTTTATAATTAATTTCGGAGCAGCTGAATTTTTACACATTAAGCAAATTGGCATCTTGTTTTAGGCTCTGAAACAGGGACGTGAGTCAGCATGAGTCTGTGTGCGATTTGTTTCAGGAGACTGGCTTAGGGACTCTGAAGTCGTGCTTGGGGTTGAGCTGGTGCTTGGCGTTCACGCACTGTGGCATCGTCTCCCTCAAACGGCAGCTTTGTGGTGACGTGAAGTCTGAAACTCTGAGATGCACAGACAAAACTCAAAGGTTGTGAGCCTGTCTCTTTTCTCTTTGTGGTGGTTTGCTGCCAGCATAACTCTAATGACCTCAGTCACTTAATGAGTGACACCGCTGTAATAAAATGGTACTGATGGTACCATTGCAGTACCATTTCTCATCCAGTCTTTGGCTGCTGCTATAATCTCACCATTAGACTCTGTCCACCATTTCCACACTGGAACAAACATCAGATGACCAACAACAGTTTTTGCCTTCGGTGCTCGGGATCCCAGTTTATTCTTCCATCCAAGCAGAAGCCAAACCCAGGTCCGTTCAGTTTCCAAGGTCAGACAAAATCTGCTTTATAGCCATAGGCAGGAGCTCTTAAAGAGTGGTGATGTTAATACACAAAGTGAACAATCAGTTGTTTTAAGCAAATGAAGAATTACTCTTAAAAGGCCAGGGGAGACTTAACACAGCACATGACAGACACTGTTGTCCCTTTAATGATGCTACATAGAGTTCTTACGACATTCCTTGCCTTATCTTCGCCGTGCAGTAGCTGTTGTGCCACCTTCTTGCCAGACCCGCTGCTACAGTTCACATTTTCTGGTCTGCCCATGCAGAACAGGTTAATGTTTTATTTTTGAGTTAATGGGTGTCTTTAAGATAATTTCTTTTGTGGGCTTTCCCAGTGAATTATAATTAACTTGTGTTTGTCTTTAAAATCTGGTCCCACTGAAGTCGAGAGAGGGCTGAAAACAATTATGGAGGAAACATTCTAGTTCTAAAACCCCTACAAACTTTGTTTCATCCCCCCCCTTCCCTTTTAATTCTTTAAGAATCCCTAAATAGGAGCTTTTTAAATCAAAGCACTAAGGAGCAAGAGCATGGTGCACAGTTATGAGCCAGATGTTGGTTGTGGTAACTCAGGTGCACCGTTCCCTAACACCCACTCAGCTTTCCTTGTGATGGTTCCCCAAAGAGGACCTGGGGGCTGGATGCGAGCTGAGATCAGCCCTCAGCCTCTGGCATCTGTTTGCTGAGGGATGGAGCTGCGCATGGAATTGAAGTTGTGAGAATTGAGAAACAGAGACAACGTGATGTTGGGAGCAAGCCTAGATGTTGAGAACATACTGCTCAAGCAACCAGAAACCAGGCTGCTATCCTTGTGCCATACCAAAGTCAAAAGTCATGTGGATTTCAGAACATTTATTAAAAAAAAAAAAAAAGTGTTAGAGAGTAAGCTGGATTTGATAATTGATCACTTGTTGAGTGCCCTGCTTTTTGTACTCTCAGCTTTGACTTGTGCTGTGCCCCTGAGGTCTTGCATTATAGAGAGCTGAGTATGAGCAGAAGGGAGCTGAAAATTTGACCAAAATATTGATGTCTTGACGTGCAGCATTGAGGAGTATTTCTGGAACAAGTCGTGCTGCCATGCTCTCTTGGCTCAGGGTAAAAAGGAAGGAGGAGGGATTTTCTCGTAACAGTTTTCTCCTGGCTTTTCCAAAGTTTTGCTTGGGACTCTGCTCAGAATAGCTTTGGATGTTGCATTAAGCATTTTAGTTGGGAACTGCATGTAGGTGCTGTCCCATGTCCGTAGCTTGGTACAGAGAAAAATTAAGAAACAAAGGAAAAATGGTGTTGAGCTTGCTTTATTTCTGACCTGAGATGTGGTAGAGCATGGAAGGGGAAGTTTTCCATGTGGAGTGGTGAGGAAGAAGCTGGATGTAGGAGGCGGCTGTGCTTTTATTTTTATACACTCCCAAGACATAAGACCCTAACTTTCTTTGCAAAGAAAGAAAGAGGATGGTGAGGGCAGGCTTAATTCTGGGACATCTGGCTCCTGTGAAGCTTTTGTTGGTGATTTAGTCTACCTTGAAATCGGCCTTTTCAACAAACACATTATTATTGGAGTTTCATCCCTATGTTGAATGGTTAATATATGATATTCTTATACATTGTTTTTCTTATGGCTCATTTCTCCCTGTAGTATGACTGTGCAGGATTTACACACTCAGTTTGTGTTGATGGTGTCTCACCTGACAGTTTTTGGTATAGAAAGGTTAAGGCTGTTTGTGGGGCTTGTGAAGACAGAAGAATTTTACTTGAGCCAAGCACTAGTCAGGCTAAGCTGTTTGCAGACTAATATGGCACTAAATTGTGACTTCTTTTGTTAACTAGATGCCACCAATTTATGTAGCTCTACTTACCTTGCAGTCAGGCTGATGAACCAATCAAAAAATGATGATGTTGCAGGGCTTTTCCCCTCCAGATACTCTGCTTTCTTCTCTAAACGTGGGCAGGAGGACTGGAAAATATAGCCAAGAGCGCAGAAAATGCAGATTGGCTTTGCACTGTTACTGGAGCAAGTTTCTTTCTATAGGGGTATATCTGAAAAAATTAGAATATGCTGCTGAAGTTTGCATCAGAAATTCTTCATCTCCTTGCAGGAGGTGAAATGGTGCTCTCCTAGTGTGCCTGGCAAAGGTGATTGTGAAGAATGACGTCGCACTTGGATTTATTTTGATACTGAAACTGATTTAAAAATGGTAATAAATGTTACCAGACTTGCTTTCTCCTTTTACGTTTGGAAGATGATCAGGCACTGCAGAGGACATCATCAGAACTGAAGGAAGTTTTCTCTGTCCCTTGAGCTCAAGCCCTCTTCAGGGAGAGGGTTCTTCATCTATGTACAGAGGTGGGATCATTCGCTTCCTCATCTGCAGCTGCCTACATACTGTCACAGTACTAATGGAAATTGCTAGATTGTTTTTTCATAGTTATATTATTTGGTTATGAGCATGGTTCTCGGAGCTGAAAACCGCTGACAGGGCAAACAGTGAGCAAACATTCAGCGCATCTCATGGTCACCATTGATGAAACAAGTGCGCAAGGAATGTATTTATGAGCCCTTACCCCTTAGCTCTTTTCATGAACCTAATAAAAGGTTTCTTTGATTTTACTTTTTACTTTTGCTGCTTGTTACTCTAAGGAGCCATATCAAGTACAAGAAAACTTCACCTATCAAAAACTGCTACTATAGCCAAGGAGTTAAGCCATGGACCTTGGTTGTGAATTTGCTGCGTGTGTTTTTGTTTTGTTTTGTTTTTTCAGTTTTTCTTTTTTCCCTTCCATAGCTCACCTTTCTACCCATATGACTATGATTCCCATAGTCAGCTTATGGGTATCCGGTAGAACAGCATGTTACTTCTGGTTATTTTTTGACAAAGATCAGCTAAAGATATGTCTACAGTAAGTAAAACAATCTGATTTGTGACCATTCTGGGTTTTTTTTTTCCTCTTAGTTTTTCTGCAGTGACATAAGGTGGAAGAAAATTTATTTCCAATTTTAAGAGTTAGTTATGACGAATGAGCGTTTGCATTGGCCATGCACAAGGACGAATTCCATGTGGACCTCAGTGGGAAGTACTTTTGATTACTTTGATGTGGATGATGCTTACTCAGTTTCAGAAGAGAGCTCCACTGATTGATAGTTTTAATGAGCTAGGGGAGAGTATTAAAACTGCCTGCCTATCTACCTACAAGCCCTCAGGGTAGAGAGCTAAATCACTGTGAAGCATTAGAAGTAGAAGAGGTTATCTAGCCAGGCATTTTCTCTGGTGTATATTGTATTCCTGTAAGTGCATATCACACTTTTTTATTTCTCTGTTTTCTTACAAAGCGGTATGAATGACTGTGCTCCTGTCAGCAGCCTTGAGCAACTGTTGTCTAGCCGACAGCCTGAAAACAATATAGCATGCCCAATTTCCTTGCTGGTTTGAGCCACTGAAACAAATTTAGTCTCCTCTTTTTCTTTTTTTTTTTTTTCCTACCCTAAGGATATGAAAAGGGAGTGTATGTGGAGGAATGAGTGTGTGCATGGGGATATGGCTCTATGAGTGTATTTGTTGTACGGGCTGATAAATGTCTGGGACGACCTAAGACCTGGAAGGGGTGCCTGAGAGTATGCTACTTTATTATAAAAATAAACAGAAAACCTTTGGTAGCAGAACTTAATGGAATCAGGGAAAATATTGGTTTCTGGGTGCTATTTCAAAGTCCTTTTCATCAGAATGGCAGTGGCATAATCAATATGTAGCTGTTTGGCTGTTAACTCTTCAGATTTAGCTGAAATCACATTAAATGGAATAGATTTTATTCCTGGCTCAGGCAGGGAGGGTTATATTTAACTGAACTCTCTGGAAGTCAACTATTTGGGAGCTGCCAACTCTTCATAAAATGATGGTGCTTGTAGCTGTAACTAAACAAATCATGATACTGTTTCTTTGTCATTACTGATGCGGGCCCTGCTTTCTAACGAACTAAATACAAGAAGCTCTGGTGGTGTGTGTCCTGTTTGCTCTTCCTAATTCTCCCATTGATTTCTTTGCTGGTCTGGCCTCAGGTAAGCCTCATCTTGCCTTTCCTATCGTAGGGTATTTTTGCAGGAAACGATTTCCCTACCTTTGATTTCAAAACCTCTGCTGTAGGCAAAATTGCAGGTCAACATCTTGGGAGTGTCAGGGTCTGGACTGAGTCTGAAGCTGTGGGCAGCATCTGTACCCAGAGGGATGTCAGTGGACGTAATTGGTTTTACCACTGCTGTGAACAGCAACCAATAGTTTTAAGTTCAATGCTCAAACTTAGTCAGTCTGTATTGGCAATCTACAGGTAAGAAGACTACAATAATTATTTCTATTAATTACTGAAAAAGCTACTAATAGATGCATTCAGAAGGCCTTAGAAGCCAATATTTCCTGTTGCAAAACACTTTTTAAAAATTATTTTTGTTTCTTGAAAAAAAAAAATCCACCACACAAACAAAATCCAAACAAAAAACCCTCTTGCATTCTGGAGATGCTGTCATGAGAAGGGCCTCCTAGGTAGCATCTGTTCACACTTCCCACATATTGTGTAAATATATCTACCTCAAGTATTTAATTTTCCCAGAAGTCATGCTTTTCTCTCTTCTCTAAACAAGAAAGCTGGAATCCTCTCACTTCTTACAAAGCCCACCTGTAGCTTGGCAGACTACCAGCTTAAGGTTGTTTGGGTTGGTTTGGGGTTTTATTTGATAATTTTAAATTTTAAATTTTGCATAAAAGCTGTAAATGTTTCTGGAGTTATGAATGATCTCATTTCCCCCTTTCCCCAATTCCTCAGGAACATTCCTAATAAGTTACTCAGTCGCTCTCTCTTCTGAACAGAGAGAGTTTCACCCATAAATAAAGCAACACTTGAAACCGTAAATAATGTTTGGACAGCTTGCACTGAGAGTTTCCAAAAGGGAAGAAACTATTTTGTCGTGGCAGCGTATCATGGGGCTGTCCAGTGTTGTGCTGGACGCTGATGGTGTTGCTTTGGAGCATGCTGTTACATGTGCAGAGTGCCTCCAAGTTCCTGCAAGTTGGGTTGTGTCATTTTTTCCCCAAGGACTCCTGAAAAATTGGTTTGCGGGACAGACAAGTAAATCACATTGATTAAAGGAGGGGAAGGAGAAAAAGGAAGAGGGAGAATGAAAGCCACCAAACACTAACTGGTGCTAAGAAATTCCAAGCTAAGCCTGAAACTGCAGCCTTATCTCAGGACTTGGTGGAGGAAAAAAAAAATGGCAGGAACATATGTCAATGACAGATTGCCAACCTTAGCATTTAATTCCTGGCATTTTGTGGGTTTATAGGATTTGCTGACAAAAAGATGAGGGGGAAGGGTTGGATGGGATGTAATTTCCTGAGTGTTCTTCTTGAAGGGAAAAATCTCAGCCCATCTTCTTTTATTTGAATATATTGGAAACAGGCTGAACAACTGTAGTTTTTCATTAGATTAAATACTTTTGAGTTATGACACTTTCTCTCCTCTAAAAGCAGAAGTATTGGAGAAGTATGCATAATTAAATGCTTTCCTTATTTGAACTTCATTAGGAGTCTATTTCTTTCTTCATTTGACACTTCTGAGCTATGTAGGCTCATGGTCTGTTAAAATGTGTGTGTTTACAAAGATGTGAATAACCCCAGTCTGCCTGTTCCGCAAAGATGTATTGTAAGTGATATTTTAAAAACTTCTGAGAAGCATGACAGTGAGAATATTAAAAATGAAGCCCTATATTGCACCCAGGTGTTTATTTAGACACTAACTAGCCACAGAGTATAAAAAATACCGTGTGCTTCTTTGCTTTGCCTTTTTATCTCTAAATCTCTAGCTACCTGTTGAAATATCCCTGATTTGAAAGCCTCTAACCTGCTTGTGGCATGGGCCCTTGACAAGGAACCGTTTTAAGCGATGCAATTAGAAATCCTGCTGAACTCTTGGGAATTTCATCTGGGTAGCTCTGAATATTATACAGTGAGCAGATAACCTCAATCAAGGTATTAAAACTTTTGCTGGAAAACCAGGAAACAATTCGAATATAAATTATTATTTCCTTTTTTTCCTTTTTCCTCTCCAATTCCTGGAGGAAGGAGGTGGGGATTAGAGGGCTCTTTTTTCATTTGGGGGTATGACCTGTTTCTCTCTTGACCAAGGAAATAGCTTGGGAAAAGGAGAGCACTGTTCCGATGGAGGGTTTGAAGCATTTTCAGAAAAGATTCTTCAATATATAAAAGGTCTTTTAATATTCACAAAGGCCCTGGGTCTATTTAAGTGTGCATCAGTCTACTGCCATTTTTCTCATTGAGCAAGAGTACATGGATACTGCTTTTTAGGGTGCCAGAGTTCGCAAAGTGCTGGGTTGCAGTTTTTTCCTTTTTTGCGTCAGCATCTAGGGAGAAGGCAAAGGCCTTATCTTTGGCTGTGTATCATCTCAGTATGTACTTTGAGTTTGTGAGGTCCCCTAGCATGACAGAAGGAATATATGAACTTTATTTTTTCTTCCCCCCCCCCCCC
>Ga0065711_1026515_pt1 | contig 67208 bp, 28 predicted proteins | sample Hoacrofraction12_FD_59098 | JGI IMG/M metagenome (GOLD analysis project Ga0065711, IMG submission 59098) | Hoatzin crop microbial communities from Cojedes, Venezuela - Epithelial fraction 12 v2 (version 2) | ecosystem: Host-associated > Birds > Digestive system > Esophagus > Crop | place...
CCTTTCCTTTCCTTTCCTTTCCTTTCCTTTCCTTTCCTTTCCTTTCCTTTCCTTTCCTTTCCTTTCCTTTCCTTTCCTTTCCTTTCCTTTCCTTTCCTTTCCTTTCCTTTCCTTTCCTTTCCTTTCCGTAGCCTCCTTAAGGGAATTGTCTAATCATTACTGTGTTCGCAGAACATTGTTGGGGACTGAGGATAAAAGGAAACAAACAGTAAGTGCAGAGTGACAATGCAACTGAAAAGTCATTACTTCGTTGAGAGACATAGTGATTATTATATGAGATGATACAAAACTCTGAAAGTTCAATAATATTTGCATCTGTGTGAATGTGCCTTTCATTTAAACTTCACGAAATCCAAAGGCCTATTTCCTTTTGGTTTCATTCCCCGTGTTCCAACTTAAAAATTCTCACTGATTGAGATATTACATATCAATTTCACTGGTGTTAACTTAATTATTTCTTATCTGTGGAGGATTTAAGCATGCTGGTGTAGCTGGTATTAATTATTAAATAAAAGAGAAATGATCTGTAGATTAGGATGTTCTGATAGCTTGAAGTCATGTTCTATTTTTTTATAATCTTGCCCCATATTTCCTCTTTTTTCCTATAGACTTTGAAAGCAAGTGTTTTTTACCTGAAAATTACCCTCAGACAAAACAGAGATCAAAACAAAGGACACAAACTGAATAATTAATACCATGCTTCACTAACAAATGTTTTGCTTGTCAACACCTGTCAGGCTTGTAATATTTTCTTCTCAGGCATGGAAGATATTACAGAAATGTCAAAACCGCATGGGAATTCAGAACAAAATGTCTGGGAATAAATATAAAACTTTATCTGATGCTTTGAGACACCATGAAAACAGGATGATCCAATACAGATACAGAAAAACTGTGCTGCCTTTTTAAATTTTTTTAAATAAGTATCATAATTCTATGTCTTTTAACAAATCATTCCTCTTGCTTTGCAAAGGTTTAATTCATCTAAATGCAAAGAAATATATACCTTCTTTGTGTTTGTGGTAAGGACTTTGTGTTTTGTAAGTGTTTCTGATTTACTACTGAGTGACCTTCCTGCAGGTAGCACTCCCAAAATGGCTACACAGTGTAATGTGCTATTACTCCCAATGGATATGGTACTATCTACAGCATCAATAAACTCTTGAGCAGATGTTCAATACCCAAACATAATCACCACTGGGGAGCCATGATAGCTGCCTCCAAATACATAAAGGAATATTATAAGAGGATGGGGACCAATTATTCTCATTAGCCAACAAGTGCAGCGTAAGAAGGAATGAACATTCTTGCTAACTAGGAATTTTTTGCTTGATTTCAGAAAACCTTTAGCTGATACAATAAGATTAAGAAATTATAAAAAACTGCCAAAGGAATTGATAAAATTGTCATCATTTAAGATATTTAATGTGGTCTTCTGGTAAGCCTATTATAGACAAGCAAACACATGGTAAAGTAGTTTTCAGCTAGTCTTGTATGCGTCTTAGAGGAATTGTGTGACTTCTTAATGAAATCCAGTTTGAGAATGACCTTACTGTGGTTAACAAAAACAGCTCCTTGTTTCAGTTCCCAATGACCAGATACTAACCAAGAAAAGTCATTTATGTACTGAATGAAATGAAAATTTAAAATCTTGTCAAGGCATCCATTCGTGTATATGTGAATATTTGCAGCACTTTGCTGTAGGATTTTTAACTTTATACTAAAAGTCAAATATCTATGGAAGAGTGCAATGCTTTTCCAAACTTCTCATACCTTTTCCTTTCAAATTCCTTTTCTCAGCTACGAAGACTATTACAGAAAGAAAAATATTAAGCAGATGAATAATCTTACAGTATGAGTGTGCAATCTTACAGAAAGTGTATGGTATCTCTACTATATACTTTATTTTAAAACAGTACATTTAGACATCATGTTTCCAAAACTGAAATAGCTTCATTTCAGTCCCCATTGACTCTCAGATGACTTCCCATTAGAATCTGCATCAAAAGTGATAAATCTCTACAATGTTTCAAGTTTAACAAAACATCACAAATTGACTAACTGCAGGAACTGACTGCAGGTATATCCTAAGAGAAAGAAATCTCCTTCTTTTCTTCAGAGAGAAAATTTTTATTCTTTAATTAGAAATAGCTTTGAATAGTTACAAAAAAAAATAGCTTTCTAGTCAATAGTGATAAAAGTAAAAAGTATGAGATCACTTTTTTGTGGATTGAATACATGACAGAAGAAATGGTGGCTTTTATCTATACATAATACTTCCAGCGGGTCTGAATAGAGCTACACATTGCAGTCTTGTACTACATACTAGTTTCATTGCACTATTTATGAGTTAGATATACAGATTTCATGTTATAATAATGTCTATTCTTCTGTTCTCAAGGTTGGCATCTTTTTATTTGAGTAGATTATGTTAAAATAACACCTGCATTTCTGTCATTTGTAGCCATCATTACACATGGTTCTCAGACAAGTTTGTATGTAATTGGTGACATGCTGTAGAATAATTCCCTTCAAGAAATCTGATCAGCAACTTCACTAAATAACAATCAACTGAGCAGGCTCTGAAACATATGACTTTGAGACGATATGAAGTGTGTTTGCAAAATTGTGCTCCTCTATGCCTTGGTATTGTATCGGGGTTATATGTTAACTGTATAGGGAAACTGAAAACAAATGTAATGATTATCATTTATGCTGGGAAATTCCTTTAATCTAAAGATCTTAAAAGATTAAAATGATTTCTCAGGTTTTGTGAATCATTAATTTATTGGCCATTTATTTGCCAGTAAATGGAGATCCACAAGGATTATGTGTTTCATCTACCACCATGTGGTAAACATCCAGAATTTCCAACTTAAAAACTTTCTTTGACCAAATATTGACATTTTTCTGTGAAGTATCCTGCTCAGTCAATGTAATAAGGTTGGTGTGCTAAATATGAAACCTTGACAGTAAAATCCAAAATATTCCTGATGTTTCAGTAAGACTTCCTTAGAATGAGATGGTATAAATGGATGTGTTCCAATGCCTTCGTTTATTCCTTTTTTATCTGGATTCTCTAACTGCAGTACCTATGTCTGTTTGTAATCTTATGGTCTGAAAGCAATGATATATTATTTTGCAGAAGGAAATCATGGAAAATTTAGGTTATTTCTGCACCAGTAAATTAAACCTGACCAAAAATATATTGGAGCACTGAAGCTAGCTGGCATAGAAATACTTGCATGCATGCTTGTACAGTTTCATTGCCTCCAAAGCAAGTAATCTAAATGCAAATTGCCCATTGTTAATGGCTCCTGGAAGGTTCTTAGTCCTAAACTATGACTGGGAATTGCTGGGGAAGTCCTAGTCCGTATGTGCCAAAATTGTGCTTGAGTGGGTTCTAAGATTTACCAGTGTAGAAGATCCGATTAAAATGCTTGAGAACCTTCCCTGGCACTATTTATTTTGCTATTGGAACCATATTACTGTGTAAAATTACGTACTCTGGAAAAAAAACTGTAATAAGAAGTCTGTAAGCATGCCTTAGCTTATGCAAGAAAGAGGACAAATATGTTATCAAAAAGATTTGTAGTTCAAATAATCCAGTAGATTTTATCCCTGTAGAAAACTTCAGTCATATCTTCAGAGGACAGCTTTGTACGCTGAATTTGTGCCGAGGAATGCCAGGCAGAAGTTTCTATTTGTAGCACATATAGGTAGACTTTTGACTGAAGGAAGTTTGTTCAGCAGTAACTTGTAAATAATTATTCAGATATTTCCTAGGACATGAAGTTTACCTTTTATAGGGAAAACATAGGAATACAAGTAAATGTAAGTTGTTCTTGGCATCTCCCTAGAAGGCTAAACATAATTTAAAAATTGTACATAGGTTTTCAGATAATATATTTACAGTCTTTTCCTTATATAATAGTTACTGTCTATAGAAGAGAGATGATTGAACTGCTACACTTAGAACAAAGACCTAGAAACAGATCTTCATCTTAATATCCTTATGGAGATTCAACATGCAAAAAATAAAAAGTGATTTGAACATCTGCTACTTGAATTCCTTACTAATCTGCCAAAGGGAATGCTTGGGATTGCTTTTAGCAATAAGAAAAATACACAGTGAGTTGGAAGACATTGATAACACTTCAACAGAACAGCTCTTCAGCACTCTGGTGAGATGACTTATTGTACAGATGGCTTCCATCATGTAAGTCTTTTCTGTTTATAGGGCTGCAGGTGGTAGAGTGGGAAACAGGGTAAGTGGAGGAAAGGTTAGGACTCCAAATCAAATGTAGCAGTTCACCAAGTAAAATCTGTTCCTGCTGAATGTACTAGCTGTTTATCAGCACTGCCATCTAGAGCTGTGTGAAAAAAATTCATCACAGACAGCAGAAATGGTGTAATTAAATCTTTCATTGTTTAAGAAGATTGTATATAAAGGGAAAAGTAGACAACTGCACTTTTTGTTATATCAAGGCGGGGCATACAGCAACTGCGTTAAGGGAGCAAGAGGAGCTGGAAGAGAAGAGAACGACAATCTCTAAAATACTCAGATAACCTTGGCTGATTTTCGTGAATGACAAAAAGACTTCATAAGAATTAGTACCGTACACAGGTTAGCTTTCCCTTTGTAGCACAGGTGAAATTTGCATTCTCCTGATTTGTGACAATTTTGCTGCACCTATGGGCTAGTTATTTTATCTGTTATGCACCTAGTTTAAAATACTTTGAACTACACAATAATCACACAGTTCTTTCACTGCAGCTTTAACTCCCCTGAGGGGATTTTAATCATTCAAGAAGTTAAGAGCACTGAGGAGGTATCACAAGGGCTAGGGACAGCCAGAGATCCACTGAAATAATTTTATGATTGTCAGAGTTTCAGGGAGGGTAGGAAAAGAGCCAAGTGGAAGTTCTGGGGAAGCTTGGAGCTTTATGATGCTCTCCAAACCTCTTTGTGGAGTAGAAAGAATGGGTATCTTGCATTCTTTGTTACCATGTTGTTATTTTCATGCACACAAATGCAAGACAGTTGTGTTCTATGTATCTTTTTTCTTCACAAGTTGGGGAAATTAAGACCTTTTTCAGCTGCTTTATTTTATTCCTTTAATCAAGGATTGTAGGTTGTTTTCCATGGGTATGAAAATAACTATTTTCCAGGCTAGGACAGACTTTCAAGACAAAGGAAAGCAGAAACACAAATTCTTTTCTACCTCATCTGTTAAATATTATTTAATATAATCATTAGCTGTAAGGCTCTTCAATAGCTGTAATATAGCCAGAATCCATGAAGGCATTAAAGTGAATATTTTCAAAAGTATCTGGGTGCCTAACTCCAAGTTCTGTGGAAACATAATGATCCTAAGTGACTTTAAAAACCTGGCTTTTTTATCACTACTACAGTGCTATCTAAAAGCACTTGAATGAGTATTTTCAGGCACTTTGGCTGGATGTCCTATAACTGTTTACATCCGAGGTTTCTCCCACACCACATCGTATTCCTACACCCACTGCTGGCAGGCATGGCCATGCCCTCTCAGCACACACACTTCAGCAAACACTGGCATCACACCAACACTACAGGTGACTGTAGGAAGCTCAGGAAGGGTTGGGAGCCTTGTGGAACACAGTATATGTTCCTTGTAATGACTGGAGACTTCCCAAAAGACTGGCCTTCAGATATGAGTCTGCTGCTTCCCTCTGCTTCTGGGTACAGGCTGCACGCACTGGGAGCCATGAAGCCCTTCAGGTATGGCACAATCAGCAGAGGTTAGACAGCTCTCTTCTGGGAAAGGGCATGTTCATGCTTTCCAAAATGAGCTAAAGTAGGGTGTGAGAGCACGTTTCTTCCAGAAATCTAATCCCAGTGCAAGCTGGCATCATCTGGAAGCTGGCTACAAGAAACTCAGTCCATCACCCACTACATTAATGTGGACATGCTCACTGAGATAATCTCATTTCTTTAGGACTACCTACCCCTTGCCTACTGCTGACTGGTGCTACTACTGTCTGCAGTACTTCAGAAGTCATGATAGTCTTCAAATAGCATAACACTCTGTGCAATAGTGCTTGACAAAATGCAGCCTTGTCCAGTTACTCCAGCAGATGCCAAGAATATGACAGGATCGTGAAATTTTAGCATACAAAAATATTATACCATGACACTTGTTTTTAGGAATCTGGTCATCTTCAGCTTAAATAAGACTGACACTTTCTTTCCTGCCTGATGACATGAAATCCAGTAGCATGAGAACAGACAACTGATGGTGACAGTGCCACCAGTGCCCTGAGGAATGTAGGAGCATTCAAAGCAGGCTGACACCCACTGAAAATTAATTTTCATACTCTACTTCTGCTAGACGATCTTTAAATAGCCTTAGGTCAAGTAAGGTGCACTGACTGTTTTCAGGACAAGATCTGAAAGCGCAGCCCTTAGTATTGTCATCCAGTCTCTTAGAATATACCGTAGTCTCCTTTCATCTCTGAACTATATAAGAAATTTATTAGGGCAAGGGCACACAGAAACAGAATCATAGAATCATAGAATCACAGGATCGTTTAGGTTGGAGGGAACCTTCAAGTTCACTGATTCCAACCATTAACTTAACACTGTCAATTCCACCACTAAACCATGTCACTAATCTCTGCATCTATATGTCTTTTAAATATCTCCAGGCATCGTGCCTCAACCACTTCCCCAGGCAGCCTGTTCCAACATTTAACAGCTCTTTCCATGAGGATATTTTTCCTGATATCCAATCTAAACCTCCCTTGAAGCAACTTGAGGCCATTTCCCCTTGTTCTTTCACTTGTTGCTTGGGAAAAGAGACCAACACCCATCTCACTACAACCTTCTTTCAGGTAGTTGTAGAGAGCAATAAGGTCCCCCTCAACCTCCTCTTCTCCAGACTAAATAACCCTAATTCCTTCAGCCATTCCTCATAAGACTTGTGCTCTAGACCCTTCACCAGCTTCATTCCCCTTCTCTGGACACACTCCAGCACCTCAATATCTTTCTTGTAGTGAGGGGCCCAAAGCTGAACACTGTATTCGAGGTGCAGCCTCACTAGTGCTGACTGCAGGCACACGATCACTTCCCTGCTGCTGCTGGCCACACTACTCCTGATAGAAACCAGGATGCTGTTGGCCTTCTTGGCCATCTGGGCACACTGGTGCCTCATGCTCAGCCGGCTGTTGACTACCACTGCCAGGTCCTTTTCTGCTGGGCAGCTCTCCAACCACTCTTCCCCAAGCCTGTAGTGTTGCATGGGCATGTTGTGACCCAAGTGTAGGACCGGGAGCTTAGTGTTATCAACCTTATACAGTTGGCCTTCCGCCATCGATCCAGCCTGTCTAGATCCCTCTGTAACGCCTTCCTACCCTCAAGCAGATCAACATGTCTGTCCAGCTTGGTGTCATCTGCAAACTTACTGAGGGTGCACTCGCTCCCCTCATCCAGATCATTTAAAAAATGTTAAACAGAACTGGCCCCAAAACTGAGCCCTTGGGAACATCGCTTGTGACTGGCTGCCTGATGGATTTCACTCCATTCCTCACCACTCTTTGGGTCTGGCCATCCAGCCATTTTTTTACCCAGCAAAATCTACATCCATCCAAACCGTGAGCAGCAAGTTTCTCCATGAGGATGGTGTGGGAAACAGTGTCAAAGACTTTGCTGAAGTCCAGGAAGACAACATCCACAGCTCTTCCCTCATCCGTTAGGTGGGTCACCCGGTCATAGTAGGAGATCAGGTTGGTCAAGCAGGACTTGCCTTTCATAAACCCATGCTGACTGAATCTGATCACCTGGTTGTGCTCTGTGTGCCACGTGATGGCACTCAACTTGACCTGCTCCATAACCTTGCCAGTCACCGAGGTCAGGCTGACAGGCCTGTAGTTCCGGGATACTCTTTCTGGTCCTTTTTGTAGATGGGTGTCACATTAGTTAACTTTCAGTCACCTGGGATCTCCCCAGTTAGACAGGACTGCTGATAGCGAGCACATCTGCCAGCTCCTTCAGCACCCTTAGGTGGATCCCATCTGGCCTCATAGACTTGTGTGTGGCTATGTCGTGTAGCAGGTCACCAACCATTTCCCCTTGGATTGTGGGGATTTCCTTCAGAATCACCAGGTGTCGGATCCAGCTCCTTGACTGACATCTCAGGAGATTGCCTAGCACCCTAACAACCTTTACATTACAGGTAGTGACTCCAGCTAAGGAACAAACTTAGGTTGAGGGCTGAGTTGTGGTGGAATGGAATCCTCACCCTGCTGGGATGTCTCTGGCATGAGGAGCCCTCAGCTCCTAGTTGACATTGAATTATTGCATTAAATGAAGTACCTCTCATTCTCCTTCTAATGACATTCTTGGGGCCAACAGAATGGCTGATCTCTGATCCGATGGTATTCATATCAGCTTTCCAGATGGTGAGGTCGTAGGAAAATCAAGGTCAGGGTCATTAGTAAAAAATCATACAAAGAGGAATAAATATTGCAGCAAAAAAGTAAGGAATGGCAAGTGTACCTCTGTAAAATCAGTTAAAAGAGGAGAATGTGAGTAATTCTTACATGTATATCAGCACAGGTCCGTGGTCAGGATACACACACTAAGACATATAATTGACTTACCACATGTTAGACAGGTGTTTTAACGAACATCATGTGGATACTTAACCCATTGTAAATGAATAATAAAACATGTAAATGAAAAAAAATTTTTGTTTTGGTAAGTTTTTCTTTCCTTTTGCCATGAGATGAGAGCACACAATGGGTGCGTTAAAACAGTTTAGCTCATGCACGGCAACTCAACAAGCCATAGTAACTTAATGAAATGTCTGGGGCTTTTCAGTGTCTCCTTTTCTTCTAACACAAGTGTCCTCTCCTCAGTGGGAATCTTCCCTCTGCGCTTACTTATTAGTTAGACAGTGTTCAGTTCCAAGAGCAAAACCTAGATATACTTATGTTTGCCTAAAACACCATGTATTTACACACTAAAAATGTCCTTCTTTTTGTCTGCATGTATACTTGTATTATTCAGATGATGTGAAACATACTGCTTTGGGAAAATTATATTGAGAAGCTCTGTCATCATATCTCGTACTGGAGCAATTTTTATGATGTTTTGAGGATGGATGCCAGTGTGAATTATTTTGAACTAAATATACTTAACTATTGTTTGTGGCATTGCACAATCTTCCAATGCACATGCTCAAAACAGTACAGCTTTTAATAAATTAAATTTAAAATAATATTTTAACATTGTTGTACATAGAGGTTTCACAGATTAGGAAAGCTGAAGTCTGAAATTCAGCCCCTAAAATGATGTGCTTAAAAGCAAGGTTCGGCATGTGATTTCAGCCTAGTCAAACCAGTGGCTTAAGATAACAGTGTTATTATCAGGAAGCCACATCTGAAGCTTAGATTTTTCACTCCTTTGGCTATTCAGATTCTTTTGTATTGGGTGTAAGGCAGTTCTTTCTCTTTGACTAGTTAGTTATTTATACTAAGTTGAAGAGGCAAAAGATGAGAGCCAACTTTTGATGTTTACAGTTGAAATAATAAAAAGTGCTTTTCCATTGCTGGATGATGTTGCTTGCAGAGAGATGGAGCATTTAAAGAGAAGCAAATGCATGTACAGCAGTCTAAACTCACTGTTACTGACAGGCTCTGAAAAGGTTGCTTCTTATTGAATAGCTGAACCTAATGAAAAGTGCAGTTCCCCACTGACATCTAGGAAGCCATTAAAATTTCTTGAGCTGTTCCAAAATGCATAGTCCCAATTAAAGAGAATTCTCTGTGTTCCTCTGCCCAGGGGTGAGCTGATAAACCATCAGCAAATCATTTTGGCAGTGGAGACAGAAAGAGTATGAGGATTACCGCTGAGGAGAAAGTGGCTATGGTATGGCATCAAGGGGCAGCACTGATGAGGAGGCAAGCTCTCTGGAGCCTGTCTGGCACCTGTTCCTAGAGATGACTACAGTTTTAACACCTCTTTCTACCAGGGCAATAGAAACTGCCCACAATTGTTAGGCTGTAGTAAATTTCATAATTCTGTCATTCGTTAAGTATTGCTGCTTTCTTTAGTGGTTGTTTAGAAGTTTTAAATCATGAATACACCTTGTAGTGAAAAAAAAAACAAACCCAAAAACTCTTGCTCTGACAGAGGCTCAACAATTGAAACCAACAGCCTCATTAAATTATAGTCATTTTTCAGTACACACAGCCAAAAACCAAAATGAGGGGAAGTCAAATAGCACAAAGATGAGAGAAGCAATTTCTGACAAAATCTGGAGAACCCAAACTTCAACGACTGTCATTTTTCTTTCTCTTACTAAGTTCAGCAAGCTTTGGTAAACTTCCATGTCAAGAATTACTGTTTTAGAAGCCTTCTAGCCAGACTTCTAGCCATTCATGTGCCTTGCTCATTAACAGCCCCTTCTGGATGCTTCTACTAAAGTTAGATATGTCCCAGAATGCATTTCCCTACTTCTCCCTGATCTTGAAAGTCTTTATCTTCTCTGATTCAAGTAGGACAGATGGCCCAGAAGAGCTTAACAGATCTCCTGAGACATATTTCCTAAAAATTGGGAGGTGTGTTACAGTTCAATAGTTATATGGATTTTATTCTAAAAATAATATAATAGTTTTGATTGGAACAGCTTGGACATTTCAGATTTTATTACCAATTAACCTTCAAAATCATATAATGATTACAGACATAATAATTGACATTTTTTCATTTAGTATATAACATGGAATAATTTTAGTGATCTAAAATTCAACAACAGAGTTAAAAAAAACACCTCCTTTCTATTTCTGATAAAGCTCACAACCTGTCAGGCTTATTTCTCAAGATTACTAATTCAGAAATCATATGCAGTCAGCTATCATTGTACAGTTAGGGTGTCATTAACTTCAGAATTACTTCAAGTCACTCTGCCTGTGGTATGCTAGATATGAAAATAATAATTAGTCTTAAATTCAGGATTCCCATCCTATGAGATGACCTGCTAATAATGATGAATTTGTAGACACATTCTATGTTTCAAGTCTAAGCAGTGGCAAAGCCAATTTGGGAATAAACGGTTTCTTTAGACGGTTGGAGGAGGGAGGTATTCTGTTTATTTGATATTTATTTGGTGTCTGGAGTGAGATGTGCCAAGAATTCCATTGTATCTCTTTACATTGTAAGAAACATTAAAAGAAGAGACAAGGAAAAGTAAGAAATTAATATTTGCTGTAGGAATGGCTAATCTGCTAGTAAAACACAAGTTGCCCTCAAGCAAATACAGAGTGTTAGAAAGCCATCAATTTCAGTGGGAGAATGTTTAAGACTGTCATTGCTTTCAAATATGGCATAAACTACTTCTTAGCAATGGTTCAACAGGAGAAAGAGGTGAAAACTGTGCTCTCACGCTACAAGGTGAGTCCTTGTACCATCAAAGCATCTCTGAAATGAGAAATAAAGGGTTAAAGTAGGGGAGAAATAATACAACAGGAGATGTGCACTCGCAGCCCAGAAACCCAACCATATCCCAGGCCACATCAAAGGAAGCATGGCCTGCAGGTCAAGATAGGCAATACTGCCCCGCTGCTCCGCTCTGGTGAGACCCCACCTGGAGTACTGCTTTATAAGAAAGGTGGAAACAAACTTTTTAGCAGGACCTGTTGTGATAGGACAATGGGCAGTGATTTTAAACTAGAAGGGGGTAGATGTAGACTGGGTATAAGGAAGAAATTTTTTACAATGAGGGTGGCGAAACACTGGAACAGGTTGCCCAGAGAAGTGGTATATGTCCCACCCCTGGAAACATTCAAGGTCAGGATGAATGGGGCTCAGAGCAACCTGGTCTAGTTGCAGATGTCCCTGTTTATTGCAGGGGGGTTAGACTAGATGACTTTTAAAGGTGTCTTCCAACCTAAACCATTCTATGATTCCATTTTTTTTGTTACATCAGACCAGAAATTACTTCCTGATAGTATATGATGGTGAGATAGCTGTTACCCCTGTCTAAGTTTCAAAGGAAAAGGGCTCCCCCAGCTGCTATTAATACTGTATAAATGAGCCTATGTAGGGTTCATACGAAAACTATTGGCATTTTTTAATACTACACCTTTTTTGTGTCTCATTTGAAGATGGTGAGATGACATCATGTTAAAGAACCAGGCATTCAACTTGTGTGTGATTTTCAGCCTAATCTTGTCAGGTAAGGTGGCCCTTGTTCATAAATAAATGGAACTATCTTCATGGATCATTTTGGTTTCTTGCAATCCATTCTCATTCCTTATAAACAACACAAAACTAGATGGATTCAAGGATTTTTGACTCCCTAAATCAGGAAGATTTTTTCTTCCTTTTTTTGTATCTCTTTCATTTTTTGTGACAACAGTGTTCTGGTACTATTAACACATAAGTTATTCCAATTCTATACAAATACGTATACCTCCGCCAGAAAATAAGATGCTTCAACAACTATTAAAAGGCAAAAATCCATAAATCTAAAAAAATAAATTTAATTTTTTTTATAATGAGAGCTATGTGAAAAGTTAGTATAGAGTAAAAATAAAAATCAAAGCAACTTCACTGTTTTCCTAATTGAAATGAGAAAACAAAATAAAAATATTTTGTATTTTCCTCCTATCAAAAACTTATCTGATACAAAGCAGCTTCATGGAAAATATATTTTGTCAGAATAACTTGTACTGACCATAGACTTTTGACAGCATTTTTTTCTGGTCATTTTCAAGTACATCACACTTTTGTGAGATGAGGGAGAAAATAAAGAGAACATTAAAGTAAAATATTTGAATAGATGGATTCCTTTACTAGACATGAATACCTTAAAATTCTTTTTCTGTTTCTGACAAGTTTTATGTGCATCAATTAAATGGAAAATTTTGACAGGGAGAATAATTTTTCAAGCATTTATAGACCAAAAAATATATGCATTTCTTTTAGTTGCAAGACTGGGTATTTTATAAAGGAGAAAATTAATCTGGAATTTGGAATTCTTACCACTTAATTAGATAGCTAGCCCAGCTGTTACCCAAATGACATCATAGATGCTCACATCTAGAAAGGAGAAGGACACTAACACAAGTAATCTAAAAGAACCATCTGTAATCTTATTCAGCAGAGAAAAGCAGATATCTAACATCTGCTGAAGAAGATCCTTCTTAAATCTCCTATTTTCTTCATTGCCCTTGGAAGACAATCCAACCATCACAATTTATTCTAGATCAGTTCCCTAATCCTTCTGCTTCAGCCATAGGGCCTTTTGTATTTATTTTTACAGAGCAAGAAACACTCTGAATGGGACAAAATGGCCATTATGTTCTCTTGGGTTTAAAACCCTCTCCAGGCTGAGGATAGTCTAGAAGTCAGGTATTCTGCCTCCTGAATGGATGATTTAATGTTAGACTGTGGCAATCACTGTGAGAGGATTTAATTTTAGTCCTACTTTTGAGTTTTCTGCAGAGGTTGTCATCTCAGACTGAATCACAATAATACTCAAGAAAGGATATCAGTTGTACTATTCATGTATTTCTATCCACTCACAGATGATTAAATGTTGAGGATGTTTAGAGGTGAATGGGGAATGGCGGAAAGAACACATTTCATCACCTACCAGGTTAAGCAGAAAAAATCTGGAATATAGGTGAATTGGATCAATGGATGGGACTTCAGTTTTCAGGCAGTCTGAATCACATAGGAAAAACTACAGTTAAATAAAGATTAATTTCTCCCAAGCATTACTCCAACCTGATGCTCCCAACCTATTTTGCCAGTTGGTGGCACAGGTTCTTCTGATTATTGTGCTGATCACTGCTGAATTCAGCTGCCTGCACAAAACAGGACAAAATAACTACTGCAAGTAGATATTCAAACAAAGTTCCATCTGAGAAGATTTGAATTGAAAGGTGGGATGCTAGGGTGCCAGGAAGGAGTGGGGGTTGTCCTGGCATTATAAGTAAGAATTTTGAGATTAAAAACCTAGTAATTTTTGAATGTCATGCAGAATAGTAGTTATTCAGGGACCATTACATCTCTTTATAGCCATCAGTGAACAGAGTGTGTTGAGGTAGTGTTTCTATAGCAACTCCATCCCACTGCAGTCTACCAAGACCTCCTAATGCATGTACACAAGGTAATTTTTAAAAACTTGTGACCGATCATTTGGGCACATTACTAGGGCCTCAAAGATTAAATGGTCAGAGACTTCAGACACTGAAGTAATTAAAGGGTGGGTGGTAGCTGAAATCAAATTTGCTTCAGTATTGCTCCTTGGTTCCCCTTAGCACATTTTACTGAGTTACAGTGGAATCCATTCAAGAAAGTGTTAAGTAATTTAGGATCCGTGTGAAACAGTTGTGGAGAGTTAGGGAAGGGTCCTCTAGCCATTATAACCTGGTGACAGAAGCATTCCAGTGACCTGTTATAGAATGTTTAGTTGGAAAAAAAAAGAGAGCTCCACTCAAGAGGATAATTAAACACATATATCCTTTTCAAATGTTCATTTCTTTAATTTCGTGGACTTGTGGGTGAAAATATACCAAAGTCTTTCCAGTGCATCCATCCTGATCCTCGTAAGATGCTCTATTAAATAAAATAGCAATTTGGTGAATACACTGGTTCATATGTGAGGATATGGAAACTCTCATTTTACCTCAACCCATTTCCATTGTGAATGAGTGATGAAGAGAAAAACTCCCTTTCAATAGGATATTTCTTAAAAGACACTTAATTTTTTTCAATACTGGTTTCATTGTATGTTCCTCTCTAGTGCTCTGTATTGGCTGTCTGTCAAGGTCATACACACTGAATTTCAACTATTACTCATATCCTTTCCTAGATGGCTCATTAGAGGATTTTAAATAAAAGTTTTTATTACCACAAGGACTGCAAAAATATCTGCATCTGTATGTGAGCAGGTGATCAGAATTTCACAGAATTTAAGTAAGACAAGATATCACTGCCATCCTTGTCAAGAGACCAAAACCCCAAGAAAATCCAGATGAATACATTTAGAAATTTTCCTATTGGAAAGATTACAAATCTATATTAAATATTTCTTTAGTAACACAGATGACATAACAAAAAAATATAGTTTCCTGTGTTTGCATGTTAACTGTTAAACAGGCACTGGAAGTCAAATGAACTCTAGCTTGAGATGAACAAGTTATTACTTGGAATTGGTCAGCTGATGAAGGGGAACATTTGTTACTATTTTGACTGTAAAATTGTAATGAGAATCACAGGCTGGTATTCTAAGTCACAGAACTACATAAATCAAACTGGTTTTTGTACATCTATATTTCCTCTCTGTATCCTTTTCTGCAAACAGATATCCTACTTTTGCTTAACGGAAGTCCAGTCATGGCTATCACCTCAAGATGATCTATCTTCTCAAGAACTGATAATTATTATTGTTATCTGGATGAGTCAGAAGTAATTTCTTGTACAAGTCTCTCATTTCAGTATTTCTCTGCTAAAAAAATTAGCTGTATGTAGATCATGCAGACAGTGAGAGACAGTATGATTTACCCTAAGGCATACTTTCTTGAGCAAAAGCTAAGACAGGGTGTAAATGAATTTTGCTTTTGTGTTTTCTGCTTAAGTTCTTTTTTTTTTAATGTACTTTTTGTAAGAATTTCCATTTTGATCTTTGTTTATATTTAACTAAAAGGAGGAAAAGATGCCACTATATAAAGGAACAAATACCAAAGCTCTGTTTCAAATGAGCTTTCATCAGTTGTTTATGTAAAGTGAGACATAACTATCATGTAGAAATGACTATTATTTATAGCTAAAATTTAATCTAAAGCCCATATAAAACTGCTGTAGTGCAAACAGACTCTGTTTGTCATTCCATTTTGATATTTTTTGTTTTGTTATGATATGTTTGCATAAACGGTGAGTACACTTTTCGATTTCACATTTTCTCTCTGCTCTAGTTCACAAAATGAGAATTATGATAAGTTCAAACTCCCTTTCAGTTTTTTGGTATATATAGGACACACAAGAAGCAGAATCTTGATGAAGACATGATAAAGGTATTTATGAAAATGAATTTTTAATGAAATTTCTGTCCCTGAACTCACGTATATGTACAATTAAATTTCTAATTACTTCATTGAACCTATTGCAACCAATGCTCAACCAATTAACTCTTCAGCTTTAGGCTTGCAAGTGTTTGTAATATTAAAATCAGTACAGCAGATACCATTTAATAATTCCTAAAATTTACAATGTCCATTTCTAAAGCAAAATATTTCTACAAGTGTTTTGTGCTTATTTAGGAACCTTAGATTCTAGGACAATTGCTTTTATTTCTTTCTTTTAATATGCAATAAAAAGGTCAAAATCTAAAAATTCATTGCTGATTTGGAAGTCTCTCATGTATTTTTTAGAAGAAAAAATCAAAGAAATGCAATCAAGTAGAGATTAAACTATTGGAATGTGTATCCATGGGATTTATCTAGGAGAGATCAGACACTCCAGAAAAGAGGGGAGACACTTCTTTTAAAGCCAAAACAGGGTTAGCAGCTATGTCAGAAAGGTGATTATTTAAGTGATCTTGGAGCCCTTGGAAACACCCTGCATATTGTTTTTAAGGGAAAGAATTTACTCTTTTACAGGAAATAGAATACTGATGCTTTTCCATTTGACTGAAAACACATTTCCTCTTATCTTTCATAAACATACACGATAAAAGTGCAGATGATATTTTAAAAGTGAAACTTTTTTCATAAATATTTAACTTTGTATAGATTATTGTTAAGCTTAAGGCCACATGCATTTACTAAGAAGTAGGGAAATAAAAGTACAGTGGGAAGTTCATCCTGTGCTGCTTTTATGACTACAACTCCCCTAGCTCTTTGCATGTAGAAAACAACAATGGAAACATCCCCTCTATGCCCCCTAAGATTACAGGGATAAAACTTCCTCCGTTCAATGATTGACGTGTTCTTCTAAATGCTTTTTCTTCCACTGCATGAAAGAACCGCTATCCTCTATACACAAAAGTAAGAGACAGTCTTAGCTGTTCTTAAACCACGTTCATTCATGAAACTACCCTTTTGTCCTTTGAAGAGATGTCTCTTTATGGATGGTCTTCATCTTTCCTCTTGAGAAACACAGACCTCTGTTCCAATGGTGACTGTGTATTACAAGAGGAGATGATAATCATGTCAGTCTGGTTGCTGGCTCTCCTCCCAAGCAACAGAAATTTTCCAGAGGACATCCATACTTAACATGCTAGCAAGCTCTGTGCTTCCTGAGGAGAAGTCGTGTGAGAGGCTGTTTACCTGGGGGAAAAAAATAAACAGGGTCACGGACATCTTGTCTAAGTTAGATAGTGATCCAAGTAATCTAATACCTAGGTGTTATTCTTAGACCCTACCTTCACATTTTACTACTTACTTTCAGCTCTGCACAAACTGCGGTTCTCCTCCCTTGATAAACTCATACTATGGCCAGCTGCACAGGCAGAATTTCATTTCCCTGTCAGGATGCCCTAGAAGGTGTATTTATTATTTCCAACTGAATTAAAAAGTGATCATAATGGATGAGTAAGGAGACATTTGTTCTGTTTTGTATTTCATCATTCCCAGTGGTGTATGCTAAATTAGATTTGTTAAGTACTCCTTTTGTAAATTTATCTTCGGTTCTTTTCTCTATGTAAGTAATAACTGCTAATCTTACATAGAGTCTGAAGACTCAGGACTTACTTTAGTCTGAAAAATCTATTTGAAGATTTTTAGACAAAAAATGAGGGAGTAAGTCAGATTAGGGTAATAGTCTCAGAAAAAAAAAAAAAGAAATCCATGTAGCAGAATGATAGAAGTTCAAGACACTAACCAGACACCAAGAAGATCTTAGTTCACTTCTGAACTTCCCAACAAACTTTCTTGGACATTGTCAATAATCTCCCTACTGCAGTCCTGCACAGTACAAAATAGACAACGCTTGCATTTACTCCATTGCTTAATCTTCACAGTGCAGGAACTTCTCATATGATGTGGATATGCAATACATAGTTTAATGATCTTAATGTGTCACAGTAATTACATTTGCATTATTAAATATAGTATTAAATTTATTTAGCTACATAGCTGGGCTGCAAACAACTACGTCTGCTTCAAAGTCAATATTACACACTGAGATGAGCAAAGTTTCAAAAGATGTGTTAAGTTATCCAACTTCAGCACTTTAGTCCAGCATGCTGTTATTAAAGATTATGTCAGCATTTCTGGTATCTTATTCTTCACCAGTCTATAATTAGCTTGTACAAAATTCACTAGGGACTACATTTCAGAGTAGGAAAGATCTTTTCCTTGAACAAAATTGCTTACCAGCATGGAAAGAAATAGTTTAGTTGAAGGTTTACTATCATGTAACAGGAAGTTTATTAGAGTTCTTATTTGGCCTACCGCAGTGGAAGGATAAACAGATGGTAAAGACTACTAGCAGTCTCTGAATCTATCACCTCTGTTTTCTCCATTTCAAAATTCAGTTCTTTCAGCTTGTATGCTGATCACCCTTCTGTTTAGTTAGGAAAGCTTTATTACTCTACAAAAAAAAATCAAAACCACGTCACCTCTTTCAACTCCTAGTGATCTTCCAGTTAGTCTTACTTTTTTAAAGTTCTATTTCTTGATTCTGTCTCTTGTTGCAATCTCAACCTTTATCAAATCTCTGACCCTGTCGAGGCTTAATTTTTCAATGCTTAATTTTCCTTTAAGGGTGAAATTCCTCTCCTGTAGATTAGGCACCTTCACACCCAATGAGCCCTTAGTTTCCTCAGTAGCCATTAGAAAGAACTAAGTACCTCTACAGGTTGACAGATCCCACGCATGGGCAATATTTTTGCACTATTAGTCACTTCAGAAAGATGACTTGTAATGAGTACGACTACTTACTTGCATCTGTCCACAGGAAGTATTAATACATGCTCTGCGTTTCTTTTGTGATGACCACCACACATTTTTAATGGAGCTACAGAAATAATGGAACAAATCTTATGTTACAGTTTGTTCATGATGGACCATGACTTCCCATGAATCACCCTGAGAATAATCTGTTTTTTACAAATCAGCTTTTTAAGCTTTTTATAGGTTCTCCAAGCTATTCATATACTGATTTGCGCATGTCTGAACTGGTTTTCTAAACAGACTGGGAAACTGAGCAAAGCTTTACTAAATACTACAAAAATAGCTGTGGAGTCCGTTCTATAATTCTCCTGAAAATGTGAGAAAAGACAGTGATTGCAAACGGCAAATGTAGAACTTGTCCATAAGAAGAATGAAGTGACCACATCACATTTCACTAATGGTCAGTCTCAGCTGAGAGTCACAATTCTGATAGGTTAGTTTACAGTCTAATCTGTTAGCCAATATTAGAAATTGTCAAGTGCACAGTTGTGCAATTAATAAATATTCACTTGTTTTGTTATTCTGATCTATGAAATACAACTGGTGTGTGGAAATAGAGTGATGTCTCATTGTGTTAACTTTGTTGTCAAACATTCAAGGAAAAAATCAGCAGTAGATCCCAAAAAGCAACTTCATTTAGCAAGTGCTGTAAACATGTTGTGAAATAATTTCTGCAGCACATAGTTCCTTGATAAATCTACCTCTTTTTCTGTTTCCTTTCGAATGAAATCTGCTGTAGGAAATGTTTTACATTTATACTGAAGAGTCAATAGATAAAACACAAGAGTGATCCCAGGAAAGTGAAACAAAACTGGAGCATTCAAAGTTAAGAATTGTAACACTTTCCTGGTAATTTGTTGATTCATTGGCCCAAGTCATTTTCAAAGTGCACAGTGTCAAGAGAAGCTGAGTGCATTTTTCTTCCTAGTTCCTCTAGTGTACGGATAGAATATTCTCTTGAGAAAGAAAAAATATGTTTGAAGTAAAGATTCCCCTTTCTTAATTAGCATTTAAGTATACAGCTGACCAAATGTGAGAAATAGTTGCTCTCTCAATATATCTAGTTTTTTAAAGGATATTTGGACATAACAATGCTACCTAAAACACATGCCTGCCTTCATCCTACACTTAAGTATTTAAGTTTGGGAGAAAAAGGCATTTCAAATATTTCTTTTGCCAGTATCCAACACTAGGTTATATATGGCGCTTGCAGCTCAGATGGTCTTTCTGAGGTATTTCTTCTCCCGTGCAACACAAGCAGATTTTGAATATTAACTCACTCATAAGCTTGAAGATGTAGCACAATTGAAGAGAGAATATTGAAGAGTGAATCTTCATGCTATAATTTTTCATTAAATAGAGCAGGATAACCAGTGCTAAGGCCAGCCCTCAGGTATCCCAGGCCCCAGAGGTAAGACAGGAAGCCTGCAGAAAGGATGACTTTCCCTTGGTTGAGGAGGACTGCGAGAGAGATCACTTAAGCAATCTTGATGCCCATAAAACCATGGGCCATAATAGAATGCACACACAAGTGCTGAGGGAGCTGGCAGATGTCTTTGCCGAGCCACTCTTCATCATATCTGAAAGGTCTTGGAGGACAGGAGAGGTGCCCGAGGACTGGAGAAGGGCCAATGTCACTCCAGTCTTCAAAAAGGGCAAGAAGGAGGACCCAGGGAACTACAAGCCGGTCAGCCTTACCTCCATCCTGGGAAAGATGATGGAGCAGCTCATTCTGAATGCCATCATCAAGCAAGTGGAGGAAAAGTAGGTTATCAGGAGGTAGTCAACATGGATTCACCAAGGGGAAATCATGCTTAACCAATCTGATAGCTTTCTACGATGCCATGACTGGCTGGGTAGATGAGGGGAGGGCAGTGGATGTTCTATCTCAACTTCAGCAAGGCCTTTGACGCTGTCTTCCGTAACATCCTCACAGGGAAGCTCAGGAAGTGTGGGCTGGATGAGTGGTCAGTGGGGTGGATTAAGAACTGGCTGAATGGCAGAACTCAGAGGGTTGTCGTCAGAGGTGCTGAGTCTAGTCTGAGGCCTATAACTAGTAGTGTCCCCCAGGGGTCAGTACTGGGCCCAGCCTTGTTTACCTTCTTCATCAATGACCTGGATGAAGAGTTAGAATGTACCCTCAGCAAGCTTGCTGATAACACCAAACTGGGAGGAGTGGCTGGTACACTGTCAGGCTGTGCTGCCATTCAGTGAGACCTGGACAGGCTGGAGAACTGGACGCAGAGGAACCTGATGAGGTTCAACAAGGGCAAGTGCAGGGTCCTGCACCTGGGGAGGAACAACCCCATGCAGCAGTACAGGCTTGGGGTGGACCTGCTGGAAAGCAGCTCTGTGGAGAGGGACCTGGGTGTCCTGGTGGACAACAGGTTAACCATGAGCCAGCAGAGTGCCCTGGCTGCCAAAAAAGCTAATGGGATCCTGGGGTGCATTAAGAGGACTGTGGCCAGCAGGTCGAGGGAGGTTCTCCTTCCCCTCTCCACTGCCCTAGTGAGGCCCCATCTGGAGCACTCTGTCCAGTTCTAGGCTCCCCAGTTCAAGAAAGATGAGGCGCTGCTGGAGAGAGTCCAGAGGAGGGGACGAAGATGATGAGGGGACTGGAGCATCTGTGCTATGAGGAAAAGCTGAGGGAGCTGGGCTTGTTCAGCCTGAAGAAGAGAAGGCTGCGAGGGGACCTAATATATACTTATAAATATCTGAAGGGATGGTGTCAGGAAGATGGGGCCAAACTTTTTTCAGTGATGCCCAGCGACAGGACAAGGGTCAATGGGCACAAACTGAAGCATAGGAAGTTCCTTCTGAACATGAGGAAGAACTTCTTCTCTCTGAGGGTGACGGAGCACTGGAACAGGCTGCCCAGAGGTCTTGTGGATTCTCCTTCTTTGGAGGTATTCAAGACCCGCCTGGACAAGATCCTGTGCAGCCAGCTGTAGGTGACCCTGCTTCTGCAGGGGGGTTGGACTAGATGACCCACAGAGGTCCATTCCAGCCCCTAACATTCTGTGATTCTGTGATTCTGTGAACCCATTCTCTGGAGAGCTGGACTGTTGTGGTAGTATTGCTTATAATAAATTGTAAGGACTTATAAGTGTTTATGAGTGAATTAATAGCAGATTTCAAATTACTGGTTGTGGTTTAAGTAGCCAGCATGGTAACATATTCATTTATTTTCTCTTCCAGTAGCAAAGCAACCAAAACAAGTTGCTAGTTTTACACCACATCTGTTTGTCTCAAATTAAGGTTTTGATTCTAAAACAGCCTACTCGCTAACAGAGGGATTCCTGCTGTGGGCAGGAAGAGAAGAAAACCTTGATGAGATGAAACCAAATTGCTGTTAATCTGCTTAAAGACTCAGAAACTAACTGTGGTTAGAACACTCAAGTACTTTTCAGGTAAATATTTAATCACTAATTAAATGACCTTTAAAAATACTATTGAAATATTATCTTTTCATATGTAAAAATAATGATATGCTATATTTATGTGATCACTTCTACCTTTACCACAGATTTCATGTACACCTTGTGCTTAAGGTTACTGTCACACTGTTTACTTCATCTATTCTGACACTGCATTGATATATGAGACTCTTAAAACTAAAATGTGTGTAATTTAATTTTTGTCATGAAAGGCATGCAGTTTCACGGAACTACTATCAGACGATTCAAAAAACATTACATTATATTTAAATTCTTTAATCCCTTATAAATTACAAGGCTAAAGAATGAAACTATGTTTGATTTCAGCGGTACTACACTGAGCCAGGATTATAACAATGTCAGAAAAAAAGAAGGGAATTTTTCCTCCTAAGTTATATTTCAGTGACATTTTCTGTCACAATGTAAATTATAGGTCCTGTTAACACTGAATTTTTACATTCTTTCATCTTAGTACTTTAGGAGAGTTATTTCTTCAGTTTTCTCACGTCCAGTTCTTTGTCAAGAAAAAAAAAGGTCCCAGGCTTGTGTCTTGCATTCTTGCTGCATAAGCTCCAGTGGCTCAGATTTGCTGCATATACACAGGGCTACTTTCTTGGAGTCATGGAGCTGACTTGACACCTTCAGTGCCAGATAAACTGTTCAGTGTCAATGTCTTGCGGAGGAAAAAATCAGACTGGATGCTAACTGCATGTGCCTGGTCCATTGCACAGGGTCCACACATGACTTTCGGAGCCCATCTTTCAGGTGTCCCTGCTCCTGCCAACCCATCTCTGTAGCTAGATTTTGTCACTTGTGAATTTGCTCACAGTTCTAGAGCTGCTTCTGTGTCTTGAATGTTTCTTCAGATAGATAAAATCATGCAAGATAGTTTAATTTCAAAACACTGATGAAATTCTTACACAGTTTTATTTTTATGCTGGCTCAGTGCAAAAAAAAGGAAAAAAAATTACACTTCTCACAAGTACATCAGTTTTGATCAGCTGTACTTATTTTAACATAAGATGCTCAATTTGGTTAACTGGTTAGTTAGATAAGCGAAATCAATTAGTGGATTTTTATATCTGATTGTCCAAGCCACATAAAGATTGTAGGCAGATATATGGATACTCAATTTAAATGTTTCAGTTACTGATGAAAAGGAGCTTAAGAAGGGAAAAAGAGCATAAACACAGATATCACAGTGAAATATTTTTTTAGATGTGAAGAATGAGTTTGTATTGTATAACTGCCGGTTCTTTTCAGTGGGTATCTGTAAAGTCATTGAGGCCAAATCAAGTCAAATTAATAGTATGCAGTAAAATAATTAAAGGCTGTATAATACATATTAAGGAATCAAAGTAGAGGTCTGGGATTTTTAAAATTCTGACATGTAGCAGACTTGTTATATGGCTATATATTTTCATTAGCAATATATTATATGGCAATATATTTACATTGCTGAATTATTTCTGTGATTGATATTGAGTGATGGTAACTGCAGAGACTTAATGGTGTAGTAGTGTATATCTGTTTTCTTATCAGAAAAAATACTTTCAGTGTTCGTTTTTGCTGAAGAAGAAATTGTGATTCTAAATATCTTTTACTCACTATGATAGTAAATGCAAGCACAAACAGACTGTAAGCTCCAGAACACTACATTAACAGAGACAAAAATGACTCACTCATCCACAGAAACCGGTCAAATAACTACATAATGTCCAGTATCTAAACAATACATACAATAAATTTTAGAACTAATAAGAGGAAGGGAAAAGGCCACAAGTCATTTGGCTCTTGTGTATTTTATTCCTTCTGTTAGATCTGGTTTTATTGTAATCCTGACTTGTGCTTTTCGCTGAGCGACAATTTATGAAATTATTGTTTATTTCTGCTAATGTTCTTGACAAAAGAAGAATATTCAAAACTGCTCCCTTTCAGCTTGTCAGGGGAGGCACGTCAGTAGAGCCTCCTGGCAGCAGTCCAGTGGGTCTTTCCACAAGAACTTCTCATTTGGGTTACTCTATACTGCCACTGATTCGTGCAAGGAAAAACATGTACTCTGCTTTTCTTCCCTGAATGTCATGCAAGGCAAACATCCTTTATACCACTAATGATGGTAACTTTTCTGACCGAAGGAAGGGATCTCCAAAATCTAAAATCTGACAGATGATCAGTCTCAAAATCTGGAGTAGTTTGAATAGTTCAAATATAATTGCTCAACCTAATCTTCCATCTTCTAACTCATCTCTTCCACCAAAGTGAATGGAGAGAAAATGCCTCTCTTGACACTGTATCTTGTCATGAATTTTACAGCTGTATGGTTCAGGTGGCTTAGGCTTGACTTTGAGCACCTATATAATTAAGGTCTGCTAACTCCATTGTATGCATATGAGGAAGAACTTGGTTATAAGATAGACTTCAGCACGTGCTAGTTTGAATGACAGTACTTGAGACAATAAAGAAGATTGAAATAAGCATTGTGATGGGTAATAAAAACATCAAAGATTAGAAGATCTTCCACAGGAGGCATTTCCTGATATTTCCCATGCTTTAAGTTCTTGTTGACAGTACAAAGAGTTGGTTGAAGTCCTGGCATCTGAACCCCTCTAAGGTTTTGTTAATTTAAATATGTATGGTTCTGTTCTGCAAATGAAGAAAATGTTAAGGATCCTTGCCTCTGCTTATGAGGAATCCATTTGTCTTTCAGGAAGCATATATTAGATGCAACACAAAGCTGCTTGAAAATAATCTTCATCTGAGTTGCATAACATACAGTCTAAAGAGTTACAGAAATTGTCCACCTCAGCAGTCATAAAGAAAACTTTGACAGCTGAATTGCACTTCTCTATTTACTGTATTTTGCCAGGCAAAATGTGAGCTTTAAAAATCCAAAAGCAATAAATCCATAATTGTCACTATTTTATTTTTTTTAAAAGATTAAAAAAAAGAAAAGATGGAAATAAGTTATTTTCTGATAAACAGAAATGTAAAGGACAATATGCCTAATTGTAGGTAGGCCAGAGAAAATTTTAAAAAACCTAATAACACTGAAGATCAAACTAGCCAGATGAAAACTGTAATTGGTAAGTACTTAGGCACCTACAAATACTAGAGAAAATATTTACTGTCAGTTAGTTACCTGACTCAATTTCTACTTTTTCAATAGCCTCAAGGCAAAAATGGAGTATGAAATCATTCATCAGTTCAATAAAAATAAAATAAACAAAGGGCAAAATACCTAGACTCATAATAAGAGTTGATCTTGAAATTTTATCTCAAAACCAGGAGAAGAGTATGACATAGTGACAAAATATGTGCATAAATAAGTTATTCAAAATGAGAACAGAAAAAAATATTAGCAACAAAATAAGAAAAGAGATTGGGCTTGGGATTCTGTACCATTATATCTCTTCAGGAATGTATTGTCATGAACCCCATTGGAAAATATGTAAACTAATAAAAGTGTAAAGACATCTGATGTAAGGTTTGTTAAAAATCTGATAGTGAAAGTATTTTTCTACAAAAGTACTAGGGATTTTTTTAAAAATGAAAAAATAAATTTAAAAAAAATATTCCTAGCATGGCTAGAAGAATAATGTTTTCATTTACTTTTTGTATTCAGGTTTGGTATATATTTTTTTGTGTAACTTGTCTCCAAAAATACAGTAGATATTGAGTTTATTTCCTGCACTGAAGTAGTTATAGTTCCATTCCCCCATCAGTTTTGAGGATTTTTCTTAACCTTTCTAAAAAATATGTTGAAGAAAAAAGTTTTCACCTATGTCCAACTTTTCCCACACTCAGTATTTTTCCCCTTAAGGTGCACAGTTTACCCATCACCAATATTTCATCCTTGTCAGATAAGAACTGCTTTATACACTTTTCTGGAGGGACTGGTTTGAGTCACAGGAGAAACAGACCTCACCCAGCACATCATCCCAGAGGGAGAGCTCGTTGCTTAAGTTATCTGCCATGAGATTTCCCTCCACTGACATTTTCAGCCATCGCAATGACAGAACAGGAATTTGATACAAGCTTATTAAAGTGGAGCTTCAACACCTGAAATGCATTATCTGTATTTTTGAGGTAAACACCCATCTACTTGGTGTTGGATTCTCATAAAATTTCAAAGAAATTCAAGAAAGTTGTGTTTGATTAAGATCGTTGTAAATACCTAAATGCTAGTGAAAAATTCACTCTTGGAAACAGCATCATGTTGTAGGGCTCTATGTCATCTTATTTAGCATAAACTTCAGAAAGTACACATACAGGATAAATGGCCCAAAGAAGTTATTTGCTTTAAGAGCTTTTCCATGCTAAAGCATTTACTTTATAAGCCAACCTTTTTTTGGCTTTTTTTCTTAGCTGAAACAAACTCCTGATAAATAGCCTACTAAAGTAACTAAATCCAATCGACAAATAGTCCAGAAGGCAAAATATACTAAATCCTTGAGGTTTCATGAAGTCTTTTATTCACTTGATATTGCAGGGAAATGCCCAGATGCAGAAACACTAAAAAGTTTGCCACAGATTTTTGTGTCATTGAAAAGCTGCCTTGAAGTTGCATTCAAAAAAATCCACAAAAACAACACACCCCACAAAAACCAGAAAATTACCTCTGTTGTTACTCCAGCTAAGTACAGTTACTTTGTTACATCAAGTCAGTAAAGCTCTCTTACTACGGTCACTTATCTTTATTATGTCTGGCAAAGCATACCTTTCTCACAGACAGCTGACAATTATACGGCTGTGCCACTGCAGCCTATGCAGTAGGTTCTTGCTGCTACAGCTAAATCAGTCTCAAATTACACCTCATCTACCCCAGTTGACACAGCTGTTCTCGTAGAAAGCTGCAGCATAAATATACCATCAAGCAAGGGAATACCAGTATCCATGATATTCCTGGATGGGTAGATATATAAAGATAAATTAACAGGTGCATGAGCAGCCCTATACGATGTTGATCATTACCATAAACATGTTAAGACCTTAAGGTGGAAAATAATGTGATCTGAGAGACAAAGTGAGAAATGCAGATTAACCACTCTTTTCTCGAATCTCAGGTGAAGTTCCATGTAATATCCACATGCATGATTCAGCAATTATCTTAAGAACAATCAACTATTATTATAAAATGAAGGTATTCATGCATGGTGGAGGTATACGACGCTTTACAAGAAGGAAATTTTCATAAAGCAAGTATCATTTTAAACTAGAAACAGAAATTAACTAATACAAGACAGAAGAAAAGTAGGATGAAAAAAATAAATATATCCTTCTGAGAGAACATAATGTAGCAGCAAAAGCACAACCTTCATTTGTAACACCAAAGGTGACATTTCTGCAAAGCTTTTTTTGTAAGAGAAGCGCACTTTGAAGGTTTACATCCAATCCCCCTTGTCTGTTATAAGCAGCCACACTCAGTAGTCCATAATCAATCTGCATTAAAAACACACAACACAGTTGTGAGAACAAAAATGTAGACCTTGGTGCAAAGCCTAACACAAAATTTTGAAAATAGCAATCTTGATCAAATTAAAAAAAATGTTTTTTGGATTTTTGCATGGGAAGAGTAGTCAGAATTTCGTATCTGTTCTGTTTTATTTCTGCTCTAAATTTGTGTATATAAGATTTGATTACAAGAGTCTTGTCGCAGGAGTCATGTAGACTGATGTTGTGATTATATGTTGCCAAGTATTAAATTGTTTTAGCATCTGTAACAATGCAGTAAGGTGCAAATGTTTTTAACTGTCGATGTGTTTAAATGCCAAATGCTTGATGTGTAAACAGAACTTAGAATTACATGTGTACAGATTCCTGAGCTCCGTAGGTCTTTTTGACATTTCATGCACACATATTGGGAAAATGTATTTCACAGGAGTACCTTAAAACATTTGTTATATATGGTTTATTTCCTGTGTTAGCTCTCTTATAACTCTTTAAAATACATAGCAGTCAATTGCTATAGCTAGATGAAGTTCTTAGACTCAGCTGTCAGTGAAAGGAGGGAAAATAATTTGGAAACTCTCCCAGGAAGTAGAGATCCAAGAGAGTCATAATTCCTTCCTGTTGCCTGTTACCTTCATTCCCTGTACTGACTTCTCCAAGCCCGGGACTCCTCTATCTCAATCACCACCTATCAGGTAGTTCAGCCTACCCCAGGAATGAGCTGAAACCCACTTGTCTGTCCTATGTTGACCACACCACAAAGCCACGAAGAACCGAGCTGTAGACTCAGGCTGAAAAGCTGTAACAGATATCTGCAACCATCTGATCCTCACTGGCAGATGGAGATGTAATGCTTGGGCCAACTACAAAGGATTGAAGTCAAGCTCTCTTTAAAACTTGAAACCTGACTGAAAGCTCCACGTGATGGTTTTGATGCTAGCCAGTTAATGTGGTTTCAGCACAGCCCTTGGGATAGCTCTTGTGTCCCTTGACAGACATGAGTCCTTCAATCTACCACTCAGTAGTACTCAGTCTACTCACTTTGTCACAGAAGAAACTGGTTCCACCAGGAATCAGACCATATCTAGACTCGTGATACAGATAGGTGAAGCAGATGGATGAGGAGTGAGTTGTTGAAATTATTCCCTTAGTTAACTCCAATAGGAGCATAGTCTACCGTCTGAAGTATCCTTTGATGTTATCTGATTTTATTTGCAGGAGCTCTGTGTTCTGATTTCATTTGTTTGTTTGTTTTTTATTTCCTGATCATTTAACACTTGGAAACAGAAATCTCCTTCAGCATGCAAAAATCTCACAACTCTGGCTACCTCTTACAGCAAATAAAGGAAAATAGTATAGGGAAACTTGAGTCCTAAACATAGTTCTGATAATCTGTATTCTTAATTGTTAACTGAATCCCTGGCTTTGATTTGGATTTTCAAAAATTCTTCCAAACTTGTTCTTTTATAGAGATGGTGCTAGTTCCAAATTTCTGGGACACAAATTCTCTGCTTTTCTGGGGCATGAGACTCAATGGTCAGTCTCTGGTTCTCTTCTATTTAATAGGACAAACACTGACATTATTTTTACATAATTATATTTATGTCACAGGAAAAGTTTAGAATCTGCTATTTTAATCCATTTCTATCAGAATTCATTACTACTTTCTTCCTGCCACCTAAAAACTGACTAAAACCCCAAAAGTTGAAGCCTAGCTCAATTAAAATTGCTTACTTAGAGAAGTGTCATCTGATTCTACTAAAGCCAAAATAATTTAAATTTTACTGTAGTAGAGTCATACACTCATATAGAGCTCCTAAGGCTATCTCAGGTAGATTTTGCATCAGTTAATAGTATGTCAACTGAGAAATCCCTCCATTAAAGACATAGGTCTCAAATTAGTTCATTTAAGGACAGCACAGTGTAAAGTAGCTGGATTAAGATGATCTCAGTTACAGTTTTCTGTGTTAATGCTGTTTTAGTTAATGCTCTCAGGGTCTTTTTCTTCCCTGCAGGACACAAACTGCCTCTATTAAAGTCAGCGGAAATTGCTGATAGTCTGCAGGGAAGAATAAGGCCTTGAGATTAAGAAGCCTGCATGAAAAACACCTCAGTTGAGATGCTTTTCTTCCAGAAATACCTGTTAAAAGCAGCTGCTAGTGATTTAGGAGTACTCAAGTGCCAGATCACTTATTTGTACTAACTACTAAGATGTAGGTAAGGCACTTCAACAGCTGTGAGGCAGTGATTTGACAGTGGGAAGATTTTTCTTATTTTCTTTTTTAATTATGTCTCCTCTTCACATTGATACTGATGCTTTACAAGCCAGATGACAAAATATGAAACTAAAGTACTCATAAATTCATAATATTCAGTTACAGATTGTGCATAACAACATTCCATTGACCGAGATCACCGCATGCAATGTCCCAAAACAACGTCCAAGGGACATTACCTTCACAAGATATATCTATCTTGCTCTATTCTTCCCCTTTCCCTTCTTGGATACACCTAGCTGCAATCAGCTGGTCGTCTGTTTCAGTTGTACTCTAGAGCTGTGAATCTGGATGAGCTCAGCTGTTCTGATAGGTGAATGGAAGTATAAATGGTGCAGAAGATACCTTCAATACAACCTAAGTGTAGTCATACTACCTCAGCCTGTGCCAGAGCACAGATTGCCTGTGCCAGAGGAAAAATGTATAGGTATTTAATTGTTTGTCTGCATACATAGATCAAGAATATGTCAAGCTCTTAGATTTTAAATGTTATTGTCATTTTCAGGCTTACTGATTTTAAGTAAGACTGTTAAATCTCAAAAACAGAACCAAACAAAACTATCAAGCAAAACAAAATTTCTGAAAATTTCTATCAAATACTGTAACTTCTTTTTTATTCTGAATAAAGTAACATTGCTACTATTCAAAGAAATTCTTTGGCTTCCATTTACCATGACCTATAAAAAGCTAAATGCAAATAAAGAAAGGGCCACAATTAGTTTATTAGACTAGCATTTTAAAAGATTGTGAGTTTCGTCTCATTGAGTGAACACTTCGTTAATTTAGATGTTACTGGAAGGTAGCAGCAACAATGTTTGTCAATGTAGAGCATGTAGAAATCATCACCTATATAAAACTCATTTTTGTGTAAGTCTTATTCTTCATTGTTCAATCAGATCCTACTTACACATGGAAAATACATCATGTTTTAAATTTGTTAGTGGTTATCTTTTTATTTTTAAGCACTTTGCATTTGCTATGAAAATGACTTGAATCCATTAAAGGCACACAAAAAAAAAAAGGATAAAAACAGTCTTGGTTAAAATCATTTAGGTAAAAAATAGTGAGAAACTGGACTCTTGCTTTTCAGGCAGTGCTAGTTACTGAGGTGCTGAGTTTCATCTTGCCTAGCTTTTATTCGCAGCAAGATGTATAGAACTTAAATATAAAAACAAGTATGAAATTCAGGTGTGTCCCATGGTTGTAATTGTGGTGTAGCTGGTTAACAGGGCTATGCCTGTGTGCACGCCTAGTACACTAAACTCGTTAACTTCTTGGGTGATCTAGAAACTCCCCATGTAGATGTCTGTGTAGAGGAGATAATGGAGTGATCTAGACAATAGACAGAGTTGAGACAATGACTGACCATACTCCTAGCTACCCTCTCAATTAAGGATTTGACTAATTGGTGCAGCAGCTCTCCTGGTGGAAATTTAGACTGCCCTGAAGATTTCCCCCAGGAAACCCTGCAGTGTCTAGACCAATTTCTATGCTTAAATATGTTGATTAACATCCTGGGTGGAAAAACTTGCTATCTCAGAGATTCTCAGGAGGTTCCTGCTGCAAAATTTATCAAATAGTACATAGATAAGTCCAATGGGGTAGTCTTTGGCAGACAGCTGAGAGAATTAGGAAATTATCTTTAACTAGAAATAACCTGTTGCAGTGGAACTTGCACATGATGGACTGCAAGCAGACTGCAAAAAAAGTGCAGAAAAGTGGGTGGAGGAGTCTCAGCCAATCCAGCTGGAGACCCTGCTCCAAGGACCCTCATAATGGAGATGCCTGTGGCTGCCTGGACTGCAGATTTGATTCCCCATGCAAGGATTACCCTGTGCCAAGATCTCACTGAATTAGATTGTAGCAAATACTCTGTCTGTGTCTGTGCAACACAATAATCAAAAAGTTAGTAACCTAGTCTAAATTCAGGGGAAGTAGTGTCACGTCCACTGCATGATTTATACCACCCACCTTTTAGATAATTAAAAATGTGTAATTCTTCTCTATAAATAAGAGCACTCTACTAATTATACTGAGATGCAGATGTGCTGAGGTCACTCAGGTTCACCATTTGCACTCGACACCAGTGCTATCTCCTGCATCCTCTGATGCAGCTGTGATTACACAGCTGCAAAGCCTCTTTCCTCCACCATCACTCTTTTCCACTTCTCTCACCTCCATTTATGTCAGGGCTGGAAACACGTCCTTGATTTTACTCAGATTCAAAATACCTCACCAAGTAAGGTTTTGTCCAAATCTCATTAATTTAAAGCAAACACACAACTTTGAGAGTAATTTACTGTGGAAAACCATGGAAAGTTTACTGCATTATGTTAGCTGAATAAACTGCAAAATAAAGCAGGAAATGTATGGAAAGAGGAAGGAAAGCCTCTCAGTGAAAAAGAGAATCTTCAAGTGAAGCTTGTTTTTTTTAAAGCTACTTCTTCTGCTAGTAGCATCCTAAATTACCCAGTTCTGTCCCTATGCCATATCGTCCCTTGTGCCAGCAGAACTTTATAGCTGCAAAAAGCCATGAGTGAGATCCTGATGAAAACTCATGCAGTAGAAAGAAACACTTATTCTTCAGCTCCATCAGTTCTCAGTGTGCTTCATTGCACAGTGGAGGAGTGAGAGCAGGTGTGAGTGGTAAGCATAATTTCTGGCAGTGCTAGTATATGACAGCTTAAATTACTTATAAACCACCATCCCCTTATAGCTAGTGTGTTGCATTATAGACAAACCAAGAAATGTTTCCAGAGCCTTTAAAGGCCTATCTAATACCGTATAATGCAGAAAGAGAGGTTTACGTAGCAGCTGAGAATTATGTCTGTAAACTTCAATGATGAATTAGAAGCTTCTTATTCAAGGCACGAATATTCATAAAAATAGAAAAAAAATGGTGGAAGTTATCGACAAAGAAGCTATGTATATTACTTTCTTTGTTACAGTGTGCTGAAATCTCCTGTGTTATTCTAACCACTTATTTTTCATCACAACAGAAGATAAGATAAATCAAACTCTTACTGATTTAAGAAGAAAAAATATACACTGTTGTTTCTCTGCTTGAAATGGACCAGATTCTAAGGTCACTCTTCAAAAGAAAAAAAATTGGTAAGGACATTCACAGTTAAGTTCAAGTCTTAAAAGGAGTATAGTAAACAAAGCATTAAGTAAAGAAATTTGAAGAGATAGCAGCTTCCACACCATTAAGTGCATCATACATAAATCTATCAGTTCTATTTTAAGTTCTTTTCACTTTGTAAAACTGAAATCAAAACACTCCAGACAAACTACATAAAAATGAAAACAAAAGAGTAAGGTAATCATTCTTAAATTACAAGAACATTTTAGAAACAGCACAGAAACTCTTTTGACCAAATATAAAACAAAGTTGGTGTATTTTCTGAATTATGCTTAGCATTGATCAAAGTCTTGCAAAGTACCTGAGTAAATAATAGAAAACTATAACTAAAAATCCCCTCTTAATTGATAATAGCATTTAAAAAAAAAACTAACAAACCAACCAAACAAAAAATCCCAAAAAAACAAAAACCCTAAAATAAACCAGGAAATCTTTATACCAGATCCAGAGTAGATTTCTACAAGATCATGGAAAGTATCTTATTGTAAGCCTATGCTAAAGAGTTAAAACCTACAGAAACTATAACATCTTCAAAGCACCAGTTTTGTGCTTTAGAATCAGATGTGAGAATTTCAGTTGAAATGCTTAATGAATTTTTCAGATATAGAGAAATAACCTTCAAATCTTGATATATGCAATGTGTCTCTCATGAAAGACTCAACAGCTGTCATGTTCACAAGCAACACACAGGTGCTCAAATCAGCCGTCCAGGAATGATTATCACCAACCCTGACCCCATTTGCTGAGATTCAGACTGATAATAAATGAGTTATGATCAGTTTAAGTGATTCATCCTCACTCACTGGCTCCAAATATTCATCACAAAAACAAGTCAATGTGCTACCTTGTGTATCTCTCAATTGCAGAAGATGCTTCTATTAAAATCCTCAGAACTAGCACTGGAAATGAAATTGTAACACTATCCATAGTTAAGAGACAACAACATTATGAAAATGTCAGAAAATTTATTATCACTGTAGATTCTCTGTGATTTGTTACTAAATGATAGTAATATCTCAAGATTAAGGTATGCTTGGAACGAGGAATGGCAAGAAGAGAATGTAAAGACATCATTATGGTCTGTATTACAAGTTTGTTCACCCATTTTTACCTACTCATATTTAACAACAAACACTTTTTTTTTTCTACATTCAGTAACTGAATTCAAATTTGAAGCAATATCACCTTGCATTGAAATTTCGTAATATCTAGCATGCTAAACAAGGTCAACAATAGCTTTTGCTACATGTTTAAGTATCTTCTAAGGGCCATTTAGAGGTGAAATCCAATTGAAGTCAGTAACAAAACTTCTGTTTACTTCACAATGTACTCCTACTAAAAGGACGATGTTATTGATTTAGTAGGTAAGGCTTTTACCTCTAAATCAGAACTCATCCAATGTCGTATACAGAACTCCGATTTTAGTATTTTGGGCAAAAATAGAGTTCCTTTAGCTTTGAAAATCTGAGGGAAAAGGTAGCATCAGATAACTCTTCAGAAACACAAACTTAACTTCTGTCTAAATAAAATTTAAATCCAGCTATCTGAACATTCATACCTGTCAAGATCCAAAGGCATTTTTTGTAGAATGGTTTCTAGAAGACCTAGAATCCTGCCCAGTTACAAGTAGATTAATTATATTGTTTAACTAAACTATCTGTCTGTTTTTCATACACACAATATTCTCTGCTTTCCATTTACAATTACTGTTTTCATAGAATCATACAATCACACAATCATAGAATCATAGAACACTTTGGGTTGGAAGGGACCTTTAAAGGTCATCTAGACCAAACACCCCCGCAACGAGCAGGGATCTGTTTAATATATGTTGATCAATTCTGCTCTTTAAGAGGGAGACTAGGGAAGGTCCTCCTGCAAATGAATAGCTGTTTAAAAGGTAGGTAGGACAAACAAAAAAAAATATGAAAAAACAAGGAATAATATACCTTAAAGATGAGATTTTACAGTGTAGGGAATTTGTGTATGGAATCTTAGTGAAATCTTTGTTTGGACCAATGAAATCTTACCAGAAGATCCATAAACAAAGATTAACAGTGAGTTGTCAAAGTCTGCAATGAAATTAAGTTATCTGGGAAAAATGAAAACTAGCCGTGAGGACTGAAGAGTCACACAATCAAATACCTGAGATTCCAGTGACAAACAAAAGTTGTTGAAGATAAATTAAAGTGAAGCACAGTAGAAACAACCATCAGATTTTCATAGATGGGCTCAGAGCAGCCTGTTAACACAGTGGAATGCGTTCTTGGGGTTACACAGATAGTTATATGAATACTTTAACTCAGTGACAGTCAAAAAATTAAATAGAGTGTTAAGAAAGGAATGGAGAGCAAATCAGAAAATTGTGATGCCACTGTATAAATTCAGCTTCCTCCCAGATCTCAAATAATGTGTTGATTTTTTTTCAGATTGTTTTGGTCTTCTGTTTTCAGAAAGAATATATTAGAACGGGAGAAAGGCAAACATTTTATTCATTTTCAAGAAAAAGCAAGAAGGGATCTACATCAAGAAGTGTCAGTCTCACTCTGGACACTGGGAGCTCCCCAGGGAGCTGATTCTTTTAGAAGTAATTTCTGGTGACTGGGAGTAGTCAACATGTATTTATCAAAGGTAACCTATGCTTGATCAACCTGATTGACTACTATGATGAGTTAACTACATCTGTAGATATGGCGCACAGTGTTTATTTTGACTTTAGCAAGGCTTTGAACTGTATCTCCCATGGTGTCTTTGTTGGGGTATTATGGTCTAGATGGATGGACCTTACTTACTAGGTAAGTGAAAAAATGGAGGGATCATAATAGTCAAAAGGTAGTGGTTCATAATCTGCCTGGAGACTGATTACAAGTAGAGTTCCTCACAGCCTAATCTGGGGATTTATCATGTTTGATACCTTTATCAATGACCTGTAGGACTGGATGAAGTTTTTCTTCATGAAGTTCGTGGGTAAGAGATGAGGGTTGCAGTTGACATGCTCAAGGGCAGGGCTACAATTCAGAGACAGCTAGAAAGGCTAGAGGAGTGGGCTAACCAGATCCTTATGAAATCGAGTAACAACAACTGCAAAGTCCTGTGCTTGAGGCAGATTAACCCCCTGCAGCAGTATAGGCTGGGGACTGACTGCCAGAAAGCAGTTTTGCTGAAAAGCACATGGTGGGCAGTAGGCCAAATATGAGTCATCTCTGTGCCCTGGCAGAAAAGCTCATTGCATATTGAGCTGTATCAAAGAAAGCATAGCCAGTAGATGAAGAGAAGTAATCATTGCTCTTTACTCAGCAATTAATAGACTCTATCAGGAATACTGCAATCATTTTTCAGGACCTTGGTATAAGAAGTGTTTATAAAGCTGAATGAGTGCAGCAGAGTCCAGAGTCCAGCAGTAGCTCATCAAGACCATTGGGCCTGGAGCAATTGGCTTGTGAGGAAAGACTGAAGAAACGTGGTTTGTTCAGCCTGGAGAAGAGAAAGTAGCAGCTTTCTAATATGTAAGAAGAGGCTACCAAGATGACAGAGACACGTTCCTTAACAGAGTGGACAGAGGGAGAACAAGAGAATCACAGAATAGAATCATAGAATGGTTTGGATTGGAACGGACCTTTAGAGGTCATCTAGCCCAACCCCCCTGTCATGGGCAGGGATACCTTCCACTAGACCAGGTTGCTCAAAGACCCATTCAATCAGGTCTTGAACAGCTTCCGGGAGGGAGCAACCACAGCTTCTCTGGGCAACCTGTTCCAGTGCCTCACAAACCTCATGGTAAAGAATGTCGTCCTTATGTCCAGTGCAAATCTACCCTCTTTCAGCTTAAAGCCACTAACCCTTGTCCTATCACCCCATGCCTTTGTAAAAAGTCCCTCTGCAGATTTCTTGTAGCCCTCATTCACGTACTGGCAGGCTGCTATAAGGTGTCCCTGAAACCTTCTTCTCTTCAGGCTGAACCACCCCAGCTCTCTCCGCCTTTCTTCAGAGGAGAGGTGTTCCATCCCTCTCATCATTTTTGTGGCCCTCCTCTGGACCCATTCCAACAGGTCCATGTCCTTGTTATGCTACGGGCTCCAGAGCTGGACGGAGTACTCCAGGTGAGGTCTTGCCAGAGCAGAGCAGAGTGGCAGAATCACCTCCCTCAATCTGCTGGCCACAATTATTTTTATGCAGCCCAGTATGCGGATGGCCTTCTGGGCTGCGAACGACACTGAGAAACAAGTTGAAATACTGGTAAAAAATTGAAACAGGACAAGTTCCAGGGGATATAAGGAAAAAAATCTGCTCTATAAGGGTAATTAGCCACCGGGACAGGATGCCCAGAGAGGCTGTGGGATCACCATGTTTGAACATTTTCCGGACTCAAATGGGCAATGCAACCGAACAAACAGGTCTAAATTCACTGTCCACTCTGCTTTGAGCAAGAGGTTGGGTTACATTACCTCCCAAGGTCCCTTCCATCCCCAGTAATGCTATGATCTTGTGTTCATATGTAACTAGGACCCATCTGATTTCTCAGAAATAAATAGTTCATAGCCAGATTTGGCCTAGATGGTGGTACTTGAATAAGCCTACTCTAGATTCTGATGGGAAACTGTATCTAGAAAGTGAAGACAGCTAGCAGTTAAAACAGAAGGATGTGGTTCTGCAGAGAACCAGTACTATTCAATATGTAACAGTTTAGACAATGGAAGTAGAAGTCAGATTTATTAAATTGACATAGTGTATAATTTTGGAGGTTGTAAACATAAATTGCAGAACATATTCCAAAATCAAAACAGTGTTGTCAAACTGAAGCAATATTTGGGTAGGAAAAAAAATCAATAAACCTAAATGCAGGATTCTGGCTTTTGATTAGAATGTTTATTGGTCTGACTGACTACACAATGACAAAACTGGATCTGGGGAACATTAGCTGAGCATGCACCAAAGGTATTTTGTAGCTTTAAGAGTATAGATCAGCACAGTTAAATACATCAAACAAACCTGAAAAACAGGTAGCGTTATTTGCCTTCTACTTGTGCTAGAACAGCTTCATATGGGTCTTTTATAGGCACCAAACTACAATAAAGATATGGGTAGAGAAATCACTGGCATAAATAATCAAGAGTAATGTAGGAGCCTACTCATATGACCTGTGAAGAAGTCTTGGAAGAATTGTAGTTGTTTAGTCTAGACAGGGAGACAGAACAGAAACATGATATCACTTTTGAAATATGTAAAAAGGCTCCTGCAAAGTGTAAAAGAACAATCTGCATTCTGTCTGTGTGGAGGACAGGTCAAGAAGACAAAAGCTGAAATTGCAGCATAAGAGCCTGGTGTGACATCAGGGAAACTTTCTGACTTTAAGAATAGCAAATCACTGAAATAGACTGATAATGAAAGTGGTAGGAGTCTGCATCAGCTGTGGACTTTGAGAACAGGCTAGACAGACCCCTGTTAGAGATTAATCAGGTTTAATTGTTTCAGCCTGGTGATGGAGAGGTGGAACAGAGGACCTCCAGAGATCTTTTCTAACCAGAGGCTAATCATGGTAATACGGGAACATGAAGTTTCTCTTGCTAAAGGAATGTGTAATTTCACAGAAACTGAAAGGTTTGGCCCTTATGAAAAAAGACTTTTTTTCATACAGTTGTGCTTCCCAATGGTGATAAGCAGCTCCACTGTTCTTATGGTGAGGAGCCCTAAGGATAAGACAGTGTTTTAGGTACCACAGGCTCAAGCAATTTACTGTTTTGAAAAGCTGTTCCTGCCAAGCACAAGTTAAAATAGAAAGGATTAAAAGAAAGAAAGTTGAAGGGAAGGTATTTAACAAATGAATGAATGAACAAAAATATTCAAAAGATTTGATCCCATTAAGCCTATGAGTGCTTGCAGTCCTGTTCGTAGAATATGCAGCTGTTTATTTCCAGCTGGAGAAGAGGGCAAATCACCACTGCAAAGGATGTGACCCACTAGTAATGTCTCTGGTGTTCAGGAGCTCTAGAAGGTGTCACTTGATCCCTTCTTTGTTGATGCTTCACTAGTGATACTGATTCCTCAGAACAAACTTTAAATCATCCATTAATATCCTTCGAAATGGGGCTGTTAGGAGGCAGGAAGATTATAGTGTGTACTGTGAGTTACTTACAGTTTGCACTCCAGTTCACACAAAGCTTTTGTCAAATAAAAAAAGTCTACAAACTCCCTTTTCTTTCTGATAAAATTAGTGGGTTGTGTTGGTTCTCTGCACTAGAGTTACTACAGTAATTATTATACAGAAGCTGAGATATAAAAGCTAGATCTACTGCTGGTGATAATCAACACAATTACACTGACTTCAGTGGAACTCTGCCAATTTATTCCAGCTCAGTGTCAGATCAAAAATGTCATATATCCAAAAAAAGCATCTATTTGTAATGTGGAAAGGCAAAGTGCCAACTTTTTGTTTTCTAATTTGCTTAGAAATCTCAGTTTATGTATTTATCTTTCTAATTTATAGTCAGATTAAATATAATAGGCTTTTCAAGAAAACCGATAAAAAAATTATTTCTCTTCTTAATAGCACCTCTTTCCAGGTAAATTCATACTAAAAATGCTACAACAGGACAATTTCAGAGTGGAAATGGTAGCTATAGTTTAAGCCAGCATGGTCATTCAGAAAAGCTTAAGGATTAGGAGTGCTGTATAGGAAATACAACTATTCTGCCTCGGAGAAGAAGGGATGGAATTGGTTGTTTTTTCCGTAGGAAGGAGAGAAATGGAAGGAGAGCTCTGAGGCATTGAGCATATTAAGCAATGCTGAAAATGAGCAACATTCCCTGTTGCTGGGGGATAGGAGGAACAGCAGCTGTGACTGTTCCTTCAGGGTAATGACTGCTTTCCCACAGTCTTCGACTATTCTTTCAATAAGAATAATGAAATTGATTTTCTGAAGTTGAGGCATAGGAAAAATAGGTACCAGGGACCATGGTGATTCTATCAGACTGCAGTCAGACATGGGACTCCCTGTAGGCATAGGCACATTTTGGAGCCAAAAAAACTCCATATTTTCCTCTTAGAGTCTTTGCCCAAGGCTTCTAATTAGGCCATTTTAATTATTATTGTTTTAAGCCCCAATCCATAAAAGCTTAACGCTTACACTAGAATCTGCTCAAAACTTTGGAGGGATTGACCTATGTGCAGTTATGCATAACAGCTCACAAGATGAGACCTTCAGCTAGTGTTTCAAAATGATCTGAGGAAATTAGGAGCTGTCCTTTCAAATGTCCTTGAAAATGACAGTCTTAACCTAGACCCCTGTAGTCATGGTAGTTTGTTCAGTCTATTTTCATGTGAATACCAAACAGGCAATTTAGAAGTCTAGTTTTTATCCTCCCTTTACTGTCAAAAAGGAATTAGACCATATGAAGTCATCAAGGACTGTCTGAGGATTTGCTGTAACACCCGTCACCACGATATCTAAGTGCTTCCTGAAAAGACCTATTAATCACCGTGACTAAGCGTTCCCTCCTACCTGATCTGTCAGCTGTATGGTTGTTACTTCAGTTTCTGATTTATGTTCTCATGATTTTTCTTAAATATAGGCATTAAATAAGACACCGGAGGAATTCTCTCATTTTTAAAATCATCACAGAACAATACCCAATTTAACAGATGAATTTATTTCTACCAGAGTAACGGGGCAAAACTGGATAAAGAGTTGTCCTTGTTTTGGTTAAAACAGAACCGATTCTTTTTTAGTGAATCTTCCTTACAGCTAAGTTCTTCCAAGTAACTGCATTTTTCTGAAGCTGGCTGCAAATTTTATAGATGCTGTGCTCTCTAAAGCTGATAACACCTAATGTTTATAGTTACATTGAGCTAACGGTAGGAAAGGAATGCCGAAAAAGGCCCCTGTTTGTAATTATCACTATAGCAACCAAGGTCAAGGACTGATCTCTTAGGTCCCGCAAGTGAGGAGTCGGAAGGGGTCGTACTTGCAGGAAGGAGCAAACAGGACAGGTGACCTGATATTGGCCAACGAGGTATTCCATGCCATGCACTTTTAAAGCTGGGGGATCACGAGTGTCTCACTCTCTTCATCCATGGCCGCCTTCTGAAGAGGACACTGCTCATTGTGATCACTGTGATCCTTAAGCAGATTCCTACCAGTGCACTCCAGAGTGCAGTTCCTGTCTGCTGCCGAGGCCAGTCCAGGACTTTCTGGTGCTGCCTGGCAGCCTCTGGCAGGATGCCAATACCCCAGCACCCAAATCCAGGAATCTCAGTGTCAGTTTTTCATATTTTATATTGTATCTCTTATTATGAATATTACTAGTATTATTAGTGTTATTAGTAAAGCTTTTTATATTCAATTTGTCAGTCTTTCTCCCTTTTCCTCCTTCTCCCTTTCTCTGATGGAAGGGTGGGGGTTGATACAGAACATCTGTCACTCAGTTTATTGATGCCCTGCTTTAAACCAAGACAAGAGTATAGATTTTCTTCCCAAAACTAGGAATTTCATAACAACACTGAAGTTAACTAAGATGGTGTTAACCAAGTTACTAGGTCATTTTCTGACAAAACAATTTTCATCAATGAGTATTCTGATTTGTAGAAACTTTAAGGTACTGATTCTGACAACAGTTTCTCAAATGCAGGATGGAAATTCTCATCATAACTTCTATCAATGTCTTAACAACCAGGCTGCTAGTCAACCTTGTGAAATGTAGGATACAGAGCTTTACATGATAGCCTAAACACAAATCTCTCAGATATGGCACAGACACTTTCTGTTTGATAAAAAACTACCTAAGATTCATTAAATCTGTATGATTGCATTTTCAAAGTGCTTCAAATGAATTTAAAAATGTTTTTTCTCTGTAGAAATAAATGGGCTTTTTGCAGTAGGAATAGTTAAAATCAATATTTGGAAGAAAAATAATGAAATCACCCCTAATTTTCTTATTTTTCATGTGATTTCTCTGTGAACTTAGCCAGTCATACCAGTTCCTGAGTTCAAGGAAAACAGCAAAGTTTGTTGTGCTTGTTTACAATTAATCTTAAGGAGTTACTACTCTCAGTCTCTTTGCTTCCACCTGAAGTAAAAATAACATTCAGAATTCCCTTATTGCCCTCGATAAATAATAGTTGCTGTCACCCCATCATAAGAAAACCTTGTAGTTTCTAACAGCTACTGCTTCCTTTAAGGGTAGTGAAGATCTTGCTTACGTATTTTTCCTGCTTTCTGATCTTTGAGTCTTGCACTCCTTGCTGTACTCAAGTTATTCCAGGTAGCTTTGTGACTTTCTCCTCTCCTATATATAAATTTCGTTTTTAAATACAGAAATTTGTTTTATGAACACTATTTTATATTTTGGTCCTATGACATCAGAAGTGTGGTGTTTTTTTCTGAATAAGTTCATTTGTCGATTATTTTACATCTATTTTTGATATAATGTTTACTTTTAAACTTTTAAAAGAGGATTTTTTTTAAAAGAAAACTTGTGGTTATCTCCTCTCCTCTCCTCTCCTCTCCTCTCCTCTCCTCTCCTCTCTTCCTTTGCATAGCAATTACAATGCTACAATGACTTAATAAGATAGACTGGTTTACTCTAGCTTAGATAAAAATAGCTTCAACTTTTAGAATTATGGCACAGTACTTAAGCATTCATATCGAATGCTAATTCAGGTCTAAATATATACATTTCCAAAAGATCTACACCTACCTGTGCATGGGCATACAGATCTACAGCATGATTTGGAAATGGATCAATATGTTTTCCCCAATACCATTTAAACAAATTTTAAGGAACTTAGACATTGCATACATTGAAGTCAGGAAAAAGAGGTGTGAGAAGTTAATCAAAACATTAAAATTTTGGACAAATCTTTTCATCAAGTCTATGAGTGCAGCAATCAAAATCTTTTCAGTCTTTCCTCTTGAAAGACATTTTGCATTTTCTTCATGAGTCTCATCTTCTAACTCTGAATCTTTTCTTAATTTTTGAAATAATTTGAACATACTGCTTTACTTTGTCAATTTTAATGACAAAAAAGAGGTGATTATAAGTGTTCCAAGCTGCCTATAAGTCAGTGGTAAATCGTAGACAGGCAAAATCTTATCACAACTAATTTGTCTAGAACAGAAAAATTTAGTTTGGCTAACTCAATCCAGTTAACTATGAAAAAGTATCTTCCAGATCCTGCCTGTTTCTCTATACACCTTCTCTAGAAACTCCATCAAAGAGGTGGTGGCTTTTGCAGTGACCCGGTGACCTCAGAGTCATCAATCATTAGGACGATTTCATGTAACTTTTTACCTGCCTTGTCTACATGCTCTTTCTTTTTCACATTATTTTTTTTTTTTTTTCAGAACTCCATTTTCATTGATTAGGCCTTTATAGCTTTCTCTCTAGCTGATGCTTCTTTGAAGTCACTCAGCTTTAATTCATTTCTCTTCAGAAATTTAGTTTAAAATTGCCTCCTATGGACATCTTATCACATTCTTTAAGCTTCAGATAAGGGCCGCAGAATGAATTCAAAATAGAGCTTCCACAGACTTTTACACTTCACTAGCACGAAAATCTAAGCCATCATCTTCTCATTCTATACCTTCTCATAATCTTTAGTAATCCTTTTTCTGTATTATATTTATGCATTGCAGAATATTCCCCGTCTCTGAAAAATGTACGTCTTGAACTCTGTGTTCCTCAGATGAAAGAACAGAAATGTGTTCTCTCTCTAATGCTGAGAAGTGGGTGGGTTTTTTCCATGTTAATCATTTTCAGTTTAATTATTCTGTGTTTCTTGCCTGTTTCTCTAAGTATGTGAAAACATACATCAAGTAAAACCACATAGTATTTTCCTGAGGTTCTGAAAAACTTGTTTCATCACAACACAAATGAGGGATTAGTAAGTTGCAGAAAAAGCACGTGCATAACTGAAGTATATACAGCTGGAACTGGACAAAAAGCCCCATGTCTTTGGTCATCACCTTTCCTGCCTCAGTTTTCCCTCTCTGTAACAAGGGTTTCTGTGTTAGGAGAGCACGTGTTACCTGAGAATTGGTGAGTGCAGTGTAAGTGCAATACTGGTTGTAACAGGCATTAGTCTCCAATATATACTAGGAAGAAGAGATGTCTACCAACATCTCCAGAAGTCTCTTTTAAAGCCTAAGTCATAACTCTCAGCTTTCACTTTCTCCAGGGACTGGTAGTAAATATGTTTCAAACAAAGTCAGAGGTAAAAAAGGAATTATTGTTTGAAAGTAGCTGATTTGTAGTGGGCAGGTAAAGTTTGAAGTTACGTAGAATTTTCTGCTGAGCAGGTCTGTTTCCATTGGGATCAGCAGTGAATCAGCTTGGAGCAATACATTCTAGGGCTTATTCTTACAAGCTAAAGGAAGGAGCATGGGCTTGAATTTTCAACTTGATACTCTGTCCATCTTCCATTGAGTCATTTTTTAAAAATTATCTGTTCCTAACTTTCCAAGTTTCTTTCTGATGGAATGTAGAGACGGAACTGTTCTTCCAGTGCCTGTGTGCAGCTTGCCTGCCTGTATCATAGAGTAACTACCAGTCCCTGCAGAGCTCGGCTCCTAGGATCATTTAGCATTCCTTGACTCTGGTGTTTAATTAGAGAATGTTTGAACTCGTTAAACTGCTAGTCACTCATGGTTACTTGCATCACCTTTTCAAAGTTTCAAACATTTATTTTTATTTTTAGAAATGCTTAATCCCATTTTTAATAGAAGAGAGTGAAGAGAATTAAGCCAATGAGAAGTGAATTGAATACTAAACAATGTGAGGAAAGGTGCTTTGACAGCAGCCTGCATACAACCATCCAAGAAGGCAGTTGCAAAACAGGCAGAAAGATAGAAGGCATTTTAAATATACGTGATTCTTACAAATAGCTGTTAATGCCCATGCATGCAAAAAGGTTAGAGATTTAGATTAAGACAAATGTTCCCATGAAATATGAGGCAAATGGAAAGGAAAGAATCTGGAAAATAAAATTATTAGGGATTGATTGAAAGGAAAAAGCATACCTTCCTACATTTGACAAATGCACGGTTTGTCAGCATCCTGCACCACAGAATTATAAATTCATTGTTATGCAGAGTGCCAACAGCAGGCTTCCACTTCAGCCGTGCCTTCAAAATAAGGGAGAAATATATGAGAAACTGGTAACAGGTAAATTTAGTGATCAATTTCTTCAGAAGGGAGTATCAAGAATAATTTTGGTTAGAAGGAATCTCTGGAAGTCATCTGGTTCAACATTTGCTTTTAGCAGCAAAAAAATGAAGGACTTTTGCTTCATTAGAGCCTGCATCCTGTTTTGGGGTGTAGACTATATTATGTCTCATATAGATCAGTTCACTGGTACACCTATGTTTATTTCAGCATATAATTCAGACAACATTTATGTATTAGTTATTTAGATATAATGTAGAGATATTACAGATATATTCTGTAGCATAATTTGCCAAAAATAACCACAAAGGCAAGGAAATAAGCATCTCTGATAACAAATACTTATCAAAGATTCTAGGCATCTGAACTATAAACTTGCAGCCTGTCTCAAAAGCAATTAGTTTTCCTGAGGGCTTACAGGAGAGGCATCATCCAGATGCCAATTTATGCACTTTTTGAGGTGTTAGGGATTTTTTTCATGCAGAAAAATACTCAAAAGTAAATAACCGCTAGGCAAAGAAGCCCGTTACCATTTAGTATCTGATTGGTGAATATTTCAGAGGTCCCATGGTTGTATAAGAACTTACTTATCTGTTTCTGAGATTTTGCAACATAAAGCTTCTGCGATGATAATACTTGTTTTGCGGTATTTGAGTCAGCTTTGTCCTTTGGGCATTAAAAAGATTTCCTTACAGTAGAACTTCAGTTGTCAGTGGTCTATAAAAGTGGGCCAGCTTCCTTGGTGCCATATGGGATTCTTTAGCAAGATTCTCCTAATTTTATTCAGCCTGAAGAGAGCATTAAAGAGGCCCTGAAGCCCAGGGCTCACCTTGTGGCTCAATATGCAAAGAATGATAATGAGTATGAAATCTCCTTTAGGTCAATGACATTCAAAGTCCTTGCTATCACAATGCCTGACCACTAGAGTTACTGAAATGGAAAAGACTGTTCTGTCATTAAATCAGTGCTTTCCACTCATTGGGATTCAGCCCTAGTCTCTAGTGGCAACTCTACTACGATTTCTACAGCTTTAGGGCTGCAATAACTCACTAGCCGTAAAAAGGGGTGGGACGGATCAAGAAGATTAAGAAATGCAGTGGTTTGTGGAGGTTTGCTCATTTGCATATGTTTTCATCACCCCCGTGGTTGGGCTGGCATTCATTAATTTCCCCTCAGTCAGAAACTTGTTTGTCAGAGAAAGCCCCAAGATACATCTCCTGAATTTGTCCTACATACAGATACTATACCACAGAGAGCAATAAACAGTATTGATTGTTTCCTATCATATTTGGGTGACCCTGGCTACTTTGCAATAATGTTTAAAATCTGTGTTGCTTAGGCAGTATCCAGGAGGCTGTTGGACCTGTGGCTTGGTTTCTAAACATGTTGTGTCTCCTTAAGAATGAGATTTATATTGGCTGTATCCCAGAGGTGAATATAATGACCTCTTTCACCTTGTCAAAAGGGCAGCCTTGTCAAACTCACAGTAGTCAATATCCTACAGCGCATCCATTTAGCACAGCACAGCCCATACTGGGACTTTGGAGTGCAGGTACTCAAATGCACAGGTCTGACAAAGACAAATAGCACAGGGATGCACTAACCGAGCAAGGACAAAGGGACGCCTTGCCTCCACTGTATGAGAAATTGAAGCCCACTTAGATTTCTCCTGCATGCATTTTATGATGTGAGAAGAGGTTTAATTTTTTTAAGTCCCTGCTTTAAGACCTGAGAATCAAAGGACTACTTCTATTCAGTCCCACATATTTTCTTTAGTCAATTTTTCTTTTTACCTTTTTTATTCTTTTAATCAACTGGAACTTTATCTATTTCTTAGAGGTAGATTGGTAGGGGGACTTTAACAACTGCTTGCCTATTGGTACCCTTAATGCTTTCTGCTACAGGTACTTATTTGATTGCTGCTGCTTAAACTATTTCAGCAGCGCTGTCAAGCAATGGTCATATTCTTAATGGGGACAATTCCGATCTTTTTACAGACTATCCTTATTAAATAAGTTACGCAGCAATTGTGCTGTGTAAAAATCTGTAACAAAGAATGCATTACACAATATAAGATTTACTAAATGTTAGGAACACTAAGTTTCAATTAAAAAAAAAGAGGGAATTTTTAATTACACTGGAGAAAAGAAGGAACCAAGACATGTTTTCAATTAATGTTTTTGTGACCTTTTTGTAGAGTCACATTAATTTTTGTCTATGATTTTACTTTTGCATATCTTAAATATGTGGCGTACAAGACCCAATTGTCCCTTCAATGCAGCTTTGCTGTGCAGTGGTGGTCTTTTCTCCATGTAAAGTTCTGCAATGATCTTGAATCTCTTCAGAGTTAGGATTGCATTTCCCTTTCATGTTATAGTTTTCTGACTGTCATTTTAATGCAAATCACAACAAGTAAACTTAGTGGAGTCAGTGAAATAAAATCTGTATAAAATTGCCACCAGTCCCCAATCCTACAAACACTCAGCATGTAGCTAATGGTAAATCACATCGATTTCAACAGTACTACTAACAGTGTGCAAAATTAAACACATTTATAAGCCTTTGCAGGATCAGGACTTCAGAGAGCTCATGAACTAGCCTTTGATGTCCATTTATAAATCCCCATTATAATTAACAGGAGTTTTACAGGCACATCAATAGCAGAGTATACATAGAATGCATTCCTGATAGCCAAATAGTCTGCAGATGGAGTCCCAAAATATTCATTGACTCCCTGCTGACAAGGAAATTATTTATTATTACTACCTACATGATACACTACTAACCTTGAAAACCCATTATGTTCTAATGAGGCCAATGCCACTTAAACTAACAAACAACCACCACTTCAAAATCTGTATTAATTTAAAGAAACATTACAGCTACCATAGAATTAGAAATGTTCAGACTTTTTTGTTATGTCCCATAATGGAGGAGATAAAGCCTTCTAGAAACAGGAACAATGCTTATCAGCCCGAGCTCTGTTCCTGTTTCTGCAATAGGAAGTCAGCATCAGACTTGACTATGGGACAAAAGGATATATGGAAAAGAAAGAGCAAGATTTTCAAGCAAGGGAATGTAGGATCACTGAGTACTACTGGAAGCCCAATCCTCCTACTTTTCTTCTCAGTGGAAGAGTAATCAGAAATGTCAGACATTTAAGAAAAAATACTGTTTATGGCTGTTTTTCCAAGTACCTACAGAATCTGGCAGGGGTATGTACAGGAAAAAAAGAGTTACTAGTTCCTTTTTCTTTGATTTACACTATTTACCCTGAGGCCTTGTTTTGTTTCTGAGTTGGGAAAAAAAAAGGACACTGAGAGTTGGGAAATCTTTTTTTTTGTTGATTTTAAAAGTCGACAGAAGTTTAATATGTACATGTGAGGTGAACTGTTGAGCAGACATGCAGTTTTGCTGCTTACAGTACAGAACAACGGATACACTTTCCTAAGCAAAGACTTTGAAAAGAAAAAATTTATTTATTTATTTATTTATTTATATAAAGTTAATGGGAACATTTTGATGAAAGGCGTTTGGGAAGAGGTAGGATGTACAGCTAAGGCCTTTTGCAAAGATTCCAGTGCGCCATCTGATTCTTAAGCTTTGGAAGGGCAAAGCATAACATACAGAATAGACATGTGTCTTAGGTAGGTGGGGAAAAATATTTTTTATCAATCAAGTCATAAAAATCTTTTACTGGTTCTATGCCTTGATCTTCACTGACTTTTGCAAATATTTTGTGCTTCATCTCATACCAAGCTCTCTATCGAACATTAATTCTTTGCTGAAAACACATTTCCCCACCATCAACATTTGCTGAAGGATTCTGCTTTGTCCTTACACTGAATCTGGAGCAAGCTGATGTACAATTACAAAAGCAACTTAGTTTTGCATGCTAGCACTGAAAAACTTCAGTATGTTCCACTGAAGTATGACAAATTAAGAGAATCTGACCTATTCAACAAATGTTGGGACTGTGGGGGTTTATACTGTGTTAATAACAAATATAAAATACAGTCAAAAGTTCAAGTTTGGAATTAGAATTAAAAAAATTTTAATTTTGAATCTGAGTCGCAAATTCACCAGCTGGTGATTTTATGATAAATCAAATAACCTAGAGAATGCTCTGAGAAAGTAGCATGTATGCTTTTTGCTTGTGACATAGTATAAACAAACAACTACTTAGGGTTCACCATAAACTTTTCTACAAAACATTCTGGAAACTGAATAGTCTACCATACAGTTCACTAGCTGTAAATATGGGTTCACTTTTTTCATCTTTTAGTATAATTACTGCTCCAGGACAACGTATATCAACAGTTTTTTGTTGAAAGATCAATATACCTGACCAAATAACAAATAAATACCTTCTCAAGGGAAATGTACTTTCACACTTATTGTTCTTCAGAGGGGTTTCATTCTCTTAAAAGTTCTTTATTATGTTTAATTGAAACATGGAGGAAACATTAGCCATTTCCTCTTCCTTCTGTGCTTTACTCTTATTTCAAAAACTGTTGCTGTGAAAGAAGCCTAGATGAGTTTATAGCAGCTTGATTTATGACATGAGAAACTTTAGAATTACTAAACTCTTGAATAATTCCATATCTGAAAGAGCTTTTGTGCTACAACTGAAACAGGATCCTAAATGTTAACTCTGCAATGGATGTCAGAAGATCACCATATTTTAATTTACCCTTGAGTTTCCAGAGTTTGCTGAGATACTGGTTGAAAAGTCAAACATCTTATGTCTGTACTTATAACAAATTCAAGTAGATACAACAGGAAAAGAAAAGTATAAATTATAATTATAAAACAGTCTAGAGTGTCATGTGTAAGTCAGATTACCATATCCAGAAAACATGAATTCCAGTGAGGAATACCTAGCAAAATTGTGGTATTACACATCTATCCTAGCAGAGAAGATGAAAAGCATCAAAAAGTGTTTAGGAGGATGCTGATGTTTTCAGGCTTGCAACAGGCATTGACACAGTGGTATCAGGTTGCCCAATCTATCTGTCCCGGGTTTTTCCTTGCTAGCAAGAGAAAGCACTCCACCCCATCGACGCCAGTCCTCCTAATCATGGAAGCAGGATTAACACATGTGTTACGACTGGAACAACTTTGCTTTATTGTCCTCCTCCAGCTGCAGTGGAGCACAGGAGATATCCCTGGACATCCCCAAATACATAATTCCTGTATCTTCTTACACCTTCTCCCATTTCTTTACCCTCTTCTTTACCACCCTTTCTGCACCCCAGCCCTGTCCCAGATAATTACTGATGATACTTTTTCTCCATTGAGCTCAGACTTACTACGTCCATATCCACATTTGGTATTTCTTGTACTGCTACCTTGGTAATCGTAGCATTACATGCTCTACTAACAAGGCTGCCTGGGTGCTGTTAATCTTGAAAGGCTGTTCTCTCTCAAAGGTCCGCAATGCTCCTTTCCAGTTACCCGTGATGTTCAGCCCTTTCTCACTTAACTCTCCCTTAACCACCCCTGAGACTCAGGTGTCCCTGACATCCCTCACAGTGCTATCTGTAAATTTTGGCAGCTTCTCACATAGTTTATCTGTCATGTCTGGCAATTTCTCATGTCATAGTTTCTCCTGTCCTGTTCAGTTATCTTAACCCCAGGCCAGGGCTTATTGAGATGCCTTGATATCTGCCTGCAGCTCTAATGAAAAAGGAAATGAGACTTGGCTTGTTTATCTTTGCAATATGAAGACAGAGATCAGAAATGAAGTAAAATCTTGCAGATGTCTTTCATAAGTACAGCATCTAGTCATAAAACTACTGAATAGAATAATTTTAATAAACAAATTGGTATTGCAACAACTGACGTCAACGACGAACGAGGCAGCTGAAAATCACTCAGATGTTTATAAGACGATAAGGCTGGTCAATTTTATCTCCAGACAAAAACCTAACTATCTCAACCTTCTTTAACACCCTTCATGCTAATGGTTAGTTCCTAGTCACTTTTAGTTGTTATCACTACACATTCAAAGCTTTCTGTCCTTAGCAGCCATATGCTACACCCACTGTGAGCACGCAGTACTGTGGTACTGATGCCATACCCTTGGCAGTCCCCATCATCCCAGTGTAGGCAGCAGGCTCCAGAGCTCTTCCATGTGAGATACTGAGGTAGGCAACACATTTGGGATCTTTCCATTTTGTAAAATGTTGGAGTTTCTTGACATCTTTGAGCCCTGGGCCTCTGGCGCTGGCACAGGTGCTGTGGGATGCTTGGGGATGTTGCTGCAGCAGGTGCCCTATCCTGCAGCCTGGTTCTTTCTTCCCTGCTCAGTGACATCATTCTCTTAAAGGTTGTATGTTTTCAGAGAGCAGTAATTGACTGTCAGTGGGTTGTTTATAGTTCTGGGGCCTCTGCTTTCAAGATATGTCCATATTTCAAACACTTTGATATCCCATGCTTTCAAAATTACACATCCTAGCAAGAGGCACCAGTTACCAACCTTCAGTTTACATCACATGTTCTCATAGCAAGTTGGTTACGATCCTAACTGACTGCGCCGGGGGCCTTGCAGAGTTTACTAAGGCACAGTCAGCTTAAGACCTGAAACTTATTCCCTGAAACATTACAATTTTTACAGAGCCACAGTGTGCAAAAAATGTTTTTACAGCTATTATTATTATTTACTGTGCTTATGCCTAAGTTTAAAATAACCTAATATTTATTAAATCCTGCTTAGTGTAGATCTGCTTTTATGGGTGCAATAGACCTTTGCTTTGGCTGCAGTGTGAAGTGTTCATTTATTAGGAAAGCCTTTCAAAATACTAGGCAGTGAAATTAAAACGCAGTCATTCAGTGGGATAGGAGGTATAAAGAGGAGATATAATGGCAAGGCAAAAATACCTTACTTGTAACCCAGAATTTAACAAATGTGTAAGGAAGGACTGTATTATTGGTTTACGTAGAGTGATCAAGGATTTACACTGCTCAGCTCAGGAACTCACTTCCCACTCCACCGTCCAGCAAAGTATTCTGTCTTGGCTTCTAACATCTCACTGACATCACTTAGCTCTGCCTCTGGTCCAAGCTGGATTTACCCTCTGTTGTAAAGTTCAGTCCTGGAGAAGAGAGCACAAGGGCAAAGAATTTGAAGTTAATTAACCATTCTATCAAAAAACAATTTAGAAATCAACAATTTAGAAAAGGTACCTGTTGTCTAGTTAAGAGTCGGCATGAACTGCAATGATCTCATACAAAAGCTGTGTTGCAGCTGACAACTCCAATGCAAAAATAGTTTTCAGTGAAAATACAGTGCCTAGAGGCATATGCATGTCATTCTCTGTTTTTCTAACTCCGCTTCTTCTATCCATGCATTCAGTAGATTTGAAAAACAATGTGAGATGGCCACTTACATATGAAAATACATTCACTTGAACTGAAAAAGGAGTAATTGATCAGAGATCAATGCAGGAAACTGAAATTGCAGTTTCTTCCTTGAAAATAACAGCCGAATCCTGCGGATACTAGCAACTAACATCTTATTAATTTCATCTAACAGTTATTATCATAAATTTAAGGATACATAGATAATTATTTTCTAGACACTAACAATCTAAATGTAGTAGTAGAACAATTATGGCAAAAATTACTATATAAGGATGAGTATGAGAAAAAATTGGCATATTTTCAAGTATGGAACAGAAATGTATGTCTCTTGCATGTAACATACTGTATTACTATTTTTTTTTGTTCTTCATTTAATAGCTAATTATCTTACTGCTCTGGCAGCAAAAAAAAAAGATCCTTTTAAATTAGGACACACTGTCACTTCTTTGTTTATAACAGAAGTATAAAAAGGTAAGGAAGCTTAAGAAGTCAACACAGTTTTATAAACATATTTTGCTTCTCCTACTAAAAGGAGAAATGAGTATCTCATTCTTCAGAGTGTGAGACAATGGGAATGCTACATGCCACTAATGCTCTGAACATGAGGTTTGAATTCTGCTGTTGCTTTCAAGTTCTCTAACATAATAGTACTATTATATTATCTTACCTTTTTGAAGTGTTTTGCATTCAAAAGTTCCTGAGGCGTTTAAACTTTGAATCAGCTTGTTATTTCCCTATAGTAAGTTTTCAGAGAAATCTTCATACTATACTTCCTCTCTGTGTGTCCCCCCCCTTCAACCTTCTATGCCAGATGTCATGCCAGGTCTGCCTTATTGGTATGGAGTTTTAAAATGCAACATAGCCTCTTGTGTTTCACACACTAGGCAATAAAAAAAGAGACCTTCTCTTTCCACTTCACAAAGTGAAGAAGATCTCCTCCTTGCCCCTCTTTGTAGTGTGCCCTTCAATCCTGGATGCTGGGAAATCTGGGAGCAAATGCAAGCAGCACAGGAAATCATATTGGCTGTGCACCCAAAATGATTCTCGCTTTGGTGTCCAGCTGTCTATCTTGCTGTATTGCTGTTTCCTCCCTGACTCTATGCCAGTATTCCTTCCAGAAAAAAACAGGACAGACACAGGGATGATATTCATTACCTTTCTTCTCCCTGCATGTAGATACAACGCTATCAAGGTTAAAGGTTTATAAGCAACTATCTATCAAGGCTGCTTATAAGTATTTTGCATCTTATTCTACCCCAAGCCCTTTCAGTGATCTGTTGGATTGGTCAGTGACAAAACTCACAGCTGATTACATCTGCCCCAGCTGCCCACTTCTTGCCTCTGCACACACCAGAGCACTGCTCTACCTACAGACAGTGCCACTAGACTGAAAGTTCACCCCAGAATTGCCCTCCAGTCCATAGTTCCTAAACACTGAAGAAATGGAACAGTTATTCCCCACGTTTCCTTAATTAAGGCAATTGTTGATGAAGGCTGTTTCTTCATCTTTGTGTGGTGGGGCAGTTCAGATGGCTTGAAAAGACTGGCTTGTCAACCTTGTGGTTAAATATTTGTTTAGAAGATGCTTTAAAGATATACTAGACAAAATATATTCTGTCATCAAGCATTCATAATACAGTTTCAAAAGCTAAATTGAGGATGAGAGGAAAAGATGGATTTAAGCAAATTTTTATAAAATTCATCCAGAAATTAAAATATCCTAAGCACAGAGTTAAAGATTCCATAGTGCGACATCAGAGGACATAACTTACATTTAGTTGTATGTAGCATAATTAACATGGTATGCCCATGATGTGCAGGGCATATATATGCAAGCATATTAGAGCTAGATTCATAATTAGATCTGAGGTACTTGGCTAATTAACAAAATGGATAGACAAAATCTGTATTTCATTAGGGTGAGATGTATCAGTTTCCTCCTTTTCTTCTACATTTGATACATTATACTGCAGTGAGCTATTTCCAGTGCATCATGTTGGGGTGTTGTGATGAGTCACTTGCCAAGCAACATGACAAAATAATTTATGATCATCCAGACTTGAAATATCAGTTGGGGGATTCTCTGTATTTAATGGTTCACTGTAGGAGTTCATCACATTGTTCTCAGGCTTTCAAGGTGTTGTTGCTACTGATATTATTTGGACAGTCTTCCTTTTCTCTCTCAGAAACTGAAAGAATAAAAGTCCCCAAATGTATGCGTGTAGCTGGTAGCATAATATCCTCTCATTTCAGATATCTTATATATTGTAAGTCTTACAATACCATCTTATACAGCTCATTAGTCAACTAGCAACTTGGTGCATATACAAGCTAATGAAAGGTGAGCAGGTATATACAGGTAAATAGGTAAAGAAGCATTCATTCTCAAAGTCTCTGTCTACACTATAAAGATGGAAGTATAAAGAAGAAAAATACACCTATACAGAAGAATCACACAACTGTGAATTAATTAAAAGAGCAATATGACTGTTCCTACCCCTTTCTTACTGTCCTCTAAAAGAATTTTAAAAAACAAACCCAATGTTTTCCTGTAGCCAAGCCTGCACATGGAAGAAAAAGAAATTTTCCTTGCTATTATATCCTGGATGATATCTATCAGATACTTTTATGTATGTGTACATTTGTACATTGACATATTTTTAATATATATATTCATATATGATGCTGTCTTTTTGATTGCAAATGTGTCCTCTGCTTCTTGCTATAAGGTGGTTCTGCTTGTATTCTGTCCTTCCTACTACCACTGTATCTTTGTGTGCTCCATTTACTGTACTGGTCTTTCCTGAAAGTCGCTATAACTAATATTAGCAAAAGGGAAAACAAATCTGTTTAACTACAGTAAAAGACAAATTAACATCTTGAACACTCATGTGTAATGTGCCCCTTCAAAACCCCAACCCAGGAAAACTGTAACACAGATAGAATCAATATATTTATTAACATAACTGGCACCAGAGTGCCACTGAGTGCTTGCTTTCTGCACTGGTAGCTCATAAGTTAGTTATATCCACAAGCTAAAGAATACCCAGACCATCTCAACTGTGTACAATCTTTTCTTTATTTTTATCTTTGAAAATAATATATGGATCTGCAATATATTTTCAGAAGTCCCTGTTTCCTCTGTCCTGAATACATATAACAATGTTCCTAGCAGTAAAGGTAACATAAAACAATAGCTAACTATGAAGCAAAACCTAAAATAACTGTAGGGGTTAAAATGCTCAATAGAATCTTTACTATTTGAGTACAGAACTAATCCAAATGAGCTGGTAAAGCCACGTATGTCCATTTCTACAAAGATCAATTGATAAATTCAGTAGAAACATAAAGAGTCTGTGTTTAACTGTGGATGGTTAGTTATACACTATCCTTTGGCAGTCCAGAAACACTTACTATTATCAAGGTAATGGCTGTTTCCATTCATAAATACTTTATTTAAAATTAATTTTGTATGATTCATATTTCTGTATCCTGTGAGCCAGTACTAAATCTTGCTTTAGTAGTCTGCATGTGTAGTGCTGCTTTCTCCAAGATTTCAGCCTTTGAAGCACTATAGATTTGTTCATAGCCAATCTATGTCTCACATTTTCTTCATCACAGGTTTTACAGACTTTTTTTAATAGCAGCTTCATAGGTTTAGAAACAGTGTGATTTAATGCCCCAGTGCATAAACACAGTCCAACTGATGTTTGGCAGCTCTTAATAATCTGACATACTGAAATGCTAATTTTGGCTGAATAGCTAGAAAATGAGACCAGGGTTCAGATATTTAAAAGCAGTTAGGAGCCTCACTTCCTTGAAACCAACTTTTTTCTCTATTGCAATGCTGTTGTTGTTGAAAGCATTTATAATGTTATTGTAGTTGCTCAAATACCACTGTCAATGCATATTGGGTCATTTTGGATAGTGCTGTAAAGTGAACTGAAGTTAAAGTAAGTGATAACAACTGCTCTTGTCTGTCCAACAGACAAAACTAGTATTGCCACCCTCCTACAACTCTGAAGAATGGCATTCTGATCTGTAGGACCTTTTTTTTTCATTATTAGTTTTAGTCTTCCACACATGTACTTAAGCTCAGATGGTATCTGAAAGGCTTGCAAATTTGCAGCTGAAGAATTCCAGCATTAACTTGTAGGATTTTATGCAACACTGATGTTAGCTATTGAAATGACATCTGCAAAGAAAATATGCAAAAGTAGCTTTCATTTGATTTGACCCATTCTAGATAACTAAAAGCCATCAGACTGCCTGAATAATTAGTAAAAACCCAGCTGATTCACTTAGCATATTAGTTCCTGAGATGCGTCTGGGGATTTGGATTTGCAGACAGAATATCCTTTCAAGACTCAAGAGGAAAATGCTATGGAGGCCAATTAACCCAGGAATAGTTGTTAATCCCTTTCAGGTTGTGTAGAGGAACAAGTACACATAAATACATGGTACAAAAGCACTACTGGTTTCAATAAGCTGCTTTTTAAAATAGCTGCTAGGCAGTCATACTAATAGCATTGTAGCACTTCACATTTTCTAAGTACTATACAAACAGCTAATTAGGTCTCAGAGTAGGTTATTGTTCTCTGAATCTTACAGGCAGGAAAACTGAGGCACAGAGCTGGGAGGTATCCAAGTCCAAACACAGTGCCAATAACCAAGTTAGGATTACGATTCAGGAATGGCTACAATCAACTCAACATTTCTATTCACAGGACATGCTATGATTAGAGTGCAAATTTTCAAGATCATTCTGCATTTAATCTGAAAGGAAACCAGTTACTCACCCTGAAGACCTCACCCTAGGTACTAAACATCCAGGCCCTGATCCAAGGCAGCACTTTAGCACCTATAACAAATACATGAATAAATAAATAAATACTAGCTTTCGAATATTTTAAATCAGTCTCAAACAAATAAAACTGAGATCTTTTCTTGCATTTATCACCTCAGCAGGATCACTAGCCTTGGTTGCCATCTCTTACCTTGAGCATCTCTTTTGAAGTTGTTAAGGTCACTCATCTCTACTGACCAACACAACAACATTGAATAAAGCCTTGAAAACACCTATCAGTTATTCTATTCTATGTTTTATGGGATAGATATGCAACCAGACAGGCTGTGATAAACAGTATTTTATACCACCATAGTCTCTCTGGAGAGGGGTCAGAATAAAGTCCTCAGTCATAGCATGCTGTTTGCCCATATATATCTTATAAATTTTTGCCTATGCTTAAATTTTCATGTATCTAAGCTACTTCATAGAAAAATTAAACATTTATATGTCAATGAAGTACTAATTAAAGGAAAATGTATAACTCCTGTTATACACGATGTTATCATCTCACAGTGTTGCATAATCCAAACATTACCATTGCTAAAATCAGAAATTCAAAATCTGGAGTTAACTCATACCAAAACAGGAGGGTTATATGTTACCAATTTGTATGCATTTTATATTTTGACCTCTAATTTTGAGATAATTACTCTGGGCATCATCTGTGGGAAAAAGAATGTACATATAGATAATTCCCATCCCCTATCTTTCAATTAAATTAATCCCTCTCTCCATTGACAATAAAAAGACAGTTGTTTAACCAGCCTCAATTTTGATAGCCACCTTTTAAAATTCTGTATTAAACCAGATGTATCCATCTCAGGTGAGCCTGAAAAGAAGCAAACACAAGTACATTTGAGAGCCAGTTTTCTTTGCCTTCTGACTTAAGTTTCTTGAATAAAAATGCTTAAGTGAAACATATGGTGACAAAGATAAACTCTGGTGCACTTGAATGATGTCAGAATTGAGGACTGTGAGAAATGAAAGAAATTCCGGAAAAAGTAGAGTAAAAATCAGAAGCGTTAAACTTACTTGTTCCTTTATTTATTTTTCAATCCATTTTAGTGAGTAAATATCATAATTTACAAAGTGAATTCTTTTTCAGACTGAAGAGTCCAACTCCAAATATTTCCAAAAACTTCAAAGACAAAGACAGACAGAGTGAAAACTTCACCTGAATTGACTACCTTATTTAGCATAGCATAGAATCATAGAATGATTTGGATTAGAAGGGACCTTAAAGATCACCTAGTTCCAACCCCCCTGCCATGGCCAGGGACACCTTCCACTAGACCAGGCTGCCCAAGGCCCATCCAAACCTGACCCTGAACACTTCCAGCGCGGGGTCATCCACAACTCCTCTGGGCAACCTGTTCCAGTGTCTCACAAGCCTCGTGGAAAATTACTTCTTCCTTATATCTAACCTAAATCTACCCTCTGTCAGCTTAAAGCCATTAGCACTTGTCTTGTCACTCCATGCCCTTGTCAAAAGTCCCTCTCCAGTTTTCTGGTACCCCTCCTTCACATATTGAAAGGCTGCTATAAGGTCTCCCTGGAGCCTTCTCCAGGCTGAACAGCCCCAACACTCTCAGCCTTTCTTCATAGCAGAGGTCTTTCATCCCTCTCATCATTTTTGTGGCCCTCCTCATTTCTAATGAATACTTTGGATGAATAACCTAAGCCTGACTGAAAGGAGTATATTGATTTTTTTTTTTTAATTAATGTGTTTTTTTACTAGATACTTCTCCATGAAATATCTACCTTTCTTAATTTAAGCACAAGTTAACAGAAACTTTCTCTTGCACTGTCACTGTCCCTCTAAAATTTTTTTTCTGAAGATTTTTGGCTCTTTGTCAAAACCCACAAAATTTCTCACATTTATAATGACAGAAAGTATTTTACATTTCCTCTGAGTTTAGGAAGGTTTAAAAATATGTCTGGAGCTCTGAGGCACAAATGTAATACAAATCATACTTGGTAACAATTTTTTTAAAAAATAGAAGGTACGAGACGTACAACTACAAACTACTATTACCATTCCAAAGGACTGATGGCATGGTTGACACCTATCTGTAGTAGAAAAAGGTTAGAGTAATAGTGTAATTTTAAACTGCCTTCTCTTGAAACAATATGCAAAATCTGTACGTATCAGAAATATGTAATTAAATGCCTAACTGATCATGCACATTTGTTTAAACAATCAGAAACATATTCCTTGACTTTCATAATGCTGATGTTTGCATGGTTTGAAAGTAGATTTTTCTTTCTTAATGCAACTCCAGTGCTGAAGAAGTCTTTCTTTGCATAGTACCTGTTTTAATCAAATTAGAAATTTATTTATAGAACTAAAAAAGTAGGTAAAACATGAAATGGAATATTCCTGGTTTTCAGTTTAAATTCAAATCTCTATGATGTATACTTACTCTGCAGTATTTGAAAAGAAATAAAAATATATATATATGTTTTGTAATCCAATATTTTCTCCCATACCTGGATTTAAAGTTGAATCTCAGAGGTATGCAATGAGTATTTTGTCATGCAGAGAAGTAAAGAATACTATATTTGTGTTTACTTTATTTTGCGTGTTCACTTAAAAATGCAGCTGCCTCAGAAGTTATAACATAGGCAGGATCTGTCCTCTGCAGCTATAGAATTCCTATAACTGATAATAGGTATGGGTTGGGGTTGTTTTTTGTTTCATTTTCACGCAAAAAGATCATGTTGCAAAATTTTTTCCTCCCCAATGATAATCTAATGGAGGAGAAATGTTAAATCTCATTTGAAAGCACTGGGCCTCAGATAAAAATTACATTAAGACAAGCCAATGAAATGTGCAGTCAGCAACAAGAATAAGAGGAGCAAATATACATCTCTGATTTGTGTACACCAGTCAGCCCAGAATAAATCAATTATCCTTTTTCATCCACTGTATATGATATATTTAATTTTAGATACTGGGATTCTATTCATGGGAGTCTGTTGATAATGTGTATTATAATGACCAGTATTTTCTTGCTAGTTCACTCTCCCTCCCCCAGTTTAAACACCAATTTCATATTTTTAAATTGGTTTCTCTTATTTTCAAAAGGCCTGGGATTGTTTTATACAAATTCTAATTTTACCAGAAGTGTTATTGAAAATCAAATATCCTGGGTTATTCCTTCTCCATAATACTATTTCAAATAGATATGTTACTTCCTTCGATCCATTCTGAATTCTCAGCATTGACTTGAAGTTTATTGAAAACGTAGTGTTAAAGCAAATGCACTATATTAAATCAACTTCCACAACAAACAAAGAAACATTATTATGGTATGTTAACCTTACCCAATGAAAATATATGCACAAAATTTTTAAATTCTGTTAAATAACAAGCTGAAGTAGAACTACCACACTGCAGTGGAACGATTTCAGCATTGTCCTAAAGAATAGAAATGCCCATTTAATATCTAATTTCTTCCCTCAATTGTAACCACTGTAACCCCACTGACTTCAATTTATAATTTCCATAGAATTTACATTTGGATAGAGACGTATCCCGAGGGGCCAGTTATGCTGTTCTTACGTATTAGCTTCTCTCCTACTTCAGACCACCAAAGCCACCTACGGAATAAGGTATCACACCTGCTCCCGTTTTGAGGATGCAATCAGACTGGCTTATTTATTGGTAGAAATTGTGTTGTTTGTTCAGGGTTTTGTTTTGGTTTGCAGCAAGCTGCCTGTGCATCTGAAAAGACCAATTCAGACCTGAAATTTTTGTTGGCCTTTTGACTCTGTTTCTGTGAGAACTGCCTTGCTTCATTCCGGCTCAAATGTATTAGTAAGATGACTGCCTTGTGTTTCTCTTATGGAAAACCCAAATTAATTTCTATATCCACACATCCTTACATTCTAAATGATTGAGGAGTGGAGGGAAAAGTATGATGCCTACTATAACTACAAATATTTGTTTTCAGGAACCTTGTTTACAACTTTGTCACTTCTACAGAAAACAAACTCTTTTCTTATACATAATGCAGCGTAATAATGATTGAAGAGAATAAGATAAAACTGGTAGCAAGTGCCCATTGGAAAGACAAAGTTTATTCCCATGGACTTGGCTCACCTCCTATTTGAGTGCACATCTATGGTCACAACTTTTTCCATGTCCTGTGAGAAGATGCATATATTTTTGTTATTGGAATCAGTTGTGTCAAGTGTGTATTTTTCTCCTATTCCTTCCCGTCTTACTAGTATTTCAGTATTTCTAACACTAAGTCTTATTTAGAAACTTTACCTCTTCTTCTTCTTCTTCTTCTTCGTTGAGCGATTAATTTCTCTTGTACGTCCATATACAGTCTAGAAGTTGTAGCTGAAGCTCTGCTACTTGTAACGTTTACTTTTGGGGGATTTTGGCAAAAAGAGAAGGTTTCCAAGGAAGCCCAAATAACTAAATTTCTGACTTTTAAAGTTTCCTCTCCTTTGAATGAGAAGGCAATGTCTGCAGAGATCCTAAACAGAAATTTTCTTGCTAGCCTAAAGCTTTTTTCAGATTATTGTTAAATAATGAAGAGAAGGAAGGGGAGAAAGAAAGAAGGAAACATCCTTCATCAGAAATGTCTTGCACAGGGTAAAATAGTGTCTTCTACATAAATTTTGACAAAGTGTCCTTTGATTTACCTCAAAGTCTGATCTAACACATCTAATGTACAGCATTGTCAGGCAACTAACATATGTTTTCAGGCAGATCACAGAAGGCATCTGGCAGATTGCCAGTTCTGGAGATGTCTTCCTTCAGCTGGAAATTGCCTGGGGGGCATATGATCGAATATTCTCACCAAGAAAAAATTATACTGAACTGAAGAACTCACTGTCCCCATTCTCACAGCAAGCTGACAGGGAGGACACTTCTCTTCCTAAACTCAAATCTCGCAGTCTGCTAGGCTTTAAGCTGTGAGTAACAGTCACCACTAAAGCATCCCAGATCTGCCCCAATCATTGTCTCATCTCTATTATTTCAGAAGGAAGCGCTTGCTGGGGTCCAGGAAGGGGCAGATAATCAAATCAGAACCAGAATATATCCATCTAGTTGTCTTTTAGGGATAGTATTGCTGAGTTTGGGTGGCTGAAAAGCTGAGGCATGAAATTTGATCAGTGTCGTTATCCCAGCACAGATCTGCACATACTGTGAATCTGTTTGTGCCAGTGCTGGCATGAAGAGAGGAGATGAACACAGTGGCCCAAAAAATTCACAAAAGCAAAAAGAAAACCATCGTGTTTAAATTATTGCTTGCAGAGGCTGTTTAACAGCTCCAGAAGAATCAGTCTGAAGAACCTCTTTAAAGAAAATCTTGCATTTTTGAAAAAAGAAAACTTTTCCAAATGATGCCGAGTTCACCTTTACTCTCTGTGAGTTGCTTTAATATGCCCCTTTCAAATTCAAGTGCAAGAATCTAACCTAAAATTTTTGGAATATTCCTGAATGCAAAGATCAATTACAGAGTAATTAACCAGTAATCAAAGACCAATTAGACTGGGAAATTCTGGAAAATGCTTCTCTGAGCAACTCATGCCAGTACTTGGTCTCCCCCGCAGTAAGAAAGTGCTCTTTGATGTTCAGGAGCAATCTCCTCTTTTCCATTTTGTGCCCATTGCCTCCAATCCTGTAACTGGGCACCACTAAAAAGATCCTGACTTCATCCTCTTTGCACCCACACTTCAGGAATTTCTATACATTGATAAGACCCTCCCGAGCCTTCACTTCTCGTGGCTGAACAATCACAATCCTTTCAGCCTTTAACCATGGGAGAGATCCTCCAGTCTTTTAGTCATCTTTATGGCCCTTCACTGGACTCTCTCCAGTATGTCGATGTCTCTCTTGTATTTGGGAGCCCAGAACTCAGCACAGTACTGCAGATGTGGCCTCACTAATGCTGAGTAGATGGGAAGGACAACCTCCACGTTTCATCCCATAAATTGTGACACATTTTTAATATTTTGAACACATTAAGTCCTCTTTAAACATCTTTAGCTTACTTTAGGTGTTTATTTTCCTGCATATATAATATGAAACACTTTTGCTAAATGCCGTTCAATGAATTAGTGATGTTTGTACATCTGCTTTTTAAAATCCATACCATTAAAGTGGTATTGCATTTCAACTGAGTTTACAGACTCTAATTTTTCTGCTTGTGTTTTGGGGTTATTGGGTTTGGGTTTTTTGTTTTATTTTGTTTTGTTTTGAGTGGGTGAGGATTTTTTGTTTGTTTGATTGATTTTTTAATTAATAACTACACCTGAAAATAAGGCATAATAGTGATGCTGAATACTTTAGAAAAGGTGTCTCGTTCTCAGCTGGTTGCATGGAATTCCATCTCTCTCAATAAAATGGCCCAGGACCCATACGTTCCTGAAGATCCCAAAGCAAAGTTATTAGGAGGCTTAGATAGCTAAATGTAATATAGTTCATTGCAGTGACTCCCCAGACTTGCCACTTAGAATACCAGGTTGGAGACTGTGATTCTTTAAGTCGCAAAAAAAACCCAACAAAACCCCAAACAAAACCCAACCAACCAACCAAAACCACCACAGCTTAGAATACCCTGGCTAGCTTTTTAATCATTGACATGGAAATTTACATCATTACATAAAATCAGTATCAACTGGATTGTAATTCCTGTCTGTCTGGTTTTGATTTTTTATCCTCAGACACTAAATTTATTTCATACAAATTTAGGAGATGGAAGTCTGACTCCTCTATTTCATGTATAGGCTATATATATGTTCTTGTGATACTAATACCTGTGCTCTCATTAAGGAAAAGAGGATAGTTTAAGGGCAGCAGTTATTTGATCTGTTTGGCTTTCTGGGTAGTCCGTCAGAAAACGCATGCAAGCTTTGTCTTTGACTGAACAATGGTAAGGGTTGTGTGTTGCATTGTCAGTCCCTGGAAAAAAGGAAGGGAGAAGACTGTACTTTATTGGTTTGGTGCAAAGACCAGAAAAGTGAAGACATTGTCAGAGAATAATCATAAGAAAAAAGGGGAGGCATTAAGAGACAGATCCATAGGAAACCAGGTACTGCTAGTGCTTCATTTTATTTGCTTGTATTTCATTCCAAGTTCTGTGCATCACTCTGGTGCAAACACTCTCTCCTATCCAACTGGCATCAGAGGTACTACAGAAAATCTTGTGTTTGACTTATATTCACAAAGATGCTTATATGAAAGTAGCTAGTATTTCCTGTGGGAAAATACACTTGAATATGTTTGCCATTCAAATTGTGTTGAGATTGTAAACCATGAGACTATCTACTATCATTCAATAATTATCACTAAGATTTAATGGAAATCAATACTACTTTAAAGCTATGAAAAAAAATTGCCAAGCTCCAGTTTTGTACTTCACTTAATTATGAGCAACTGCCATGAATACAAATTTTAAAAGCAAATTTTAAAAAAATAACCCGTCTTCAATATGCACAAAAGGGGACCAATTCATTTCCATTATTTATGTCTTCTATGAACATTAACAATATGTTTTTCCTATCTATAAGTAACTGTCTTTGATGTTCTGTTAGTGTTTTTGCTGAATAGGATAGAAGTCACTGATTTGTACATAGAAACCTTGAAAGAGCCCGACATCACAACAGAGTTTTCCTCTTAATATTTCTGCATTACTCTCATTAACACTAATTGCAATTACAAGGGAAGAATAAACCTGAAAGTATTATCTAAATGCAGTCCAGCCAACATTACAGAGATCTATTCTGTTACTTAATATTTTTTACTATACTTACTGAGTGTGTTAGATACTAACATTTTAACCTTCGGGGGGGAAAAAAGAAAAAAAAAGAAAAAAGTACCACCAGAAGACAGGCAGGGAAGGAAGAAATAAAATTTCTTTTATATTGTGGTTAATATTAATAATCTGCACCTAGGACACGGCTAATCAGTTTCAGCATGAGTGTTCAGTGATCTTCCTTCAGAACACACATATACACAGATCATCAACGCTTGTTTTACACGTAGCTTAACTTTAACAAAAACTGAGGATTTTGCAGAATTCCACAACATATGGTTCTCTATCACAGCAGGTTCCTACAATGTCTTGCTACTAAAAAATACTTATGTCACAGACGTAAGCCAAGTGTGTAGAAGGACACATATATCTTGTCTTTTCCATGTTAATACCAGATGAAATGATGTATTTTAAACATGGAGAGATTTGTCAGTGTTTTTCAGATTCCATATGAACAGACTAATTTTGCAAGGCTGAAACAATGATCTAGACATGCTTTCTCTATGTTTTGGGCAGTGTATGTGGCTGTGCTTTATAGTATCCCCACCACAAAATCCATGCCAAGTGCTGAGCTCATTCAGGGTAGATAATGTAGTCCTGCACTGACAGAAAGATACCACATAAACTTAAGCACATGTTAACCCTAAGACTCAGCGGGCAACTCCAGTGAAACCACTGAAGTCATTCACAGAGCATAAAGATAAACAGATGGGTGAGTATTTACAAAACTGGGATCTTAGAAGTTATGCCATTTTGGATGACATGACAAGGTGACATCCTTTCTGTTCAGTCCCACGGAGGAAGTGTCACAGATCGTGTGCTTTATGCAACATTGACTGATTCTGGTTTTATAGTATGTTTGTTATTCTTTAAAAATGTAGGGAGAGTCTGGGAGACAAATCAAAAGTGAGTTCATGTGTTAAAAAAGACTCATTTATGCAAGTGTTCATCTTCTCATTACCAGGAAGACTAGTGTCTGTGTTCCCTGATGACTTCCAGCTCTCTATCCACCTGGAAGGTTTCACCTGAGGTCTACACTTGGTGCTACCAATATGTACTTAACGCTTTAGGAAGCAGAAGAAATACTTTCTGGAGTTGATAAAAGAGGAAATAACTGTGAATGAGGCTGAACTATTTGTAGGACTATTTAGGAACAGACAGAACTAAACAAATTGTTCCAACTGGGGTTTCCAGGCTACAAGAGAAAGCGGAGGGAATTGATCCCTATCAGATAGCATTCTGGAAGAATTATCAAGAGATTTTTTCAGGAGAGAATATGCTGGCAAATGAAATAATACTAAACTGTATAACACATGTGCAAGTGTCCTTGTGAAATCCCTGTAAAGCTTCTAAAGAACACAAGGTAATAGATTTCCTTATACTTCAGAATTCAAAACAGTAATTGAATTCTGTTTGTTGTTAGGCTTTTTTCTTGGCCAAGACAAAGAACTCAGATAAGCTTCTACAAAGAGGCAAGACAGATTAATGTCACCAATGTTAGCCAATATGGTGATACCTTTGACAACATTAGTATATGACAATATCTTGTGCCAGGAAATAAATAGTATCACATGTGGAAAAATGACTTTAAAACCAACCTGCACTACATTGTCTTTAAGAGAGTGGAGTATTAGGAGACAAAAAACCCCCAAAATCCACCAAACTCTAATTCATTCTTTTTTCAGTGTGAATTTTAATCTGATCAGACTGTTTTGGTTTCGGCTGCCGCCGGCAACAAAAGCGCCACGCGGCCGCCCCTCCCCCCGCCGGCGTGCGGAGGAGAATGGAAAGAAAGAGGCAGAAACTGGGG
>Ga0065711_1000435_pt1 | contig 67197 bp, 33 predicted proteins | sample Hoacrofraction12_FD_59098 | JGI IMG/M metagenome (GOLD analysis project Ga0065711, IMG submission 59098) | Hoatzin crop microbial communities from Cojedes, Venezuela - Epithelial fraction 12 v2 (version 2) | ecosystem: Host-associated > Birds > Digestive system > Esophagus > Crop | place...
CCTCTTACAATGTCTCCTTTACTATATATTTTATAACTAGCAGAGTCTGATGTCAGTTGTGGGCAGAACCCGAAGGAGATAAAATGGGTCAACTGATGAGTAATTGGGTTTGTTGAACCAATTACTACTCTAAATGATGACTCACCAGGCTGGAGCTCATTTGGAAGTTGGGATTAGTGTGGACTCAGTAACCTTGTAAGTGCTCCTTACCCTATCCCTCTGCAAAGCTCAGTAGCATCCCAGCTTTTAGCACTTTACCTATCCCTGAAATTGTCCTTGCAGTTTTCAAGGTGAAGCGTCCTCCCTGCTGTAAGTGTTCCGGGGCTATTAATAACAAAATCCCCATTTCTGTAACAGATGCTCAAGTGCACTTCTGGGTGGAAGTGCTACAGATGCAGGACTGTCACGGCAGCCTTTCCCCAAATGTTTGGCTGCCCAGGTATTGTGTGCCTGCAGCTTCTGCCACCGCATTGCTCTAAAATACGGGAAACTGCCACAATCAGACCTACCCATGTCCCTCTCTCTGCTGAGTTTTGTCCCCTGTCCATCAGTCCAGGTCGTGCCCCAAGGATACACAAGCCTACATGGAGAGAGGTGTAGCTCTCCTTGTTTGGCAGAGAGGAGACTCAGGGAGCCGAGTCCCAGCAATGTTTCCCCCGTGCCCATGGGATCAGCCCTTCCCCAGAGTCCCGGGGAACACCCCTGGGACAGCCAGCACTCAGAGCTTCCCCAAGGATGACACCTACTTCTTGATGGTCTGCTTGGTAGGACACCCAAGGGACTACAACATGCACCTCTAGCAATGCAAAGCTCTGTAAGATCTGCCTTTTGGTGGTGGTGGGAGGCTCCCTGCGCACTGAAGCAGGATGGTTGCAGGCTCACAAGCTCCCCTCCAGGAGAGTCCCTGTGACCAAGGCCAGCCCTGTCCTCACTCCTCGGAAGGAAGGAGCTGGGGATGGAAAAGTGAATTGCAGACATACGGATTTCCCCAAATTCCAACAGCACATCCGTCCGAGGTGAGGTTGGCAGCTGGCCATGCTTGGCAGAGGGGGAACATGTTGCCCTCTCAGGGCACTTGGGATGGGGGAACCAGAAAGGACACCAGCAGCCACTTACTTTCTAGCTGCCCTTTGTATAACGCTAGTTTGTTGACTGCGTTTTCCCAAACTGGGTAAGGTTTCTGGGTGCCACCCCCTTGGAGGGCCTCTGTCCTGTGTGGCACTGAGGGAGGGAGAGCTCCAGCCTTCGTGGGAGTCCAGCTCCTGGAAAATGCATCCAAGCTCCCTTTTGCCTTTGGATGCCTTGGCTAAAGGTGTGCGCCGCATCATGCAAGGCAGATCTGTCCTAACAGCTTCCGAACAAGACCTTATCTGAAACCTCTGTGGAGCTGAGGAGCGCTGTGGGCTGCTGCATGCCTTTATGCATTCCAGAGCGGATGAGCGCAGCGCTGTCTGGTTCAGGTGTTTCTGCAGTTGTGATTCACTGGGAGAACCACAGCGGTGGGTGGCTACTGCCTGTGTGCTCCTGCCAGGCTGGCGTCAGCGCCCTCAGCTGTGATGGGAAACGTACGGCTGCACTGGCTGGTTCGAGGTTCGTGCCTCCTTTTGCAGTCTCTTTGCGATGCATTTGTTGGCCTGTGCGGCACTGAAGGTGCGATTCCAAGCAGCCTTTAAATGACCTTGGTGCGTGATCAGTGTGATGAATTTTATCTGTCCTTCCTAAGCAGGATTCCCATGTGCTCCCAGACTTGCACGGCTGCCACAGCGACCCGTGCAGGTGCGGGCTGTGCTGACAGAACCTCTCTTACCTAGGGAAACATTTCTCCTCCACTGAGAGGCAAGCAGAGGACTAAAGATATTTAGTCCTTACTGAAGATGTCTGTGGTTTTCATATTATCCAGAGTCAGGCTGGAAATCCAGCCTTCCTCCCCAGACCTCCATTTGTGGGAGGCTGCTCTGTGCCACCAGCTCTGAGCCCACACATGGGTCTGGGCCACACAAACACACCATAAATGTGTCGCTTGAGTGTGGGTCTCATCTCCTGGGCTGTGTGACTACTATCAAAATCTAGAAATGCAAGGGAGAGGTTCACATCTTAACGCTGATAGCTGTATAAAGTTTGCACTAACGATAACAGAGTTTGGGTTTGGGGGAGGTCATGAGAGGCAAATAGGAGTGTGGCTCGAGTCAGAATTCATCAGCAGGCAAAAACATATGCATCTTTATTAATCGATGGGGGTAAAATAAAATTGGAGTCATCCGACGGCTGTAAGTGATGTATCTTTAAATAGTGGCAGTTCTGATCACTGAGAAATCCTGACTTCTGCTGGCTTGACAGAGAGTAATTAAGGGACAAGCTCAGCAGTCAATAAATGCCCCACAGGATTAGGGGTTTACAGCAGACCCACGAGATGCAGTCCTCTGACAAAGGCCCCAAAAGGTAGTAAGCTGATCCTCATTTGTTCTGCAGTAGCTTATCAAACATGCTGTTGGGGCTAGGCTCTGAGCACACAGCTTAAACAGTTGCTTATATATATATATTTCCAATATTCCTTCTTTTCCACTGAGGCTGCCTTCCCACTTTCTCAAGAAAGTTAAGGGATGTTAAATAGTCCTTACTAAGCCTACAGACTGGTGGTGGGTATCTGCACGGGGAAAGATCACTTGGCACTGAAACAAGGCCATTTCTGGAATGAAACACAGTAAAGCTGTCCAACGGCATCTGTCAATATTGTATTTCTCTTTTATAAACAAAGAGCGTGCATGCCTGCTGCTGCCAAGATAGATTTAATGAGGACATTGGCTTTCCTGATGGGTAATCCCTAAAATGCTGCCATGTAGGAAAAAAGGCCGGAAAATAATATCTGTTGGGGTATGGTGAAAAGGTCACAGTAATCATACCTGCTACTACATCAATATGTGAGATTGCCCTGTGCCTGTCCCTCCTCCCTCAAGACTTTGTAGCTTTCTCAGTCAGAGAGTGAATTTACAAGTCGCATGTGAGGCTGAAGGAAATATTTCTAGTGACATAGCTTGGTTTGCAGGAGGAAAGGTGCTTTAGAAAGGGATTTGGTTTTCCTTTAAAGACATCTACATACAGAAGACATGAGGAATAGCACAGCTGTGAATATAGCAGACAGCGGACTGTACATGCATGGGTGTGTGGAGCTGGCACCTGTCCAAGCGGTGTACGAGCAGTCTAACCGGCAACCCAAACACGTTTGGAGGAGGGTAGGAAAGGTCACAACTCTGAATCAGGACAGCACTTGGCTAAATCCTCAAATACCAGTGGAATATAAATGCATCCCTAAGCGTGTTCCTTAGCCATAATTTTAGCTAGCTGAAATATAAAATATTCTGTTGAATCAAGGTGGTAGACATGGTGGTCTTAAGCTCCTTACAGGTCTGTAGATGCTCCGAGCTGTGCTTAAGGTCAAAGCCAGGGGGGCACGAGGACACCCCAGGGGCCAGGAAATGGCCCCCGCACGGCCACAGGTCACTCCCAGCCTGAGGTGGGAGCAAGCACTGGGAGCAAGAGTCCTCTGAACTCCAGCATAGTCTCATACTAATCCTTGCGGCGGTTTCTTAAAAGCAGGCCAGTTATCATGAGAGCCAAAGGCCACCAAAGCAGTACCGTACTGCTGATTTTTTATATATATGTGTCTGCATATACATACATAGTGTCTGACAAAGAAAACCTTGCCTAAGGGGGATAGGAGAGACTGATAAGGTAACCTATTTCTGGATCACCAAAATTGTTAAGGGAGAAAGCAGAGCAAAGGGTTAGGCTAGTTGTCTGTAACTACTTGGAGGTTTCAGGGAACCCGCGTTTCATGGGGTAGTTCGCACCTCAAATCAACCCAGTCTTTGGGCAAAATTCATACTGGGGGGAGATATTGAGGGGATTTTATAACCAGTTATCAAGCTGCATTCCTGGAACTGGCAGGGAAGGGCAAAGCCACACATCATGATGTGCTGCTTCACGAAATCACAGAGGGTTAGTTAGCTCCTTTGCAGCAAGTACAGTTTGTTAAGTTGCCATCCAAGTTTAACACAGAAACTTCCTGATAGAATAGAATAGAATAGATTGTGGATGGCAGAGCAATAGAGCTATGCAGACTCAAAAATAATAACTCGCTTATCATTCATGACGCTAGAATGTTGCTGGTGGCCTGAATGGCCTGTTTGTAAGCTGATGATGACATAAATAAATGAAACTACCTTTGGAAGTACAAAAGCACCTTATTATAAGGTCCTTCATGACCTCTCAGGGCCAGGAGCTGTTTTTCTTAATTATTGTTTATCAGCCTAATGTGTCACTGCAGTACATAGGAGACCAAAATTCCCAAAAGCAAGTACTGATGTTAGAGCTTCCTACTGTAGTCACTTTAAAAGAGACCCCTCTCCTTTCTTTCCCAGAAGGTGACTGCTCTGAATCTCCTAAGAGAAACTTATGGAGGATAAATACAGCACAGAAGAAATACTGGAAAGCAGCAATGATAATTCCTATCTTCAAAGGAAGGAAAAGAAGAATCCAGGGAGTTTTGGGCCAGCCAGCTTTAGTTGCTGGGCAAACGCATGAAATAACTATTTTGCAAGTAATTGGCCAGAAATGAGCAAGAGTTAATATGAGTCTGTCAAAACCAGGTCTTGTTAATCTGATTAATTTCCTTCTTTGATAGCTTAATGGGCCCCATGGGTGAGGAAAGGGGTCCTTAATAAGCATTTGATCCTGTCCTGTGTGACATTTTCATAAACAAGTAGGGCAATAGGCCAAATGACATATACTCTATGGCAGAAGAAAGTGCTATTAATTATTTTGTTAACTCTCTGAGCTTCATTGTCAAATTTGGGGGGAGACCTACAGGGGTCTTTCCACCAGCTGAGTCTCCTTCATGGATGATTTTTAGTGAGTACATGTGCTAGACTTTAAGGTACTGCCAAGCTCATTCGGGCAACAAGTGTGGCTGGGGGCAAACTGATCTTAACAAACTGGAGAAACAGTTTACTAAAAAAAAAATAAAGTCACAAAAATGTGCAATTCCATACAGCCACAGCCCTAAACTGAGGCTGGAATGATCATTGCCTGTGTCACGGAAGGGTCACCCACCTTAACTCAGGCACCTCACAAGGTGTATGAACAGCAGTATGGCCTTCAAGACACAAGAAGCCATTTTTTCTGCCCAAATCAACATGGGTGGAAAAGCAGATCTAGTTTTGGGCATCATATTTTGAGAAGGATATGGGGTAGTTACAGAGAGCCTTAGGGAAAGTGGTGGTATCGGCAAGAGGTTTAGGAAACCTGAGCCCTCTAGAAAGGTTTAATGAATAGAGATGTCTTCTAGTCGATAACAATACCGAAATGTATCACTTCTGAAGCTGGGCTTTTCTAAGCAGCACCATTCACTTCAGATTGACCTCGCCGTGCAGCATAGCGTGAAATCTCACAGGGGGATGCAGGCCATGGCGGTGTGAGGTGAAGGTGGAGGAGAGACTTCTCCACTCAGAAGTTTTCGCATTACTTTCTCCTTTTGGAGAGGAAATGGCCACAGATACAAGGCAAAGGTAATCAACAGTAAGCAATAAGTTCCCCGAGGGAATGAATGTAAGAAAGACTATAAAACTGAAGACTTTTCTGAAGCACCCAGGTAATGAACACCCCCACAAGCTGAAGCAAATACTGTTATACCATTTGGACTTGCCTGGGCCGTGTGCTGCGCAGAAAAGCAATGGGTGGCTCCAGTCCTCTTGTTTCATTTTCCAGGCTTGCCTTAGAATTAGAGGTAGTCACAGTGGTGGGAATGCCCTGGGCAGACCAGGCTTATATATATAACTTGGCATGTAGAAAGGCAGGGGTACAGCTCCCAGCTGCTGGGCACAAGGGGCACCAAACTCTTAGGCTCACCCTCACCCCTGGAAGCGCGGATGTGCCTGCATTTCACCCACTTCCTTTCACAGGCATCCTCAGGGCTAGCCAGCTGGCACCAATAAAAGCCCCAGGAACAACAGAATTAATCACAAAGACAACATAGCAATAAATATAAATGTGCTTCACCTCACTGCAATATAAAAAAGCAGGTTTTTGGGGGAGGGATCTGTTGCTATAATGAAATGCTGTGTTTCAGACAGAGGATTCTTCACAAAAAAGACTTAATTTCTCCTTCACTGTTAGAATATTTCACTGGTGCCCCCAACTGTTGCAAGAAAAGCTTTCAGTTCCAGAGCATTGTCTGTATTCCTGTCAAATGTTGTTATCTGTGTGGTCAAGATATGTTAGGAATTGACTATTCTTGGCTCTAATTTATAAGGGATTTTAATTTTTAAGTCAAGAATTGTTTTATTGTTATGAGGACCTGGAGGATACAGCAGTGTGATGATATCAGTGTTGTCTTCCCCTATTCACTGATAATTACTTTTGTGATTTTGTTTTTTCTTTTTGAACATCTAGCACCTGGAGCTATGGCATTACCTAATAAATGTGTTTTAAAAGAAATGAAAAAGAGAAAATATAAGGAAAAGCAAGTTTCTCACAGAAAAGAACCCGAAAAGTGTTCCTTACAATATCAGAGAAAGTAAAAATAACGCAGTGTTGGATACCTTTGTATTTAAGACATTTTTGTATTGTTTATGAATTAATTTTCATTGTTAATGAGTGAATTGTATGAATTTTTACTTTGGTTGCCTGGGTCCTGGTTTCTAAACAACTGTGCTCAGCAGAACTGCAAATTTTTCTTCAAAAGGAAAAAAAAAGTTCCACTGCCAGATTATTGGAAAAAAGAACCCTGTCTCTTGTTTATTTATTTATTTAGAAAGCACATACAGTGATGAGGGGAGGGGGGGGGGAAGAGAGATGCAAAACAGGTGAGCATACAAATCCATCTCGAAAGAAATAGTGAGACACTTCCCAGGTGATTAGTAGTACATCAGTCTATGTGAGCATTTAAACTGCTGTACCTCTAGATTAAAAAAAAAGACACCACAGAGAATTTCTGAAGAACAAGGTAAATGTCCGTATTTCAGAAATCCCACCACAACTGACTTGTAGGCAGCAATGTTTTTCTTTTGCTTTTTGTTCCTGATACTTCCTCGAAGGGGTCTCTCTTGCTCATGCTATGGTTTCTTTCCTCAGTGTCCGCCTCTGGTGACAGGTAAGGATACTTGTGAATGAGGATTTCCCCTTCGTTCTTGACCTTTTCTTTAGCTTCTTCTGATGCTTAAGCGAAATTCCAAGCTCCTCCATTATCGCATTGAAAGAAAGACACTGGTGGAAGACGGAAATGGTGTTAAACACTTCTCATCGAAGGCAGAGGTCAACCATACCCTTTGCACAAAGGGTGACTTTTAGAAGCAAGGACCTGAGCTCTTACTGGCAGCTTGGAAAGCCTCTCTGCTGAGTTCTGCCAGCTTTGAATAAGCTTCTAAGGTATAATAGGCGAGTCTGTATAAGTCATGTTTTTTGCCTAACTTGGCTTCCACTGAATTTTATTTAACTTTGGCTTAACTAAAGCTGATTATCAATGTTTCCAAAATTCTACACAGAGGCATTTGTGATGTTCTGATGGATTCATACCATAAAACTTACCTTTTTTCAGTAGGTAAATTTCCTCCTGACCTTAAAAGAAAAAATATCTATTCTAAATCACATGTACCTTAGCCACAAAAAAAAAAAAAAATACTGGAATACTGGAGAAAACACACAACACTGGTTTTGAAGAATTCTTTGTGGTTTAGTTATTTTCCCCTCATGAAATTAACAGATATTTCTAAAATATAGCACAGTTGTCAATCCTCTTCTTTCTTTGGAAAGAATCTTTTTCAAATATTGTGTGTTGAAGAAAGGAGAAAATCACCACAAGAATAAGGTAGCTGAATAGTTTTGAAAGAACGCAGAAATCTCTTTTCTTCCTGCTGTCACAACATTAACAAAGACATTTCGCGTAAGTGGAAACATGCTTTAAAATCTACAGCTGGAATAATTATATGTAACACAAAAAAACACGAAAAGGCTCTAAGTAAAAGTATCTAGCAAAGCAAAAAAAAATGTTCCATGCAAATATATATAAATAGATTATTTATATATAAAATGAAGTGATGGTAGCAGTGTGAAACAAAGTTTTAACCACCTTACCTTCATGAAGTTGAATAAATCCTTCCTACCAAACCCTTTCTAGGGCTGCAGAACTGACTACAGTTCTTGCAAAAAGACAGCAACAGCACACAGACACGGTTCTCTCTGTCAAATACAAATTCCTTTCTAGAGTGACACCAATGCAAGACAAGCAGTGTTCAGTCCTTAACCAGTAATAATCCAATAGTAACCTCAGTTATACAGGGCTAAAAAAGTAAAAACAGATACGTTATCTAAAAAGGAGAAAAAACAAGCTTTCCAAGTAGCCAGCTTTCCTAGAAAAATATTTTCAAATGCAAAAGAGAGTGTGAGGGTAACCTGGATCACAGCTAAATCATTTGTTTAGTGTAGCAAAGGAATCCCGGAGGAGTGAATCCTACACACTGTGCTTCTCCCTCTCCACTATAAACCCTCCCTGTAATGTGTGTAAACCTGGTTCTGCAAAAGAGTTCAAGACATCAGTGCACCAATGTGTGTGCATATTTTAAACGTGCGTGCTCTTGCCTATGTCATCCTGTCCATTTGTGGGATGGGCTGCACACAGAATAAGATCCCATAGTCTGTTAAATCTATAGTTTGTTATGATCTGTCTTTAAGATGCTTGATTTTCATTCATCTAAAATTCTCAAGTATACACAAATTAAACTACTATTAATTCATACCAGCCCCAAAATGTAATAGACATAGGCCAGGGAAGTGTACTGCTTTTTTTTTTTTTTCAAATTACTGTGTGGTAATAGCCAGGAATTTGCTGGTGCAATTATCATTTAAATATCCTCCTTGACAATGTAATACAGGAATTCTGAAGTTACTGGAGTTAGAGTCAAAGGTGTCTGCTGCAGCCACATGCCCTGTGGAAGCAGCGGGTGAAGAAGGTATCATCCTCATGCAGACACTATTTCTATACTGCTTCAGGCTTTTTTAGGAAGTAGCACCACTTATTTCCAAACTAATAAAACCGTGTGCTCTAAGTGGCTGACTTATCACGGATAATTTCTCTCTACTGTCTTAATTTTAGTTGAGCTTTCAAAATCTAGATTACAAAGTGATTCCAGAACTCCATGACAAATAAGAAAAGGATCACATCAACCACTTGCAGGATTGATCAGGTTTATTTTTGTTTGCTTTCTCTGTTGTTCTTACTAACGTGTATACTGTGTGTTTATTTAATCATAGCCATCGGTCTCTGCAGTGTACATACAGAGATGATTTCTGCAGATGAAACAGTCCATTTTGCTGCCTTCTTAATAGACTTATATTTTAATTTTCCAAACAGATTCATATTATTCAGACTATGCAATTATCATAAGGCCTTTCAATTTCATATGAGCAAAACAGTCCCATGAAGACCATTTCACATCTGCAGGTAGATATTTAAAACATATTGCTGACATTAAGTATGTGAGGTTTTTAATATCTGACTGTGATTTGTAAAGTGCCCAACTGGTTCCACTTCCAACTCTCTTTTGAATTTAAAAAAAAATATTATCAGAAAGACTTTAAGATATTCTTAAGAATGGTTTTGATGTCTAAGAATTAAACTTTTTCCTAATTGTTCATCAAGAGAAGTTGTATCTAAAACAATACATAAATCTTACTGTTCTTGTTGATGATCTTTTCTGTAACTGATCATGTTCATCCACCCAATGAGGTATGGAAGTAAGTCATTCAAAATCTGAAAAGGCTCTGCCTTATTGAGTCTCTCTCCTACCCCATCGTGGCAGTGCAAGGCCCCTGTGTGTTCGCTGCCCGTGACGGAGGTTGAAACACACGCACTCTACACACACGGGAATGGGCTGGGCAATCCTGCAGAGACGGCGGGTTGGGAGAGGGACAGGAGGAGGGTTTGCAGCGATAGCTTCCTGGGTCTCACATCTTGGAGCTCCTGCTCCTGGCTTTGTAAAAACACAAAGCAGTTTTACTTTTACAGTTATGTTATGCTTAGTTTCGAGGCACTTAAAACACCATTGGTGTGAGATTTGTCAGCCTGAAGCGATGAATTAAATGTAGGTTTAAGACTGATCCTTCAAACATATTTCAGTGGTTATGGACATAACTATGACTTTGATCTATTTTGTGCATATTCCCGTGTCTGAGATACTGCCACCTTTGAGAAAACCAGCCTGAGCTGGCAAAGAGCATTAAAAACCTTGTAGACACAGGACTTTCTCTGCCTCTCTGCCTTCACACAGAGCTTCAAATGGTCTAAAAGAACAATCTGAGATGATACTTTGAACTTTCAGGGGTTTGGTTACTCATTCAGAAGGACAGTTACACATGAACTTTGTTCTGAGCCCCAGGAAGCATAGCTCAAAATCCTATTTATCGCCAAGCTTGTGCGTGCAATTAGGAAACTGAACAGATGTCTGAAAACTGGAATTGCCTTGAACATTTCAAGTAGTAGAAAACTGTGGTACAGAGTGAGTACAGAGCCAGAATGCTGTAGGATTTACAGGTAAATCACAGACAAGGAACATATTCAGTGAGGCCTCCCAAGATGGCCCTCTGAACAGCATCATGTCTGCAGCATAATTACAGTAGCCTTTAAAAAGGGGATGATATTAAAATTCCATTTAAAAGGGTAACATACTGTTCTTTTAGTCTTGTATTCACATAGACAGACTGAAAGGGTTTCTTTAAAAAGCTATTTTTTACACCCTGTTAAGTCCACTTTTGAGGTCTTGCCCAGAATGAGAGCAGAGCAGGCGCAGAGCAATACATTTAACAAGAGAGTAATGAGTCTAACATTTTGCTTTTAGGCAGCTTGACTTTCTCATTTTAGCAGTGTCAAAATGCTGGAGGACATGGCATGAGAGGCTACAAGGAAATGTCATTCTTTAAAAGCAGAATAGATTTCTCTCTCCTTGTGATGTAAGACTCTTTGACCTCTGGTTGTTTCAGCAGGCTATAAAAGCTTGGTCATGAAGCTTCCAAATCCTTCTTCACACTCCCATGCAGAAGAATACATTAAGCTTTAGGATAATTACAGATTCAGAATTTTTAAAATAACATAAAATAAAGTAGAAACAAGACTGAAAAATAAGAATCTGTAGACAGGCTTTATCGGTTTGCTGCTTATGCTGCTGGGCTACCACTGGGGACAAGACTTTTCCATTGTGTTTCAGTAACACCTTGCAAAACCAAACAAAGAACAAAAACTGACAAAAAAGCAGGCAAACAACCCTGTGCATTGTGTTGGAGAACTGAGAACTATGAAAACTGAAGGATGTGGGCCACTTTTTACTCTGGGAGAATATCTGATGAGCTCAGGCACAGAGGAGGAAATGCAGAAGTCAGGATTCTATTTCCGCAGTGCCCTCATCACTGTGAAGGACTCGTAGCTGATACACTGATATATGTCTTCTGCTGAAAGAAAAGTGGTTTGTTTGTGCCTAGTGCATCAAAGGGAAAACATCCAAAACTGTTTCTCCTAGTGAGCAAAGTGCTGTTGTGGCACATTAAAAATCTGTTTGAGTATTCTGTCATTGACAGCTAATTGCATGAAGAGATAACTAAAATAAGTCTTTTAAACTGTCAGAGTCTATTGAGCAGTGATTGTCAAAACAGTATGACAATAATACATTGGTTATTTTAACTCTTCCTCAGTGATATAAACTGCTCCTCAATTTCCTGTTTGCAAGAAAAAAAAAATCAGTAAAGCTGCTTACTGGTCTCCCAAAACATCTAAACACAAATGGGACTGCCCAGTGCAGGCACAGTCATGTTTGGAGGTGGGGTTATGGCCTGAAAATGGAGGAGCTCAAGCTGATATTCTTTGAAGAGGGGAAATTTGCAGACCTGACAACTTCACAAAAAATTCTGTTTTGCAAGAACCTCACTGAGATAGGGGATTTCTTTCTTCTCCCCTGTTTTCTTCTCCTTTGTTTCCAAAGTGCTAAAGATTTGAAGTTTCAGGGCTTGGACCTGAGAGAGCTGGCACACACACACGATACCATGGCAGTACTTTGAGGAAAGATCGATCTAGTTGGGGAGAGCATTACTGCTGTGCTTGATCTAGTTCTGCAGTGCAGGCCCCGTGTTGTTAATCCACTCTCATCCTGGCTTTCTGAAATGGTGATTGTACTGCCTTTGTTGCCCTCATTCTTCTCCTGTTTTGTCCTTTCTCCCTGCTTCTCCCTGCACCTTTGCCTAATTGGACTGCAGACCGTTTGATGAGGGCAGGAACTGCCACCGAATAAAGGCAGGCAGACTGACCTCAGCCAAATCAACCTGGCAATGGCTTGGGGCTAGCTTATTCACCGCCCCTTTGCTTTCAGCGGTAGGTTGCTTCTGTGTGTCAAGTCACACACCACTTCTGTGCAAACACTTATTAATTTGAGTATTTTTAGGAGTTCTGAGTAAAATGCAGCAACAGCAAGACAAAAATTAATATAAAACAACACAAGGGTGTGCCCACAACCATTTTTCTCCCAGAACAACTCTGGCTATGCTTTACTGGTACTGCAGTGCCAGAACTGATGGAGTCTGTGGTGGCTCATCCATCACAGGCAGAGCTGTTGGCTCTGTGCTGATTGCACAGCAAGGTCCCCGCACTGGCTTACACCTGACAAAGGATGCAGTTTGATTATTGGGTCCTGGAAGTACTTACAAGGCTGCAGGTTAGGAAGATGCAATGGTGACTATCTGTACTTGCGAAATGAACATTTTTATCTGGCCAAATTTCAAAGTATAAAGGTCATAGAAGCTTAGGGCGCTGATAAGCAGAAAATCTTTGAATGCTTCAACAGTTCTTCCTGAAGTTTCTTATGTCTGTGCAGGAGTCCTCCCAGGTGCCCTGCACTTTGTGCAAGATGCTAGGGGCTGGGCCTTCCTCAAGCCTTGCCGTTAATGTGAAGGCACTTGCCTTTTCCTGGAGCCGCGGCAAACCTTGTGGAAACTGCCTTTACAAGCACAGATTTGCTGGCATAGCTTCTAAGGAGCAAGTAAGGCTTTTTAATAACTCTTTTTGTAGTTAGGTATGAAGCTGTGTTAGGGAAAGGAGAAGCTGCTTTGTAATTCCCACAGGCAAGCCAAAGTCTGTGAGGCTGTCTGTGGGGACAGCTAGACAAGGGAAAATTATGACTGTGACTAACAATGTGACTATTTCCTTGACAGATATGAAAATGTTTACTCAAAAAAAGACAGAAACTTTCTAGATTCTGCATTCATCTAAACAGTGATTAGAAAACTGGTCGAAGCCTCAACCCAGAGGATTTCTTGTGTAGAACAATGATAGAGATAAACACACTAGGAATTTTCCTTCTCCTCTGAGAGTTGAGAGGAACTGAATTTAATTAGTTTTACGTCTCTTCCACTGGGAAACTGCAAGCAAAAGTGCTTTCTTAAATCAGGGATACAGAAGATCTAAATCAGGTCTTTGCAGGTAAGAAGGCTCATTTTAGGAAGAACCAAAGCTTTCAAGGCACTATTTGAACAAGCTAAAGAGCCATTTTGAGCAAGACAATATCTTGCAGTGTCTGGAGTGGAGTATAAACACTCACGTACATGGATGGGCACTGGTAGAGAAGAATTGGTATAGCCCAGCTATGAGCAGTATATCTTCATCACAAAAAGTACTTAAGCCTACTGCCAGCATAAATAATGCCGACCAAAAATCGTAACATGAATAGAAGAAAAACAGGTCACTGTATGCTCCGGCTTTTCTCCGGAGACAGGTATGAGAGAAACAATTCAAGAGGAGAACAGATCTTCGCCACAGCATTTCGGCAACTGAGTGTGAAGGCATCCACTTGAACAAGTTTCCTAATTGCAGTAGAGTTTTGAAATGGTCCCTCAATAAAACAGATCATTAACTTGTTTGATGAGGAGGAACTGCAGTGGGCAAGAAAACATAAAGTAGGTGCGAATGGTGGGAAATGAATTGGTGAAACTAGCAGTAAGCGGGGATATGATGAAATACAGATAAAAGGTAATCAGGTTTTGAAAACATGGTGGTTTGCCAAGGTTCATGACATTCTACGACCTGGCATTTCTATACATTTTGTGTATCTCAAATTGTTGTCATATGTTTTTCAGCAGCAACAACAGATCCTCTCTGTTGTCTCCTGCCCTGGCAGTCCCCAGACTAGCTGAGCACTAGAGGAAATCAAATGCATGTCCTTCCAGCGTGTAAAAAACATCCAGTACCAGCCTCCTACACAAAAGTGTCCTTGAGCATTTAAATATGCAAAGCAATGCCAAGGCTTTGCTGTTTGATATAAATTGATATCCTGATTTTGCCATAAAGGAGTTTTCTATGTTACAAAGCCTTGCGATAGTGAACATCATGAATTGCTCAAGCCAAGGCAACTCCGTTATTCTGTGAAAGTTACGTACTGGGGATGCCTGAGGGTGCTTATGTTGAATATGTTCTTAAATGTTAATGGTTACTTGGCATAAAATTTAACTGATAGATATGATTTTGTGCTATGATAGTTACTTGGAGGCTTTGGCTAATGAATTTTAAATGGATGTATTAAAATTCATTAAATATTGACACTGGGAATTAGATATGCCAGCTAAAAATTGCTGGCTGCTTATAATAGGGGTTCAGAAAGTTAATGGAGCCCTGCAGGTTATTTTCTGAGGTTTATAAAGAGCTGCCTGGCCCACTTGCTGAATGCTTCGGCAGAGACCAAGCAAAACATTTCTCCGTGCTTTTAGTAATGAGACTGCCATTGGTTCACTCAGGTTTGGCAGAAGATGAAAGGCAGGTAAATAATTTTTCTTACCTGACAAAGGTGAGTCACCCCATGAAATGACAAGATGGCAATTGTACATAGAGACTATGATATTTCTTAATATCTACTACATTCTATTGCACTCACTCTTCACTGTAAGTGTACTTATTTTCTGTGATATGCATTTAAACTGCTCAGATTTCCAGGACTTTAACAATTTGCGTTAGATAAGCTTATCTCCTGCTGAAGCAAGAGGCACTTTGAAGTCGTTAACTCTGTGTTGGTGAGTACAACCTTTGCCATTATGCGCACTGTTTAAGTTTAATGGTTTCCATCGGACACACCTTTTTTCTTTCCTGACTATACAGTGTGAATTGAGGGCTGTGTTCGAATCCCTCGCTCCTCTCGGATTAACTTGCCACAGTCCAACTCCGTAGATAAGGTGGTGCCAGAAGTGGAGTTGGACGGATGGGTTTGCTTACACTGTAGTCCGTAAAAGAAACAAAAGGCCTTGCATGCAAGAAAAGAAAAATGGAGAAAATAAATAAATGAAAGAAGTAAAATTAAAAACAAACATGAGAATGAGATTCAAAAGCTTTCTAAATCAAAAGAGATTCTATTTATGGAAACAGAAAAGTCAAAGATTGTATTCAACTCATGCTTTGGATTAGTTTAGTGATAACATACACTGTATAGCATTTTCCATCTAAGCTTCTTATTTCACCAGAAGAAAAAGAAAAGAAGCTGAGAGAAATCAGAAAGTTATACTGGGATCGCTGGTTTCTGCTTTCTGTGAAATTACTTCTGGAGAAGAAGTATGATGTTGTCATATTAACTGCTTTAAAGATTTCAGTTATTAAGAGACTGCCTGTAGCAAGCAACACATTGCTGTGAAACAGTAGCACAGTTTCAGAAAAAGCATATATATACATGTATCCCTGAATACTATGTTATTCACCCAACGTATTGCCAAGTAAACTAACACTCCGTCATGATGTAAAGCTTTAGGTGTACTTTAATTATCGCTTCAGGAATGCATTGCCTTTCCCAGACTCCTGAAGAGTTTCCAGGATATTCTACACCATATTAGCCTTTCTACTAAACATTTTAATTAGCTGCAACTGTTCTCCAAAACATGCTTGAATGAAATATCTCCTGAGACATGAATGAAACAAAGATATTGATACATTCTTTACGCATTTTGTGCTAAAACTGCTCTACAGGTTTAAAACACCAAACAGAAAGCTGCAATATGTGCAAAGTACATTCATCCTTTATCTCTGCCTTTTCCAAAACAGGGACATTTTGATTAATACAGCCTGTAAAGTTGCTCCACGAGCTGCATCTGTTGTTTGTAGACAGTGCCATTGCCTTTAATGAGAGCTTGCTCAGGCACATGCGGAGATGTCTGCACGGTCAGGAGCTGCCCTTTCTTGCAGGATACTGTGAGGACCAAGTCCACTAACATTAGCGTTAGGTGTCATGGACCCAAAATAACATCAATTGCCATTTGGAAAATGAAGATGCATGGTAGGAATTCAGCTCACTTCCTTTCAGCTGTCTGAATAGCAGGAGTGTAGCCTTAGCTTAGAGCAATCCCTTATCACCAAGAGACGCAGGTGATTTATCCTATCCAAAATCAGATGTTGGCCTCTGAGGTCCTCAGCCCTGGCTGCTTGTTTTCACTCAGGTGTCAATCCCTCTCACGTCCCAGTATCACTGCTGCCTGCCGTGTAAACTGCACTTCCAAGACCGAGTTCAAAATGTTCTCCTTCTCCTCCCATTCATCCCTCCTGCCTTCGTTAAGCTTATTCTTGACAGTAATTTCTGGCATTTATGTCATCAACCTTGCAGGATTGCACCTTGGATGAAGAGGATGAATTGCCCATGGAAAAGCTAATGCCTTTCCTTTCTGAAAGTGCAAAGCGAGCTTCAACAACTCACTTAGAAGTAGATGCTTCATGTCTAGAAATCTGAAGTTAGGTGATAGGAACCCACCTCTTGGTGATTGCCTCAGGGGCCACCGATCCTGCAGTGCAATGTGACCCTCGTCCCAGCAGTAAGCCCAGCTGAAGTGAACAGGGTCAGCACAGCTATGGCAGTTGAGCCAAACAGGGCCACCCACATCAGGGTATAGGAGATAGCCAGAACCAAACCGTCACCAGGGAAGGCAGCCAGAGTAAGAGGGCTGGCAGACAACTTCAGGAATAGACTCCAAGCTGCTGCTTATGCCTTGTTTCTTTTACAGCATCTGGTGGTTCAGTAAATGGGTGTTTATGCTGTATTTTGATGATCGATTCTATCTCACAAACTGCTGCAATACTCAAGGCATGATTTATACACAGCATTTCCTTTGTTTTCCCTCTGCCCTTTTAAATTGCTCATTACGCTTCAGTGGAGACATAACCAGAATTTCTTTGGCTCCATAATCTTATTTTACTGTGGCATCCATCACCTTTCAGTAGGTCTCCCTGCTTTGAAGCGCATGCTTCAGCAGTGTGTAAACCTGTGGCTGTGAAAAATGCTTTTTAGAGCAAAAGAAAAATTACACTTGGGGATTTGGAAGTACGTTCCTGTTGTTACTCAAAGGGTCAATGGTAATGCCATATAAAATAAAATCCAGTTGTGTGTTATTCCTTTGCAATGTATTTTATATTTGAAGCCTTAAAGATCAAGCAGCAATAGTTTGTGAAATTAATTGCTCTTGTTCTGCACTGCCATACTAAGCAGCACCAATTGGACTGTGGGTGAGGTACTTCCCTGTTCTTATTAATAAATTATTTCTCTTTAGCGCCAGAAATGCATGGTGAGAGTTCAACAACACAAAATCTGCACTCCAGCAAAGAGACTTCTAATATCGTTCCCTCCACATCCACAAACCTGAGCCTCCCAGAAGCATAAGTGAGCTGGAAATGGATGACTCACCTGCTCAATATCGCTGTTTTTCCTTGATTTGTATATAAATTCACCAATGGCTACAAACACTGACAGAACAAGCCCTGCAGCGAGCACTATGAAGATGCCCCCAATGTTCTCCACCCCGAGAGCGCTGGCTTCTTTGCTGTCCTCCTCAGGGCAGCCGTTGCCTCGCCACCACTTTTCCTTCATCATATGCAGCTTTCCCTCCTCCTGGAGCTGGAGGATGGCGATGGTGATCTTGTCTCTGTAAGGAGACCCTGCAAGGCAAGAGAAAGACTCGTCAGTGCTGGCTGCGGAAAAGTGAAGGCAGGGAGGGAACAAGCTGCTGCTATCTGAAGAAAAAATGCTCCCTTATCACAAGATTGATTATTCTGGCTAGAAATTGCTAGTTTCTCTTTGTCTGGAAGCGGAAAGAGGACTATCTGCTGGTGCCTGCCCTGGGGACTGGAAAGCATAGCGCTCCTTTGGTGTGGTTATTTGTTTGAGAATTCATTATAATTTCTAGGGTGTCCAACTGAGGTTTATTTAAGCCTTGGCAGTGGTTTTTCTTGCTAAGTAATTCCTCCATATCATGTTTGAATATTGCTTTGAGCATCCTTTGAGACTTTCCGTTTTGCATCTCTTCTATTTACTTCAACATCTGTTTATTTTTCTTACTGCATGTGAAATGAGTAGCTGCCTAAGAAAAGCCCACAATCAGTCAGATACATTTTCTTCTCACTTATACCTACATAAACCCACAAATCCGCTTGAGCTACCTTATAGCTTGTAAGAACACAAGGCAGCCCAGCCTTTTTTTCAATGACTTGCAACAATACTGGCACTGCAAACTGGAAACAACAAATATTTAATGCTTTTTATTTGCAGGCCAACAGCTTGCTCAATGATGTGTCTTCAGGCTCAGCAGCATTAATGGGCCCGTACAGTATCTGGCGAGCAGCGGGGTCACATTGGGCAGCTCAATCTGTTTAGGTCTGACTCTCGCGTGCTCTGCTCTGGCTCTCCATCTTCCAAAACCTCTGCCGCCTGCAAGTCCCTTCAGCCAACCTGTGCTGTTGCAGAAGCACAAGTCCGTAGCCCTAAAGGAGGACAGGGAGAGACTCACCCTTCGCTCCGCTTCTGGAGCAGCACCTAGTTAAAAGAAATTGCTACTGATTGTCTTTTCCCGTGTTGCCAGAAGCTGAAGTTATCAACAATAATAGCAGCAACCCTGTTATTAATTATAATAGAGAAGCAGGATTTGGTTTTGGCATTGTGAGATAGACTTTTCTTTATGGGACAAGGGTTTTATGATGGCAAGCAGGAGAAGGTTACAAGAAAGGCTGTTTGGCTCTAAAGGCATATGTATGCCCCCAAACCCCGCCACGTTGGGCTTCCTACAGCTGGCAGCATTTAGTGTCTGGGCTGAAACACAGTCAGTGTCACCAGTCCTTTGTCAGTGTAGCTGACTACCATCCACCTTTTCTTCTCCTTTAGCACACTAATAAGACTATTTTATTAAGCTGTAATTTCACCAAAAGGCTTATTTTGCTGCAAATTAAAGCAGTTGCAATTCTCCAGCTGATCCAGCTAAACAAACTTTAAGGCAGAACTTGTGCCAGAATTTCAGTGATAGGGTGAAGCACATCGACAAAGAGACTTAAGAAAATCTTGCTAGGCACCACTTTATGCATCTAAATAGCCTTGGAAATTTGGCCTCACAGCCTCACTTTTCTTTCTCATATTGCCATGCAGAACATCATTACAAATAATTGTACCACGAATACAGGTCCCCCTCTCTGATTTCCATTTCCTCTACCCACAGCATTGTCTGAGGAAAATCAGTATGAAAAACATTGCAGTTCTTAATTTGTTGTGCCAACACTCAGCAACACTCAGCTGTTTTTCAGAGTGTCTTACTGCCAGCACTAGGACATGCTGTGACCACAGATGCCAAGAGACGTGTGTTAGATTATACAAAGTCCATCTGGGAAACCAACAATCAGAAGCCACGGGTTGAGGTAGCCAGCTTTGATAGGAAAATACACTTGCTGTAAGAATAGATTATTTCTATGCATCCTATTAAAGAACCAAAAATAAGCACAACAGATAACAAAACAGAAACACCTTCAGAACTGACTTTGCACAGAGAAGTGAATTATTACCACTGAAAACAACACCTCTCAGAAGCAAGAGCAGAATTGTTTCTACCTCGGGAGAGGTTCATTGCGCTAATAGCTGGAGTCTGTTAAATGGCAGGACTCATCTATTTTCCCTTGTCTGAAAGGACATAGCTGTTAGGTAAAGTGAAGCAGCCTGGGTCACAGCACAGGATTTGTGGGAATGTTCATTCTTTCTTGTGATGTTTATGTTGCCAGCAGCATTATCACAATTCATCTTGAGGGTAACAGGTACATCTATATTTCTACGCATGCTTTTAAAGTTTGTCAAGTGTGCCTGAAGTGCTGGACTGGGGATGTTTTATTGGTGAGCACTAAAACCACACACAAATTCATCTCCACACCTCTTTGAATATTCAGCACATCATTTATGGCCTCTGAGCTGTGAACAACCTACCTCTCAGGCCAAGAAATTCATCTACCTACTTTTTTAGCAGTCTCCCAAGTAACTTGTAATAGCTTTAGCATTAGAATTACTAGCATCAGCACTGGCAGTGATACTGGAATTAAGATCTGCCCTGACACCTATAATAATGTTGCTATCTTCAACCAGATTCCTCCCAGGGTAACGTTTTGCATCAGATTTGCTTAGAGATGCTTTTACTACAGCAGTACCAGGGTGCATTAAGTTCACCACCAACCATTGCTTCAGATTTTTCACTAGTAATGCTCTTTGCCAAGAATCTACTGAAAACCCTGCTCTTTGTGACCCAATGGCTCCGTATTAAACAAAAATAGAGATGTTTGCTGATATGCCTAGATGTCCTTCAACCTAACTCAGCACAAAGAAGTGGGAAGAAAGCCTGTATCTGCAGTTTTTACTTGCAGAAGTTGCTCTGGTAAATAAAATAGTACATTTCCTAGATTCATAGAAGAACTTTCAAAAATTCTCCTTCCTGTTTCTTTGGGAGCCAAATGGTGATGGTATTCAGCTCATTCACTGGAAATTTTAGAGTGCGAGGCATACTCTTGCTACTGCAAATCCTAGTTATGTGGTTGTGCACTCTCCTGAAGGAACAAATGCAGACCATTTAAAACTTGCTGAAACTTTGTTGTTAAGGGTCACAGACAAGTCTTTTTTTTTTTTTCCCTACAGCTTCTGCAATCAATAGTCTTGAATGCCATGAGAAAAATAACAGAGCCTTTGGGGTCCATCTGAATAGTGGAATGATCTCCCTGGCTTATCTTGTTTATGAAATCAATCTTTTAAAAATTTAAGACGCCTGATGGCATTGAATTATTCCACAGTGCTTCGAGATATCTATTCCTCTGAATTTTGCTGGTTTTCCTTAAGAAAAAATTAAGGCACATTTATCATAGAAGAAACATCTTATAAATATATTTCACAGCTGTATTTCCAATGGATGCACTCTCTCTGCGGATTACCATCTGTTCCAATTATTCCTTCATTGTTCTTGGTTTAAAGTGTGGCAGCTTTATAACTGCAATGAAACTCTTGCCATACATTCATCTTTATTTGGGATTTTAGCTTTTGTATAATTTTCCTCAGGGTGAGAACACTGTTCTCACGTAACCAGTGGAAAAACATACTAAAAATGCTATGTATATAACAATCTGTCTGGTAGCAGAGAGAATCACAGTTCAAAGTGCAGTGATGTTTCCCCCTTATTTATATCTGGTCTACCAAGAAACCGATGGACCAAATACTTCACTGTTATACCTGTGTAAACTGATATTGCCCTGAATAATTTCCCTGAAGACAATAAAATTGCATAGCTATTAACTGAACGTGGCGTGTTAAATGCATACATGAGCAGTATGGAGAAGCGTATTATAGAGGAAACAGATCTGGCTGTGCAGTCCCAATTATTCACAAGAACCCAGCACAAAAAAATCGCACTCTTTCTAATTCCCTACAATTAGAAAATCTTGAAAAGGACAATGGAGATGCTAAAAGAGGTCTATTGGAAAGAGTTCCCAGAGGTTGGGAGCCTTAAGACTCTGCTTAGCTCAAAACACCAAAATCCCTGATACTGATGCAGAACCTTGAACTATTTCTCACTGTTTGTATGTGTCGCTCTGAGGTCATGAAACAGATCAGGAATTCATCTCCTTGCATGCAGCTTTCTTTGGGACGCATATGTTGCACGTAACATTTATCCTGCCACTTCCATTTTCCCAGAGACACTACCGAATTTCTCAAACTAAACTGAATTTCAGCAGAGTGACTTGCACCTCGAGCAGCAGAGAAGATACTCAATTTGGTATGCATGGGATGTTCCAGAAGGCAAGCTGGTCACTCAACCTCGTTCTGCAGACGTAGCCTGCACTGTTATATTGCCTCTTGCTGGCAGAGACTGCTTGCAGATGAGCAGGGCAAAAGAAGATGTTTTGCCTAAAAGGAGACTCCTGGTGTCTGTTTCAATGAGAAAGGTTTCTAAAAGACGAGGACATGATTCAAATGGCCATCTAAACTTCTGAAGGGGACATTGCTGGGTGTGCTCCACACCACCCATGCTTGAAAGCATCTTACCTATAGGGGTTCCCACGCCGTAGCCTTTGGAATCGATCAGCCCCCCGATCTGGGTGAGATTGCAGTTTCTCTGAGTCACGTACTCTATGCTGGTTGACTCCATCAGCAGCGCATAGTCCGTTGTGAGCACGCGCTGGATTCCCTCGTCGTTGTTCTTCACCAGTGCTGTCTGCTGCCTGCTGCTCATGAAGGCCCACATCTTCTCATATGTTGATATTTTGGATTTCTAAGGGGGGAAAACGAGGGCACAGGATCACACCAGCACCCAAGTTACACCTGTAAAGTATTCCTCAGCTTTCTATTGTGACCGATGCCAAAAGCAGGTCTTAAATGAAAGTGAATCAGTAGCAGGGCTTTCCTTCCTGCAGCCTTTCTCTGTTACTGTGCTTTATGCTGAGGAACCTCTTTTTTTATTTCCTTTGTAGTGCCAGGAACTTCATTACTGGCACAACTGTTAAGTGTTTTTGAAGTTTTTTGGGCTAATGCTGTTACAGGGATTACAGCACATAACCCAGCTGAATTAGTGCAGCTGGATACTGCTGCACTCAGAAGCAGTGCTTCTGCCTGTCAGGGCAAACGCACTGCCCCGAAAACCTGATGACCAATTAAGTACTGGCTCTTTTGTATTGATATCTCTTGCCTAGAAGTTCTGTACTTCAAGGATAAAGCTTGAGAAACAAGCCCAAAACGGCTTCTAAGCAAACTTCTGCTTTCTGCTTTCCATTGCAATCAGACTCAAGTACTTCATCCTTCTCCCACTCAAGTTAAGGGGGATTTTCCCACCAGCTTCAGGAGTGTGAACATGTCCTGTGTCATCGCCCAGCTGCACAGCAAAGAAGGATGCCAGAAGACCCAGCCACCTCCATACATTGTTGAGCATCCCTCCCTCCCCGCTCCTCTCCCCGTGCTGCAGGAGCCCCGAGGGACCCAGGCACCCTGCAGGGAAGGGCAGTGCCTGACCCCCCCCTGTTCACACTTCTGCCTTTGCTGGAGCATGTGAAAAGAAAAAACTGAAGCTGCTCAGGGACATGCTGCAGGCTGTGCCTTCTACCCTCAACATGTGCTACCTGCAAACCAAAAAACCTTCAAGCACTCGCACAGTACTAACACGATTAAATCTCTCTCTTCTTTGTATGGTCTCAAACTACATTGACCACACAACGTCACTTTTGGATTAAATATCAAAGTAGGCCTACAGACAGCTGGACCACTAGAAACTGCCAGTAGAAATTATTTTCTCTCAAGATGGCAAAGCCAATCATTGTTGCTGCAGCGTAGCACAAGCCAGACACACACAAAATGACTTTTTAATGTAAATACGAGCCAAAGGCCCTCCACACACTTACATTTCCCCCGCCCTGGGGGAGTGCATCCTACCTTCCTTTACGGGCCCTAGCGTTGGTTTATAGCCATCCTAGCTGATTTTAGGCTCACTGTGTGGACACCATATGTGCTTATTGCAGTGTCATGAGAAAGCTGATTTTCTGGTTCTTTGAACTTTGAATGTTGATATGCTTTACCTGTAGATTCAATACCTGCAAATGTCACCTAAATTTCACCTAAGTTTGGTAAGACACAACATACCACTAAACTTTGAAGATGGTTAAGTGGCTCTTTACTAGTAGAAGCCATTTTTACTCTTCATTTGGGAATATTTTTTGAAATTGATGATGTTTATGCAGTAGATTAGATTGAATCTGGTATTAAATTTATTGGAAGGATGTATTCCTTATTCAGACAAGTTTGAAAGAAAGATCTTAGCTTCTTGACTTGCCAGCTCCCATTTTTTTCAGGATAGATCACATGCCAAATTCTGGCTTTTGATTTCTCATTGATTTCAGTGGAAACATGTCTGCATATCAGAAGGTAGGAGCTGGCAAGAGTGCAACTTGAGACTAAGAACTATTATCACAGGGGGTCAAGAAAGCAATGGAAGATTTACAGACGTATTGGAAACAGAACAAGATAACAGTCTGGAGAAACACATGTGTATCATGATCTGTGGATGTGAAACATCTTGCCTTCAGTTGGACTTTTCCCAAAACTGGACATGCACACTGATGGGTAATGCTGCCTGAGATCCTGCTGGCTCATCTGCCTAGAACCCCATCCCCTTGCTGGAGGAGTCCTTAACTGTCCAGGCCCTGTTTCCTGGATATTTTATGGCCAGATCTGGGATCTATGTACAGGGAGGAGGTTGACTCTGAGGTTCCTTCAAAGTCATAATTCCATTTTTTCCCCAAAAAAATTTCAATTGCTTTTGTTTTCATTCTCCCCACTACCTGGCTAGAAGGCACAGTCACCACAGAAACATTCTTGAAAATATTGCCTCTTTAGCAACAGTTTTTCTGGGGACACTATTACAACAGAGATACTAGTGTCAGGCATTCAAAATTAGTGGAAAACCACAACTGTTAGTACATGCATTATAAACAGGTCGAAATAAAAAGTAATGTAAGTTTGAACAAATGCAAATAGAGTTTTCAGAAAAACAGTGGGAATACCTTGGTTATCTCATATGGTTCCCAACCTGCATCGCATCCAACCGCATACACATTCTGGATGTGTATATGAGATGATTGCATAATATCATCTTTCAGGAGTTTCCTGCCGCTACTTTAAGCACAAAAATCCTAAACCAAAGCTCTTCAGAGTTTGCTTCGTGCCAGGATCTTTTTCTGCACTTGATGTGTTCAGAAATCCTTTTGCCATGTGTGTCTCTTACAGTGCTGAAAATCAGTCCTGAAAATCAGGTCTTTGCATCTCTTGTCCTACATAACAGGCACTCGCTTGTTCCTCTCTTCCATAGCAAGGAATGCCTGGAGTGTCATGTTTTTGCTTTAAATAAATGCTGTTCTGAAAGAGTCTGCCGTTTCTCTTGGCATTTCTTGGATGAAGTACTGGGTGTAGCCCTTAGATAAATCAAATTTTGCAACATAGGAAGCACTTGGAATAATGACTTCTCCTTAGTGTAACCCAGCCCTGCGCTACACTCCCGCAGGATATTTTTACAGCCGCTGCACCTGGTTGTGCTGATTCTTCCTTTCCCTTTCCCTGTCCCCATCACATCAACACTCCCAGGTGGCAGGACTGTCTCTGCAGCACAGGCTGCCCACCAGAAAAGTACCTTTCACCCCAGGTCTGCTCCTCCAGCCCTCAACTCGCAGTGGCACGGCTCTCGGGGGGTACCCCTGCATGTTGGGGAGTTCCCAGAGCCTGTCACGACATGGGGCAGCCTGGAGAAAACTGTCCAGGCAGGATCAGAAATTCACAGCTCCCCAAAAAGAGGCAGAGTTGTTTCCGGTGTCTTGTCTAAAATCGTTATAGCAAAGGTGCTTTTTCTTAAACTACCACAATGCCCGAGCAGCGCGGAAATGGAGTCACTGCTGCACAGAAACCTTTACTCCTGCCTGCTCCTAATTCTGAGTATTTGGTTTTACATCCTCCCAGGTCTCTTACTGTGGGTGGGGGTGTGTGCACATGCTTACTTAGCTCAAGAAGTATATGCAGAATTTTACAGTCAAAGGGGGACAAAATCATGCCCTCACAAAGCACACAGTCTTCCTTTTGCATACATAAGTATCTATCATATTTATAGTACAGAGACCTACTCCGTGATTTTTTTTTTTAAGTTTTGGACAGTATAAAGAAATCCTAATCTTGTGAGGAACTGGAGGAGCTTTTGTAATAAAAATAATAACACCTTTTATATAAGACTTTGTGTGTCTCACTAGTTTACAAGTGTGATAAATTATATTTTTCATGCATCTTTCACTATGTCACCTTCATTCTGCCAGAGAATCCATCTCCATTCTGTACAAAAACTAGCATCCTTTCACTTCTGTTTGTGTACACGTGTATTTCGGGCGCAAGTAAGCTAGCATGTATAGCATATAAATATTTAATCATCTTGTCCAAAACTGTTTTTTAAAGGCTTACATACTTTTAAGCCTACAAGTTTTAACCTCAGGGATTAATGGTGCAAAAAAAATCAATGCAAAGCTGGAAACAGCTCTAGAAATTTGTTCTGAACTTCTCATGCTGAAATTCAGAAGCTCTTTCCTCTGAAAAACCATGGAAGCAACAGGTTTTGAAGATTTCTCTCTGATGCTGAATACGACTTCAGAATAGCAATGTCAGTGACTGTCTTTGAGCAGCGAAGAGCTCTTAGACCAAGGGAGTTTCCCAGAGTCCTTCAGAAGGCAGCACAGCTGCTTCCTCCAGCCTTATACTCCTGGTGAGAGTCCCGTACTTGCCCTAAGCAGTTTCCAGGAATATCTCCGGATGGGTTTCCCAGCATATCTTAATGGAAATGTCAGCTTCTCCTTTCAAGAACTGGCTATAACGAGGCTATGAAAAATGTTGTAGTTTGTGCATTTCTTTCAGCACAGAAGTGTTTCTATTCAGCCACAGGAGAGCCATTACGAGGGCAGTTCACCCTTGACAGCTCCATCAGGGACAGCCTACCATCAGATCTATCACATGATTGAAATGTCCTTGATGAGAAGTATTCGTACTGAGAGATGATCCAAATACTTCAGCCAAGTGTGTGCATGTGAAAGCACTTTGCCTCGTGTGGGAGCGAAGGGTTTTGTGGTTAAAGCAGGCAAGGGGTGCTCAGGCTGGAGCAGCAGGGGCTGGGGCCTCAGCACTGGAGGCTGAGGCCGTTCGCTCCCATGCAAACGTGTGGCATGAAGGTTATTTTGCCCCACATGCACCTTCCCCACGATGCTTCATCCTCTTCAAAGGCACTGCATATTTGACGATCTATAAACACCACTCTTAGGTGCTACAGTGAAAAGCAAGATACCGGTTCATTCAGTGCCTGCTGAGACTACAGATGAAGCTGCTAATTAATTCTAATTGTCACAGGATTTTTGTGCACATATCCTATATTTATAGCTTGTTGGCTTTTACGTTGACATTTTATGACATTAACCCATTTTCTACATAATTAATACTAATAAAGCAAAAAAAAATGCAGTTATCTACAAAGCAATTAGCCACAAAAAATGATATTTTACTTACAGATGTGTTCATGCGTATGTGTGGCCCGTGTATTAACAGTCTCTGTAATATTGACCATGGACCATTTTAAAAAAGGGACAAACTTGCATTTTGACCGCCTGCAATATTTTTCTAGTGCAAATGTGACCTTCAGAAGTGATCTTAGCCAAGCGGCTGGAAGAAGCCAAGATCCCATCCTGAGAAACAGCCTGGAGGAGAATGTCCCCACGTTTATGCCCTGATTCCCTTCAGATTCTCCCACCAAAGGCATGGGTCTGCCCCTCACAGAAGTACAGCATCAGATTGTTTCTCCATACGTCTTGGGGGAAAATCTCCCATCTTTCATACTAACATTGCTGAAGAATTCTCTATGGATTTGGGCAAAAGATGTATTTACCTCTTATGCTAATCCTTTCAAGTGTTGTGATTCTGCCTCACCATTTATCACTGGAGGCCCACGAGTCATTTCGATTGCACAGAGCTGGCTGATGCCATCTTACCTTGAAGAAGGTCATTGTGGATCCATCTCTAACAGCCCCATATTCTATCTTGGTTTGCTTTGCCAAATCATCTGCTGAATCGATGGGGGATTCCATCCTCTCCACGGTCAGGAAGGCAGCCAGGTTTGCAGTATAGGATGAGATTATGATTAAGGTGAAAAACCACCATATTCCTCCAACTATTCTGGTAGAAAGAGCTTTAGGCATCAGCTCTGATCCTGTTACAATATCATCAAAACAATCACATTAAAATGATGCTGAAAGATGCCTTTCCTGATGCCACAGACTGTTTTTAGGCACAGAATGCTTTTATGAGCTGTAGTATGATAAAATGATTTAAACAATAATCTCACAGATGCACAGCTAACATTTATAATGGTAACACACTGTGAAGGGGATGTATGCCATGATATATGACAAATGGAATTATCCTTGGGTCTAAGCCCCATTACACCTCTGAGCTAATGCTCATCCTGATACTAACCTCTCACATCCCCAGCAAGCTATGCTAGTATTTTTGTTCGTTTCCTGAATCCCTTTTGGCTACTATACTGTAACCAATTTTTTAGTCAGAGATCTTTAGCAGAATGCTATTCTGCTTACAAGCTACCTGGCAGAAATACCTTACAGGATAAACCTGCCCTGTGCATCCTATTGACATACCTAAGCAGAAAGAGGGCAATCAATACGGTTCCAGTGAACTCCTCGGCCTGTGTGAACCTGAGATCAAAACGCAGTACACGTCTTACTACAAATGTGTGGCTTACATTTGATAATTCAGAGGGTGAATTGATGTGTTCTTCGGATCTATAGGGCAATGCAAAGTTTTGGACAGTGTGTTCAACACTCCTTATTGCTGAAGAGGTTTCAGCAGATCTGCCTGCATGTCACACCGACAAACCCCAAAGTGATCTGCCATTGACATAAAACCCTACAGAACAGCATGGGTAGGTGTTAAGTGTGCTGAAATGGCGTCTAAAGAGCTCAGACAAATTGTGTTTAAGCCACACATGTACTCATATTTCTAAGCGGTCTGATGCAAGTTTCATGTTGTTTTTCTGAAGGCATCCACACTGAACTTCGCTCATTGTGTGGGATTGAAGGATCTGCTTAAACAAAGCACTTAGAGAGCCACTTGAATACTTTTGACTTCAAAGTTCAGCCTTTGCATAATTGTTTTGTTGATGAAGGATGGACTTAAGAAAGTACTTAAGTGCCTGTGAAAGGAGATCTCAGCACGTAAAGCTTTTGATGTGACAAATATATTTCTATTACTGGGAAAATCTGTTGACATATTATCTCTCCCCAGCTATTTTATGATTTCTGTAAGAAGTTTAAACATGTTATAAAGAATATTTTCAGACTTTGCAAAAACTCTGATTGTGACTTTTGGGGCAAAGACCAAAAGGTTAAAAACTTTCCAAGCAATCAGCAAACAGATTTAACTTGGTTTTATAAACATATAGACATGTCTCTTAAAGGTCAAAGCTAAGCATAGCCCAGGGGTTTGAGTAGGTTAACAGAACTGCCAAACTGCAAGAGCAGATGCTCTGCCTGTGCAGCCCTGGTACCTCATGGATTTCATATTAAGCCAGCAGTCTAAAAGCAAAAAGTCTCACTTGAAATTTTTGAGTCCAAATGCATCTGCTTGAAGAGCTGTAGCTCTGTCTGGGTTTATGTTTGTGGTCTGTTGTACTTTCTTGCTTTTCAGATTAGAATTTTTTTTCAATACAATGAAATCTTTTCTTTTTATTGGATTGTTTCTCTCAGGAAAAGTGTGTGTTTATTTCCAAGCTGGGGTTGACCTGCAAAAGCTGGCTTCTAGGAGTGCTGATTCCGGTCATCCTGAAGGTATTATTTTTTTCAAGCTTAGACAGCTATACAAATATAATTTCTACACTTGGACCCTGATGTAACACCTAGCTCTGACATATACAACCCAGTAATGCATAATAACCAGCTACCTTACAGCTACCTTCACAAGCAACCACGAAATCTGCCAGCACAGCCTTACAGTGGCGCAAGAGAGTAGGCAGAGAAGCCCTGTGTGCTGAATTTATGGAGTGAGATGCCAAACCTCCTGCAATTTCCTCTAGCAAAAAGTTGGTTGTGAAAAAGCAGCAGAATACATTCAGTTCAATTAAGCTCAAGACACCACAGTCTTTTAATTATGCAATGAGCTACTGTTTTGCTTTCGTGAGGTGCTGAGCACACTCTGCTCCGAGCTGAACCAAGCAGGCCCAGCATCTCTTTTGATCACCCCCATGATTATTTCAATGTTCACCTTTGTGAGGGCCTTGATTCCAGAAAAAAACATTGATATATGCTCTGTGCTCACCAACTTCACCCTAAGTGCTCTCCTTCACCAGATATTCCTGGTCTGACCCGTCGCCTGGCTGAACTGGGGCTCTGACAGATAGCTTGCCTCTCCAAAAGTGATAGTTTCTCTGAATGGATTGGATGAAATGTGCCCTGTTTGGATGCTTTCAGAATATGCATCTGAGACTGAATTTCAGGGGAAAAACAGGGGAAGTAACGTCTAAACAAAAACGTTGCTAACAAGACTTGGGGTCAGAGACAATACTTGCTGAAGTCTCCCTAGTGCCTTTTTATGGCAGACATGACAGCCAATCCTGATCCAGACTTTGCTCACGCTCTGTAGAAAAGAGAAAGTCTGATCATCACATTTTAAAATTTAATAACAAGTGGCTTCCAAATCAAGCATAACAAGCAGCTGCTGCCAACAAGAAAGAGTGTAACGGTAGACGCAGAGTTTCACAACCATTCATGTCATGTTCAAACTCTTCACATTAACAACGATGCACTTACAATCACACGCACCACAAGTTTGTACATGGAAACATTTGTGTTGCCTTACAAATGTTTTTTCTTTCTTTCTTTCTTTGTTTCTTTCTTTCTTTGTTTCTTTCTGTTTCTTTCTTTTTTTTTTTCTTGCTTTTCTTTCTTTTGTTTTGGTCTTAATCTTCTTGAAAGACAAGCAGAGTCTGGTTGGGGCTGACTGTCATGTACCCAAGGTAGTGGTAACGAGCAGACACTGCATCCCACAGTTTGCTGTGGATGATGGTAAACTCCAAAAAAGGCAGTACATCAAAACACAGAATCCTGGGGCAGTCTCACACACAGGGCAATCACAGTTATATACACACACCTGCCTGATACTGTAAAACCTCAGCCTGTGTTTTACTGATAGATTGGAAGGAAAACAGAACAAAAAAGCAAAACAGAATGGCTCTTCCTTCATCCAACCTCCTTCAAAGTAATTTCTATGAGGACGCTCTATAACCTGTCAATACATTAGTGTACCAAGAAAAGCAAGTGCATCTTAGGTACAATACAAACTTTATTCTCTATCATATGTAGGAAAAAATCCTCCTCACGTTTTTTTTACAGCTGTTCATGTCTGTTAAAGAGGGAAGAATAAACTGTACCTGGATGAATGCAGAGATGGTTTTATATTCCTCACTTAAGTATTTAGGTATTTAATACCAAGATACTGCTGGGCTTTCCTCTGGATTGCCTTTTTGGTTGCTGCTGTGGGATGGGGTTTTTTGTTCAGCTTTGATTCAACTTGAAATGTTTGTCAGTAAATACTTTCATTCTTTGCAGCGGACCCCAGTTTTGGTGAATATTGATCTAATTGGAAACTTTAGAATATACGCATCGTGAACAAATGTGTTTAGTACATGTATCTGTTTGACTTCCCATACGGAGTAAGCTTCACTGCCCTTCCTTGTCAACTGAGTAAAATGTCAGTTGTTTCCAAAATCATCATCAACAGGGACTTGTGACTGGGTTAAGTTAATGCTTCTAGGGTTGGATGCATTTACAGAAGGATAGGACTCATACCTGTAGAAAAGCCATAAAAAAAAGGTTTGGGTTTGGGTTTGGTTTTAAACAAAGTGTTTGACAAGTGCCAACAAACTTAACAATCCTTCTGAAGAAAGAGCATCTTTTTTTTGTTTGGCAGTTAAAACAGTTTTTCTAGGGTAGCTAAGGCTGTTACTGTTTCTGTTGGGATGGAGCCCAACATTTTCCTGCTGCCAAACCTCTTACACCAATAAACTCAACTTCAGTGTGAAGCACTTCATATCCCTTTTGCAATTATTTTACATTTCAGGTCCAGAAACTCCCATGTGACCCTGTCTGCTTCCCATTCTCTCAGATGCTTCCGCTCCTTCCTCCTGCTGCAGCCCTACTCTGGGTTTCACAGGTTCCCCTCCTCTGCCTGCTCCCGGTTGCAGCGACACGTCGTTTTCTTCCTTTCTTCTCTTGTTTAGGTTCTGAGATCAGGTTTTACAGTATATGTTGTATTTACAGAGGGTGGAGTTTACCAGCACAGAAGCCCTTGAGCAGACTGTGGGACGTGTGCAATAACGAAGTGTAACCGGTGTACCTTGCTGCATGAGAGCTCCAACTCCAAACCAGAAACTATTTAGTAAAGTAAAATTGTTTTCCACCACATCTGAGTCTGGGTTGCACGGGTGGGGGTTATACCATTCATATGGTGTAAACCTGTGGCAGTTAACAGAAAAAATCTGTAAACATCAAATAGAGTACACACAGCGGCAGCAAACCTGCTGAACAACGCACAAAGTGAGGAGGTTAATGAAGGAAACAAGAAAAAGGAAACCTCAGCTGAAAGGCTGTCCTCGGGACGTCTCGCAGCTGCCTTGTGCAAGATGTGGAGCAGTGCTGCAATGCCATTTTCACAGTCCTGCATCGAGCACAGGGCTACTTACTCCTTTACTCCTTCGGCTCTCAGGTTAGAGCCCTCAAGGGTGAGGTTGCTGCAAAGCCCCAAGGCTTCCCTGCCTGCACCGTTGACAGACAGACAGACAGACATTTGCAGGGGTGGGGGAACAACTGAATGCCAAGTAGCTGCTCCTTGGTAAAGCATTCAGAAAATAATGAAGGAGCAGCGGCTCTCCAAAGGCAACCATCGTTAGCTGTCTGCAGTTGAGATGTTGCACGCCAAATGTGCTCTCCCTCTACAAGGCTGCCATGACGGTGGAAAAAAAAAAAGGCTGCCGATCATTTGAAGGTGTTAGGGAGCAACTGCAGTGCTTGAAAGCCACGGGGCCATGTTGTGGGGAGAGCGCTACAAGGAGGATTGCCTTTACCAGAAGAACTGTGCTCTACTCCCCACGCACCGTCCTGCTGCCCTGCACAACACTTGGCAGAGCTACATTAAGGGCCATTTGTCCCCAAAGTACCTTGCCTGCTGTTGTTTCCCACTGCTGCGTGGCTTGCTGCGTACTTTCTCATCAAGTTTATGAATATAGCTTTAATTTACAATGCCATGCCAATACATTTTAATTACTGTTTCAACAATATAATTAAGCATCAAATTTATGCACAGTTGCAAGCAGAGTGCCTTGCTTAGCTGAAGTAACGAACTCTGATAGTAATGATCCCACTAACTGAAAGAGTATGTAGCTTAGGATGCCATTAGCTGCACAATATCACCATTACTAGTACAATAGTATTAACAATTGTAACAATAGACGGAGTTTTCACATTCAAGATAGAACAGTTCTGCATACTCTAGTTAAAAGAAAGGCAGTCGTCAAGTCATATGTTTTAAATTTGTGCTAGAATAAGTGAAGCAACCGTTGTGTAGAAATGAAATTATTCCCAACTCAATTCGTGCGTATATGGGGAAACACATCCTTAATAAGAGACCCAGAATTGGAATCTGTAGGTTGCCTGAGCCGCCATAGACATGAAGAGGTCCCGTGCTGAGTGTTCACCCACAGAGTCCTAGAATGTTGACACAGGACAGTAAGAAGTTGTGCAAATAACTCTGCCTGACCTGACCAGGAAGGCCAAGGTTGGGATCTTGCATCGTTTCAGACAACAACCATGTTCAGTAGGTTGGACACAAATCTCTCCATCACCGAAAGAACAAAATGACAGTTGCTAGAAAGTGGCAATGAAATTCTGCCATCCGAACTCTTCCTGCCAGACTGGAAAGGTTTTATAGCATATATTTTAATGTGATACTAGGGTATATATTTCTTTTTCACCTTGAGATAAAGCTGATGTTCTTCTTGTGTTTCTATTGCTGTGCTGAGCTTTAAGAAGAGGCTATTTCACTGCTCAGGACTTCTGCATTCCTGGCCACTTTCCCCTGTATTTTTCCCTCTTTATACCTTCTAGCAGTAGCTATGCTGAGGTTTCTGATAAAGATGGGATGCTCAAGGTCACCTAAGCGCCTTTTTATATAGGCTTTGTGTGACATTATTCAGCACTGGTAGTTACCTCCGCTACCTAGCTCTACCATCGACATTAACAGCACAGCTGATGTGGCATTAGCAGGAAAGGGAAATATTGGCAGAAAACGCCTTGTTCACTTGCCACCAGTGTACTTAGGAAAAGAGCTTTTCCAGTCTGTAACCCTTTGCAGTGATGAAAACTTCAGTGTTTGACTTTAAAAATTAATATAACAATGACAGGGATACGTCAAAGACAAATGAGAAATTATTCAGCTGCTGAAAAGTCTGAAGAAATAACAGAAAGATTATCCCAGTCTATGAAAATTTTTTCAAAGTGTTTGTCTTCCATGAACTGATGTTAAAATACTGTTCACCATTTAATTTACTATGGCAGTGTTAAAAAGCAGACACTTCCTGACGTTCTTAAAACCAATCTAACCAATGTTTGCTGAAACACTTGGCAAATCTTACAGAAATCTTGACATATTTGGAGCTGTGAACAGGTCTAGATGTAGACCATAAGAAAAGCTTAGCTTCTTGTAGTAGATTAGAATTTATAAATTCTAAAGTAAATTAAGATGACATGTGAACACAGTTTTGTGTACTTCAGCCTACATAGTTGTGACATGATTAGGCACAGGTTTTAGGCATCAGTTCAGAAAAAAGCCCTTATGTCAGAAAATCCTTAAATATTCAGAAAATTGTGTGAACTATTTTGCTGAACTAGTGGCTTCTTCTCCTCTTTTCTTAAAATAGGTGAGTTATGAGAATGACATGCAAACTTGATATATTTAAGTTGTTACCAGTTGGGTTTTTTGCTGTGTATTATAAATGTGTGGCTGTCTATACCTCCAATGACATGTAAGCTTTTCAGACAATTTTAGCCACATTTGATAAATAGGTAGAGGCTTTAGAGGTTATTATGCTCCTGCAAGTGTTGTGAAACACTGCTGTAGTAGCCCCAGTAGAAGAGAAGCTGCAAGATGAGCTCACAACTTGTTACGTATAGTTAATCCACATGGGAAAGATCGCCTATAAATTCTTCAGCTGCAGGAAAAGCAAACACACAGACAAACAAACTTCAACTGGTGTTCACAGTCCACCAGGAGACACAAATCTGTAGGGAAATCAGGCTTCATTAGTTACGCAGCTCGTGGAACTACTGCTTTTTAGAAAGATTTAAGAAACAAAACATGACACAATTACACAGGGATTTACCCAAAGGCTACACTGTGTGATCTGGAGCAATGTTTAACAGCCAAGAGAGAAAAGCAAACAGGTTTCACAGCCTATAATTTGTGAGCACTGAGTGTTTCCCTTTGGTTTGTTCCTGGCCGCGCATCTGCTTGTAGGCAGCTCTGCAAGAAGAGGACCCTGATGCTTACTTATTCTTGAAAACTCGTTGCCTCTATTTTAGAAGATTGAAGCTCTGAGGATAGCTCAGGCTTTGTTTTCCCTTCCGCCTGTTCCGAGGTGGAGAGGACTGTGGGATGTCTTTAGTCTTGGCACACAACTGCAGAAAAGTCAATCTGTCACAGTTGAGCAGATTAAATATTAGTCATGAATGAGATCATGGTTTGCGTACAGTAAGAGTTATTATTTATGCTACAGTGAGCCACTGCAAGAGCTTGTAGGAAGTCATGACTAATTGTATACAGTCCCATAGCTGCCAGGGATGGATGAACTCTTTCTTTTACCTAGGGCGAACACTCATAAGTTAACCCATGACCTCTCCTCCTCTAATTCCCTCCTCCCTCTTCACATTCTCAGCAATTTAAAGGAAAAAGAAAATCCCACAAATTTCTGTGCTTTAGTACTGGTATAGAAACATGCAAACAAGCCAAGTATTCACATAGGTTGTCCACCTGGAACACGGGTTGTTCAGTGGACCACGGAGAAATGGATGTCTGAGGCCAATCACGCTCAGCAGAACTGCGTGTGTGAATAAACATTTTGCAGGTCTGTGTCTTTTGATTAAAAGAAAACAGTGAATTGGAGGAAAAGCAGCAAGAGCTTCATTTGACTTGGCTCACACAGAAATGGAAGTCCGGCAGAATGTGTTATCAGATTTAGTGATTCAGCTTGCAACTATTTTATGACGTTTGAATGAGACATGTGTATGTATACATTGGAATATATACATTATTGCTGATTTCTTGAAGTCGAATGCCATCATTTGCAGTAAAAACTGCAGCATTTCTATGTTGCCTTTGCTGTGATCTGAGTGTGTGGAACTCCAATGATACATCACTTGAGTTATTGTATTTCATAGTATAAATGTTTTCTTCGCCTGTTTTCTCATGTACTTTATTAATGTGGAATACGTTGCTGTATATGCAAAACAATAGATAATTTAAGTTGGGAAAAGCTTAGTTAGGTATCCTCAGTAAAAAGAACCAAAACATGAATCTCTGTGAAGCACTAGTAAAATATTTATGTTTTAAATTATGAAAAGAAAAAATGAAGGATAAGATGAGATCAAATAAACAGAGTTGGGAATACACGGCCACTATCTGAATGAAAGGACAATAACTATGCTAGTTCAGAGTCCAGGTTAATTAAGGAGTATAGAACAAGTATGCCTCAAATGACCGATTTCCTCTGATAAGTTTCTAATTTCATTTTCTTTCATGCTTGGTTTGCTCTTGTTCAAAGCCCTAGAGCAACTGACTCCCAGACTTTGGTTCATGATCTCTGAGGCCACAATACGTAACTTGTACCCAGTTTGTGAAACCGTATCAGCTGTCTAGAGTCTTTAAGGTAAAGTTTGATGATAAGGGTACAGAGTGCTGTGCTGGCCCTCTGGAGATGTGACTGTGGTCCACCTGTCCAGAACTTTGTGGCACTTCTGCCTTTGAGAGCTGTATGACTTTTGGCTTCATTTGGAAAAGCAGTGTGTATGTGATCATTTCCTGCTGGTTTTGAATAGGGACATCACTGGGAGCTTGCCACTGACAGGCAGGGTGCACCTCAGGACAGCACTGGGAGAGAGCCTTGGGTATACATCACCTTGCAGATTGTCCCTCAGGTTCCCAGGCACGTCATCTTGTATTCTCAAGGGGGAACAGGGTGAGCTAATTAACATCCTTCAACAAAAATTTGTTCACATCGTCTTTCTTACCCTTTAACTGTATGCACTGTTAGTGGAACAGAGAAATGCTTTCACACAAATAGTACAAACTGCTTCTCAACATGTAGTCTGCTGAGGTGTTGTGTACTGGCAAAGAAAGGCTGACACATTTCATTGGATATTTCTCTCCATTCAGCCCTTAAGGAAAATAAAATCTCTTCACATTGCAATAAATAAAAGTGATAGCAGTGTTGATGTAAAAATATCAAGAGACTTTCTAGAATGTTATGTTTTAGGACTGGATAAAACCCTTAGGATAGTATTATACTATATCTACTTTGCAGAGCCCATGCAACACCTGTGGGAGGAGAGGTAGTTAGAGTGGACGCATCTAAAACTACGTCTTTGACTTACCTTGCAATGACGAACAGAACACAACTGACTCCAAGGCAGGCTAGGAGAACGTACATCCAAATATCAGGAGAAAGAGGGTTTAAAAAAGAGAAAACACCAGGGTTTGTCCCATTGGGCTTCCGGTACAAGATACTGATTCCCAGCGTCATGAAGGGCTTGGAAAAATCAATTACTTTCTCTCTTACGTAAGTAATAGTGAGAGGAGCAACCGCCAGATCAGCTTTCTGAAAACACAAATGGGAAAATACTCATTCTTCTTCATGTTCAGCAAATGCACTACAATTCCTTCCATTTTTCCCCCCAAGTATTAAAAACTAAACCAAACTTGACTATAAATCTGAAACGTGCAACAAAATTTAACATTGCTAGGGTATTTGGCACATGAAGCTCTGTTTCAATACTTTTTGCAGGCAGAGGGACATTTGTGGCTTTTATGTAAGTAGGAGAGGCATGACCAGGGACATGGGGCTCAGTCCTGTGCAATGGGGCAGACTGGGAGCAAGGACTGCCAGGGCATCTAGGCAAGGGCTACATCCGGAGGGCAGAGGCTGCCGCAAGGCAGACATGAGCTGGAAGCTCAGCCTTTGCTGTCAGAGTTTGTAGCCAAGGGGTGGGCAGGACCCGTGCTAGCTCCGTGCCCACTGCCCCACCACAGAATGAGGTTCCCCTCCAACACCTGCAAACTGTTGGTTTAGACGTACTGATGTGACTTCCTACTCTGACAAATTGTGATGAAGACAGACCAGTGGCTCTAAAAAAAATGAAAACTAAAGCAAACACTTCATTTGGGCTGGCTTTATAAAAAATACCACAGGCGAAAGGAGAATCAAGAGAGAAGGATTGAATCTTACATGATCTATGAGTTCTTTGACCATCCCATTCCACTCTCCTTTGTCATTCTGGGCTCCATATTTGCCATCAGAAACTAGTTTGACCTCATAGATGAAGCCTAAAATATTTGACAGCTCCTTTAGTAAGTCCAGGCAATAACCCTCAAATCTGTCATTTCCGTACAAGGGCTTGTCAGACTTCTTGTACATAACATAAGGATCTTCCTATAGAAAAAGACAGCAGACATAGTAACAGAAATGAGGTTTGTTTTGGATTATATCAGTTTCTCTAAATTGTATTAATATTTTATAAATGGATTGCAATTAGATGGAAACCAGTAATTTACCACGTCCATTCAAAGCTGTTTTAGGTGTGTTAACAAATAGACTGCATCATTTAGTGACAAGAATAAGGGCCCTAATTTTCAGTGGAACAGACTATTCGTATCTCCCACGAGGTTTAATTAAAGTAGTGCTCAGCAGCTCCAAAATCAGACCCAAGATCTTTACTCTACATTGTTGCACCCTAAGGGACAGAAAGGCAGATTGAAGGAGAGAGAAGCCTAAATAACAGAATAAGAATAATAAGGGGAACTTAAAATTTTATATTCTGTGAGAAATAAGTCTTTATTGAAAAAAATCTTCAAATGTACAAAATAGCTGTGAGCTGAGCAGGTATTCACATGAGAGAATGGAGAACAGCATAGGTAGGTTGCAGAGTACCTTGTTGCTTTTCTTTTTAAAGGATTTTGGATCGAAGAAGATCTGGGCAAGCAGGTTTCTGCAGTTTAATGTGGTAAAAGACCCCAGGCAACAGAAAAGGAGTGTAGAGCAAGCCTTTGACTTCTTTCCCAAGGAATTAGGTGGAATAATTGAAAACAGTGTCATTACTGGCCAGGCAGAAAGCGCGAGGCAGAAGAACTCGTGAATACCCAGTTGCATGTTTTCCATTTATCATAGTAAGGACGTAATTCAATCTGTCTGTCCACTGCTCGCTACTTTCTTTCAGTCCTCTTCATCTCATTTTCAGTAAAAAGGAAGGATGTATAAGCAATGACTACAAAACTGAGTGTTTGTGTGTGTTAATTCTTCCAGGAAGAAAAGTATGCAGGGTTGGTCTCTGAAATACTAAGTAAGTGAAACAATTTTGGAGGCAGATCTTCCTGGGATTCCTTCATTGGCAGTGGGTTATTTTTGAATCAATATTGTGGATAGATGAATGTGTGTGCCAATTCTGAGCCTAAATGAAAAAAATTGCTTTTAACAAAGGCTAGTTTAACAAAACATTATTTAGTGTGGAGGAAACCAGCCATGGACTGTGGAGTGGAGGTGGCAAAGGCAGCTGCCACCTCTGCCCAGCGAGACTTACCAAAATGGTAGTGACGATAAGCGTCCGGTTAGCCAAGGAATCCGTGATGTTGGTCGACCGGTCCTTGTTGCTGTCCGTCATGTTAAGGCCACTGTATGAGTTCCAAACCCCAATCTGCATGGAAGAGAGCGGGTGAGCAGCTGCCCAGCCACAGCAAGCCGAAACATTTCCCTACACTCTCACTGCCAAGGAAAAGCGCACTGGGTGCACTGTCTCTAGTCACCACAGAAAGAGACACCAGCAGCAGGAAATGCTAGAGGAGGGAAACAGCTGTAGGTCTGAGTAAGGCAGCAACATCAAATGGTTGATTTAGAAAACACAAGGAACATACCGCCCTTTCAAAAGCAGGTGGAAATGAATGAGCTGTAAGAGTATAAGGCATGTCAACACAGTGGTGTATTAGCCAATTTGCTACAAAAGTGGAACACGTTGACTTTGTTTCCTGCTAAAAAATGTCAAACGTCTCTTTTTATGATTTTTAAAAAATGTTGTAAATGGTAGAGTTGAAACATGTGGCAAGACCTCTCTCTTCCAATACAACAGATTAAAAGCTTAAATAAATAATGTTAAAGCAGATTGATGGATGTGCTGGCCTTTTGCTTCCATTGTGCCTTCAGCAGGTTTAGCAAAGATTATTCTGTCATTTCTCAGCTACTACATATGACAGAACTAGCAAGGTGATACTGTTTCACACACCGATCTGTATTTGTTCAGTAAATATAAGTCGCCAAAGGCAAATTCCGTTCTAGCCCCAGAGACAGTGAAGTATTCCAGTATTTAATGACCAATACAAAGCCTCAAAGGAAAGATCTTCACGATTTCAGTGGATTTGGCTCTACTCCTTGTGAGGGCAGAAATTGTACCCATGTTGATTGTATTGAGATAAATATTTACTTAACATAAACACAGTCTGAAAGTATCTTCAGGTTTTTTTGCCTTTGGATTTACATACACAGCCTGGATGAGGGCTGATGTGAGAAAACTCCAGGCAAGGGGCTGGCTCAGGCGGTTTGGTTTGTATTGGATGTTTGTGGCAAGCACCATACGGATGGCTTGGGGGACTGGCATCAGCCACCCACAGAGCTCTTTGCATCACTGTGCCGCTCTGCCAGCATGTTTCAGCTCTACCCGTGAAGGATCCGCTTTCAGATCCTCCCTGCTGGGATTGCCAGCGAAGCTGCCAAGTAAGTCTAAGACAAAATCCACTGACTTCTCCTGTGTACTGAAGTTCTCTATCTGGCATCAGATGCTCAGTCATTTCAGACCCAGGCTGGACTCTTTCTCTTTGGTTGTTAACTGAGGCAGAGATGGTGTTGCCTTTTCACCAAACCCAGCAGATCAGTGTGCACCTGCTGAGTGTGGATTTGGAGTAATAACAGTATCATTTCAAACAAACTTTGGGTTTGTGTCCCTGAGTGCCATTGCTTTCGTCTTTCACAAAGCTTTTTCCAAACTCTGCTTAATGGGGTTAGTCCTTCCATTTTTTTTCCCCCAGGCACTTATCAGTCATTCCCTTTGTTTCCAAAACTAGATCAGGTTGGGAAATTGATCTGGAAAGCACACACTAAATAAGATGTTGGATATTATGGTAGTCTGTTCTAGGAATATAGTAAACAACCAGTGTCCTTGAATTTGCACCAGGGTGGTTGAGTTAATCAAAAGCCGTTCTGCTCGTTGTTACTGACTTGATATGAGTTTTTCAGCTGGCAGCAGGGAAGAAGAGAACAACCATGAAGAGCATGAAGCGACACAGTCACAGTGCATACAAAATACACCAGGAGACCACTCTACATCTGGATAAAAGAACGACACCACAGGTCAACCTTGATTAGAGTGATGGAGAAGGTCAGAGGGGCACTGGAAGAATGAGGCCAAGGTACTACATCACTATGGTGATTCCGGGGGATTTATTGCAGTTTAGTGACAAGTTTGAGAGGTGTCATATGCCCTTCTCAGCAAGCCTGTGCTCTGAACCAATTGTAATTTGGTTTAAATCAATTCAGCGTAACACGAAATGCCTAGAGTCAAAAGCAAGATTGGTTCAATAGTGTTTTGCATGTCAGGGAGGATGATCTATTCACCAGTAATGAGGAAAAAGGGGGCCTTTGTGCCTTAGCCTGATTCACTGAAGATTAAAACAAGGTTATTAAGTATGTGCTTTACAGGAACACAAAAAAAGTTCTATAGGATGCTTTACACTGGTCTACTCTGTAGCGTTAAAATCCCTCCCAAAACAACACAAAGCCAAACTCTTTTATAACTGTGTGTGCAGAAGGGGTAGGAAATAACATCTGTGGGAAATATATACAAAATACAATTCTAAGTGTTATAAGAAATTTTTATCTTGTGACTCCAGAACACTGAAAATGCAATGAATGCAGTTGTTATCTTCTCCTTACAGAATGGCAACCATGGGTTGTACCTCCAGTGGGGAGCAAAGCATGGAGCTGGTCTCTGACTCCCACACCGGTGCCTTACCTACCAGGCAGAGACACCTCACGGTAAAAGAGGGCTGAGATTCCTGGGGTAATTTAGATCTTTACAAACAAGCTTAGTTCCAATTTCCATATGTTAGTGAATGACAGCACCCACTTAATCTTCTATATTATTTTCTGTGAGGAGCTAATAACACACTCGTCAAAATTTTGAGTCAGCAATGCTCAAACATTGCCTGCACAGTACACATTTTGTTAGGAGGCAAAAAAACCCCGACCCTGTATGTCAAAATAGTCCTTGCTGCTGATGCTAAGACAGATTTCAAATGGTGTAAATTTACCACTCAAGGTGAATTTTAGGTGAATCAGGAAGAATAACAGCTCAGAAAAAGGACTGCTTTGCTGCAGCCAGGAGCCTCTACTCAAAGAGGTGAAAGGCATAGCTCCCAAGAAATAAAATAATAATTTAAAAAAGAACTTTTGTGAAAAAGCTGAATCCTGCCAAGATCTTTTTACTGTTTGGAATTACAGTGTCTTGACTTTGGATGAAACTTATTCTACCAGAAAAATTCATTTTCTTGTATAGACGGTTGTCTCTAAACTGCAATATGAGAGTCACTGTCAAAACCCAAAGGATGAGTCTGAAGACCCACCCCAAAGGTTTTTTGCATCACCTGTCTCTGTACAAACCTTCTTCCACACTTTATATAAATGATTAGAAACTTCACCAGCAGCCTTAGTACAGAGAAAAATAAACAGAGTGCTTCATTAAAAATGACAACAGAACCAGTGTGGAGAGCTGTGTGGGAGCAATTACATTTAAAGTCTCAATTAACCCTTCAGCAATTATCATTCGGAGTCAAGCCAATGTACGCAGAGCAAGGGACAATGCTCCAACTAACATGAGCTGGTGGTGTTACCTGTGTCAGGGATTTTTGGACGCCCGCAGCAGCCACCTCCCAGGCAGTGGTGCCCATCGGGAGCCCATGTTTGCTGGCTGAGGGACAGTGCGAGGCCACCCCGCCTCCCTCCGGCCCCCCCCAAGCCCCCCTTGGTCTCCAGTACAGCCCCAGCTGGCGGTGGCAGGGTTCAGATGCCAGCAGCAGCGCTGGCCGGCTAGCATGAAACACGGCCAGAAGGGTACGTGGCTTTGGGCTCCTTCTGATGGTCTCTGCAAGTCCAAGAGCTCTCCCTGCCTTACACCTCTGCATCTTCAGGAGAATTTAGAGTCAGTAAAGTAAGGAAAACAACATCTTCTGACATGGATTTTTTTTTTTCCAGAGGCATGCTTCCCTGAGTGTCCTGAAGGAATGAGAATTTTATTTGTGTTTTGTTTGAATGCAGAACCAGTTTCTCAAATTGTGTTATGCAGAACTTTCTGTTTTCAAACAAAGATGCTACAACTCACTTAGTCCCCTGTAGTCTCACCATTTCAGCAAAATTTATGATAAGCACTTGGGGATGTGAGGGAAAAAGAACCTATCTAATCTCAAAAACATGAAGAATTTTTAATATCTCAATTCTTTTTGAGGTTCATCCTCGAGCACCTTCTTTCCGCTCTCCCTCATGTCACATTTATTAAAAGCAGGACATGTAAGATAAGTCTAGGTTTTATCTATGTATATGAATTTACCACACCAAGTTACAGTGGCAAGAACTGAAGATAATGTGCACTTAAAATAATTATTTCCATTCCAATAGTTATTTTTGTGGCATATTACGGCTTGGACTCAATTTGTGGTGCAAGTGAGACAAATTTAATTCTGCAAGCAGTGATTTACATTTCTAGCCCCAAATTCCTATCCCATACCTCAAAATCCAAGGTATGCATTGTAAAACAATAAAACAATCTTTGTAGATCTGTTTTAACTTTGACTTAAATAATCTTGAGAACTGAGGTTTTTACCTCAAGCACGGGAGATTCAAGCTGAAGAGAATGGACTTTCCTATGCCCTGTCAAATTAGCTTTCTGTCATTGGTTTACAAAAGGTCTGATTACCTTTTCTGTTCCTTCCTCCTTGAGGCTAATAATGTCCAAATCAAAATCCTTCCGTAAGCCGTCCGTTTTGTTGAAGGTTATGCGCCCTGTCAGGCCATCCCATCGTGCCTGTGTGAACACAAAAACACTCTTCCCTGTAATGATTAGTAGGAACTACTCTGAAACCATAACAAATATTGCATTTTAAATTGACCATAGCACTGAATCACTTCCGAACAGTTTTTTAAACATCTGTGGCTTGATTACTTTGACAAAAAACACTTTTTTCAGCTTTTTTTCTACCTAGTTTCTCTTCAACAAAATTTGTGTTTTACAATCAGGCACAAGTTTGTGACAGTTTATAAATATTGATTTACATATGCCTAGTACTGTACACAAAAACATACACTGAAAAGAAAGAAAGAGAGAAAAAAATATGTATTACACGTGCTCAAAGACAGAGCAGTTTTGCATTGCATAAGAATTCACAAAGAAATCAAAAAAGGAGTCTGCTTTGTCCAGGCTTTGGGTCTGAATCTCCAAGTACGACAGCCTAAATCCGCCAGCCTCTCTGGAGTCATCCTCTTTACCCCAGCTCAGGACCTTTTAAGTTCTCCATGATGAATGGGTAACAAATAGCAGTTGGTGCTGAATGGGAGTCCCCAGAAGGTCCTTAATGAATGAATGTAGCTTCCCAATCCAAATCCCCAAAGCTTTCTCAACACTTCAGTTGTACATTTCCTAGTCTTGTGTGATAGATATTGCCTCTGCTATGCAGGGCCCAGAAATCCAGATTTTTCCAGGAAAAGACAAACGAAAGAAGGTTTTTTTCATTCTTGCTTGGTTTCTTGGACAGGTTGTGTTTGAATCTCCCCCACCAGCACTGGACTCCAAAGTCCCTTGGACTTTGCTGCAAGTCCCAGCTGAATTGTTTCACTAATCCCTACGCAGTTTGTATCACCAAGGAAGAAGACACAAGTTCACAAGTAAGCAAAGGAGGTGCATCATTCCTAATAGAAGCACTGCCACTGCTTGTGCTCACAGGTGTTGATGGCCAGATGATGATGGCTCTAAAAGAAGGTTTTCAGGAAAAATTAACCTAGTCACAGAGACCTTATAAAAACTTTGTAGTGTAAGGTACATGCAAGTCTTACACACGTGTTTGAACTATAGCTGCATATGATCGGTTTGGGTCCAGGCAGCATTTTACTGTTCTACCATAATGAAGCAAAATCATAATTTCCTTGGTTTAGACATTAGCAACAGGATTAAGTTACAGGGGTGGACTTTGTACTTCAGTCTTTATAACCACAATGATTCTCTGTGCTGAGGAATGCTCCTTCAGTGCAGCAGGATCAATGTCCAGAACTAACTTACTCTGCAATTTAAATTCTCTGTATATTGTAGGCTTTCCAGCAAGCTCACTTTCTTTTAAATGAGATCTATCTGTCTCTCATATAGCTCCCATTTTGTCCCCAATGCTGAAGCTTATCTATAAAAGAAGGTATTTGATGGATTTCAAAATGCAGATGATTTTTATAACCTATTTTTGGGAGATCCCACATTAGATAAAATTCTTCAAAGATGCCATAAAGGCTGATGATAAATCATGGCATAGCTTCTTCATGTGTCAGCCATATAATTCTTAAATTACAGGCTTTTCTACTGCACATTGTTATTTGCTTCGTTTAATTCATTGTAGACGGAGGACATACGGAAAGATGCATTAAAAATCAGCAGACTTACAGAAAAGTGTCTGCTCTTCTTGTTAAATCTAAATTCTAGCCCTGAATCTGCAGGATTTAGTTTCTGATGCTGGGGTATTATCACTACGTGTCTCAGACAATTCTGGTGCATCTAGAATTTTGTGGAAATATAGCAGGATTTCAAAGAATGTTTATGTAAAACAAAAAAAGCTGTTGGAGCGGGTCCAGAGGAGGGCCACAAAAATGATCCGAGGGCTGAAGCACCTCTCCTAAGCAGACAGGTTGGGAGAGTTGGGGCTGTTCAGCCTGGAGAAGAGAAGGCTGCGGGGAGACCTGATTGCGGCCTTTCAGTACTTGAAGGGGACCTATGGGAAAGACGGGGAAAATCTTTTTAGCAGGGTCTTCTGCGACGACGAGTAATGGCTTTAAACTAAAGGAGGATAGATTTAGGCTGGATATGAGGGAGAAAATTTTTCAGTGAGGATGGTGAAACACAGGAACGAGTTGCCCAGAGAGGTGGTAGGTGCCCCATCCCTAGAAACATTCCAGGCCAGGTTGGACGGGGCCATGAGGAACCTGATCTATTGGAAGACGTCCCTGCTCGCTGCAGGGGGGTTGGGCTAGATAACCTCTAAAGGCCCCTTCCAATCCAAAGCGTTCTATGATTCTATGACTCTATGAAAATAAGAATGGAAAAGCACAAATGCAACAAACTTTCTATGAGACTTTCCATCTTAATGACATGGAAAGACATGAGAATCTCAGCTGTAAGCAGTGAAGCACTTGTGGGTTTGTCTGCTAATATATTTAAGATAGCAGGACAGGACACGTATTAATGCATTTTATTATATAATATCCCTTTTCCAGTCTGTCTTTTTATTACTCTGACATGACCCCTCATCTCTTATTCATAAGGATTGAACATTTTTTAAAATATGATCTTTAGAGATCAATTCCTCCTCAGATGGCAATTTGCTTCTGTGAAATTCTCACATTTATTGATCATATATCAGATGCTCAGCTTCTCTGCTAACGTGATAAGATCTTCAACAAAGGAATAAGGGAACCAATACATTATTTTTGGAAATGGTATCAGGAGCCTAAATCTCCATTCTTGCCAAAAAGATTTATATGGTGAAATGCTAACTCACTTTTGAAAATAGGCATCGGCGCTTCCACCCCAACACGAAAAAAATGGGAGCAAAAGATGTTACAAGATGCACAGGTGTGTGCTTGATTTTCATAGTAGTAGGGAAGTGCATATAGCCTTTGTCTACCTTAAGTCCCACCTAGACCATCAAATAACGACCCAAATGTGACTTAAATTATAAATACGAGTCAGGGAGTGTTTCTCAGAAGAGTTAATCTTAAATATTGAAGGTGTTCTTCAGATCCTGGTTGTGAGGTAAACGCTTCAAATAGCATTTGAACTCTAAATTTTACTTCTGTTTTTTATTTTATTCATTTTATGTATTCTAAATAAAATAAAACATTTGGGTTTGAGTCCAGTGAGCACAATGTAATTTCTGACTTCAAGGCCGTTGTGGTGCGTGTGTGTACAGCATGTCTTGGCAGACAGGTGATGTTTCTTTCCTGATTAGAAAAGACAGTTTTCCTCAAGAAACAAAGGGAGGCATGATCTAGGAACCTATGGTCCCTCCCAGGCCTTCCAAAGTCTGTGGTAAAGCTTCCAAGCTTTTAATACAATTTGAGTCCTAAAGCACCACTGCCTGCTGCATGCAAGGACAGTGAAAAGTACCACTGCTCCGAAATCGTAGCTGTATACCATCGCTTCTGGATGCCTGTCAGGTAAATCAAGGATGCGAGTGCCTATTACACACCACGTTCAGGCAAACAGAATAGGTAGCAGTTGCACCATTCTCAAATGTAATTAACGAACAGAAATGAAGCAGAACTTTCTGAATACTCAGAAACTGCATAACTGTTTAACAGAGCAATGAGATTTCATGTTTTATATGCAAGATTTATAGCAATTTTAATGTTTCTAGTGACACTCCATGTTAAATATTACAGGATATAATAAAAGTTGAATCGGAACCTAATCATGCAATTCATCAAAAGAAATTGCTTTTTTGCACTCTGTTCTTGCTTTAATATCGGACGAACTAAAGGTACAATCTGAAACTCTTTGGGAGAGAATGTATTTTCTATTTTGGTTGTATAATTTTGAGTTGAGTTTTCAGCTTAATTAAAAAATGTCATTTCCAGTGGCTTCTGTTTGTAATGTCCTTTGCTTGTCTTAAATCTCATTTATACGAGGTTGCAGGCTGCCTCTGACAACAGAACAGTGAGGAAATGTTCTTTTGGGTGTTTGGTTTGCAGCAGTAGGGCAATACAGTGTTCAGCTGAGGTTCAAAATAAGGTCTCACAGTGTTCAATACTGTGTTTTATCAGATAATTATTATTCCTATCTCTAAGTTGTAAACATCTGATGACTTTCTCCTGTTCATTAAACGTAATGGGGTATTAAACCAATGTGCTGGTTTCAACTGGTAGTTGAGAAGGAAACCACACAGGACCGGCAGCTACTCAGTCCCTTTCTTATTAAGCATTGAAAAGGTTAGAACAGATTACACATAAGTCTTCAGTCATCTCCGAAGGCTGTCAGGTACCTGATATGGCAAAAATATCCAAAGCAACCTAATTAAAACTGTGAAATTTTGGTTTTTTACTACTTTAAAAGTTAAGATTGTGGGTAAAGTACAAACTGACATCTGGGGTTAAATATTCAAATTAAAGTATTAGTTTCCATATAAATATATTGATGGAAGATTATAACAACTGGAAAATGAAGCTGACTCAGCTTCTAAGAGCAAAGTCCCCAGAAGCTTCACATCACCATCATATGGTCTGTATATAAATTTCCACTTCATCATCTTGACTCAATTACTATAGCAGCCTTAGTTTCAGCCAAAGCCAATCAATGGTTCAATAACAGAATCAATTAGTTCAGCTGCTACCAGACTTACTATGGTAAAACAACAGGTACATTTCATATTCTGTTTCTTTTGTCTTTAGCTGACCTCGCTTATATTTCCAGATTTGTATTAGCAAGATGTAACTAGGTCAAGAAATCATAATGCACAGTGTATATAATGCATTGACTGAATAAATATTCAGCTTTATGACACAGCCTTAACGGGATATAGTCAATTTTGCAGATACTGTATCGCACTATCTCACACAAAAGTGTCAATCTTTCTCAGTCACATTGATTGCGTTTTTGTTATGTATTTGTTTGTTCTCACTCTATATATGTTTGTCCAAATATTGTAGTTAACTGCTTATTTGCATATGATGCATTTTCTTTTTCTGAGTCCAGTGTCTCAGTGGCAGATACTGGATAGCTGTGCTTCAGTTAGAAAATTTAGATTTTCAAGGTCCTTTTTAAAGTGGTCTGGCAATACAAACATGTAAAGGTATAATCTTATTTTAACTTTTTAAACTACTATGTTTAATAATGTGCAGGCATTTCCGCTCCTCTATTAATATTCCACTTATTCCAGTAACCTGTGAAATAAAACAGTTTTTCTGAACCTGTTTCTTAGACCTTCACTTGCAAGTAATCAAGCAATCTCTTTAGGGTATCAAGCTAAAGTTTTAACCTTTTGTTGTTTCCACCATTCAGAAAATAAGAACCCCCATTTTTAACATATGTCCAGAGCTAATGTTAGAAGAAAGCATCTGAGACCCACATATGCAACCCCAAATGCAAATAAAACAGTGACTATATCACTTACAAAATATAGGTACATAATGAATCTGCTTTAAATGGCATAAGGAGAAACTGTCATAACTTTTAACAAATAATTAAAATATATAGACAAAAAATGTTGATAAAACCTGGTGAAAAGCCAAGAAGAAAAGCTGTTTTAGCACAGTATTGTGGCAGAAAACGAACTGTTCTGTTCAGCTCCAAAAACCTGCACAATACCAGGTTCAAGCCTGACTTTGTGCAAGATATTCAGACATTTTGCATCTGCCACTGAATCCTGAATTATTGTTTAATACAAAAGTATTGTAAATTGATGATAAACAACATCTTATGTGAATACTATTCTTGCTTATAAGCACAATGCTAAATGACCGTCTTCATTCTAAAGCCTTATAAATACACCTGGGCACATAAAAAACCCCACTGCAATTGACTTGAGAAATTCCCAGAGTAGACAATGGGCTGTATTTAGTTATTTATTTTGTAAAACAGCCTTTGTATTTTTTATTTCTTTTTCTTTGGCTTTTTTTTTCTTTCTCTTACTGTTTATGTGTAACTTGAATATTTCGAAACCTTATCCTAAAGTCATGAAATCAGCAGAGTTTTTGTACATATTCAGTGGAGGCTTGGAATAGAAATTGTTTAACTGGATTCTTCAGTATGGGAGAAATACATTCAGAAACTAGAGTGAAGTCTAATCAAATGTAAGGATATATTCCTGTCTACTCAGTTTTGTCAGTAGCGTTATCTCAACCTTTGGTAGGTTGCTTTCCGAAGCATTTTAAAGGTAACCTACAAAGGTAAGTAATTAGACTGGGTTTTTTTATTTTTTATTTTTTATGATGGTTATATAGGCTAAGGATATTTGCATTTTTAACTTGGTGTTATAATCTGTTTATTTATTATCAGAAGTTACCAGGCAAAACTGAACATTAGCTATTGATTTCATGTACATTTCTAATTTACCACAGGTGTGAAGTAAAAGGTATTAACTCACAGCACCATCAAGCTGTTGTTTATCTTTCTTTTTTTAATGATGAATGAAACAATAGAAAAAAATTATTGGCAAGCATCTGACCTGGAATTCAGGAAACATTGGTGTTCAACTCCCCAAGTTAGGTTTGCTCATTTACCATTGCAAGGTGGCAGAGACATGTTAACATTCCAGTCTTTTTGGACATATGTATCCTCTAAAATTAATGCATTATGCGTTTGGGCTGAGATTAGGAAATTCATTCTGCTTCTGCGCTGGGCTACCAAAATGAGCAACTTTAAAGGACATCAGTCTTGTCCTGAAGAGAGACTTTACATCTTCATTTCCTCTAGCCACCATCTCAATGGAGCTAAATATTAGCAGCCTACAGTGAATGATAGTAAAGGAACCTCCACAAGTGCTAGTGTCTCCATGCTACTTCAGGTGGAGCAACCTTCAGCTTTTATGCAAAGGTGGCAGATGAGTACATATGGGGATCTCAAATGGTGTGTCAGGTGTACCAGAGTGACAGACCTGTTCTGCTTAGTCATTATTACCTGCTTATGAAGAAGGTGAACATCTGCTATAGTTTTGAACTATAATCCAGAATTTCTGATGAGGGGTGTGGTGTTAACTGACTTCCAAATGCAGAGATGGTTGATGATCTCCTCCACTGGGTCTCGGGCTTATTAACAGAGCAAAACTCTGATGGTTACAGAGTTGTGGACAATGATTAATGCACATATACAGAGGACATTGATTGTGTTCCTTTGATGGCAAAGGTCAAGACAGTGAGTGAGCACTTTTTGTCATTGTTGTTTTTTTTCCCAACTCCAAACTTTTGCTTCTTGACTACAAAATCAGATATCCGAAAAACTTATAAAACATAGGCATACCTAAATGTACTGTTCCCTCATGCTCAGAATACCACAGATCACTTTTCTACAACAAAAATCTTCCAGCGCCGTAAATAACAATACTACTATATGCTAACCAAAATGGTGATGACCACAGAAAATTTTACTTTAATTTTCCTTTGGTTTTATTTCCTTTTGGGAGAAAAAGCTCCTGCTTTATTAGAATTGCAGTGACAGTTGATAGATTTAAGTTATATTGCTTCTAGTTACAGTGGAAATCGTAATGTGCTCTGAGACACACATCAGCTTATCAGCTCTTACAATTAATCCTCTTATTAAAAGAGATCCTCAAGGATTATGGAATGTAGTGAGTTAGTGTATGACTTCCTGGTCCAAATCTAGCATAACAGATGTAATAAAAAGAATTTCAGCATTCACCATTACAGGGTTTTATCTACCCCACTGAAAATCATGATGCTTCCTAGTGTCTTTACTCACAAGAGGTCCAGGATTTTTACAGTCCTGGGCTTTTACTAAGCAACACTAGAATGGAAAAGAGGAGGTGTAGGGGAGGCTTGTTCTTAGGCGGGGGTTTAGCCAGCTGTTATAAGACACACCCCTGCCTTGAAACAAGAGACAGAAATGTTGGGTAAATAGAGAAGGGGGATTTCCTAGGAAAGTCACAGACTGTTCTGTGAGCTGCTCAAGAGCAATTGTTTCCGGAGCAGTGGCTGAGCTTAGTGACATTCAGGGGTAGTCATATGAAAGGATTTTGGCGTGACAAATTTGACAAATGAACTCTCAGTACTTGAGGATGATGGCTTAGGTGGATTCATTTCAGAGCGTGTTTGAAAAGCCTTTGAGTTCCTTTAAAGCTTACATCTACCAGATTGCTTTGCATCGCTACCAGAGATGAGGGAGTGGGCATGAAGAATCAGAAGGGAAGGTCAAACGTTGCCAGTTATTCCTCCTAGTAAGAGCAGAATCTGTCTTACCATGCATGAACATGACTGTCACTGAAGTGTCTGGGTGCAATTACTGTTGACTATGAACTTGGAAATCATAACTTTACATTACTATGTTAATGGTGATTGGGATCCCATTGTAACAGATACCTCTTGTATAGTCAAGACTGTATGTATAGAAACCCAATTCCACAGAGCCAACAGACTAAATACACTAACTAGACAAAACCCATCATCCACCTTTTACAGAGGGGTATCAGAACATTTCCAGTTACAGGACTTCTTCACCTAGATTTTAGGTCCTGCTGCTTTTGTTTTAGAGTGATGTGGTAACTGCAAGCATGGATGTTGAATAGCCTGATCACATCGGTGCTTTGGAAGTGCTTACCAAGCAATGACCAGTTTTATCCTCTCGGGTAACCACAGCAGTTTCTGGAAATGGCCTGAAGAAATTTTTTCATGGCTGCACAGAGTCTATGGCAAAGACAGGACCCGATGCCAAAGCTCTGGCATTCCCACCCAGCAACTTGAGTGGGAAATGTCCTCCCCAACAGAGCTGTTTTCCTGTTACAGTGACACCAACCCCTTGAACAACAGGGATGACAAAGAGCCTGGGGAAGTTTTGTGTGGTGTAAAGTGCTGTGTTATTGCCGGCAGAGATAACGGACCAAGAGCTGGCAAATATGTAAATGAGTGAGTACAAGGTTGTGTGGTTGAGGGTCAGATTGTTTCAGTCAGGGTACATTCCTCCAAAACCTAAATAATCTGCATTTAATAGTTATCTCATAAGCTCTTTGGAACAAAGACTGTGCACAATGAATGGCTCAATGGTGATATAACTACAGCTCCTAGGAGCTTTTCCAGTACAAATAAGTATCTGCTAGTTTAGACCATACACTAACACTTCAACAGAAATATCAGTGTAGGGTAAATGATAAGCACTTTTAGTAGGTTAGGACATATAAAATGCACTCTGAAAAAAAGTTTTTTTAGCAAATATGAAAATATCCTCCATACATTCAGACAAAAATGAGTTATAGCAATTCCTAATCATTTTTAATAAACAAATCTTCTTTTCAGGTGATATTTAAGAAAGTAAAAAAGTAATAGAAGGAAATATATATAAACTTTTTTTCAATTTTCTTGTTTTGATTGTAGATATCACAGTATCAGAACCTTGCACATAATTTTTTATCAATTCAATATGTATTTATTCTTAGTATGCAAGTTCTAGGACCATTATTTTTAAATCTATGCATAGATCTTTGCATAAATTAAGTGCTTTTCCACTTTAAATTTTATTTCAGAATAGCAATCCCTATTGGCATTAACCTCAGACATACATAATATTGATAGAATACTGACCTTTATTTTCTAATAAATCACCATGGGATGCAAGTCTAACAGTTGTTTTGTTTGCTCTTTTAATTAAGAGTTTTCAGTTCAAAGTAAGAGACAGTAATAGGCTTATATCAGAAATGTATCCATTACTTTATGGACAAGAAGTAAGTTTTTAAAAAGTAAAACAAAGAAAAATGTTTATTTTAACAAGACAAATCTTAATATCAAGTTATCTAGTGAGATAAGTCCTGCTGAAGTAAAAAACTGCTTTTCTTTGGATTAACTAAATATTGCTGCATCAGAGCCCAGAGCATAACTGCAGCCAGTATCTACAGATGCTGTAATTGGCTCAACACTAAAACACAACAAGAAAGATGCAGGAGAAGAGATGCTATCTTATGTTTTGGAGCTGAAATATTGTCTACTTTCCCCAGTCACGTGCACAGGAATATCTGTGCAGCAAAAAGGTCAGGTGACTGACACAGACACCTTTCCTCTGATAGCAGGGCAGATGGTGAGTCCTTGGGTCTTCTGACATCCAGAGTCTCATACTGCTCAGTTCTTTTTTTGTTCCACTCTGTAGATTTTTAGTCCCATGAAAATACTCTTACACTTTGACTTTGGTATTAATAAAGGACCATGAAACAAAAGAAATGTTCTGTTATCTTACAAGATGTTTTGTGCTCCTTTGTTTGCAGATGCTGCCAATCCTAACCAAAAAACGTGATGAATATCTCCCCAGATACATTGCTTTCTCTTCTGTCTTTGTTTAAAATCATACTTTTCCTGCAATGAAAAATCTTCGGTTTCTTCTTCTTCCAATGACGTTCTATGTTTGATTTTGATTTAGCTAGTAGTTGTCAAGTATCCCCCTAAAATTACATCCTGTGATTTGATACCAGTCAATCAAGACTTTGTGCGTTCCTTCCCTTTTCTCAAAATGTTAGTCAACTCATCAAATTTGGACAAAATCAATCTGGACATGGTCATGCCATCTTCAACTCATCAGTTCTACCTTCTGTTCCCTGCATTGGACCTTCCCAGGAAATTCAGCAGTCCTGAGGATGGTTGCTTGCTTCCTCTGTACCAAGAGAAAAAGAAACTCGCAGGATCTCACTTGCACTGGTGGATCAGAATGAGATCCACTGTCTATCAAAAGTGCTGGGTAAACATCAAACAGTTCAAAGATTTAAAGGATGTAAACTTTTAAACATTTATGTGCTGAAAAAAGCCAATATCTCAGAAATGCGAAACAGCACTAAAAATGAGAGAAAATAGAGAAATCTACTGCTTGCTTGTTGTAGAATAACAAGGTCAAGAATCACTGTGTGTATAACAGATATCCCAGGACAGACAGGAGTTTCTAAATCATTTGTACACTCTCAGTACAGGTGAGGTAGACATGCAGAAGGTTCTGGAGGCAAGCATGGGCTAGCAAATGACTAATGCACTGAGTCACTTTCACTCAGAAGATTTATTGCAAGTAAGTTGAGTCAGAGGCTTGAAAGATACACAGTCGTGGTAGTCCCTGGATGACAAGGTCCACGCATCTTGTTGCTTGCTATGGTCATTAGTCTACTTGAAGAAGTGGTTCAGCTCAGAGGATCCTCAAGACTTTTTTTCCTGTGGTGCAGGTCTTCCCAGCTCTTTTAGCAGTGACTGGAAATCATAGTGACTCCTCGTTTCCCAGTCTTCTTGATTATGCTGATGGAGAGGCCTCTTTCTCTACAGAGCAAGGCTATTGTTTGCTTAAATGCTTTGAGTTTGGAATAAAAGATTCCAGGAATTTCATTCTTCTGTATATAGGATAAGCGGGTTTTTTTTCTTTTCTTTTTTTAAAGAAGAAATATGAAATAAAAACATTTATAGCCACTGTAAACAGAACACAGAGTACCATATTGAATTACCATCATGACTTCAAAAAGCAAGCAAACCTAAGATAATAAAGATGTATAATTTCATTTTTTCATATGCGTCAGTTGCTGTCTTGTACAGGGAAGATCTGGGTACATCTTTTTTTTTTATTATTTATTTTACTTTTGAAGCAGAGTGTCATTCACAGACCAGAGTCACACAGTGCTAGATGCTTTCAAAACTGTAGAAAGTGTTCAGCATTTACAGTACTCTTTCTGTATACAAATAAGCTAAATTAAGGTCTCATTTTGAGTCTTTAACAATGAAAAATGGTGTGATAATTTAAGCAGGCTTATTCAGGGGCTTAATTTTACTAAGCCTTGTCTTTGTTGCAGGCTGGAGCCATTCTATGAGGCATGTCACTTATTACCAATAGGAATGAGAATCATCTAGCAAAGGGCTGAAAAACCCTTTATAAATTTTAAGGAAAACATTTCTTGAGTTTGAAGGCATTTGAGTGAGGTTGGCTTTCCAGTCTAACTGGGATATCTTCACTCAGAAGAATGATTACAAATAAATTGAGTCAGAGGCTTGAAAGTTTTACAGTCATGGTAGTGCCTGTATGACCAAGTCCACTCATCTTGTTGCTTTCTGTGGTCATTACATCAGTCTGCACAAAGAACTGATTCAGCTCAGAGGATATTTGAGAGCTTTTAATGTCACACCACCAAAGGAAGGGTACATTTGGTTTCTCAATGCAGAATCTAGATGAGTTGCTCTCATTGCTGGTCTCTACTAATTCAATGTGCTTGAAACATATCTCATCAAAAACAGAACATAAACTGAAACGTAGATGTAAATGCTTCAGATTTCTTTTAGTCTTTGAGATTTGTGTATGTGAGTCTGTTTGAGGGGATTTAATAAAGTCACTCAAGACAAAGTCTGCATCTCTATCTTCTGAAATACTTCTCTATGCAGTTGTTCTTCTAACAGTTGTTGGATTTGAGTGAGGGGAGCTCACGTTGGTCTACATGATAACTGAATAGCAGAAGATCATTATTTTGGGTCATCTCTCATGCATTAAGGTTGAGTTGGCCAGGGAATTTGATCATTTGTTTGTAAACACCTGTTTCATATTTACATATATTTTCCTTTTAGGAAAGGTGCAATCATGCTTTCTTTCCTTATTCCCTCTCTAAAGAGAGAGAATGACCTTTTTCTTTCTGGGCATGGGTAAGATGTACTCCCTGCAAATGCTTCCATAAGGACTACAAGATTAAAATATCATTTAAATATCAATGACATTAGGTCACTGAGAAAGACAAGCTTCTGACAAGGATTTACTTTTCATTAAAAAGATCTTCACTAGCTGTCGTAGAAGAATCTTGATCCCACACAGTGTATTTTATGTAACATCCTCCATCACGGGAGCCATCCTCAGTGCTGCAGGGCTTTGGTCAGGCTTGCTTTTCTCTTTTTCTTTCCAAATGCTTCGTAAAATCAGCATTAGCTCCTGAGATCCTTAGAGCATAGAAGATTACTCTTTTTTGTTGTTGTAATTCATTAGTCTGTAGCCTCAGACATTTTTGCTAGTGCGTTTCTCCTGTGGTCTTGCTGGTAGCACTTTAAGTCTTGGTCATTAAGAAAAACACGCAGTGGATCTGCTACTGCTGTTACCTGGTACTCTTACCTGAAGTCCTAGGGCCAAGTGAGGAGTATTCTCACATTAAACTAGCTATCTTTTGTTTTCATGTACTCTGAAAATTCAGAAATCTACTCTAATGCACATGCATTCAGACCATCATGAATCAAAAGGCAATGTTTTGCCCTAGGACATCCACTTTCCAGTTGCTTTCAAGAAGAAGCTAACTCTTGTGTACCTGGGGACAAGATATGACCTGAATCTTGACTTCCCAGCAGTACAGTGACAGGCTGAAAAAAATTAGTTTGCTGTCTGCTGAGTGAAGAGAGAAGCAGCCTGTCAGCTGCTATACATGTCGGAGGTTATCCTCCTTAACTTCTGCTCATGTCCAGGCGGGTTCTGTGGTCCTTTTGATTGCCATCAGCCTGGCGTTTTATAGCATTGGCCCACAAAGGAAATGAGATGACTACAGTTCTTGTTACCACTAAAATAAAGCGCAAAACAACCACCACAGAGCCACTGAAGTACTTGCTAAGCTCTAGCACCTGCAGGACTCATTGCATGCAACCTCTTTGTCTGAAAGTTGTTTATTTAGACTACAGTACAGAATATTGGTCTTCAGACCAGTCTGTAAAATGCCTTCAGTGACTGTCAGTACCATATCACAAAACCGTAAAATTAAATTGTACTTACGTAGGCCCCAACTATCATTCTGCCTGCTTGACCTTTTTTTCTCCTTGGCTCTTCACTTGATTCCTAATTTATACAGTTCATCTATTCTTGTTGAGCAAACCAGATCCTAACACAAATTAGGGAGGTCCAAATGTATTTGCTATTTAGTTTCCAATGCTTACTATAGCCTTTATGAGAAATGTAATACTGTCATTAATCCTTATCCTGTACTTTTAACAATCATCTTTTTTGGATAGAATAGAAACAGGAAGATAAGACTCCTGAAGTATTTAAATCAGTGTTTTACTGACCATGAAAGACACTATCTGCAAAACAATCAGCTCACATATCTCACTCCACACAAGAAAAATTAGCTGTAGGTGATAAACATGAACTGTACAACTGTTTAAGCTTTGAATTTGATTTGCTGAGATACGTCTGCAGCTCTTGGTCGAAGTACTTCCTCTGGCTTAGGATTCAGGACACTTATGCTATATACTTAGCATCACCCAAAATAAGTAGGTCACCACTGCAGGACTACGCAGGTGCATTCACTGTTACAAAGTCTTTTGCCAACTTTCAATTTCATTATAATTATTCTTAAAATACATGATAAATTGTATGAGTAGCAATGGTACCTCATTTAGTTTGAGGTTGAGAAGCACAAGAGCAAAGGTTCCCACTTAGATCAAATCAGAAGCAAGGGAGAGAGAAGTTCATCTTTATTACAGACACTTGTGAGACAATTTTCTTCTGTCTTTTACTGTTCCTGCTGCAGTCTTCCCACCTCCTCCCCAGTAAGGGAGCTGCATGCAGCACGGCTGAAGACAGTGCTAGAGAATTAATTTTTACCACTGCTGCTTCCCTGTCTCCACTGGGTGTTCCCATGATTGTATTGCAGTGAGGAAAGCATCTCAAAGCTTCCTTAATTCTTAAGTCAGGTCCCTCAGTACCGGGGTAATTCTTGTCTTTTCTTTATACTTTCAAAGAAAGAAGCTTACAAGGAAACCTTAAAATTCATAAAACGCTATGTGTGGAGAGTACTGTTTCAGGAACTTGCAATGCTTTCTATAAAGGCAAATCACCATGTCATATATTGCCTATGACAATTCTAAAAAATCAACTTAGAAAGGTTTGGAGAAGGTGGTGACAGCTCTTCTACATATTCTGTTACCACCACATGTCTTGTCTTTCAGTTTGCTTCTACTATGTTTCTGGATTCAGGTGTACACCCTGATGAGCTGCCACCGCTTATCTTGCACCTCAGTCTGCAGGTCCCGTTCCACCTATGCAAGTGCTAATGAATGTGGCTTTGATAGGAATCACACTGCCATGGACAAGAACTGGGGGAAAAGATGAAAGATACATAGGAAACTCCACATAATTTATAATTTTCATTTCCATATGGTTCCCTAAAGGAAAGGTTTCCATTTGAAATTCATAACAAAAACCTAAACTTTTGGATGAGTGAAGGCATTTCAGCTAAAACGTGTATTTTTTAGGACATCTGTGGATCTAGCTAGCTCAGTAATGCATTCTTATGAGACAGATAGTGCATGACTTCATAAAGCAATTTACTTTAGAAATACTGGCTAAAATATCTTCTGGATATTGACTACTGATCAAACAATGTGCAAAACAATTAGAATTCAGTGGTGGAAAAAGGACAGAGCTACGGACTTGCTTTTCTTTCAATTTCTAGAATGGCTGTTGTTAGTTATCACATAGGTTTGGAAATTATGTACAACCATGATAACATAAACATAACATTAACTGACCGAAAAACATGAGCAGTCTTATGGTGTATTACTCTTGAGATTTTATCACACCTACAGTTTAGCAGTTTCTTTTTTTCAAAGACCAGATAAAGTCTCCACCAAAATGCAGACCACAGACTCATGTCTGTAAATCAGCGTTTCACTGCTGGGAAAGTAAGGAAAAAATTGGCATCCGAGTGCCAGAAATGAGAGCATAGCATATGACAAAGAACAGGGAGCAACAACACAAGCCAGTACAGTAAAGAAGAAAGGAAGGATTATGCTGACCATAAGCAGATGGTCTACACTTGCCTCTTTTATCAGATTCATAAATCTGGGTCCAAAACGCCACGGTTTGTGTCTGTGGCACTGCAGAGAGCTGACAGTCATTTGGGAGGCACGCTGGGAGGCCACTGCTACCATGTAAACAGCATCGTACATCAGAGCTGCTTCAGTCTGCACGAAAAAACAGAAACAGTTTATTTAATGTATGTCTTTGTGGCTGGTCCCTCCTTTTCTCCACTAAGAACCATTCCCTCAGGCTACTGTTATGGAAAAGGCCACTACTGGGCTTTCCGTAGTTATCTGAGGTGCAAAACCCCCCATTTTCTTGCAGCTTATATTAATTTCAGAGTATTTTCAGGTGGGCATTGGGAAGAAAACTACGTTGGGCTGCTACAGGAAGAGAAGGGTAGGTGGGTCCAGTGCAGGAAAAAACACACAAGTAGCTCTGTGGAACGAAGAGGAGTTTTAAGAAGTCTCAGGTGGTACAGCAGCCCAGGTCTCACCCTCCAGGCATGTCTTAGGGCCAAGCCCTTTGCAGTATCCAGTCTTCCATAACTTCCTCATGGAATTTGCCAAAGACTCTCAGCACCTCAAGCGGTGTCATTTGAAAGGACCATGCAGGTGCTTAAGCCTGTCTCTGCCCAGCCTGCCGTTTGGTGTGGCATGGTGGCATGGCATGGGGGTGTGTGGGAGGGCTGCCCATGTAAGGCCCGTGCTAGCTCTCCATCGCCATGTTTCTCGTGGCACTTGTGGGACTTCTTTCTTCCCCAAGGTAGGCAGGGCCTGCTTGCCAGGGAAATCAGTCCCACCGAGCACCTGGCAGGTATCCTACCAGAAAGGTATCCACTGTCTCTAAGTGTCTACTCCCCTCAAGGATCTTGGCTTTTGGCACAAATGTGTGAAATGGTCCCACTGAGACTTGGCCAGGGCTGTTTCCCAGCCATACCTCCCATGCCATCTTGGAGAGAGGTGAACTGTCCTTTTGAGGTGCCTTTTTTGATGATTAAGTTGGACTTGTACATTGAATTTCTACCTCTCTAAGACCGCACAGATTAATACAGCCCTTAGATACCTAAATATTACTAAAACTACTTGATGTTCATTGTGCATCAGTGTTTCTTTTGAGAATGAGTTTATTGGTTTATAAACATGTCCAGTAAGCCTCAAACTGAGATCGCACACCCTGTCACCCTTTGTCATTGGGAAGTTTTAGACAAATCTCGCCTTCACCTTCACTGTGCTTCACTGGTCTCATGTGCGAGGTGGGAATGGTCGTGTTTCGCTTAATGAACAGGGATGCTGTAAAAATGAAGTGCTTACCTTTCTTGTAAAGCTACTGAATAATTAAATAGGGGCCTTAAAAAAAAGTACTAACTCTGCAGACGAGAAACTGGACTCATTTATATGAACTGCAAAACTAATCCATTTTTTATTCCTTTCCCATGCAGTTCCTTTGGGAAATTCATAGATTTGATTCTTTGTTTCATTTACCTAAGCAAATTAAAACAACATCAGTCTTATCAGCATTGGAGGTTTTTGCTGGCAATCAAATGTGATCTGAATTTATCAGCTAATCTTAATACACCGCAGATGAAGAATCGCTCTTTACACACCAGTCAGCATCTGCACAAAACAATGCTCCCACAATCAGAGCAAATTAAAAACATTATAAACGGTGAAGCAAGCAGGAGGAGACAACAACAGCTGTTCTCAGTGTGGAGTGACTTAAAACAGATACTTGTTCCAAGTGGACCTGGAGACTAAAGGCCTGATCCAAAATCCCTCAAAATCAATGGAAAGGTTCCCATCAAAGTCAGTGTACTTCAGTTTTTACATTAGACTGGGGACACATGCATCCATGATTGAATTTTACTTGATCACTGGAATCCCAGTCTGCCTATGTCCCAGGCCTAGAGATTCTGGAGATACTTGTTGAAAAGGCTTTAATGTATACCTCACTTTGCACTCCTACCTGGGACTACTGATGCTTTTACTTGATAAAATGGTGTATCCCACATTGTTTGTGTGTTGGCAGCATTGACAGCCTTGGTTATTTGAATCTCATGCTTGCGTAACTTGTTACTCATCCATCCTGCCATGCAGCAACTGAGAGTTGGTATTACCTCCCTTAGCCTTTCATTTTGCCCTCACTGTTGTTCTGTTTTAGGGCTTGGGGCTGTATGGAGGAACGAAAGGTCTCCTCATCTTCTGAAGTAAACTACCTTATTGTCAATGTCTGTATTTGTACATAAGAAGAAAGTGACTAAGAGTTAGTCCTGGAACTTGTCTTTCTCATTTTCGTATTCTATTTAAATTACTGCAAAGAAACCCAAAGATCTCATGAGAACTACGCCTCTCTGTGCATTCTGGGCACAAAGTGGGAAGTAAACTCAAAACTGTCTTGGTCATGTCCTACTGACTTCCCACAAGCTGGCATCAGGGCAAACAATATAGCATGAACCAGAAGGGAGAAATCCTGAGTTAATGATAAGACATGTAATCCTGATCTCCTTATACTGTGCAGCTTGTCGTAGCCTTATTGTCTAATGAAATATAGCAATATTGCAGCTCTCCATCAAACTGAATTAGCAGTACTTGCTATGAATGTTTAAATGATCACAGCCAACTAGAAATATGCTTTCTTTCGTGCTCATGCTGTTTCAGAGTATCAAGGACACTAAGAGATTATAGAGATGCAAAGGAGAGGTTAAGAGTTTGGGATAAAAAAGAGAGCATAAGGATGTAGTAAGAACTTTGTTTTTCCTCGTTTTACAGTTGGGTGAATGCAGCTGAATAGCTATGTGTGAATAGCTACCCTTGCAGGTGTTCTGTAGTCACATCAGAAGTTCCCAGAGACAGCTTTTCCCCCTGCTTTGCGTATGAGTGAGCACAATAGCATTGCCCAAATAAGTAACATTGTTTTGAAATGCGAGTAGTAGCACACATACTGCATTTCTCGTCAGGATGTTAGGATGTTTCAAAATTTTCCCTGCAATCATCTGCAATAAAGTCTGTTTCATATGGCTTCGAACTCCACTCAGCACATAAGATTTATTATCTTACATTGCAATAAGATGGCAACCCTTCACCCTGCAAAACTGAATGGAGTCACACCATCCATGTAATTGTTCCTAGTCTTTCGTTTCCTTCTTGGGGGAGTGGTAGGGAGGAAATCCTAATTTCCTGGCTTGATGATACCTTTCATTTATCTTTAAATTATATCTTAAAAGTTAGAGTTGCTGCAGATGACGGAAATGAAGAGAAAGGACACTTTTCCAATTTAAAAATGCTATTACCTGTCCAGATGTACAATATATTTCCCTGCAGGTCATAAATTGTATACTTGCTCTGAAAGTTTTTATTTCCTGCTATGTTCTTCAACCCATCCAGAACATTATTAGAGAAATGAGGCAGCAGTGTATACATTTGACAACAATAAGATGAATTATGTTAGCTGGATGGCACCGTGGTGGAGAATTGTCACTCATCTCTGGAGCTGCCTGGCAGTGGTTTGTGACACAGATAAGTAAAACACTGGTTCATGGGGCAAGTGCACTTCTGGCTACAAGTGGGTAAAAGCAAGTCTGTTTTGGGGATGCTGCTTCAGCATTTGCACTGAGAAATAAAGCAGTAATGGGATCGGATCACATCCGCTAGAACAGCGTTTTGAAGCCACTGTAGATGCCCCTGCATCATTGTGGTTGTTCACTTACTGTCATCATGCCATCGAGGAGGCCAGTCTCTGGTTTCGGGGGTGCCTGCAGACGCTCCATTGACCATTTCTCAATGACTGACGAAACTTGTGGGTTCTCAATGTTGAGCAGGCGAAACCCTGTCATATTTACTCCGCTGTATCTGTAGGGTTCCAGGTCTAATGCAAATAGATCCTAAATCACCATTAAGAAAACAAACAAAACCAGATGTAGTATTTTTAAAGCAAAATGCTCAGAAGGCACAATTAGGCCAAAACTTTATTTGATTTTTAATCCAAAGCACAATCAAAGTGCTGGGGTTTTTTTCCCTATGAATGCTCTGTTTGGCCTCAAAGACTAGTCATGACCACCTCAGTTATAAATCTGAATAAACCAAAGCTGTGTGAAGTTTATGACAAACCACATATCTGCTTTGTTGGAATGTAAAAATCAGTGCCCCACAACAACACTATTTCGCAACAAACCTGCACAAGAGTATCAAATTTTAATTTATAGCAATCTTCTAACAGCGTTACAGCTCTGACAAACCAACATGAGAAAATAGACGGCCAGTGTCAAGCTTGTTTCTCAACTCAGAGAACAAAAATTCCAGGAGATGTCAAGAGTGATACACTTTTACTGCTTATGAATCCCATTTTTCTCCTGCCTTGCTTCCTTCAGGTGACTTACTGCCAGTATGTCTAATGGACACATCAGGTCAGTGCACAGTAAGTCCATGTGCTTCAGTGCTTGGTGTTTACAGGGCAAGAAAATAATGGATATTCTAAGTGATATAATTGTGTGTCACTTTCCACAGCTGGAACTATCAGGGAGTTGAAATAATAAGAAATAACTGATTTTCAAAGCCTGAAGGCTGTTTTTCAAAACAACTTTTTGCTGATCCCGGCAGGCCAGTAAAATCACAAATGCATTGGTCGTGGTTTAATACCACAGTAACCATCAAAATGTCAACTTTTACAATACCACAATGTCGAGATATCACCAGCACTGCTTACTGCTGGTTCTGATATGTGCTGTATACTATCTCACGCATATTGTTGCTGATGGTTACCATTTTATGTTAGATTCACTGCTATTGTATAAAACCATAAGATCCAAAGTAAATCCTAAATTTTCACATTTTTCTTGATGTTAAAATGGCCTTGAAGAGAAATATTTCAAGCTACTACTACAAGTTCCCAACAGCTAGAGAGTCTTTTCTGACTAATGAATTGACTATTGGATTCAAAATTATATTTCACTTCCACATAATATTTTATACGGAAAGGAAATAATGAATAATCTGATGCATATGAACAGATATAACCCAGTCCTCTAGGATTGTTTTAGCAATATTGATTCTTTGCTTTCTTTCTAGTCTACAATGCAAATGGACATCAAGCATGGATTGAGTTATACTTATATATAGCATATAACTTAAAATATAGGAAAAATGTGCTGAAATAATTTTTTACAGATTTGTACCATATAAGAAAATTTAGGGGTTTTCTTCTACTATAAAATTTCCCACTGACACTTATGTCATTTTATACATATGTGATTTTGTGTTCTTCCAAGTAAATTAAATATTTTAGTGATGAGCCGCACTGCCCACAGTGCTTGCCCTTGGCTCTGCTGCAAAGCAATTCATTCATTATTTTGTTTCACTCTGATCCACCTGCACCAATGGCTCCTCCTTAAATACAATACTGCAATTAACTTTCATTGTATTAGAGTTAGACAGCCCCACAGATACTGCAAAATATCTTCCTTACAAACTTATGACTCCTGATATTACTAAGGAGTGTCAGTATTCATTCTCCAGGGATTTCCTTGAATAATGGCAACAAAGATCTTCTAGAAAAAGTGTAAATTTTTAGCTGTCTTTTCTGCAACAGAGAATATTCACCCCCAAATCTTCAGTGTTCCTTACCAGTGTTGTAAAAAAGTAGTGGTAGTATTCAGTCATCATTCCCATGGAGAGAATCTGTTGAAAGAGGTTGAAAGGTGAATGTACTTTACATTGAAAGGGTGCTTTCAGTGTACTGCACTGTCTTTTGAAAAGCATTGGTTAATCTGGAACAACACGTTACAGGTCATGAAAACTTGATTACAATACAACCTACATTTTTCTTCAGGAGCAAAAAATATCCTACTGTGTTTAAATTATATTTTTGTCAGCCACTTGTGCTCAGGAAAGAGACTAAAGATTGCAAAACTTCTGGGAAAAGAAAAATTACTAGCAATAACAAGAAGCTGATTTTTTAAAAGTCAAATTCTTTAGTCTGCAGTTTAGAAGTGCTAAAAAGGCAATCGCTAGCAGACAACTGAATTTGTAGGGAAAATGCTTAGGTGCAGGTTTTTTTATTCTGCATTACCATGTGAGAACAAGACACTTGGTGAGTGCTCACTGAAGTAAACACAAAAAAAAGCAAAAGGAAGAAAGCTTCTGCAAATGCCTTTTGTTCCACCTGTGGAATGCCTGTCTGCAGGAGGTTGTCAAAACAACTGGTACGAAAGGATTTCTGGTCTGGATTAATTTTCCAGAGTCAGACCTTTTGAAGGCCTGCGAGGTAAGGATGGCATTTCAATGCATACTGACTGGCTTCTCAGGGCACAAGAGGATGAAATTTTTCTTCCCAGCCCTCAGGTTGCAGGAAATTTCGAGAGAGAAATGTTTTGTTCCCTCAGCCCCTCTCCAAAAATCGTTGGGAATGGTAGTGTAAAACACCCCTGATGGCGTATAACAGGATGCTCTGCGGTTTCAGCCCAGCATCTCCTCTGTGTGTCATTGCATCCATGCACGCTATTACCATGATGCAAGCACTGGGCCCTCTAGGATCTTGTGAGGAGGAGGAGGAGGAGGAGTTACAAGCTAGGAAAATACTGAAGAATTCATTATCATGACAGTAACACAGACAAAGGTTAATTGTTATTCGGTCTTCATCACAGTAAGGTAAGCATCGGCTATTAATAGTATTTTAGGACACTTTTAGCGGTTCCTGAATAGCTGTCCGAAAGACAGGGGAAAATAGTGTGATTCAGCTTGCCAAAATCCTTTTTTATGGCAAAAGCTTCTCAAAAATCTGTTGTATGACTGTGTATGCCAATTCCTCACATACAAAAAAAAGAAAAACCCTGAACTTTCTAAGCTGCAGTAGATAATAAAAACAGCTCAGTGTTAATCACAAACAACCAATCCATTTCCAGCCACTGAAAACCAAGCCAGAAGGCAAGTATTTTATTGAAATGCTCCACTGAATTTACTCGTCAAAATTGCCTTTTTTATTTCTTATTTTATTAATCCTCTTCTATTCCATTTCTTACAGTTATTTTATTACCTGTAGAAATGAGCAATCTAGCAATTCTGGAGATTGATGTTCCTTCCCTGTTTACAGACAGAAAATGATCTATGCTACCATAGATCAACATCAACAGAAACTTTTGCATGCTGTGTTTCCCAGCTGACCTGGCTGGAGTGAGCTTTGCTCACCAGAGC
>Ga0065711_1026516_pt1 | contig 67177 bp, 51 predicted proteins | sample Hoacrofraction12_FD_59098 | JGI IMG/M metagenome (GOLD analysis project Ga0065711, IMG submission 59098) | Hoatzin crop microbial communities from Cojedes, Venezuela - Epithelial fraction 12 v2 (version 2) | ecosystem: Host-associated > Birds > Digestive system > Esophagus > Crop | place...
TTTTTTTTTTTTTTTTGGTTTGTTCGCCTGTTGTGTGGTTTCAGAGCTATGAGGAGTGTGTGTCGGGATTTGGGTATGTATGTGTGTTTAAATTTGATAGCTGGAACAGAGTGAGGAGGGGATTAACTAAATGGAAAGGTGATGGAAAAGAGGAAGGCCTTGGAAAAGGTTGAAGGAGAAAGGGTGCAGAAGCAGATCTGTAGGCAACAGCATGAAGCACAGTCTGTGTCTATTGGCCCTTGTTTGAACTTCTTTGGCACTAGTTCCCGAAGTTTTAAGTCCCTGTCTGCTTTCTCCCTATTCTGTCTTCCTTCTTTCCCCAAGGCAGGTCATCCCTTCAGGATAGGCTTTCTCCTCTGTCCGGTTTGGGGCTAGGAGAAACTGGAGAAGTTGATGTCTTGATTTATCTTCTCTTAACTGCAGTGAGAAGAATTAATTGTCCCTCAAACACCCCAGGATCAGGACAGCGTGGAGCTGTCCCGTCACTTCTGCGCCTGTCCACCACTAAGATAGGCTTGTGCAGAGTGGCTGGCAGGACCAGCTTCAAAGTGCGTGTGATGTCTTCTCCATTAGCTAGATGCCAAGACACCCATTGAAGTTATCGTATAGAGTCCTAAAACTTTCTCTGTGTGCGTATTTGAGAAAGGTGAAGAGTGTGGGTGAGCAGAGGGGCTTCAGAGAGCTGCTGGTAATAATCTCCTTGCAGCTATCAGGAAATGCAATGATGCAGAGCCTCGCAGCAGATCATTTAGGATTACTGAGATACACTGGAACCGCTTCAATATCTGTAACATGTTCATAAAAGCTGTTGTAAAAAAGCATGATACTGATAGCCAGAGTAATTGCTTATCCATTAGGGCCAGATTCTTTGAGAAGCAGGATGGAGATATCCCCACCCCACAGCCTGGTAGAGTGTTCAGACCAGGAATGCAAACCACTGCTGTCGAAAGCACTTCGGTGTTTGCTGGGCTGCAGCCCTGGCTGAAGCGGAGTTACGGGACCCACATGCCATGGAGGAAGACTGGGAGTGCTTGCTTGGCTGGGATCAGTCGAATCCTGCCCTTCAGTTTTGTTCTGAGTGGATTTGCAATTTTGGAGTTTCTCAGGGTGACTCAACTGAAATTACCTAGTTTGCACATAATTTCAGCACTCCAAATTAACATAAATTTGCAAGAAAGTGTTTTCAGGTTCATTAATAATGGATGGGTGGCTGCACCATTGGAGTGCTTGTTCTCAGCTTCCAAAAGGATCAGGGTGAGCTGCACTGAGGAAACTTCTTGGAGCGCTTAAATGTTTGGCGTAAGAAACTCTAATAAACCTCCAAAAAGCCAGGAAATTTGGAGTGAAGGCTGAAACTCCATACCTAGTGCACCCTACTGGGTCTTTGTATTTCAGTACACGTTATGTTTGTTCACTGAAATATCTCCAATAAGGAGCTCTTTAGGGTGGAGTTTCACCTTTAACTCTAAATTTCCTGGCATGTGCGAGTTTGAAGCACACGCTTAACTTTTCCCCAGTGCTGTTTTTCATTTTTAATTTCCTTTTTCTTTTAAAGGAGGGACCCTGCTAGAGGGACCCCTGCTAAAAAGGGACCCCACTGAAAGGAAGATTAGCGGTTTTGGCCTAATTTGATCTTTCTGAAATACTTCAGGAGAACTACGTTCAGCAAATTTTTTTCTACCGTTGTTTTAAAGACTCTTGTGGACAATCCACTCCAGTGAAAAAGATCGATAAAATCTGCACCCCACAGACCAATTAATTTAGAAGGTACCCAGGTGTTTGAGTAGTATATAAGAAACCTTGGAAACACAGAACGTCTCATGTAAATTCGAGTTAAAGATCTGGTCATAGGCAGTGATACGTGTGAACTCTTTGTTGTGAAATGTGTTATTTCTGTTAATTCAAGAATTGCAGAAGCAGCCCGTGTTTGCTGTGGACACTTGTTGGGTTACATCAGTGATGGTAACATAGTGGAAACAGCAGTGGTTTGGAATGACAGCGATGGCAATTACCTGCAATGCTTTTAAAAATAATTTTGGCGCTAGATGTTGAAAAGATGTGTCATCGCTGATTTGTGTGAGGGCAGCTTCAGCAGGGTTGAATTACAAGGCTTTGGAGACCAAAATTCTTTCTGCTGTCTCAAAATACATCTTTGGAGCTATGCTGCCAGTAGATAATATGAAATAAATTTGCTTCTCATGCTGTATCCTTGTTGTGTCAGTAAATTGAGGACTTCAGTGAGAAGCTGTGGTAGTTGGTTTCCCCGGCAAAAGACTCTGTTGGTTTTTCACGTCATTCCCCTCAGCTTTGCAAGGAGAATTTATTTTGGTGAAATGTCCCTAGGGAAATTTGAGAAGTGCTGAAGTTATGTGACGTTGGCTTTGTCAGTGCCTGGCAGCCTCCGACCAGGTGTGCTGTGAGCCCGAGCCGGGTTTCCAGGGGCCTCGAGGCTCCCGCGCCGTCTCCCTACCGACCCTCACGATGGCTGTGGCTTTGTACGGGCTTTGAACGGGGAGAGCCTGAAACTCAGCAGATCTTGAGGATTTTCAAGAACTTTAGTTCACGCAAATGAAAATCCAAAGTGAAACCCGTGGAGGATTCCTGCTGCCTGGAGCCAGGTCCTTGGTCACTGACCAGCCCCTCTGCGGTGGAGCTTCTACCCTGCAACTCCCTGTATCCCCTGCTAAGCTGAAAATTTCTCATTCTGACACATAAAAGCACTTTGTTGCTTTACCAGGAGACGATATTCCTCTCCTTTTACCCTTTCCAGTATGGCCCTGTCAACATCCTTGTGTTGTATTTCCAGCCTTGACTTTGTAATATGGATCACAGCTGGTTGGTTTGAATTTCCCCTGAGTTACCCAGGATGCTGCTGAAAGCACAGGAAGAGCAGAAATGCTTTAATCAGTTAAATCAATCAAACAAAAAAAGTAGACTAGACCTTAAAATTTACCCCATGACCTTTGTTACTCGCTGCGATGACGTCTTTGTCCTATTTCTTTAAGTGCAAGATTTTATTGGGACTTGGCAGAAGGGTGGAGCGAGGAAGACACAGGAGGGGGGTTTGCTGAGTTAAAAAAGGAAAAAGAAAATGTCAGTGAGAAAATGGAAATACCCTGATGTTTCTCCAGCCTAGTGCTGGAGCCGCTCGCTCTCTCCCTCCGTTGCAGGGAAGGGGCTCCTTTTCCCTTAGCTTGACTGTGGCCTTATTTAATCGGTTTGCTCTGACATGGAGCCAAGAAAGGGCTTTGCTGTGTGATGCCGGGCCCTGCGTGCGTTGAGGCATCCACAGCTGTTCCGTAGCAAGGGCTGGCTTTTGACTACTGAGGTATTTTTTTATAGCCACAGAGGGCAACTATTAATAGATGAGATTTACCAAAACACAGAGCTACGCAGCATGGTGTGGAGGGGAAGAGGGAAACCTGTCTGATTTATGCCAGGAAAATTCCATGTCAAAATTATGCTGAAAGACACAGTAAAAATGAATATGCCAAGAAGGGGATTTAATCTGTTGCTCAGGCCGTGCCAGCGTTTCTCCTCCAGTAATGATCTGCCCCATCACATGTAGTATGTTGCAGAATTGTTGCTTCAGCATTAAACGGCACAAATTATACAAAGGATAAAGATAAGACACATACACGGAAAATACCAGCTTTTCTGAGATGTGATTAAACTGGGAAAGAAATGCCAAAAGGAAGCGGAGGCATTCCTGACCCTGAAGACGTTTCAGTTTGATCAGATGTGGGATTAGGGGTAAAATGTGAAGAATTCCACATTGTGTGGTAGGAACGAGCTGATCGGGAGTTTACCTCTTTGTTTGTTGATTCATTTCTAATTTCTGTGATACGATGTAATGAGATGTGTGCCCTTGTCAGACTCGCAAATTATATTCATTTATCGAAGACGACAGGTTAGAGAGCATTGAGCAGAAAGAAATGAGTGTCAATTTAAACTTCTTTTGTAGTCAGAGCTCAGACATTGATTAAATAACATAAATTCCAGATGATATCAATTAATAGACCCATCACTGTTGATCATCTGTGCATTTTTGTGCACCTTCCAAAGGCCCAAAAGGGAATTATATTCCCAAGACAAGACCCACTGACTTTCAAGTAGCGTGTGAGTATCACAATCCCCTTTACATTTTGAAAAGCCTTGTCTTAAGTTGTTTTGTGTTTGTTTGATTGGTTTATTTGTTTTGTTTGATTAAAATGGGACAGGGAGAGATTAACGGGTGGAAAATTCTAAGTAAATAAAGAAATATGATACACTGATTCAGAGAACGTGGGTAGATGTCAAAAAGGCCAGAGCTTAGTTTGCTTCATGTGAGCATCAGAGAGTATGGAAATGTTTCCAAACTGTCTGAACCACTTAGGTCTGCAAAAGTATTTGAGAACAATTACAGAACAGCATTTTTCTGTGAGCTCCCGATTTCCGTGAGCTTGATGATGCTCTGTTCCTGTCTTCATTCCCACGAGCACAAATGAAGACAAACATAGGCATGCCTGAGAAGTATTAAAAATTACATAAACTTACATTATTCAGAATACCTGAGTAGGTTTGGACTTGGCATTTCTGATTAAGGGTTTTTATTTTGCCTTCGTGTTTGGCTTGCTTTCTGTCAAGAACTAATCTGTGAGTTGCTGATTCCCCCCAAAATGTGTAGTCTCAATGTTACTGTGTGAAGCGCTGAGGATCAGCATTGGCTGTTCGTGGTTGTTGCTCAGTTCCTTAGGGGAGCGGTCGTGCCATCTGCTCGCAGCAGGGATAGGCACAGCAGAGGCGTGATTTAAAGAATTAAAGCTTGAGGTCTTTATAATTGCTGGAGAAAATGTAGGTGCTTCCACTAAGATTCAGAACACCTAGGTGAAAGACTGGAAATAGGTATGTAAATGCTATGCACGGTTTACATCAGGCTTCCCCATCACACTGCATTCCTTAACAGTCATTCAATCTTTTCTATTTTTACATATATAATGTTGTTCCAAATGTATGTTATGCTTTCTGCCTGGACGAAGTTACATATCCCAAGCTCTTTGAAGTCTGTAGAAAGGTTGAACTCCCAAAGACTTTGGTCTTTGGCTTGGATCTCCACATTCAGAGCTCAAGCGAGGTCAAGAGCCTTCGTGAGATGAAGGGCAATAGCTAAGAGGAAAGCTCCTACAGAACAGCACTGTGCTAGAGTAAGGAGAAGAAATGTTTTGGGTAAGGATTGATGGCAACAGTTCACAGCTTTATGAGAATTACTTCCCTTTTGCCTCCAGCCTTTTTGCCACTGCTGTGTCTGTGCCAAAAACCAGAACTCACTCACTAATTCTTCCAGAATTGATCGGTCATGATAAACTTCCAAACACAGAGTAAAATGCTTCCATCAGACACATCAGAGTTTTTCTCCCAGTTTGCCTGAAGAGATCTGTGCCGTTTGATTCTCCCCCTGCGCCCAGCTGGATTCAGAAAAGGGCTGGGAGTTCCTGCCTTCCTCCTCATACACTCAGAATTCCTCTAACGGTTTTACATCTGGGGATAGATTTATCCATGTGTTTTTGCTTCAGAATGTCTTTTTTTTGTCTTAAAAATGCAGGCTCAAACCTTCAGCTATCCTCATCTTGATCAGACACAAAATTCTTTTCTTATCCATCTGTAAAGAATACCTGAAGCGATTCCAGTTCTTGATCTAGAAAACAATCAGGAGGAGATAGTCCAGAAGGTGGTTCCAGGGTGCCTGCTCATCCCCCACAGCTGAACAAGGCAGGATGTCAGGTTTGCAGAGTTTTTCAGATGTCATTGAGCTGGCAGCAGAGGAGTTGTGGAAGTGAGGGAATTCGTAATAGCCCCGCTCTGTCTTTGACAGGGAGCTGCGAGACATTTCATGCTAACAGACGTCTTATAAACGCGGGTTTGTATAATTCAGGGTCTATGTGTGGGAAAGAGTGGACAAAAATGACAACCTGCAATTTTTGCTGGATCCTTTGCAAAGCTAGTTTTGTAGCCATCAGGATCTGAAGTCTTGCAGTACTCGTTAGTGACATGTTAGCAATAAATTACTGCAGCAAACCAGAGTGAAAGTTGATGTGTGGTTGAGATATGCAAATAGAGGGACAGAGGACGCAGGGGTTACGGGGAAGTTCGACTGCATGGCCTCCCTGCAGCGGTCATACTTGTAGAAAAAGTTGGTGAAGAAATTTACCGTAAAAGAAAATTAGACTTTCCCCCGTCTCGTGTTAGTGTTTGACAATGGAGAACAGATCTTCACGTTCGCGTAGCCCTTTGCTAGAGGTCTGGGTTTGATTCAAGTGGATCCACAGGCTTCTGGTGCCAAAACAGGCAATTTCTGTGCTCATGTCTGAAGGCCAAATATATGGGTATGATTTCCTATAGTTTTCTGTTACATGCTGGATCAGTATTGCACGTTTCATAAGCTGCCAGTCCAATTTTGTAGGGTCTTGGGAAGTGTGTCCTCCAGGGAATGCTTACAATCAGCCTTATGTTTTGGACTGGTGGTGCCTGTTTTCTGGGACACATGTTAGCAGATCCATATGTGATGCAACCCAAAGGTCCTTCCATCCACCTAATAACTTGGCCGTTTGATGTGTCTGCTTGCCCACTTATTTAAGGGGTAGAGGACCTGTTCTGGTTGATACATCCTTCAGCTCATGAAACGCCCACTCCCAGAAGCACACCTGCTATTTGCTTTACCTCAAATCTATGCAGGTTCTGCAGGGGTTTAAAAACCAGTCTTGAAAGTTGTTGAGTGTTTGGAAAAGACACATTTACATCTTTTGGTGCTGGCTCAGCAAAGAGAAATGAGGGGCAGGTTTTTGATGTCAGGGAGTTAATTATGTTAGCAGTACTTGTTGCAGTCATTGCTGCCACATTTCGTCTCCCAACCACAGTCGTTTGACAAAGCTGTTATGTACTACATCCTCTGGCCTGCTCTTGCTTCGTTCTTTCTGTCTTCCTAGTGAACAGGAGTAGAAATTTAAAAAAAAAAAAAAAAAAAGTTGTTGGATTTAGAAAATGCACTGTCCACAGTATTTGCTTTCTGCAGCTCTGAACTATTTTCATTGCAGGTGTGTTGGTGTTTCTGCCAGATCACTTGGCAATTTACTGTGGATTCTGGGAACTTCAAAGCTGAATACTCTGATATGAAATTTCTGTTTCAGTGACTGACATTTTCTGTTTCCGTGTAATCTCTTCGCTGCTGGGAAAGAACAAGAGTAACCAGCTTTTGTAATCTCATAATATTTAGTGGTTCTTTGAATCTGACTATTCAATTTTCTTTTTTTTTTTCCTTAAAAAATGTGTTCAAGACTTCACTGCTGAAGATAAAGGCTTACTGGTGTGATCCATCAACACCCCCTGAAAAAAACAGGAAACAAAAAGAGCTAAATATTAGTCCTTTGTTGTAACAAAGACAAAAAAAATCTCATGAACTTTGAAAATGTGAGGCTTTTATTACCAGGGCACAAGCTTTTCTTGGTTTCCCTGGATTGGAGTCTCCATCACCAGCCTATGTTCTTTCTGATCTCACATTGGTGTCTCCTACCTGTTCCTGCATAAGATGAAGTAAGAGGAAATTTCAACCGGTCTCATTCAAATCAGGTTTTCATTTCTTTCTCAGAAAAGAGGAAAATTGGGATTATCCTAACCATAAGCCATTGATGATCTTGGTCCACTGCAGCAGGACCAACTTTATGCACAAGCCTGCCAGGAGATTAAGAAATGAGATTTGTAAATTCATGAGTTGTAAAAACAGAAACAGAAAAGAAGCGGCATCTCCAAAGCAAAAGTGATGTTTTGCAAGATGCATTTTTGGACTGGTTATTTTGGCCCATCAACTCCAGAAATATCTGTAATAAACATGCTAGGTCCTTTGTGGTTGTATATGATTTTATTTGATTTTTTTGCTGGTGTCGGCGTGATTCCAAGTCACTCTTCATTCCAATAGCAATGTGTATCTCACTTTGTGGCATGGGGTTTATGTGCAGGGAGGATTAGTGTCAAAAAGTGAGATGAAAGGAGCGAAGAATTTGATCTTGTTCTTTTTTGATCCTGCATTTTTTACTGTGTGTTAATTAGGGAAGATGCTAAAGGGCCAGCCCCTAAAGTCCCAGCTGCACGCCCCGGCAGGGATGCTGCCACACATCACCCTTCTGCGGGAGCTGTGACCAACTGCAATCTAACTGCGAGCACCCAAGGCCACAGGTCTCCCTACCCTGACCTGTGCTCAGCTTCCTAAAAATCCCAAATATTCCCATGGTAGGTGACCCACCGGAGCCCACCCAGGCAGGGTCCCGACCCCTCCTGCCTGCCCGCGTTTGTCTGCTACAAGGGCAGGTGGCACAGGTAGACGGAGCCTGGGACAGAGCAGTATCCATGCAGTAGGGTAAGCCCGTGTTTTCCATGGGCTCTGAGGAGGGGACACAAAGCGTTTCCTAGTACTCCAGGGGTTCCCAGCCGTGGGTCGCTCCAGCCGTGACTCCCGAGGGTCACGCCGGCCAGGCTCTCGTTTGGGCAGGCTGCAGATGCGACCTTAGGCCTGACCCCACAGCCATGGGGATGGAGATGAGAAAGGCAAGGCTGGAGCTGAAAATTAGGAGTGGAAATTGTTAGACAACTTTAATAGAGAGAGTTGCTAGGAGCTACTCCTATAATTAAAGAAAATTCTGTGTCAGAGCCTCAAGTTTCCTCTTGATATCCAACTTCCAGTCTGATTAGCAGAAGCTCTGCCTAACTCTTGACCTGACTGAAGGCAGTGATGGCAGGCTGCATTGCTGGTCTTTGGTGCTTTTTTCAAAAAAATCAGGTTTCTTCTGGTGACTGAAACCAAAACGTCCTTTGTTTGAACTGTTGTGCAGTGTGCCGTGCACGTATCTGTGGTTGTTCTTGGAAGCTTTGGGATGAGAGGTGGTATGTAAATGCCAAAGATGATTAGAACGGTGGCTGCTTGCTCATTGCAGGCAGAGCCCTGGTTCCACAAGAAAATCTGTTTATGAAGCAGAGTGCAACATCGTCTTCAGAAACAGAGAAGCCCAGGGATTTGGAAAGGACCAGCTTCTTGTAGGGGAGCTCTGACTTTCCATCTGCTGAGCACTGGACCTTTAGGACTTTCTTGGAAATTGTAAAATGTGAGTAAAAGATTGTAAAATAAGAGTGGAGGCTTGTAAAATGTGATTAGTGGCCACCAGCAGAAAACTTACAGGATCAGTAAGACAAGTCACCGCTTATTAAAAGAAAGATGATCCCTATTATCAGAGAACGTAGGCTCAAGAGAGTTGCTTATCCTAGCTGTCACCTGGAATGATTTTGTTACTTTGAACAAATTATTTCATTTCTCTACCTCAGTTTTACTATTTGGAAGACGAGGAGAATTAATTTGCCTACTTCATGGCTTCTTGAGTCACGGTAACATTTCTTGAGGGGAGGCCCAGCGCAAGGGTTCCTGTCCCACTTTATATCACTGAAGCCCTTGGATGGGGTTGGGAGCGGCGCAGAGGGCTGGTGTCAGGGCTTTGACCAGAGTGGAATTTTGCTCTTCATGTTTAGGAAGTGTTTTGAGGCCCAGAGGGGAAGCGCTGTGGAAGTGCCAAGCAGTGTAACCGATGGTTAAAATAGCCTAAAATATATATATGCCTTCCTATACTGATTTAAATTCTCCAGTATATGTGAATGAGGTTTGCTGGAGCCGAAAGAGGTTTTCAGAAAAGCGGCAAAGGAAATGTGTTTCAACAGAACGGGTTCCTGAAAATATCCTTACGCCACTTCTTTCTTTATCGTTTGACTTTTCTCCTTGTTACAATGGTTCAGCCTGTAGAGTCTGGAAAAACATCAGGGTAACCAGGGCAGAGGGAATATCAGATGGAGATGAGGGGTGGATAAGAGACGAATTACAGTACATTTCTCATGGGTCATTTGGCTCTAGTCTTGAAGAGGGGAGAGAAAAAAATCCCGAAGTAGTAAAAGAAAGTAAAAGAGACAATCAAAACAAATAAACCTGCCAGTGTTGCTGATTTCAAAGGTCTGTGAAATGTGCATGCACGCTTTGAATGCTTTGCTGTTTTCAAGAGATGCATCTTGAAATGTTCCGTGCTAGAATCCTACTCCCTGTCTCAGAAGTTAATTGTGCAGTAAGATCACAATTCTCTTTGCCAAGGCTTTCCCTGTGTTTGCTTTTTTCTTCCTGCAAGTTGGCCAGCCAGCATAGCTTTCCCTAGTTCTGTGTAGTTGGTTCGCTTAATTATTTTTTATGGTTGTGCGAGGAAATGAGGGTTTTCAGTTCTTGCTGCACAAGTGAACTCGAAATGTTACTCCGCTCTTGGCCGTAGACCTTGCAGAGGAAGAAGGCTCAGTGACCTCATATTTATCGTCCGCAACACTGCAGCTCTTTATAAATCTGCAGAAAGGTTGTGCAAAGGTGGGCTCTCTGGTAAAGAAGTGGGCAGTAACACCTGGGAGGAATAAAGGGCAGAGAGGGAACAAATAATTTTTTGTGTGTTAACAGCCACCCCAAATTTTTTCCCAGAGCTCAGACAGAACATGCTTGACATTTGAAAATTTTTGCATCATCTTTTTCCCCATTCTTTTTCCCTGAGCCTCTACTCTTTCTTATCCTGGCCAGAACCAGCAGCAAAATTGCCGGGGGGAAAAAAAAAAAATAAATCTGTTTTCACTGTATTTCTGAACCTCAGCCCAGGTTTGTGAAGGATTTGGCAAGGATTCACAAACCTTTGAGAGAATCCGTGTGGAGATCTGAGGAAACCCGCCTCCCTCCTTAAAAAAGAAAGTTGTGTTGGCCAGAAATTGGGCAAAAATTGGTCGTTTCATGTGAGGTTTCTTTTGAGATTTTGGATTTGAACCTGAAGCTGCACTTTGAGAATCAAATTTTGCTCTGACCAGCTCTGGATTTATACTGGAGCGAACACATCACAGTCAGAGCTGATACTTGTGTGCGTCCCAGTGAGAACAGAAGTTGGCTCAAAGTGCAAGCTCACATCAACCAAAGCAAAAGAGGAGCCCGAGCTCGGTCTGGAGCAGTCCAACCATCAGGGCTGTTCCAGCCTGTGGCTGTGGTTCAGCCCATTAAGTAGGCAGCGTATTTACAACACCCAGAAGTTACCTATAAGCAATTGCATGAAATAAAGCTGTATCATTTGTTCATGCTCTTTGATGAGCAAGTCAGACAGGGCTGAGCAGGGATGCACCATTAGGGTTCCGTAGATGATAATACTGACTTTTAGAACTTAGTAGCAAACACTTTGTGTATGGGGTATTTTTTTTCCTTGCAGTCCTATGGATTTATAGTGCAAAATGTTGCAGTAGAAATGTCCTTATTTCTAGGACTGTCCTGCTAGAAAGCCAGCGTTTCAAAGCAAAACAAATGAACCTGGTGACTTGACAATTGTAAAAATTCTCTGCTTTAGACCAAGGAGCTGCTCTCAGTCTCCGTTACAGGATAAAGAAAACCCAAACCCAAAGGGTTCCGTATTTTGCACAGTAAAATTCTTATTTTCTTTCTGTAATTTTTCTTTAATAATTTTTTTACAAAAGGTGAGTAAAGCCTGAGTCACCAGCATAATGGTAGAATTAATTCAATTTGGAAAAGAGGGCACCCTAGGATCAACGAACACCCAGACTTTTGTAGCCACGTGGCCTTTTTTTTTTGTAGTATGTGTTGCTTAGGGTTGGTCTTAACTGTGGGACCTGCCTCTGATGTAAAAAGCCTCATCCATCTTGAACCAGCTCACCTGAATGCACGAGCAGCATCACAGAGAGTGAGACAGAGTTCAGCACAGGCGACCAAACCTACCCATGAAGCTGGTTTTATATTTGAACAGTTATCCTAAGTGTCTTTTCTTGGATCCTTATCATTATTATTTTTCTTGCCAAAACATTCCTACTTTCTTGTGACAGGAGATAGATTTGGGGGCTGTAGAGGACATTTTGCTGCAGCGGATACACCAAAATTCTTTAAAAGCTGCCAAGCCTACATGTGCTGCCAGTGTCTGCAATTTATGCTTGTGGACATGACCTAGTGACTACCTGGTTTGGATGCGGTTGGGATTACAGTTGCACATTTGGATTTCAGTGTGAACACAGGCAGTGATCTGGATCTAAATCGGGACTTGAAGCCTTTCAGTTGTAATATTCTGGCTCCGCTCTATTTCAGGCTCTGTCCCAATCACTGAAAGATTTATACCTTTATCAATAAATTATCATGACTTTTACCACACTTACACTAGTGTCTTAAATTAACACTAAACTAAATGTAGATGAAGCACGCTTCCTGCTTCACATGATTTATGGCAATCCGTCTGAAATGAGGAGCAAAATTAAATTTGCTAGCAAAGGCAGATCTTTAACATCAGGTCAGACAAAAATTTTATTGCAAATCCACTGCTAAAGAGGGTTTGTAGGCTGTCTTTTTTTGTTCAGGTTTTTGATAGACTTGTAGCACTTTAGGCAAAAAAGAAGAGAAAATGTTAGAAATGCTTGTAGGTCTGAAATCTCTGCTGTGTACTTTATGTCATGTTGGAGGTGATAGGCAGGACGAATGTAGCAGTTACATAGCACTGATAAGCTCTCAGCTTGAGGACTGTGTCCTCTTTTGATGACCTGCCTTTGAGAACGATGTGGAGAGTGCAGATGAGAGCATCAGAAATGACCGGAGGTCTTAAAAAATATAACCAGTGGGGAGAGGCTGAAGAAATAAGGTAGTTTCAGCCTGAAAATGAGATGGTTTACGGGAGATACAATAAGCTTTCAAATAAGTAAGAGGTTTGGTAAAGCAGAAGGGAATCATGTAATCTCCCTGTCTGTAGGGAACGGCACAAATAGTCATGCACATCTGTTGCAGCAAAAAGATCCGGGCAGACCTTCGGAAAAACCTCCTGACCGTAAAGGTATTGGAACATGGGATGCAGGTCGCTGGGGCAGTGGCAGAGTCCTTGTCCGGTGCGGTCTTAAGTGTGAGCAGAATAGAAGTTTGCTTGTTGTGACACACAGAGATGCCCCTGCTTTGGGGTGGAGGGCTAGCAGTGATGGTCTCTGGTCACCCTTGCTAGACTTGTTTTTCTGTGACTCGCTGACAGAAGGCAAAAGGCAGCTTATGCACTGGCCTCACCCCTGCGTCTCCGAAGGAGAGTTCCATGTCGAACTGCCCAACACTGAGAAATCACAGGGGGAAAAGCTAAATTACAATTGTGCGCATCTGCCAAATGGCCCCATTTCAAGACCAGCTTTCAGAGCTGCTGAAGTCACAGGTCTTGCCATTATCTTCAGGAAGAACATCATTTATCTCAAAACCACCCTTGCTGTTCACTGCAGGTATTGAAAATCTCTGGGTGGACACTGCACCCCACAACCTTGGGCCCCCCATGTCGGTTGGACAGACGGGACAGGCAGTTGGTGAGTGCCTGTCCATACGCCGGCTGCTGCGGTCTTTGCTGCTCTAAGGAGGTAGCGTCAATCGCAGGGCCGAGATCAGAGCTGGAGGGACCGAGGGAACACCACGGAGACATCTCAGCCGCTCCGTGCTGGGAACCACATCTGGATCTGCCACAGGCTGCCGGCGAGTGTTGGCAGGGCTGTCCAGAAAAGCTTTCTCTTTGCCTGCTGAACTGTATACCATGGTTTAAGCTGGGCTGACAGCTCTTTTGCGAGCACCAAATGAAAGCAGAATAGAGGATCCTTGGGAAGGATAGTGGTGTACTGGGTCCCTCTGATTCCAGCAGATTTACTCTGTCCTGTCATAGCCTGAACCTGCTAGGTAAAGGGTGGGGCACTGTATGTCGAGACATAAAATGGAGACTTTTCCAGGCTGACTTCCCCATTCAAAAGATGCTGGCAGTTTTTTTTTTTTTTGTTTTATTTTGTTTTTTAATGACGAAATGCAGTGCCTTTTATTCCTGACACATTCATCAGGCAGTTGGAGACCATACTCCATAGTGAGCAGATAGCAAAGTTCCTACTCTGTGTTTGGGTGGGGTATTGCAAATAATCCCTTAAGTACCCTGTTTGTTTTCTTGCTCTAAAGCGACACTTGTCTTTGAAGGAAAAAAGCAAAACAAAGTCAAGTAGAGAATAAGTCAAAGCAAACAGCAGAAAACATTTCCTAACAATAAGGGCTGAACTGCTCCGTGTTCCTTGCAAAAACAACCACCAAGAGGCTGCACCCCAACCACCTTGGGGAAACACAGGAAAGCCACATTCTGACCTGGAAGAAAATGGGGGAGGAAGAGTTTCCAAACCGGTTACAAAGCTGTTCGACTCTAGTCACCACGGCCAGATTTAACACTATTAGTCTTGATACCAGCCGAGTTTAAAAGCCATTGTCAAATGTGTTTGTAGCTAAGTGGCAGGGAGCTGTGGCTGGATTTGGCTCTGGAGCTGAGGGCCAGCAGAAGGGAGCTGCTCGCAGTGGCCCTGGGGCCGGGGGCTTCACCTCACCGGTCAGGGACGAGTCCTGTTGCGGCGAAGCCACAGCGCAAACGGGCTTGACAGACGAGCCCGGGGATGGTGGCTTGTGTGACTGCCAGGGTGGGCAGGGCGGTGGAGAGACGCTGCTGGATGAGCTCAAGGCTCCATTAGGCTGAAACTGGAGCGCTGTACAGGATATGTGTTACTGGTTGAGGTCTGGGGCTTGCCGGATACGGGCGAACTGCTGTGTGGTGCAGTTTCAGAGGGCTATTTGCACTGCAGAGAACAAAAAAAACAAACTGAAGCTGTGCGTTGGACAAATAAGTCGATGAAAAGATCTGGGTGGGAGTGTGCACATGGCCTGATATGATTTGGTGTCCCAAATGGCCTTAAACAGCCCGTAGAATTTCTATGTCTAAAACAGATTCCAGCAGAGGAGACCTTTTATGATGCACTAATAGGCTCATTAGGCTTTCTCGAGCAAGGCATGCTCACAGCATCGTGTGTTTTTTCCATTACAGGAATTACATGTGTTTTGTTGTGCTTTGGGTTTTGTTTTGTTTTCCACATAGACTTGCCCTGACAGTTCCCCCATTCAGGTTTGTATTGGAGGTACCATCTCGAGCCAATGAATTTTATGAAATACGTTGCTGGCACTCACGGAGAGATGCATAAAGGAAATATTCTAATGACAGTTGGAAAGGCTTTGATCCCTTTCCAAGACTGCACTCACGTCTTTGAAATGCGAGTTTGGCAGTGCTGGGAAGGCTGGGCTCTTTGGCTCTCTCTGGCACGAGCCCATGTGACAGACATTATGTCCTCTATCAGGGGACCCACATAACCTTGAGAAGTGTAAGCAATGCTCGCAGATTGCGTTGGGTCAGATAGTCTGGGCTGATAACAAAGCAGCCGCGGCAGCAGGGGGGAGTCAGCCTAGTCCAGCACAATAACTGAAAACTATTTTGACCTGGTAACTGTTGGGTCTGCTGCCTGCGGCTACGTAGTTGGACATGAACTGCAAAAGTAGTTAATTTATGCCTCCTTGAGTGTAGGAATGTGGCGATGATGGATAGGGATGGGAGGTTATTAGAAACATGGGGAGGAAGGAGGGGGTGGAATTCCAGCTCATGTTTTTATCTCTTACACACACACACACACGCTGGTTCCTTTGCATACATACTCTTGGCTGTCTTGCATGTGTGCACAATCCAAAGCCTTGCTTACACACTCACACCTCTGTGCACGCACATGCAGGCACGTGTTGCCCTGCTTGCAAGGGGTTTGCCTGAGCTAGATGCTGGAGCGTGCTGAGCTGCTGGCTGGTTTTACAAAGGGGCTTGCCTTTACTCCCTCCCAAGCACAATCTGTTTGCACCTACTCCTGTGCAGACCCTCCGCTAACATTCCTCTTAGCATTCTGCTCTTACACCATTTGAATATATTCTGCTCATTTGCAGACTTTCGTTGGCTTAGCAGAGAATTAGTGGTCAGAGAAATACTATAGAACCAAGTCCAGTTGACTTAGTGTGGTGGATTTGCTTAAGACAGGAATTCAGTCTTGGTGATGCACTGACATCACTGGCCAATTAGTTAAACGCCGTCTGCTCTGGATGTTGTCTACAGGAATAATCCGTGTACAAAACAGCCCTAGATGTTGAAGCACATAGACTGTATGCAAGTGAGGGAGCAATTGTGGCTGTGCGCTGAGGTTAGAAATGGGGATTGGATTGTGTAAACAATAAGCGAAAAGACAGCTGAGAATAAAGAAATATTAGTTTAGATTATTTGAAACCATACGAGAAGAGCGAGGATAAGAATGATAATCTCAGGAGGGAGTTTGCTTGTAGTTACTCCTACAGGGATTTGCATAGGCTGTAAAGTGTCTGCATCCAGAGTCAACAGCCAGTCTCAATACAGACAGTGGGCCTTTCCTTCCCGCTGGGATACAAAACACACAAACATTTTTCTACTCAGAGGTACGCAATGCTTCTGTTTCTGTCCTTTTCTCTCTTGCATGAAGTATCACATCACTCACAGTCTGTCTGACACTTTTGCTCGCTGTCTTTTACTGATGCTGCCATATGTGCAGACGTACACATCATCCCCTTCACGTGCATGCGTCCTCCGTCACCTGCTCCCCCAACATGCTTACACTTTTGTTTGGAAATGCACATTTGCTCTCATATGTAATTTCCAACTATTGCTCGTGGGCATGTGTAAGTATGAGCCCATGTTTGGAAAAGATGTTTTCAAAGGCACAAAGAAGATCCTGGAAATAGATTACGCACAGCCTCAGAACATTGTGCGGATACATGCAGAACAAGCTTGAGGAGCTAAGGGAAAGATCTGTCTATTTGCCATAGATGTGTTGGGGAACAGTGGAGAAATGAGAAATGTGTAAAAGGTCACAGTTCTGACCTGTCCTTCAGGATGTCATCCACATTTGATCGGAAGATAAACACTGTGTGAAATGGAAACATGCCCTTCCACTGGTGTCCCCAAAGAGCACGTCTTCCTCCATGAGTCAGCGAGGGCCTGGGGACACCCAGCCATGAGCTATTTTGGAGACAATGACTTCAGCAAGTGGCAGGGGAAGCTACTGTGGAAATATGAATGTATTTTCCATTGGGGAGTCCTCCAGGGAAGGACAGAAAGATCTTGGTGCTGAGCCAACTCCCCTATTTTTTCTTCACCCTTCTGGGAACGAAAGCCTTGCAAAGTATGCAAGGAACCCTACTTATTGAATGTGAGTGCATTTGGTTTGAGAGCTACGTGAGCCCTGTACACACCCATGCACCTATGGAAAGGGGGACTTTAGGAAGCAGGCGTCAACCTGCTCAAGACCATCATGGTGTCCTTTCCTTACAAGCTAGTCAGCTGTGCTTGACTCAGTGTGATCTCTGTTTGCATTGTTTCCACCTGTACAGTGGACAACTCATCCTTGTTTTAGATTATGTGTTAGCACAGCACTTAACATCAAAAGGCAACGTCAGCTGGAGACAGAGGATCAAGGAGTTTACTCTTATGTTTCACATTCTTCAGCTTTACTCTGAGTTAGAGCATCACGGTGCCACTGAAAGCAGTGTGGCACCGTGGTACACGCTTCGGCAAGTCGTTCCTCCTGTATTCCAGTATTGACAAGGTCTGCTCCTTCAAAGGAGTGCTAAAGGTACTTCCAATGGCCATCAAGCGTAAGGGGTTGGCTTTGCTTGCCTGCAAGCAGATTCTCTCTAACCTCCAGACATCCCAAAAACAAAGAAGAAATGCACATAATCTTGGAGGGATGTGTAAAGAGCCTTAGGAATTTACGTCATGGTAAGGTGCCACTGGTATTGTTGTGTAGGCTGTTGCGCCAGCCTGAAGATGTGAAACTTGTGAAGGAAAAGTAGAGGTAACAATAATAAACAGCTTGGAGGAAGCGTGCAAGGTAGCTGCTGATACAAAAAGATTTACTGACCATAACACATGGTTAATTACATTCATAATAAATAGATTCCTGTACTTATCTTGGGACTGGGGACAGCTTTATGTATTTACCTTGGATTTTGTGGCCTTAGTTAATCAATGGCCTGAAATGCTCAGATGTGATTCACTGTATGAAAGCAAAGTAATTGAAGTTTGGTAGTGGGTTATTAAAATATTTCAGGTGACTGATATGCAGGATATTATAAGATCTTTGCCTGGATTGCAGCAGTTCTTCAATATTTTGTTGCTTGTTGTGTCATCTTTAGGAAAAAACCCGCTTTTCTTTTTCTACAGAGCATACTTGGATGTCAATGAACTAAAGAACATACTCAAACTGGATGGATCAACACACCTCAACATCTTCTTTGCCAATTCCTCTGAGGAAGAGCTGGCTGGAGTGGCAACTTGGCCCTGGGACAAGGAAGCCTTGATGCATCTAGGTGAGTGATAAAGATGTTTCTTCTTTGTAAAGCGTTCTTTGAGGCGCTGAGAAGGATAGACAAATATGCGTTAAGCTCTGTTCTGATTTCTTATCATTCCTCTAATATATAGTCAGGGGAAAAAAAGTATTTCACGATTCCCAGATACTGGCTCACAACCAGGAAAATATTAGGTTATAAACCCAAAGCATATTATGGTATTTGTAGATGATGTCAAGCTGAAAGTATTTCACCTTTTAAGTGAAGCTACTTTGCAGGGCATTCACTCCATGGGAGCACTCTGCAGAGAAGACTGGGGGGGATAGGTAGGGGGATGCTAGGCAGAAGTGAATTTTTAACCTTAGCCTGTTATGTTCTGATCCTTAGTTCGTTACTTAGTAAGTGTTCAATACTTACTATAGACTATAGTTAAAATTTTTGCTATTTTTCTCTACCAATGTGCAAGAGAGCAAACTGCTGAGCGATTGTATTTCTAATGTTCGTTTGAGTGGAACTGGAAAGAGTTCCCTACCCTGCAGCTTGCCCTGCGTGTTTCATAACTAGGTTGCTGACTGTGGCTGCTGGGACCCAGGCATCCAGACAAAGCTGTGCAGCCTCCCGAGTGACTCATTGCCCTGACACCTGCAGTGCCGCTGGACCTGTGTCCCTTGCAAAATGTCTCAGAAGGTTCAGAAGGCACCGGCTGAGTCTGTGTGTACTTCTCTTAACTGCGCAAACCTCCCTGGGGCTGAAAACCTGATCTGGTCATCTTATTAGAGCAGGGATTCTCACAAGTTTTCCGGCTATTCCTCCAGCCTGTCCAGACCTTCCTAGGCTGGAAGTGAAGTCCAGTTTCAGCCAGATTCTGTCTTTGTGAAAGGCTGTTCAAGCCAGTTTTTGTGTTACTCAACCCCACATTGAGCAAAACAAAAAAGATGTGGCAAATGTAAACCTAGATGAGGAGAGCAAAATATGGCATTTATTATTCTAAGGTATACTATGAGAGCTGAACTACAGCTTGAGCCATCAGTCAGGCAGGCTTTTCCATGTTCAGAAATACATTCCCTGAAGACGCAGATGTTAACATCTCTTTGCAGTCACCTGTCTCCCTATCTGGGAGAGGCTCCATGGTCAGACCAAGCAGTTGGAGCTGGCTACCCTACTTCAGTTAGTAAATGCTTTATTACAACATCCAGCTCCAGCAGCTGCTCTGGAAGATGTGTGAGGAGACTTCCCAAGGACTGGCACTGAAATCCATCCAGTCTCCTGCCGAGCTAGGCTGGAAATGAAGCTGCTTCCACTCTGACTTGCCTCCAGCTCTATCTCCATGGGCTCCTGCTGGGAGCACCCAAAACAGAAGATGCTGTAAATGCCTGCCAGTGAGCGTTCCCCATGGCAATGTCCTCTGGCAAAACCAAAGATAGATATTAGCCCCAGCCTCGACCAGCACCCACCCTGCTGCGATTTCCAGCACTTTGTAATACCGCTAACCCCACAGTAACTCTGTCTGCTTATGATTGTGCAACACTATGGGTTGCTGGTGGGAAACGTTAGCCTTGATGCCACTGCTGGAGTGACATAAGGCTGCAATATAGCTGATCCTTCCCTAAGTGAGTATTTTCACAGCTTCCCTTAATGTCGCAATGGCAGGGATCAGAGAACAAGGAGAGAGCTCCAGAGCACCAAGAAGAACCTTCTGCAAGAGGACTGGGGCTCGCCCAAAGCCCTGATGAGTTCTTCTGTCACTTCGTTAAGCTAATTGTCAACATCATGCCTGAGCAAAACAATTTAAATTCAGCTCCTACAGTGTATTGACAGTATTCATTGACCAAAAAAAGACCTCACAAGAAAAAAAGACATTAGCCAACAGTTTAAAGCTGACTTGCAGTGCAAAAAATAAAAATAAATAAATAATGGTCATAATTTCCTGTCATAATAGCCCTCCCAGACCTGTGCTTGGTCTGTAAGAATTCATCTTTAATCTTTTTTACTCTCTTCTATAAATCCAATATGTACTTAATAAAAAATATGAAATATGTCCTGTGGTGCAGATCTAAAGGCTGGGATAGAGATTGTCTGGGTGAGGGAGTTTATCTTTTCTGTAAAACTGCAATTGATTTAGATTCTTGACAGCTGTGAAAAATACAAATTTTCAACAAAGGCAAAAATAAATTCTCCAGCTGCCTCAGGCCTATCCAGTGCCAGAACCATTTACCCAGCCTTTATTTTGAAGGCACGTCCTGCTGAAGAATTTCACCAATACTCATACCATTGGACAACAAACTCTGGAATTATCTTTGGGAAAGAGACCCCTGCAAAACAACATACCAGGGTACTCTCTAGGTGTGAATGGCTCTATCTGGGTAGAGACCAAGAACCAGAGGAATCATTGCATGTATTGTATAATGGGGGAGAGAGGGATACAAGGAACGTGGGGATTGCAGTGGCTGCATACTGGTAGGTCTGTGTACAGTTAATTGGGCCTGTGGAGAACTAGTATAAGGACCAGGTCACTGCTGTGAGAAGGATGTGCAGGTGCTACAGGTAGCATAATAGACATGATGCTGTAGTGTGATTGATTTTATTCGCTCTTTTGCATCTGTATTTAAATTCTCAGTTTATTTTTTTTAATACTGTATATGTATTTGTGAATGCCCATGTGACTCCTCTCCGCTGTGTGCATGTAGTCACACATGCCCATGCAGAAAGGGCAAGTCTTTTCTCTGTTGCTATGTATGCATGCGTCCTTGCAAGGCACCCGAGGTGGTCCTTCCTCTCTCTTCAGCACTGATAAAATTTAAGATGGAACACTGTATTGTGTTTGGACACTGTACTTGAAAGAAATTGTGAGGCACCTGGGAAAACCAAAGGAGAGCAACTGTCAGGGAGGTCTACGAAAAGGATTGAGCTACAAGGAGAGGTTGAACGGCTCACGGTTATTCAGACTGTAGGAAAAGAGCCTAAAGTAGGGATGATGACAACCTTCTAAAACCCAATGAAAGAGGAGGAGAATATTCTGTTCTTCGTATCCGTGTGAGGCATGACTTGAAGTCATGAACTTAAATTGCCAAAAAATCAATTTGGATTAGATGTGAGTTAAATCCTTGGAGCTGTAAGGATACTGAGTGCTGAAATTGATTGCTGGGGTAGTCGTGTCGTCAGGGGTTGTAAAGAGGTTGTCCTGCATTGTTTGAAAGTGGAATCAGATGAATTCTTAAGGTCTTGGTCTTATTTTCCTGTAATTCCATGGTCATTGCAACCGAGCTTCCAGGCAGATGAGAAGGAAGAGCCTATGGTGTGTCAGAACACGGTGATCTCATCTTCCCTGTACTGCACTCACTGATCAAGTTCCTCGTGCCAAAATCTTTTCTCTCCTCGTTGTCACTAAATTATTAGTGTACCATATCTAAGATTTATTTTCCCCCTATAACTTTTACGGAGCAGTCTCTCATTCTTATGGTAGGCAATGTACACAAACAGTTTTAAATAAAAGGCTTGGAAAAGTTGAGGTCAACAAGCTAAATAAAGAAAATATGGAACGTACCGTAAATCCAAAGGTACATCTAGCTGAACTAAAAATAGAATTCTTATGATTAATTCAATATACCGTAAAGCCTCACTAATTTACTATTTGCTTATCTACGCTCCCCATAATGCATCCAACAAAAAAATCACGGTTGGCTTTCTTTGTGCACATTTAACAGACATGCAGTTCTTTTAGAATTATCACATTCTAGGATTCCATTTTTTTTGACACATTAAACTTATGCATATTCATTAGTGGACTGCGCAGTTCTGATCAAACTAGGCTTGTCGGAGTGTATGAACAGAGCGTGGTTCTGACAGTTCGTTCACAGCTGTCTGTATGATCAGAGCACACCCCACAAAAACTGTGCCAGCCTTGGGTCGGTTCTGTTTGCTTTGTCCAGCTTTCAGTTTGCAAATATTGGTGAAACCTACTGCAATTTTTAGGGTGTTTCAGAAGTTAATAGGCTTCTATTACGTCTTTACTCTGTGGAACAGTATACAGAGAGTACCTCAGGTGCGTTTTGTTTGACTCTTGGTATCAAATGCATTGCTTACACTTATCTCAGCAGAATCACTCTGTTTAAGCCCACTAAATGATTTGAAGTTGCATAGTAAGAGGTAATTGCATGTAGGGTTTTTCTCTGCATTAACAAGCCAACCAAACTGACCATATTCAGTGGAAAGACCAATTGTCACTGTGTTTTTGGCTTAGGAGGTTGGACTTTGTCCCATGATTCCTCATCCTTAGACCCCATATTAAGGGTAAGATGAAGTCTTGCTGTGCAGTTGCTCTGAGCGGGCAGTTTGCTTGATTCATTGTTCAAAAACCTGTCTGTGCTACAGAGGATTTGATGAACTGCTGGTGGATCTGCCCTTGGGATTGTCTTCCTTTCCCTTTCTCTTGCTGTTCTGAGGAAGACAAGGCAAACGAAGCTCTTCTCTTTTCCCCTCGCAGGTGGCATTGTGCTGAATCCTTCGTTCTACGGAATCCCTGGCCACACGCACACGATGATCCATGAAATTGGGCACAGCCTGGGGCTCTATCACGTCTTCCGGGGAATCTCAGAGATCCTCTCCTGCAGCGATCCGTGCATGGAGACAGAGCCCTCCTTTGAGACAGGGGACCTCTGCAGTGACACCAACCCTGCTCCGAAGCACAAGCTGTGTGGGGATCCTGGACCGGGCAATGACACATGCGGTTTTCACAGTTTCCTAAACACGCCATTCAGTAACTTCATGAGCTACGCAGGTACTTGGCTTTCCTCGGTTTGCCGTTGGTGTCTGTGATTAGACGGGAGCAAAGAATAGCAGTATTACCTCCAATTTCTGCAGTCCATTTCGTGCGGGACTTTATGCTGAGATGTGTGTCCGTTGGTCTAGAACCAGACTTCATGCTCTCAGGAATCCCTTCCAGTTCTCCTGTTCTTTTTTCCCAGTTTTCCCCAACTTTGCATCATTTCATGTGATGACCAGGCAGAAGGTTTGGGGGAGGGAAGAAATGAGATAAGCTTTAAGAAAACAGCTTCTAAAGGTTCTACAGCAAATTTGAAACCCCATTTCCCTGGGATCCAGCTGCTTGACCTATGAGGTCTGCTTTGAAAAACCTGAACTCAAAAACTGTTTACCCTTCCCCAAGGACATACTGAATGTCAGATGAATATAGATACCACTAAGGCTGTCTGCTGAACCTGTAGTAGGTAGACATGTAATGAAGCAACTGCTCAGGCCTCCCTGTGTCCGTTCAAATACCGTGTTTGGTGTTTGATTTGGAGTCACTGTCATTCAGCTGCAATCACTCACATCTGAGTTTCATCACTGGAGTGTGAATACTGGGGTAGTACCTGGATCGGGATTGCTCTTCTGGTCAAAGACTCCCAGTGTGCTATGCTGGTTTGTGCTGGGAATGCAGCTACGAAGGCTCTATATCAGTGCAGTAAAGCCACCCCTCCAAGAGGAATAAGCTGCTTAAGCAACGGCCTGATTTGGTAGTTATAACTCTGGAGGCTTCTGTAGGCAGAGCTGTGGTGCTCAGGGATGCCAGTTCGTGGCACTCCTGCCAACAGCATGTAATGCAAAGAGGGCATCCGCTCCTGTGACCCTTGCCCATCAGGCCAGGGTGGGTGGGGGCCTTGCTGCACCCCTGGGAGGTCAAGGGGAGTTGGAGGAGCCTCTGTTTTTTCCCTGAAAGTCAGGGGATACCTTGCCTCCTATTTCCCCTTATTTTGGGTCACAAGGTCTACCGTGATGAAGGTCTGTGACATTGAGCTGACAGCATCAACAGCGTTTTAAAGGCGACCAATATACTTCTAGCCACTGAAGGGCACCTTTATACTCCAGGCGAAAACACACATTGCCCACTCAGAAGGTCATAGGAGTGCTTATTCTGTAATAAAACTGTAGAGAAGCAAAGTGTTTAATGTCAGCTGGGGCACAGATTGAAATGATTTATAACAGAAATGCTTTTATGCCCTTCATGGCCCTAGCTAAAAGTGGTGCTTAGTTTCCATTTTATTTTTCTATTTGTTTAGAGGGGGTTTTCAGGGAGAAGCGTACATAGACTGAGTCAGCTCTGCAGCACATCGTTCGCTTTTGTGCATGTGGTGGGGCAGAGTCTGCCTGATACAGCCTCCAGTGACATCGCACAAACCAGTCGGTGCCACTTCCGAGGACAGCGTCCCTCCACCGAAGCTGCTGGTGTGTAGGTGACAAGGGGTGGAACGTCCGTGTTTCAAAACGCTGAGGTCTCTTCTTCCAAAGAGAACTCGCCTTGCCAGTTCTCTCGAGAGCTGAGGCGGCGAGGCAGACCACAGAGATCCCTATCTGCTCCTGGAGCTACAGATGTGCCGCTGTGCTGAGCAGAAACCTATATTTTTTTTTTGTCTTGAAAAATTAAGTGAAGCGACATGATACACATCTCTAGAGCTCATGCGTGAATCTATTTGCTTTTCTGTTGTTGCCAGTGGAATAAAAATATATCAGGATATCAAATTGCCATAGAAATACCTTTGAATCATCTAGGTTGAGGTCATGCAGCTCTAAACATTGCCTTTCTTTCCTGTCTGTTTTGCTGCTTGTATACAGCTTGATCATATTCTATTTGTCTGTCTGTCTCGTAACATCCATCTGTCCAGTTACCCCCAGCTCTGTAGCAAAGCGCTGACTTAAAGAATAACTTTTCTTTCCCTGAAATAACAAGTTACGATGTCCAGAAGATCGAGAAGTGTGAGAAATTGGACTCGTAAATTATTTTTACAAGTCCAAATAGCTGCGGTGTTCCCAAATAAAAAGATAAGTTAGTCTTCTAGACGACTCTTCATTAAATCAGCAGGAATTCTGCCTCTGAGTTCTGTTGGAATAATCATCCCAGCAAAGTCTCTTGAATTTCTCTAATTATTGCTTCATCAGAGGATCTTGAACCTTTCTTGAAATCGAGTGATCATGTGAAATACCTTTCTCCCTCCCCTCTCCTCCCTTCCCCTCCCCCAGGACGCAGCCTGTGCTGGTGTTTGAACAGATTGAGAATGCAGGTCATCTTGCTCCTGTGCCATTCTTTCACTGCTTTGTCCTATATATATTTTATTGTTCCTTTATGATGGCTATTAAGGGCCTTTGTCTCCTTCTGGGCTTCCGTGAAGAATATTTATGGCTTTTACAACATTCTTGGGGATAGACCATCGATAATTATGGAGGAAATCCACAGATGTCATATTAAAGCAGCTTTTTTTGCATACTGACAGGGATTTGCAGATATTTTCAAGCTGGTGGTGTCTATCTGTCTGCTACGTGTGTTTGATGGGGGGAGGTTCGCTGCTCAGTGGACAGGAGAGGTACAGGAGAACATGTGGACTGGCAGGTCCTTACTGTGGTAGGACTGCATTTGGGGCTGGAATTTGAGCAGGACCCCAAACAAAGCTGTCTCCTTATGCTTGCATCTCGAGGAACATGTGGTAAGGGTTTAAATTAGCCAGCAAATTCACACTTCTCTTTAGAACAAATTCATGTTTGCTTGTTCCTCTGGAGTTCCACAGGGCATGGACTTGAAGACATCAGAGCATCTAGTAACGCTGTTACAATGTGGAACTGCCAACTTACACACAGGCAAGCAGCTCTCTGCACAGGCTGCGGTGACCTGCATCTTCCCAGAAAAGTGGGTTGCTTGACCTGTGCAAAACTGTCGTCGTTGTTTGCGTCGCAGCAGCGTGCAGAGGTCCTGCCGGGGACGGAGCTTTACGGGGCTAGGAGCTCTGCAGGCACACGTGGAGAAACACTCTGTGTTCTCAAGAGCTTTTCAGCTGATGGGAAGAGTACCAGAAAAATGGTTAAAACTGCTAGTAGCGAGTTCTTCGGCATAGTTCTTCTGGGTGACTTTGCACAACAGATTTGTTCCTTCTGTGAGCTGCACAATAGAGAAATAGTATTTTTCTGCTTCTCCAGGGCATTGTAGTTGTAAGGTTGTATGGTGTTCAGAGGGCACTGGATCTGTTCTGTTCTAGTTGCAAATCATGTTTGGGAAAAACAGAAGAAATGAGAAATGGAAATTATCCAGCACAATTATTTCTTCATTTTGAATGAAAAAGAAATTTGAAATTTCAAAAACGTTTATGAGGAGTTCAGAAAGGGGCTGGAATATTAATGATAACGGGGGAGATTTTTAGTAGAAATAAAGTTATTTTACTGCACCAAAAATTTACATTTTTAATCAGTGTTTCTAATTGTTTTTTTAAATTGATCTTTCAGAACGTTTTTTATTTGTTCATTATAAAATTTAAGAACTTTTAAAAAATATTTGTAAAATTCTGTGTTCTTTTAGTCTAAGAAATCTGTCAACGTCTGTTGCACAGTCTGCATGGATCTCAGTCAATGCCTTATCCTAGCACTAGCTGTCCTTTGCCCTTCCATCCTCTTTCAGACATACTCTTTTAGCCGTGAAATTCTTCTAAGCCCAGAGGTCCCCTGGTAGCCCCAGATCTGACCAGAAGGTGCTGCACTGAGGCTTTCTGTTTCTTCACCTCCACGTGTCTCTGTCTCGTCTTGGGATGACCTCTAGGTGCTTCATATGTAGCCCGGACCAGGGGAAGAGAATGTTTATTGATTTTTTTTTTCCTTTTTGTTTCCTTTCACCTGCCTCCACAAGTGATGACTGCACTAATTTGTTCACAGGCCATTAACTTTTGAGTGCTGTGAGAACCCGGCCGGGCCCTAGCAAGAAGCTGCCATTCACCGGGTCGTAATTCTCTCTCTTCCTCCCACCTCATCTCCTGCGTGGCTGATGTGGCTTCTGGTTTAATTTCAGATGATGACTGCACCGACTCCTTCACGCCCAACCAAGTGGCCAGGATGCATTGCTACTTGGACCTCGTCTATCAGAGCTGGCAACCCACGAAGAAACCGGCTCCTGTTGCAATTGCCCCCCAGATCGTGGCTCGGAGCTCCACCTCTGTCACCCTGGAGTGGTTTCCACCCATTGATGGCCACTTCTTTGAAAGGTGATCACGCGCTGCTCTGCACTCGTGCACTGAATTGAACGGGAAGGGGAGAAGTATGGGAACAACCCGGGGCCCTGCTCCAGGAGCGCAGCGCTCGCTGATGTGCTGTGCTCAGTCTGGGTTAAGGCTCTTTCCTAAACTGGTTCGTACTGAGGAGGTTATTGATCTGTTTTCTGCTCTTCCTTTCTCAGCCTGTAGCACTTGGTTGAGGGCCATTGATTTGCCATGTAAAGGGCAAATCTTTTTCCATATGTTACGGGAGGAATTTTCAATCAACGATTCTGGCCCTGTGATTCCTGCTGTTACTGCTCCTCACAAATACCTGTGGGCTTCAGCTCTGCCTGCATGTTCCCCCTCCTCCGCTTGCATGTTTCCTTTGCAAGGAGAGGGTGAATCTTGTTTCTGCTCCCATGGCAGCTCAGAGCTCGTGGGCAGTGGAGTCTCACAGGGCACAGAGGTGGCAGGGCCGGGGAGAGGGACGAATGGTGCCTCCTTCCCTCAGCTGCGCGTCTGAGATGGGAACTGAGCAAGGCAGAGTTGAGGACCTGAAAACCTGAGTATCATGCAAGTGTCATCTTGCTGCACCCTGAGAAGAGCATACAGGTCACAGTATGTGTGTGGGTTCGTGTCTGATAGCGTGCGGCTACGTGGTACCAATAAAATTCAGTGAATGCAGGGCTCTTGGCAAGAGTTGCACCACACTGCGGTTCATAGCCAGAGCAGCTCTTACGCCAAGATGACCTGAGCAACTGGATAATTCATCTAAATACTCTTACACAGTGCTTGGATGGGCTGCAGGAGCTGTGGCAGTCCTAGCAGAGAACTTCTAAATGATTGACCTTCTCGCATTACCGTTAACTCACCTTCTCTGTTTGCAGTTCGTCTCCACGTTTGCTTTTTGTTATTTTATAGAGAACAAACTTCGAGTGTCCTTCAGGGCTGTAGCGGTACGTATCCCGGGAGGCCGAATTTACAAGCCCATTAGCACCCAAAGAGCTGTCTCAGCACTGCTGCCTTGTTCGGCGAGAGCACCTTGAAAGCCGCTGCCGCCATCAGGGGTGGAACTCCTTTCAGCACTGCTAGGACACCATGGCCATACGCTGGCCAGCTTGCGTTTTATTTGAGTGGGCAGATAGCTGAGATTTTCCACTTCTATTGCAGATTAATACAGGGAGGACAATCAAATCGTATTAGGAGCTGATAAAGAGAGTTCTTGTGCTCTGAACAGTGTTTACTTTAATTGCAGTTTTGCAACTGAATCCTTTTATTCCCTATGTGTGAAAAGGACTTAAGTGAAGTTCTGAAAATTAATTCAGAATTTTTTGGCCCATAATCATTTTTAGGTAAATTAAGTTTCTCCAATTTAATTTAGATTTCAGAAGATACTTATTGTGAGTTAAATAAATACCATCTGCCTTTTAAAATGCGTTGATGCAGAGTTATTTGTTATGTAACCAAATATGTCTTTATTACATATTTCTTATAACTCGATCAATATGTTCTTAATAACCCCTAGTTAGTTGCTTCTTAAATAACATACAGTGGATAGCCTGCTAAATCTAAAATTTCATAACAGAGTTATCATGTGTTAAACAAATAGTGATTTTCTAGAAAAAAAAATCCTTTGGGTTTTCCAATCTGTGTGCTCAGTATTACAGAAGAGATTTAAAGAGACAGCCTCAAATACTTTGAGTCCAGTTCCTTGTTAAAATGAGATTCCCGATGCTAACAGATACAGAAATGTTGCTGAGACCATTTAAAAATGTCACTGAAAAATGGAAATCATCCTGTCTAAAGCACATCGAAATATCTGATATATTAATCATAACAAAGATGATAGTAGTGTTGCAGTGACTAATACTGGAAAAGCTCACAGGCTGAACTTCCAGTACCGATGTGTCCAGCGCTGCTCGGTTTGAGCTACATGCCTGTATCAATTTGTAAAACTGGGTCACGGTGCAAGACAAGTAGGAGGTAAAATTGGCCAAGTATAATCTTATCTGTGTGTGGGAATACTGTAAATCTTTGCAGATATTTTTACACAAAGTGCGCACCGTGGCCCAAATTTTACTTGCCTCACTTGAATGAATAAAGCCATTCACTTCAATGGGACTATTCATGTAAAAAACAGAAGACTGATACTCAACCGCTGAGTGCCTTGGGCCTGATTTCTAACGCACAGAGGCCCCTTCCATGCTGTTTTGACAGTGTAAAAGGGCCTTAAAAGGATGAATGGCGCTGGCTACATTAGCAAGTATTGTGGCCCAATATAAGCAGATCTCTAGTGCAAAACAGTTGTTAAAGCAGACCTGACGTCAGCACGGCAGGGGTTTGGGGGGGTGTCTCAGCCTAGCTCTAGCCTGGCCCCGTGACGTCAGCAGTTGGAGCACATCAGGTGTGGTCCTGGAGCACATTTCTGTTCTGGTTTCAGGTAAAACCGGGTCCAGCTTTCGTGCTCCGGGACTGCTCCGAGTGTTGCAAGTGGGGAAGATGAAGAGTTTCACTTCAGAAGCTTGCTCCTGATCCAAATTACAATGCTACTGTAGGCGCACTCGGTGTAATTCAGGTTCCTTTTATGTCCCTTCTATTGTCTAGAGCTGTGCATAGGCAGTGACCTCTGCTTAATGAAAGTCAGGAAGGGAAAGTTTAGCCTTGTGTTTAAAAACGTAACGCTGAGCTGGCTGTATCTGTGGGTGAGGTCCTGACGGGTCCGCGGTTGAAGGGAGGTGAAGCATGGAAGTGAAAACCATGGGCCTTTTCCCTGCTTAGATGCAACTTTCTCACAGGTATCAGAGTAGTAGGTGCTCTTCGGGCCTCAATCTTGGAATTACAGGATTAATTATGTGGATTTGGGGACAGAGAGTAATGCTAACTCATAGTTCTTGTAAGTTTGAGGTTGGCTGTCCTGCACCTTGGCAAGAGTAGCTACCTGAGCTGTGAACAGAAGTAAAATCTTCTTCCTGACGGACCCTCCTTACCTGTTTAGTGTGTTCAGTTGATGTCTGCTTTATTAGAGAGTCGTTTACCTACACATAAATTTGCCAGCATGTGTTTGACACTAAACTCCAGCAGCTGGTTGAGCTTCTAAACATCTCTAATAATCACATGTGTCAAGAACCAGCATTTCTTCATGTCGCTACTACACATGGGATTGGAATACTTACCATTCGCCATCTTCCCATTAAAAAAAAAATCATGAAAAATGTCGCATGCGCGTATAATAATATATAATAATAAAATAATAATAGAGCCAACAAAACAAGTGAAAACAAGTGAGAAAAAGAAAACTCTCTTCATTTCCTGACTGCATCTATTAGACGCGTTCATCTGCTGTCGCTAAGCATCCATTCATGTGCCTCCTGTTTGATATGCGGAGGCAGGATGTAAACAGTGATTGTAATAGCGCTCTGCAGCAAATTCTGCTTGGGCAGAAAACTTTGACTGCATCTGCTCTTCCAAGTTTTCATTGAGGTGACTGCATTAATTTCCATGAATCTGATGCTATCTTGTTCTTAGCAAGCAAATATTTTGGTCAGTATGGTGTCCCAGATCTAGATGGCTGGCCTTGATAATCGCTGGCTTAAACCTTGCTGGAAAGTTTCAGTGCCTTGGAGGGGAGAGCACTAATGCTGAATTTCAAGTAAGCAGATATAATTTAGTCTGAAAACAGGCATTCTGTACTGAAAGGAGTGACAGAATTTTACTGGTTTCGGGTTGCCTGCTGAACTGGTGCTGGCCCTGAAGAGAACTGTCTGTTTTTCACTAGTAATCTTTAGATTTTTAATCCACTTCACTGAAAGATCGTGCTGCAGGAATGAATTCCTCCTGCGCTCTGAACTTCGTAAACTGGAATTTCCCCAGTTCTTGGCTTACTAGAAGACAAAGGAGTCTAGATTTTCCATTACCCTGCACTTTGGGGAGTCATGTGCACCGGTGTATAAGGTGTCAGATATGCTATCGTTCCTAATTAATAGTGTTTTGAACCAATTTGCGCTCTTTTTGTCTTGATGTCAGTGGCTGCATAAGGTGTAAGGATCTGGCTTAGATTTTCATAAGCCTGTAAATGCAATTCCATAATTAGTTTTGACATTCATGGCTGTTTGTAGGATTTGTGTGCAAGAGTCTGCAGCCCAAAGACTTTAACCCGGGAGTCATTCCCTGTGTAACTCCTTTCAGCCAGTGGAGTTACATCAGGGTTGAGTTTGGCTCCCAAACTGGAAAAGTAAAAAGAGAAAGTTTGCTCATAGCCTTTCCCACATGATGCTCCTTGTGATTGCTCTTACCTCCAAGTCCTTGCTGGTAAAAGGAAATGTTTGTCCATAAGCCTACAGTTTTTTCCACCATGGCAGCCTGTGATGAAATTGTATAGCTGCTAATTTGAGTAAAAAGCAGTCCTAATTGTGGAAACTTGGCTTTCGAAGCCCTGTCCTCATCCAGGACCAAGCGCTAATGCAGGAGTCTCGTTGTAGAGAAACTGAAAGATTATTATTACAGGGACTTCTATCCCGACTGTTGGTGGATGTGTCTGAAAAACAACTGCACAATAGTAATTCTACATTCTGATTTCTCAGTACCTTTTATTCTGGATTCTTGAATTTTTTTGCATACATTATTTAGGCAAGCTGAGTTAGACACTTAAACCACTGCTAAAAAGACAGCTGAGAAATTAAATAGGGAGGCAGTGTCATACCAGGAGTGCAAGTGGGTGAAGTGAGACAGAGAGAAGTTATTCACCACACACCCAAATTTGTTCATTACTACAGATCACGCAAGGAAGAGGAGTGCACCTTTGCCTTCCTTCACTGGTCGACCTCATTGCCGTGTTTTATTCTTCAGATGCTTTGAGCAGGTGCACCCCTTTCTGCGCTGTCAGCGAGTTTGATCATTCGCTGTCTCTTTGTGTAGGGCTGGCTGTGGCCGTATTGAAATGGGTACGAGTTTCAGCACTGATTGAATTCCAAGTCCCCCATGTTGACAACCCCTGCTTCCGCCTAATGAAGACAACAGAAAGTTGACTTTCAATTAGTTCCCCGCCAATAAACAGGAGATGCTAAGCTGTGGAGCAGCTGAGCGCTTGTCGTCCCTCGCACCAAAGGGAAAGGAGATCGCACAGCCTGGGAGAGTAAATTTACAGTCGTGGTGTTCTCGTGGAGGATCCAGAATAACTTCTGCCTGAGGATCACAGTGCCCTTTGCAAAGCAGTGCTGCAGTAAATCGCGCAATGGGAGATGGTTAAAATTTGCGTAGATGATTATAATAATTGATGACTCAATCTATAGTTACTTGGGTAGCTTAGAGAGTGCACTATGTGTTACGCACAAATTGTTTGCTTAAAACTTCTGTCCTTTCCTAGGTGCATTTAAGCAATAAGATAATCAATTTTTTCCTTTGATTTGGAGTGGGCAGCGTTCCTTAAAGCAGAACAACGAATTCTGAGTAATAAGCAACTTACTGGGGTGAATAACCACACATTCTGGGTCATACGTGGTTCCAAATTTTGTGACCCTGAGGAACGTAGGGCTGAACTGTGTGAGTTGCATCCTCAGCTGATAGAAATCAACTTAATGTTATGGAAGATAATAGAGTTACTAGAGTCTACATCAGCTTAAACCCTGATCTTGTGAATGTATTAGCAAAAGTATTTGTGAATGTTTTTAACCATTATAACCTAGTGTTTAACTGGTCTTTTCTGTTCAACACTTCTACTGATAGTACTTTATTGACAGCAGCTGGTATTAGATGTACTGTATAGGTGAAGTAATGTTGGCTTTGGGCAGTGAAATGCCTTTCTTAATGCCACACCATGCCATGAGATGTTCCAGTTCAGAAAGAGCTATCCACTGGTGCCAAAGCTGCCAGACATTGAATCCAGTTTCCCTTGCGAAAAGGATTGAGGGTGTGTTCTTTTTCGAGTGTTTATAACCCACCCCTTTCCCAGGCTTGTGATGATCTGGGCTGTGATACACCTCCAAAAGCAGGTCCTTAGCAAAGCTGTGCTTCGCAGAGCAGCTCTATCTGATGTTCTCAGAGCCTGGGACTTCACCCTTTCCTCTAATCACCAGTAAGCCCAAGGCCTTCATGATCCTGAAGATACTACAAGTTCAAGCAGTAAATCCGTGGTGGGACCAGAAATAGATCAGAAATCTCCTGAGGTTGGTTTCTCTGCTCTAACCACTGAGCAACACTTATTTTCTTTGTCAGAGTTTGATCCAGTTGTAGTACAGGGGAAAAAAAAATACAACACTCTAGCTGAGCATGTTTTCACAGGTTGCTTTTGTTACATCTTGGATGGCAGACTCACAGGTGCTGTCCATGCAGGCTGTTAGCCCAAACCTACAGAACCTCAGCGTCAGAGAGCACTCGTCAGTGCTGCGAGAAGAGGGTTGAGTGGAATTGAATTCTGTGTCTTACTGTTTTCAATAGAGTTGAATAAGCAGCTCGTTCATCTGTTACTAAGTTGGTGTGTTTTCCTGTTTTCCTGGCCTCCTAGAGAAGTGGGATCAGCATGTGACCTGTGTGCGGAAGGAAGAGTCCTGGTGCAGTACGCCTTCAGCGCCTCTTCCCCGATGCCCTGCGATCCCTCGGGGCACTGGAGCCCGCGGGAAGCCGAAGGTGAGTCACAGCGCTGGGGACAGAGACATGGCGGGGGAGAAGTTGGGCCAGAGCAAAAGGAGAGCCGCAAAGACAGCGGGAAAATCTGGGAGAGAGTGGATGATTTTACCTGTATGTAGCATGAACAAAACTAGAGGACAGATGAATACACTGTGCCCTGAAGTGATGCCACTGGCTGGAATACCTGTGTTTCAGCCCCCGTGTCTGATCCTGCCCATGGATTAAATGAATTCCGGGAGCTGAACCTGAATTTCAGAAAGCAGCGGAGTGCCAAGAAATGCTGACCATTCACATCTGCCAGATGAATTCCTCAGGGGAGCTGTTTACTCCTTGTACTCCAGCTCTGAAAGTGAAAAATTGCATCTTATTTATTTGGGCCTGATTTCTGCTGCCTTCGCTTGCATTGAATCGGAACAGGCTGCACCAGCAGACACACTGAGAGGAGTGGAGATTGCCCTTTGGGCAAGTGCTCTGCAGCATGAACGCAGGTGACTACGTCAAGCCCAGTCTAGTTGAGGGTGTTTTGCAAGTCTTTCCCCTGCTCCTTGCTAGAGCACGCTGGAGGGAGAATGGTCTGCAGAGCTGGTCGTACAATGCCATTAGATCTCCATCGTTAACTCTCCTCTGTATGTACCTTCCATTACGTAAGTAAGTGGATGTGGTAGAGCATATTTGAGATTATACCAGGCATAGGTCGGTAATCACAAGTTAGGGTTTGGAAAGAGCAGAATATTATTTCAATCTGTCCATCATGAGCTATTCCTTCAGGAGCAGCACACTCTGGGCCCAGACTTCACTGTCAACACACAGGTGGGCTCACTGAACTCAAAGACCAATCCCTGCATGGTGTAAACTCGTTATACAAATACCTCCTTACGTTAAGGGCTGCTGTTCCTTCTACAAGGAAGATTATTTGTAAGCTTGATCTGGTGGTATGTGCAGGGCTAGCACCCAGGAGCCCTCCCTAGTCCTAAGGTCGGCGCATGCAGCAAGCTGCGTCCCCACTGCGTGATGGGACGAGACGTGTGGGCAGGTGTCCTCTGCCCCACGCACCCATCTCCCAGGGTGTGGGCCCAGCAGAGGCTGGGGTTCACTCCACCTCACCCTCCGTCCCCCCGGTTTGGACATCCAAGGGCCAAGGCTGCCAGGCCCAGTGCGGAGCACACCAGCCCCTTGGGTGGAGGGTATTCCAAAGCTCCGACCTGGGAACCACCATGCCAGCTACGAGTGTGACTGGATTGTCAAGTGAACAGGATTAGCAAAGTTTGGATGGCTTGCAGTAGTAGTGCAGGGTGGAAGGTGGAATTTCCACTTAGCCAAGGATTACAAGACTTTGAAACCTGGTTTCGTTTGGAACAAAACCTGAAACTTTTGAAATTCTCCATGAAGGAAAATTAAAAACAAAAAGTGTTTGAGGCTGGCCAAAATGTTTTGTTTAGCTCATATAATTCCTCTTTCATGAACTGTTGTTAAATAATGACATTTGAAAAGATCCCCTTTTAGTATATAATATGGGGCAAAAGAAGCTTTTAATATCATAATGAAAAGTGTTTCACAGTGCAAAAATTTCTCCCCAAAATGTCAAGACACAATGTTCCAATATTGTTAGAACTTTCTTCCCATTTTCTCTTCCAGAATAAAATTTTGGCCAAATAAGCCCAATTTTACAAAGTGTTTTGATTTTGAAAGAACGGCGTATTCTGTTGAGATACACAGTTCCGTCAAAATTTCTCCAGCGAGCTCTGATTTGAAAGCTTCTGGATCTCACACGTCTTGCCAGCGGCATCATTCCTAGAGAAATGAAGCTACCCTAAGATTTATTACTGAGCTGCATTTTGCATTTAATTTCCTCCTCTTACAGTGTGTGCCTGCATGTTCTTAACTATGAAGGGTGCAGTCTGATCCTTATCTGTCTCGTTCAGTTGCTGTTGTGCCATTGCTCTGGAAAGAAAATTTGGGAATCCTATCCTCTTAACTACGTTAATGAGTTGTCTCCACTTCAGGGTAGAAAATAGACCAAGTGGATGGTGCCTGTTGCTCTGTAATTTTCTGTCATCACTACCACACTCCCTGACGTTCGGGATCTCTGCCTATTTGCACTTGGTCTGAGTTACAAATAGCACAGTTAGATCATTGTCTGGCTGCTTTAATTGTCTATCTGTGAGTACTCAAGCATGCAGGCTTTAAATTCACTTTCTGCAAGCATTCATGTGTGTAAATCTCCACTGCTTGAATGTTCATGGAAAGTGAATACAAAAGAGGCATAAGCATGGCCAAAATGAACTCATTTTAAAATTTGAGACGACAGTCATGGAAAATGTTTCGTGGTCCTCCTCCAGCTCCTTACCAGAAAACCACATTGCTCACGTGTCTCTGAAGCAGCTCTCAACCTGGTTGGTCGGAATACTTTCCAAAGCGCTGTTACGCTGCGCCGTTACCTCAGGTAGCTGACACCAGCTGTGGTCCGGGCTATGTGTGAGCCGTGGCCGTTGCCAGACTCTGCCGTGAGGACTGTCTCCTTCCTAGTGCCCTGCTGGTGCCCCAGCGTGGTGGGGTACCATCCCCCAGGCTGAGACAGTTTGTGATTCTTTCTCAGCCAGTTGTGCCCCTTGCATGAGGGGCTGTTTGCTCCTTGGCAGCGGTTGTGGGAAGGCACTGCAGATCAGGCAACTCTGATTTACTCTTTACCTTCACCATAGAGCAAGAAAGCTCTAACCTGCCTGGATTCTCACCAGCAACACCAGCTAGTTAAACAAACCTTATAGCATCTCTGCAACTCGCTCAAAGGGGGTTTTTATATATGAGAGGTGACTTTGGCTGAAACCCAAGTACGTACCTTTGCTTACTGTGCAATATACTCATATATGAGTCAATTCCTACCATCTGGCTTGCTATTGACTGAGAGAAGGGTGAGAATATGATAAACATTTTTGCTACCTTAGGCTGCTCTAGTGCCCTGCCTTTCTCAGTGGCCAGTATTTCACTTGAGAGCAGTTCGTTCTGTATTTGCAAATGGAACTGTCTCAGTTAGACGTTGGAGTCCCACTGGATAGTTCCTTTGTCTTGAGCACCTAAGCGATGCGGCAGGTGAGTTGTAGCTATGACAGCAGCTGCATCCCGAGAGGCTGCTGATCCCAGCTGGTCTCCCCGTACAAGTGTGTCAAGTCTCTGTCCATGTGCGGGGGCAACAGGGGGGGCATTCATCCCAGCTGCCTCGCTTAACTGCATGGTGGAGGCTTGTGTTGACACACCGGGCTGGGGCTGACGTTTTGGGGGAAACCTCCCTCCCAGCCTGCCATCCCTACTCTTGAACCAGGAGATGGGATTTGGCTTAGCCTGACAAACCTCACATTCACATTTTGTGTTAGGCAACACGGGATGTTGTATGAGGTGCTGTTCTATGACCGATCTTGCTCACGATCTCATAAGCCAAAGGATTCTCAGAACCTGAGTGCACAGGGGCAGAATGACTACTACGCCGTTTCTTTTTATATACAAATTTTTGTAATTTTCAGAGTATTTACCCATCTCTAGAAATCTAGAGCATGGAATAAAGTTTCCATCCTCTTGCACAATTAAATGAATGTTTCTTGCCCAGATCCGAGGGTCTGATGATACTTAAGAAAGGGACTCTATCTCAACTTCATTGAGGTATTTGGTCTAGGGATGACTACAATGAAGCTCACATTTTGTGGTAATGATCTGCATTAAACTCCTTGGAGGGTGAGTTCAGTTCCTGTAACTCTGGGGATCACACCCTCATCTACCAAAACATGTAGGTTTATTCACTAATTAAATCTTGCAGAGTCCTTGAACTGGCAGAGGTAAATTTGCAGGAACCCAAGCGGAGCCCAGTGCTGAAATCGCACTAGGCTGTGAGCCATTAATCAATGCCATTCTTCTATCTGCGAGATGGCAGCGATAAGGTTCACAAATCTTTTCAAAGCCCTCTGAGATACTAGGGTTAAAAAACACCTTCTTGGGGCTGCAGTCAGGAGCTCGCTGTGAGAAAGTCATCGGAGGGCCCAGCCAAGCACATGTGGAGGGCAGTGAATGTTGTGAGATAACAAGGGTCGAATGGGATATTCGCTGCTCGGAGTGATTATACACAGTACTTCTAAGCTTGCCGGGGGGAAAAAACTTGAGCATGTTAAATGGAACTCTGGTTTTCTTCAAAATACATCGCTGCTGTGGTCTCTCCAGATGCTGAGGTTAGTGGCATTCCTGCTGCCCTGTGGCATGCGAGGAGGAAAGGCTGTGGGAGTGTGTGTGGAGGTGAGGGAGAAGCGTTAAAGGCTGTGCATCTGCAGGACAATTGCGTTGGATCGCGGGGAGGACTGTCTGAGATACCAGGAAATCTATTCTGCATCTGGGTTCGTTTGGTATCAACAGGAGAATTCCCTGTGCTGTTTATCCTTGACAGAAGAGGCACTTTTCTCACACTGCGTTGGATCACAGACAATAAGAATAACCTTCACACATTGCCCTTTTCTCTTTAAATTAGTAGCGATGTCCTGTTTGTTCATGTTTGCCCACTGCTTTATCTTGCTTTCTTCCTCAGTTGCAAACAGCTGTGCTCTTTTTTTCGCTCTGCCTTCTCCATTTCTCTCCTCTCGTTGCCTTTCTTTATCTTTACTTTTCCCTTTCTTCTTTTGTGTACTTTGCCTTCTCTCTGTCCTGCTTGCTCCCCCCCTTGTGTCATTATTTGGGAAGGAAGAGGGAATTTATAGCTCTCACTGGATTCTGTTACCAACTGTTCCACCCATCTGACCTCTCTGGATCTTGCAGTCCGTGAGTCTGTGCCAGATTGTAATGTTACCATAGTATTTGGGAACTGAGCAAGCGTTGTGGCTTTCATTAGTTTTTAGTAATACCTCCCATGTAGTTGAACACAGCCAACGGTGAGAAACGTAAAAGTACAAGTGCCTGTTGTTTCATCACGACGAGCGCGAAGAGCTCGCGCAGACCTGTGGTCCATGTGCCTCCCAAAAAAGGGGGCTTACACAACGTGCTAGATTGGCCTGTAAATGGTGTAGGAGCTGCCCCTCAACAGGACAGTGCAACAGCTCCTTGGAATCAACAAAAGCTCTTTTCTTGTCTTTGTTAAAGAGAAAAAGGTTGTATTTTAGAGTGAGAGGCAAGGGAATAAGTAGGACCACAGAGGTGAATGGAAGGCAAAGTGACTTTGTTTATCGGGTAAAGTACCAAGTGGAAGGGGTACAAAATGTCATTGTTTGGTACAGGGGAAGGCACACTGGCACAGTGGGTGTTGCGTGGCGTCCAGTCCAGCTGGGCACTTCAGCTGGGTTTGCATCTCACCTGGTCATGAGACGCTGACCTTATATTCCTCCTCTCCATGCCAGTCATGCTTGTTCTGCTCAAGTAATTAGTTTTCTGGACAGATATGCTCTCCTGCCACCGGTTTGTCTTTCAAGACTGATGCCAATGATAATTCCTGTTCTCTAACTTCATTTGTGCCCTGTCTTTGCTTCCTTCTCTTTCCAGGGCACCCTGACGTTGAGCAGCCTTGTAAATCCAGTGTCAGAACATGGAGTCCCAACTCGGCAGTCAACCAACACACGGTGCCCCCCGCCTGTCCTGAGCCTCAGGGCTGCTACCTGCAGCTGGAGTTTCGTTATCCCTTGACTCCAGAGTCCCTCACGGTCTGGGTGACGTTTGTTTCCCCGGACTGGGACTCCAGCGGAGCGGTGAATGACATCAAGTTGCTCACCATCAGCGGGAAGAACATTTCTCTTGGACCGCAGAATGTGTTCTGTGACATCCCATTGACCATAAAGCTGGATGCGGGACAAGTGGGCGAGGAGGTGTACGGGATCCAGATCTACACTCTGGATGAGCACCTGGAAATTGATGCTGCCATGCTGAGCTCCGTCCCCCACAGCATGCTGTGTGCAGACTGCAAACCCATCCAGTACAAAGTGGTTCGGGACCCTCCTTTCCAGTCTGGATCTTCAGTTGTCATTTCAAACCTCAGCAGGAGATTCGTCGACACGTAAGTACTGCTTTCCAGAGAGCTGAATGAACTTGTTCAGAGAAAACAGTAACCTGTTCTTCTCATCCTGTTAATGTCCAGCACCACAACTGATTGTTAGGATTGTGAACTAGACAGATGTAGCAGGTACCACCAAGAGGGGATGTTCTCAGTTTCTCTCTGGAGCCAGGAGCATCACACTCAGGTGAAATAACCTGGGATTTCACAGATGGTTTTTGAGACTTTTCCAGGCTAGGTGTGCAGAGATGTGAAATTCAGGCTTTGCTTAACCAGAAAGAATATTGCAAACTACCTGAGCTATGAGAAGTTACATGTTTAAGATAACCTAAATGGGGACCTGTGGAGTAAAGTGGTCATCATTTTCTTAGAAATCTTTTGAAAGTAATATTGTGATGGAGGAGACAGAATGGCTTTCAGTGCTGGAGCACCAATTAACTGCTAAAGAAAGAATGCAAAAAAATATACCTGCGTGTTCAGGTATATAAATGTATTTCAGCCACTTTCATCTTCTGCCTTCATGTGTCGCTAAAACAATTTGTGGTGGAGCGGGCTTGTTCTGACATAGCAATGCGCTAGTTTGTTGCAGGGACAGAGTTTTGTCCCAGAGGCAGTTGTGCACATCTAGTCAAGGAACGTATGATTGTTGAGGAAAGTCCAACTTCAAAATATTTAACGATTGCGAGTAGATCCGTGATCTACCCATAGGCATTCTACAGCAGCAAGGAAAACATCTTTTGCATAACATGATTCCCTGGAAATGATTCACTCATCTGTGGGAACAACATGAAGCTCTTTTGAAAAATGAACACCAGATAAAAGGAAACCTGCTAAGAAAACTGCACTCTAATTTAGAAAAGATGATCTAATTAGTACAGCTAATATCAAGGAAGCATACATCATTATGGTCTTCTAAAGCATATTTAAATATAATAAAAATGATTAATTAACAATTCAGGAATCATGAGCTACCATCCCTTTCATGGCCCAATTATACAGCTCAGAAGATGCAATTTGTCCCTATGGATTTAAAAATTCAAGGTAACTAGCGAAAGTGAATATAAAAACAAGACCCAGGACATCACTGAGGCTGCTCATGTGCTGAAAGTTAAGCATGTGCTGAAGTGCTTTCTTGGGTTGTAGGCTTGTTCCAACAATTGCTGGCACTTAACATGAGATGAATATTGGCATATTGGAAACATGGAAAATGGTTAATTTTCCCATGGTTTTGCTGTGAAAGCATCTTTGCCTGAAACCTGGCCCACTCTCCTTGGAAAATGGGACTGGTTTACTTTGAAATATTTGCATACCTTAGCACAAGTTCCCACAGAAACAGGTCCAGTTTTGAGTTCATAACAAAAATGTGAAAATAAAAAAGAAAAAAAGAAAAGCCCAAAACACAACTTGTATTCTGAGTCCTGTTCCCTTGTCTGTTATTATTATTTTGTGGGTCACTTCTAGCTTATAACCAGCTGAAGTGAAAGGGTGCTCTAGTAATTAAGTCAGTAGCCAGGGATTAATGACGACTTTCCTGCGTGTCATTAAATAAACCACATGGGGTAACATTATTATACCTGTGTGCATGTCTCACCTAGTTAGATAGCCTGCTAAAAATCAGACAGAATATTTACGTTAGTCTTTCTGGGCTCTACTTGCGATCAGTAGACAGAAATGGGTGCTCCAGGAGGCTGACACAGCCAACCCAGCCCAACCCTCTAGTCTAGCTGGCCTCAGGTTGTCTGTGTCTTTCCAGGGATGGCAAGGAAATCCTGCTGGTGAGCTGTGATGAGATACTTGGAAAGCTAAAATGGAGTTTTTAGTCACTGGCTGAGGTGCCAAAGATGCAGATTCTTAAGCACTCATAATTGGTTTTGCTTCACAACTTCTGCATGTGTTTGAAATTTTGAAAAGTGGGGTGATTTTTTTTATCCTAATACACCTGTGTGCACAGCACTGATCCGTATCCTCTGGTGACGGGGGGTCAGGTGGGTTTGTAGGCTGGTGCTGTACGTCCAGGCCGGTGCTGGGCCATACCTTGAGACCCCCCCAAACTTGCTGACCTTCTGCATGGGGTTGTGGTTGTCTGGCAGAGGCAAAGGCAAGATGAATTTTCCATTAGCACCTCGTGTGAAGAATAGCCACAGTCCTTATACTCCCTGAGCAGGAAGGAGGGAAGATGCTTCAAAGAAGTCAGGGGCAGAGGTGTTGGGCTATGCTCCTACATATATACATAGATTTATATATGTAGAGGTAAAGGCAATCTCTCTCGACTTGTTTGCTTCTGCCTGTTTGTCTCATTCTGTGCAGCTGGAATTCAGCATATCTGTGCAACCAGACTTTGCAGCCCCTTTATCTCTCTGCAAGCCCCAAGCCAGGTACCCCTCGTTTATGCTTTTGCATGTTTTCCATATGAAATAAAATGACACCCCCACATGTTCTGTGAAAGGTTATTTTGAAGGCAGTCGCCTGTCTTTACTCTTGCCTTCTCTGACCTTGATCTTCACTGTCTCTTTTTCTCCCAAAGAAAATATTTGCTTGCACTGTTATCTGTGAGCAAGATCCTTTCCCCAGGTGTGGCAATGCTGAAAGAAAAATTAATTTCTCCTACCTTCATCCCATCAAAGAGAGGGAACTTCTCTTTCAGCTGGGAAGAGAGGCAGCCTTTAATGGATAGCCTTTGCCTAGTCAGCACTGGGTGCTCCACAGAGGAGAGTAAATAACTAGACCAGTGGAAACCTTTTAAGAAATGCAAAATAACACCAGACCTTCTGTTCTCAGGCTGAATTTTACTCTCGGCTCTTGGCTCAAGCTGAGGCTAAAAAACATTTCTGAGGGACAGGACCTTATCCTTGGACCTTACAGAAACCAGGCAAGCTACACTCAATTCCACCGAGTATGATCAGCCAGAATTGTTTGTATGTGTGATACAAAATGAGAATCAGAGCCTAGGAAGAGAGCAGAAAGCTAAATAAATCAGTGCGGAAAAACAGAGGTCAGGCCAGGTGCAGCGCAGAACTGCTGAGTCTTCACACTGCAGCGAGTGATAAGGAAGGAGCCTCGTGCAAATCTCAAAGTCTCAGCTCACAATTTAATCCAAAGTTCGGGTTGTGCTCTTACGGAGAGGGCTTCACTCTTGCTGTTCTCCAGAAATCACAAGCTAGATAGTCACAGTGGTGAACATGGGAGTTGTTTTCCCCTCATTTTGCCCTTGCTGTAGTGCTTTTATGCTCACATTGTTGCAGCTGGGAAGGGATCATTGCTCTTTCATTCGTTTGTTGCAACCACTGATTGGAGGAGTGAGGAGCGAGTGCCCACACCGAGAAGCTCTCCTGAGGAGGGCACAGGTACGACTGGGTGCCAGTCCCATGGGGATGGCCATCTCTGGCAGCAGGACAGGCTGGGGGGAGCAGCCTGTGGTCCCCATTGCATGCTCAGTAGCCACATTTGTGAGCAGCCGTGTGTGCTGGTGAGATCTACGCTCACCCCTCGGGCAAGGCAAGCTGAGAGACACCAAGGTTAGCTTTGGAAAGCTGTCAGAATAACTGGAAAAGTTTGTTAGAATTGGGTATGTTCCCAACTTTGCTGCCACAGGCTTTGTATAAAACCTCAGAATGTGGTGGATGGCAATGGATCGAGTTGTCTTTGTGGTGTTAACCTGCAGGCTTTTTCAAGACAAAGGCATTGACTGAAATAGCCTCAGAAAGAATCCCAGCACGAAGCCCTGGTACAAGTTTTGGTTTTGCAGAATGGAACATCACTGAGAGGCAAGTGTGCTGTCCTGTGGTATATTCATCTGAACCATTCCTACACTGACGAGAGCTTTAGTACCTAAGTGACACCTAGAGCTACTGTGTTCATACTTGAGGAAGAAAGAAAAAAGAGAGACTGAGAGAGAAACCTGCATTTTCTTATATAGGGAATAGGTTTGTCTTCTTGGTTTTGGCTAGTTTGCACTGATGTTCTATGGCTAAACCTTTTCTGTTGCTTGGTAATAGTTGGAGGGGACTGTTCATCATCTGTGTACAGTTGGTAAAGCAAGTACAGTATTTTTAAATATTTTGTTATAGTCTGGAGTTCCATTCAGTGCTAAGCTTGTAAACTCCGTGTCATTTACTGTGCTTTAACTCTGCACCTGAGATGGTAGAATGCAGATCTCACTGCGGCTTCTTGCTGTGATTGCAGAATGACTGGGAAGTTGCCGTCATCGAGGCTGCAGGTAGCTGGAGGGCTGCTGTGGCGTTGTTCGTGAGTCCTTAGCGTTTCATGTACTTTAGCATTGTACTTTATCTGAAACAATTGTTTGTTTCAAAATTTGCATTATTGATGCGTTTGCCATTTGTACCGGTACCCCGCAGCAAGGCCATATAGTAAGTGACTTGTCAGAAACCTCAGATGATGAGTGGTTGAAGGAGACGGAAATTGGTTCTTAAGTCGGAATGTGTGTGAAATATTTGGTAAATTCCAACAAGTGCAAACGGGCAGAGAGGCTGGAGAATCAGCAGTGGCCATTCATAATGAGTAGTAATGCATTCTAGCCAATTATTGGTGTGCCTTTTAGCCTCTGAACTTAGCAGGAGGACTGCATTTACATGACACAGGCCCAGCGCGACAGACTGGAAAAATATGAATATCACAATGATGATATGTAAACCTAAGTCCCTGCTGAATGCAACACTAAAATTTCATGGCAACATCTGTCCTTATTATGGCATTCCTTCCATCATCTTGAAGATCTATTTCTCTGTTTTCTGAAGGTCTACCAGCCAGAGGAATGTATGATCTAAAGCAGCTGAAATGAATTGCCAGATCCATCTATCATGAAGATAATTAACACCATATTTCCACCCAGGCAAGATACAGATCGCTGGGTGGATGTTCTCCCGACACCAAAAGCTGAAGCCCATATTATCACCATCTTCTGCTCACCCCTCCTCCGCAGTTACCATGCCAAAGCGCTCTTGCTATGCCAGGAAATACTGGGGAGTATCTAAGATAGGACTGAAATGTTAAGAAAGTGCTTTACATGCCCAGATTTATCTGAAAGAGCTGCTAGGTTGTCTGATATCGGGATGTTACACATCTGGATTCTCAACAGGGTTTAGAACTGTAGATGGTATTCCAGATGTCCTTGTACACGAATGCTTACCCAGCTACCTGGAAATGCCTTGCCTTGATGCGTGCGAGGACCTCATACGCATTTTTTGTGGATACGTCCCACTGATCGTTCATAGTTGTCTTGCAATTGAGTAAGTACAACCAACTGCTTCTTCCCCTCTCACTTGCAATGAAGAGCTCCCATCTTATTCTGAATTTCTTGATCCTACATGTGTAATATTGTCTTATACCAACATATGCACTATTTCGAGACATCTAGTCATGTAAATTATTCATTTCTACATAGTAACTCCATCCTCCTCTGCAGTGACTGAGCCTGGGCGTTTGGGTTTCAGGTCTTTATTTGATGCAAATATTTGTTAGTTAACCTCAAAATGATAACTGAAAGACAAATTTCCATTCAAATTTCTCTTTCAATCCAACCTATTACAGCTACTGGAAGCAAGTACAAAACAGTGTTGTCTCTTGTTGAGTCCTTAAGTATTTGATGCCTGCTCTCACATCTAGCAGTAGCAGAGAGCTGCCGTTATTAAAAGCAGTTGTTCTCTACTCTGCGTCTAGGAGGTTTTTTCCCCATAATTACACAATGCGCCATATCATTTCTCTCTAGTAATATATTAGAGATCCCTATCTGTACCCATATGAAAGTTTACAGCTCATCTCCAGTAAAAACACTTTTACCAAGCTTCAGCATGAACAGATTTACTCTTATTCGTGCTTTCTTGCTCATTCCTATGAACTTCCCTATCATTAGTTTGCAGAGCTGCGTGGACAGTGCTACTCTGAGCTTTCCCAAGAAGCAAGCACCCTTCTGTGCCACTGGATTTCTCTTACCCCAATAATTTCCAGTTTCAGGTACAGTACTAGCATGCCTAGTTCTTCATCCAGAGTCCTTGCATGAAGGAGTAAATGTTTCAGTGGCTCCTTTCTGACCTTCGTTTTCCAGCTGGATCAGTGACTGTGCTTTCGCTGTCCAAAAGCCTCCACATATCAGTGAAGAGCTCCGAGTGTATTGGAGCTGCCTGTGCTCGGTTTTGGCAAAGCTGTGAAGTTTAATCTTCAGCTGGTGTAGGACAGCGTAGCAGTCCTGGAGCTCAGTGGAGGTGCTGGTGATCATTGTCTGTCCTCATGCCTCTCCGAGGGCCTCTCTGGCCTTGGCTCCGTTGCCAGCTCCTTCCTCGTGCAGCAGGTATTGATTGCGCTCTTTCTGCTTAATGAACCTGGAAATTTCTCATGATGAAAGACCAGAAAAAGAGGGGATGATTGCCTGTCCCACACCTTCCCTTCCAACAGCGAGAGACTGGTCATAGTCTCATCTGACCCTAATAGAGGCGAAGTGCTGGTAGGAAGGAGAGTCCTGCACCCAGCAACCTCATCACCAACTTCCCCCTGGGGAAGCTCTTCCCTTTCCCAAGCAGTGTGGCCTCGCCTCTGGCTTGCACGGCAGCAGGGAGCTGGATCTGGGCAGGGAGGTGGCCGGGATAACGCATCAGATAACTAATCCTGTGCCAGGTTGCAGCACATACCCCTGCTCTACGCAGCAGGCTCGGTAAGCCAGGAAGAGGAGGACTACTGGTTTTCCATCTACGGTTCCTGTGTCTTTTGTTCACAGATGTTGTGCTGCTGAATACCGAGGTAGCAGTTGTTATTATTTATACCTGCCGGTAGCATGCCGGGCGTTTTACAGAAGAAACACGCCAGGTGCCTTCTTTCAAAGGGCTCACAATGCAATGGTAGAGGCTGGTAGCGCTGCTGCTCTCATGGATGATGTATCTCCACTTGGCTGATGCGACTTGACAGCTGGAAGCCATGTTCTGATGGCTTCCCTTCTTTCTTGCTTTCTTCATTAAAAGGTGCCAGGTTATCTTTGTGAAAGAATAAAACCTGCTTCCTGACCCCACACACAGAAAAGATAGAGCAATTTTTTCCCTTACCAACTTCTGCCAAATTGCCTTAACCCTGCCCTGGAGAAGAGAAAGAACAATTTGGCGGTCTGTGCCCATTCAGTAGGCAGCTTTTCTGCTAAGCCTGTACAAAGATGCCATTTGGTGCCAGCTGTAGTGATAGATTTGTGATTCTTCGCTGTTGCGGTTTCTTATGTAATGCTGTAACTATAGCTGGCTCTTGACAAAATCCATAGCTCCTGTTCTGGCTCGGCCGCACATGATGCAAGAAGAGGGTGGTAAGGGCGGGTTTAAATCTTTACAGTTTTGTCATCCTGAGACAGGGCAGCCCAGAGGATTTTTTCAGCCTAGGTCTATCTTTGGAGCATGGAATTGCACTGAATGCCCCCCAGCTGCCTCTCAAAGAAACGACTCGAGGGCTTGGGAAGAGCCAGGCAGGAGTGGCTGCCCCATTTGGGGAATGACACTTTGCTTCAGGATCGGCTCTGCCAGCTCTGCTCCAGCCAGGGATTCCCCAGGGACTGCTGCTGAGTTGGATTCACGTCTCCAGTGAACCTCTTGGGCAATGCACAGAGGCTGCAGAGAGATCAGACCTGCAGACTACAACGTAGCCATATGCCAGTGTCCCTAAAAAAGTGAACGTTAACTGCTGTCCTATTATTAACCAAATAGATACTATTAGAAATTGGTATATTTAATCACTCCCAGCCAGGGTGGAATTTGAACTCACGACCTAGAAGTAGTAGCAGAATTTTCAGCTGCAGGATAAAAAAAATGAAGGTCAAAAGGGACTTTTCCTGCTGGGCAAAATAATTTATTGCAGGTGAAACAGTCTCAGATATGTGGTAAATTAGGCTGTGCATTATCTCATGGATAATAATTTCTCTCTGATGTTTGCCTTCTTGTGTGCATCTTTATTTTGGGCTCTAAATAAGATAAGAAGCACCAGAAATCTCCCAGGAATAACAAACGCATTTTCTTTGCTTGATTGAGGAAAGAAATATTGGACAGACATGTGTTATGCAACAATTTAAAAATAACTCTCTTGTAAAACTTGGAGTGAGCCTCAAATACCGCAGAAGAAGCATGAAATGTGTTACCTGCCTTTTTATCAGCAGTGTCAGCCAGTGCAGCTTTTTTCAGCTACTTCTACTGAACTACTACCCTGATCATTTCCTGGACATTTTATTTTAATATGTTTTCCTAGGAAATAAATTCCAAGTCCCTGTTAAATGTGGAACTACACTTAAACAGGCAGGGATTTGAAAACAACACTGCAGCAACACTAAAGTACCTGTGCTGTCCTTAATACCTTGTTGGATACAGCAACAGAAGAGGCAGAAGCCCGTTAGGTGTAGGACTGTGTGGCACGCACGGCACAGAGCCTGCTGCGGGCCCAAGGCACCCGTCGTGTGAGTGCTTCACCCAAACTCCATCCGAGTGTTTCTGGCCAGGACCTTCTTGGAGGTATAGTGACATTGGGTATCTCTGTGCTGATGCCCGAATTCCAGCGTGTTCTTGGAGTTTTTTGTGATAAGAGGGACAAGGTGGAAACAAAGCTTGTTCTTCTCTGCAGGGTCTACCCCAGTGAGAGTCCCTGGATTCAGGCACCCCAAATTATCGGCCAGTACTAAAAATACTGGCCCTGAGAGCTCAGTGTAGTAAACGAGATCTGTTATTCACAGCGGTACAGATTTTTTTGAAATGTAAGACCAGTTGCAGATGTAATGACAATAGAGGAAATTAGCTCATGATGGGATTTTAGAAAGAAGCTAGTGGAAATATGTTCAGTAATGTTCAGTTATTAAACCATTAAAGATCCCACTGGAGACCAGCTAGTAGGATTTCTCATAATCTGAAGTGGCTTAAGGCAAAACACAGAGCCCCTAAGCAGGGAAATGACAAAATGTTCCTTTAGCATAGTCGCCTCATCTCCTCGCCCATCTCTGTGTGCTCTACTGTGCGGTGTGTGTGACAGCACCTACGTCTCGCGCAGATGCCCATGGACGTGTAGGCTCCCTCCCTCCTCCCGAGGAGCATCGCCCTGGGAGTGCCACAGCCCCCACACCCTGACCCTCCAAAGCGGAGTTTTGGTGAGCAGGGGTGGTAGAGGTGAAACCAGAGAAAACTGCAAACATCTGTGTTCACTTGGGGCCCAGTCTGAGCCCTACTGAAAAAGCACATAATAACTTCCACTGGCTTCAGGAGCTTTTGGATCAGGCACCGCGAGCGTCTGCTCCCATGGCTCTGTATACCATTTTGGTGGGATTACATAGAAACAAGAGGGTATTAAGTTCTGAAAATTGGGTCTTGGCTTAGGGCTGTTGAAAGGAAATCCTGGAGGTCAGGTCTGGATGCAGAGAAGCTGAATAATGTTATTCTGCCAAGTTGATGATCCTAAATTGGGAAGAGCTTTCTGCCCATGGGGGGAGCTGAGCCTGATGAAGAGGGTAGCAGCCAAAACGCCCCCAGCCCCATCAAAGGCTAATCGACATGCAGAAGTTGAGGGGTGGCTGTTGGGTTCCCAGACCCTGTGCAGGGTTTGTGTCGGGCGTTTCTTCTGCAGCATGGTCTGAGCCGGCGCTGGAGCTGGCGTGCATGCTGCTGCTGGTGATCCTGCACGGAGAAGCCGTGGCACAACCAGGATGTCGTTAATGGTGTGAGTAATCAGGCAGTGCTCATCGCGAGGCACGATGCAACAGGCAAAGGTTCGCCAGTGACGGTGATGGCCTTTAAAGCAATTAACCTGTCCTAACCTGCCTGCCGGTCGTGCTACTGTTTTCTCCCTGCTGCACTGACACACCGGAGCACTGTCCTCAGGTGGTGAATACTGGCACCGTTCCCTTGAAATCAACAGAGGAGTGCTGGCTTCCACCGGTTGGAAACAGGACTTTCTGCATTTCGTGTCCCAGCTCTTTTCTTCCTCGGTCAGAACATGGCAGCCTTCCCTCCGCGGTAGCCGCAGCTGAGCTTCGTGTGGAGGAGCTCTCCCGTCTCAGCTTAGGGTCTGGTCGCAGCGGTGAAGAACCAAACCCAACAGATTTTCCCCCTCCTTCCATGCTGCTAATAGCAACCAGGTGCTCCGACACTTAACCTGTGTGCTGCCGTGACATTGCCTGTCTACTGCAAACACCCGTGTGAGGCCTGGGCCTCTAGGATTTACTTTATCCCAGGATTTGTAACCCGGCCTCGTTTAGATCCTCCATTTATATCATCCACCTTAAAAATTCATAGTTTTTGTCGTTGTTTTTTGTTTCAATGTGAAAGTAGAAAATTGTCTCTTGACATTTTCTTTTTTTTTTCTTTTGAGAAAAACCAAGAAATATGTTTAAGGCCTTGGCTGCAAACTTTTTTTTTTGTTAAATGTGCTACCATGTTTTAAATTGTTACCAGGGCAAATACTTGGATGATTATATCAAAGTCTGCTGGAGTTAATCAGTTGGATATATATCTATATGTTTGCTACTTAAAAAACTTATGGTTCTTGCACAGAGGACAGAAGAGAGTGGTCTGTGTAAAAATACAAATACTCAAAACCAAATGTGTTTAAGGTGCTAAGCAGGACCTGGGTTTCAGAGCAGAGGTGCTACAGGCAGGCGCGTCGTCCTGCGCCAGGGCATCTCGTGCAGGCAGGGAGCAGGTCTGAGCAGCCAACGCACACGTTTGCAACTCAGAGGAACAGACGAGCAGCTGAGTTGCAGTGATTTAAACCTGGAGTATTTTGCTGAGGTCTCTAAAGTTGCTTAAGATTTACACCAGTGTAAGCGAGAGCAGAGCTGTAGACTAATTGCCTGTTTTGATTTTGTGGTGATTATGGGAGTTGGTGACTTTGCTTCATAGAAGTATTTCACGGAGCAGAGGAGATTTTCCTTTTCCTAACAAATTGGATCCCTCAACCTTTGACTTCAATCTCAAATAGGTGGGGTCTCTGTGGCATTGCGTAAGTGGGTAAGGTGGTTGGTTTAGGCGGTAGCAGAAGTACCTTCCTGATACAATGAGAAGCAAAAGTGGAGTTTGAGAGTTGTCTTGATGCCACTGCGTTCAGTGGTGAGACCCTGGGCTTCCGATAGCAGAGCCTCATGGTACAGAACCTACCCCACCAGGTATTCAGCTGAGATGATCTGTCCAGGTCATTGGCTGCTCTGTCGTTCTTCCTCGGAAATACACAGTTCAGGTTTAATCTGGGTTTGGGAGCCGAAATCCACCGTCCAGTCCCCACTCTCCCATCCAACCCAGGAGTGTTCATTTAGTACTTCAGGTACCCTGTTTTGATTTGCTTGTAAACAAATAGATCATAAAAAAGCCAGAGGGCACGGACCAAACCCACCACCCCTGTTGGGACCTGTCTCATCATGGGCAGGGAGAAAAGCCTCTCCGAGGCTGCTTCTGAGTCAGTTCGGTGTCAGAGGCAGGAGACTTGTTTTGGGGCCTTTGCACCTGCCATGTTGCTGGGCTTATCCAAACAGCGAGAGGCCGGACCACAGCTGAAAAAACAGCCCGTTGCAAGAGCTTGGGATTTTTGACGTCCTTCTTTTGTTTACAGCATCCCGCCCCTCCTCTCTCCCGACTGCAGAGCCAGGCAGGAATTCTCTTCATTATCTTCTGCCGTGCTTCTCATGCCATTTTTATTAAAAGAAGGAAAGGCAAGGTGAGGGAGAGCGTGTGTGAGAGAGGAGATAAAAGAAGAAAACAGTCATATTTGTGCAGTCAGTGGCAGTGCAGAAAGAAGGATGGGAGTTGGGGAGCAGATCTATTCGGGTTGTTCTAAAGTGACTTCATCCCCTGGGTTACTCTTTATCAGTTGCTTTGGGAGCACCTGAGGGTGGGGGAGCCTGCGAACACCGTGGTGGTATTGCTGAGGGGTAGAACCCAGCGCAGATTAATAACCCGCTAAGTAGCAATGAAGACAGTGGTGTTAGCTCCTCCGATCTAGAAAGGTTGAGCCCCAGTTCAGTGCCCAGGGCTGGGAGGCTCAAACATGTCTGAGCAATGCAGTACTTCTTCACTGAGTTAGTGGGTATGTGGGGTATTTCAACACCTCTGTAAATGACACTGGGTGTTTCGGTGGCTGTGAGCAGCGTGTGGGGATAAACTGGAGAAGTCCAGGCTGTGGAGGACGGGACAGGAGATGGCGTAGACCTTCAGCTCTTCCACGTGTGGTTGTATTCAGTCCACCTTGAGCAGCTGATCCAAAGCACTGCAGCAAGTGAAGATGTGGAGTCACTGCTGTTTGCTGCCAGGAGTCTTCCTGTTTTGCTCGGCAAGGCTTCCTTGCTAGAGAAGAAGAGCGAAGGTGATGGTGTTAGAGGGAAACAGGGCTGTTGCTGGCAGACCAGGGCTCCTTCTGAGCTGCAGAGCGCTGTCCAGGAAACATCTTTTGGCTCAAGAGTTTGGTGGCTATTTAAGTTCAAAGAAAGATAGGCCCTTAATGAGGATGCTGGAGGTGTGGAATTTGTCTGTTTCACATGACACTGCCTGTGACAGCCATTACTTTACTGGGGATGCCTAAGACCTTGTCGTCTTTTCCTCAAATATCTGGCAAACTGTCTGCTTTCATTGCTTTCTGGCCACTTGTGTTTTCATAGAATCACTGAATGGTTTGGGTTGGAAGGGACCTTGAAGGTCATCTGGTTCCACCTCCCTGCCATGAGCAGGGACCCCTTCCACCACCCCAGGGTGCTCAGAGCCCCATCCACCCTGGCCTTGAACCCTGTCAGGGAGGGGGCAGCCACAGCTTCTCTGGGCAGCCCGGGCCAGGGCCCCACCACCCTCGGAGTGAAGGATTTCTTCCTTATATCCAGTATAAATCTACCCTCTTTCACTTTAAAGCCATTACCCCTTGTTCTGTCGCTACAGGCCCTTGTAAAACGTCCCTCTCCAGCTTTCTTCTAAGCCTCCTTAAAGTACTGAAAGGTCACAAGAAGGTCTTCCCACAGCCTTCTCTTCCTCAGGCTGAACAGCCCAGCTCTCCCAGCCTTTCCTCACAGCAGAGGTGCTCCAGCCCTCGGATGATCTTCGTGGCTCTTCTCTGGACTCACTCAAACAGGTCAATGTTGTTCTTATGTGGAGGGCCCTGGAGCTGGACGCAGGACTCCAGGTGGGGTCTCATGAGAGCAGAGTAAAGGGGCAGAATCCTCTCCCTTGACCCGCTGGCCACACTGCTGGGGATGCAGCCAGAACCTGACATCAGCCTTAAGGATATTTTCAGCCTTGTTGGAAATATGTCTTTGCTGTATAGAAACCCTCCCTGCTGTTACTCGTAGTAGGAAAAACACAAAACATATATGCCGTAGTAGTAGGGAGAGAGGCATGGGATGTTTGCTTTCCCTCGGTGCTTTCACTGCGTCTCGAGTGCCGCGCTGTGTCCTCGGGTGCTGAAGCCCTACGGTGGGCACAGGGAAGATGTGGTTGGGGCAGTGCCAGCCCTTGCAGATCTGCTGGCACTCGAGGGCATGCGTGTTGCTGCTGTAAATTCAATGATCCTTTAAACCTGCCTTGATCTGGGTAGAAAACTACTTCCCAGAGGTGTAAATTTTCCTGTAAGTTTTACAGGAACACCCAAACTGAAAGCAGAGGTCCCTTGCCTGGGGGACACAGCAAGATTAAGTCAACTGCCCAGCCTCCCCTGTAATAACAGGAAAAGAATTAGAGGGGTTTATAGTTCTGACCCTGGATCTGTCACTCGCCGCAGCAGACAGGGAAGTTGCCCTCGTGGTATTTCACACGGCGCGTCCTAATTCCCCCTTTAAGCAGAGGGCTTGAGTCATTGCTTTTTAATAAGACTGCCTCCCCACGGGCGGAAGCTGCAGCGATCAATGCGGCTTACTCACTTCTCGAAAAGGTCATTAAAAGACCATAGACATAAATTTCAAAGGGTATTTGTTCACATGCTTAATGTTAAAGATGTTCTTCTGTCTCACTTCCTTAAGCAGCATCGTACGAAGCCGGCGTGTGTGAGCACGATATCGCTGTTAGTGTGCCATCAGCGCCGAGGGAAGGCGGGAGAGAAAATAAATGGTCAAAAATCACACTTTTATCACCGCTTGGAGCAGAGCTTGTTTTGCTGACGTCTCCAGATACAGTCTGTAATACTGACCTTGGTGCCCCATAACTGTATAGGAGAGAATAAATTCGTTTTTGTGCTTTTTTTTCCCCCCCCTCGTCGTTCCTGCATTCCTTCCTCCCTCCCTTTCTATGGTACTGGATTACTGCCCAAAGTATTGCACATATCATCCCTTTAGCAGCTATATTTTTCCGCAGTGTGGGTACTGTGGAGGAATGCTAAAACTCTCAGCTGCTGCCGATATGATATATTTAACAGTTCAGGAGGATGGAAGTGTCTCAGGTTCCAGTTGTTGAGATGTGAAGTGCCACATCCAGCTCAGTCAGGTTTTTTGCCACTAGTTGCATCAGGCCAGGTTGAGCTGAAAGCGCGGTGGCTTGAGTTTGGAGTTTCTAAGGTGGCTTTCTGGTGCTCAGGTGCAGGCACATCTCCAGCTCTGACTGCGGGATGCTGGAGGGCACCTCTGGTGCACCCGTGCCCCCTTTTCTGACCTCCCCTGGGCACGGCTGGTTTGCCGGTGCTGCCCTGGGTGGGACAGCCTGGGCCATCTCTGCATCCCCAGCATGGGGAAGGCTGTGAAGCTCCAGGTTGCTCTTGACTGGGCTGCCCGAAGGGGAGCCGGGCTGAGGGTGGGGAGGATTGGCCCCGTGGCTGCAGCGTGGGTCTGCAGCGCTGGCTGCCAGTCCTGCTGGTGCTTTACAGGGACCATGTGAATCCAGGCATTTGTCTTCCCTTTCTCTGTATTTTAGCCCAAGACAGAGATACTACATTCATAGCTCATGAGGTGTCGTGAGCGTAAATAACTCAATAGCTATTTTGTACCCAAACTGTGTAGAAGGGAAGCCAGGCTGTGCAAATACCTGAATTTATGCGTAAGGAGTCAGATATTTTCTTCACCTTCTTTTTGCACAAGAAATGGCCTATTTTTTGTGTCACTAATCTATACGGATCAGTCGCCTGTCATGACCTATCATTTCTCCAGAAGTTTTCCATCTTTGAGCAGCAGGCGCAGTTGGAAGTCTCCCCCCCCAGCGTGTAGCCGGTGACGGGGTTAGACCAAAGCCACTGCCACAAAGCCAGCAGTCGCTCTGCTCTGATGGCCTCAGGGTCCTCTTCCCAGACAAAGTTTTTTATTCACAATCCATACAATTAAATACGCCAGAGTTCTCCCCACCTGATAACTTTCATTTCCAGTTTTCTGTCTTGTTCACCCACACACACATTCATCTCCAGTCACCTAATAATTCATAAACACCATATTCTCTCTCGTGCTTAATTTAGTACTGTGTCTTCTTCCATTATGTTCTGCCAACTTCCCGCCCTGTAAATAAACAAATGTGAACTTTTCCTGTTTTCCATTTGCTTACATGTGCACACAAACATACACAAACACTCCCACGTCCGAAAACACGCTCGCAGAGGCACACTTGCTGCTGTTACCCGAATACCTGCCCATCACCCGTGGGTATGGGTGGAAATCACACCAAAAGTCAGAATCTGAAAACTACTATTTTGCACTCACATCTGTGATCTCAGCAGAAGGCAGCAGAAAGCAGCATGTATTTATTTATTTTGTAGCTGTTATAGCTGCCCCAACTGTTCATTTGTTAACAGTCTTTTCTAAGAGTTGAACCTTTTTTGTGGTTAGCAGATCCCCAGTGACAAAATCCACATTTCTGCAAGCATACTTGTTAATCTTAAATATTTTACGAATGGTTTTGAAGAAGGAACTTGAGAAATAACTGCTCTTTACTAATCAAAGCTTGCCTCTGCTTTGATTTCATCAGTGTATAGTAGAAACTTCCTGTCTTAATAAGTGGATTTATCCGGGAGTGAAATCTAGAGGAAACCCTCAGTGCTACATATCAGTGTGTGTTTTGCCACTTATTTCCTATAATTTTTTTTATTTTAAAACAGTTGTTTTAAACAGGTCGCAAGGGCTGAAGTTTGATATTTTTCACTTTGATTGAATAAACACTCATACCAATATCTGGGTAGATGTCTCCCCACTCTGTAGGTGAATGAAGGTGTTGTTTGTGCTACCTGAGTCCTCAAATTTAGCTAACGGGAGCTACAGACTGTTGCTGACGGTAGCCAAGTGAGGAAGCAAGGAGAAAGCCAGTTGTGCTGTGTTTTCGTTCCACTGGGTTTCACGACCCATTTCAAGTGCGGTAACAAAGACTCCAATCCCAGCGCTGCTGGCGTGCGATTCTTTCAATGACGGTTGTTTTGCAGGCACAGTATCCATGAGAAACAGCTTTGTTGTAAAATATAATGTGCGATATTGGAGTTGAAGTCATGCTTGTTAATTTAATGAATGTTGTAAGGAGACACTTCCTTCACGAACTTGAAGATTTCAGTAACTACAGTCCATTGATATCTTCTTCAATGGCTTTGTTGCTCTGTGTAGTAGATACATCTCTTCGTAGTACACACTTCATTAATACACGCTTTTTGACCAAGTTCCCGTGACGAAGAGACATGTATATTACTGTCAGTAATTGGGGCAATGTGCGCGTAGTAAGCAGAGGACTGGCGTGGGGTAGGAAGGAGCTGGGTTGCGTTCTGGGCTCTGCAATTAGCCTGATTGATGACTTTGAGCCAGTCATTTTGCCTTCGCCACTCCGTGGCTTTACAAATCGGCACAATGAGGATGATGGTAATGAGTTTCTTTGTGGAATGTTTTGAGTTCTGATAATGTAAAAGACATTGTAGAAGAGCTAAACATTTATATTAGGCTTATATTATTTCTGTATTGCATATAAAAAAGTATTCCTCATTTACAGATGCACAGGATTTAGGTAATTATGGCTTTGCATAAATATGTAACAGTTTGCTAATTCTTTCTGTGCATATTTCAATGCTAATACCATGATCCAGTGCTGTGGTAGGGATCCTATTTTTTGCACTTTTCTGGAGAGGAAGAAATCTTCTTTTTAACTCTACTGGTTTAGTACCTGTATGCAAAGTGGATAACTTATTTATCTGTTACTGAAACATCCCCAGTCCAATCCTGCCTTAAATCAATAGGCAAATCCCTACTGGCTCCAGCTGCAGTTGGATTGAGCTCAGGGCTTCTCAGGAAGTAATTAGTGTTTGCGGGGTATTTTAAGTTCCTTAAATGAGCTGTGCCACAGACTGACAGGTAACGCTGTCCCTGACGTGGCGAGACGGGAGCAGAAGTGTCCGAGGTTGAGCACGGTGAAGCGCAGGTCTGGTTCCCGCTTCCCACTGCTCGTGGCGAGGACTGGTACGCTGCCACGGCGTCAGGGCAATGTCGTCTCTGCGGCAGGTGTAGGTGTAAGCAGCAACACACCGAGCTGCCTGATTTTCATCAGCAAATAGTTTAGCTGTCGAACAGTCAAGAGCTGGACCTATTTCAGAGCTGTGCGTAAATCAAGCATGGGCATAGGTAGTGTTGATTGTGCTCACAAGTAAAAGATAGCCGACCAAAAATCAATCCTGTCAGAACGAGGTAGGAATATTGTGAGGGCCTGATTGAACTAAAACTTGCTTTTTTGGCAGCCAGCCCCCATTTCAGCACCTCCTTCTCTGCCCTTTGCTACTGTCTTTGTTGTACCGATCACTTACTATTTCCTTTTATCTCGCAGGGAGCTGAGCGATGGGACCACATACACGTACCAGGTCGTCATTGTTTCCGGGACGGAGGAGAGCGAGCCTTCCCCCGCGCTTGTGTATATCTCTGGGAGTGGATACTGTGGAGACGGGATTATCCAAATGTAAGTCTGGAGCAAGCAAACAGATAAATCTGGGCACATCTACTCAGCCAGAATCTGAGACTACAAAGAAATTGATGACCTCTGATGTCTCCTTAGTTTAGGCGGGCTCTCATCTGTAGATAATGACTCATGGGCTTGATGATTACCAGGATGATGACATTTAATTGGAACTTAGGCTTTGCTATCCTGGCACCAGTAGATACAGACAGAGATACAGATAATGGAGTCCAGACAGCAGGATCGATATGAAAGTACGCTATATGCTGTTTATGCTGTTGGTTTGTGCATCTGCATCTTTATGCACGTATATGACATTTCCTATATGAACCTGAAGTAAGCACTGGAAAAATTCGCATAGCCTTGGATGCTGTGCTTGCACGTGAAGCCCCATGTGCCTGGCAGCTGGTGGATGGGGTAAAGCCCCTGCCAGGCGCTGGGCCGGGCTCCCACTGCAACCTCTTGCTTGACCGACCGCCGGAGCTGGGATGCATTTTGAGGCGATAGGTTTGGCCTCTGCTGGCAGTCGTGTGTTCTCAGTCTACTCCTCCCTCTCACCAACTGCCAACCCCCAGACCACTGGAAATGTAAAACAATCATTCACAGCTATGTTGGGGTTTATTCTTTTACTGTGTTGGCCCTTATGGCCACCTGCTTCAAAGCTTCCTGGCATTAGATAATTATTTAAATAATGGAAATAACAACAAACAAGTGCTTAATCCAGCCAGTATTGTTTTCTTGAAATAATGGTGATCAGCAATCACGTAGTACAACTCTGTTAGATGATACACCTGGCAGCAAGTATGTGCAGGATGAGGCCCAACAGGCAGGGAAATCAAAGAGAACAATCAAACGATATCTGAATCCAAGGCAGTCTTGGAGAGAGAGGTGGAGAAAGACAGATTAATTTTGCTTTCCATAACTTTTCTCCTACTGTTATGTTTGCACATTCCTCAAACATCACTTGTGGCTTTGCAGTAAGCGTCGAACAATAGCTGAGCTGCCTCTGGAGCGAGCAGGAACCAGACTGTGTCACAGCTTGGTTGGTTGTGGCCCCACTCGCAGCTGTGGCAGCCCCTTTCTCATCTGGTTCGCACTCTTCTCCCCATGCGCCGCTGCAACCATGCGGGCTGGCAGAAGGCAGGACCCCGTCCCCAACACCGCCTGCTCTCCTCTGAGTGCTGTCACCTGGAATAGCCCAGCACCAGGCTTTGTGCCTTGTTATTCCCATGCTGGGGTCGCTGTCTGGCCCTTCCAGATTTAATACAAAGAGTTTCAGTGATTCCTGTTCTCTTTTTCCCCACCTGCTGACTTGCAGCCACACCAGCTATGAAGGAAGTTGCTCATATCCTCATCAGAGAACAGCAAGTGGTATCCACATGTGCAGGAGAGAAGTGGCCAGGCAAGCTTGTGAACCAGGAATGATGAAAGTCGGGGCTGGAGGAGAAAGGGAGAGTTATTTTAAGGGTCAGCACACAAAGCCACTAAACTGGCTTTCAGGGCTTTGGGGTTCTGCAGAGGGGTTACAGCAGTCACCGGATGATGCCATTTGCCATCTGATTCCTTTTTGCATGTGTGTGCCCTGCCCACAGAGACCTGGGGGAAGAATGTGATGATATGAATAAGATCAACGGCGATGGCTGCTCCCTATTCTGCCTGCAGGAGTTATCCTTCAATTGCATCGGTAAGTCTGGCTCAGAGCCCTTCCATTCACGGTGGGCGACAACTCTACGCAAAGCAGAAGGAAGAAATCAACAGTATTTTCAGCATTTCCAGCTGAAGAGTTGTCATGGAAGAGAGTAAAAAAGGTGGAATTTGTAGGTTTGAAAAGCGAACATATCTTCCCAGCTTCTGGTCATTTTGATGGGAAATTGGTTCTGCTGGCTTTGAAACAGACTGGGACTTAAGGCTAAGTCAGCCATTGTGGGACTGATCCAAAGCCCATTGAAGTCAGTGGGTGGTTTTCCAGGGGCTTCAATAGGCTTTAGATCTGGCTACGTGAGAAGACATGAACTGATTTTTTCTGGTAACCAGGAGGAGGAGTGAAAGGGGAAGGGACTGAGACCAGAAGCAAGTCCAGCTGAGGTCACACCTCCTTTGAGTTGCTAATCAATATCTGAGGATCAAAGGTCTAGCTAATCCCCTTTTTTCAGAGGTGAAAACTACTTAATCAGATTTCATTTGCAAGCCTGGTTTGCTCTGATTAGCAAAACCTGTAAGCACAATGGCCGGAAGATGCTAGAGCTATCAGGGATAGCAGGGCTGCAGTTGTGAGCTTTACATATTTATTAAACTCTCTAGGAATGCTGGGGCAGAGGAGGGAAATGGAGACCAGTTTACCCTGCATCTTCTGTGGGGTTGCCCTGTGTAGTGGGATTGCATTTCCCAAACAGCGAGGCCTGGGGAAGGATGAAACGTGCCGAGCTGCTGAAACCACAGTTAATGTTTAGAAAGGGTCGGCTTTTCCTCAAGAGCTTTTGTGAGACTCCTTATCTAGAGCTGACCAAGCAAATACTATGTCCCATCCAGGGATCCCATGCCTTCAGCTCAGGGCATCAGCCCTAAGCAGATAGTGTAATGCTGGCAAGACTGAAATTTGTTCTTTTTGGCAAATGGATGGTTAGCTCTTTTCCCTGGAGCAACTTCGAAAGGACCTCACAGGCGCCGCGTTTCCCTTGGGTGGTAAGCTGGGGACTGCTTGTCTCGTCGTAATGGCTACATCTTTACTTCAGCATCCCACGCTGTGGGACTTGAGGCTTGATTTGGTGATGTACTTATTTACATATTTACGTATGTAAATTGCTCTGTTGAAATCTGAGAGTCTTTATGGTCGTGGCTAATTGTGACTATTGGTGGTCTTGAAGTTACATTTGTGTTTCAAGTAACTTGCTGCCTTAGAGCCTCAAGCACTGAAAGATATTAGTCATAATATTTTGAAAGTGAGATAAACAGTTATGCAAATGTTTTGGGTTCTCCAAAAGTCAGGCACAGCACGAGGCTGGGTCCAGCGAGGGTTCGGCTTGGAGCTGTATGGTCGCATCTGTATCGCCTTGCTCGCAGCAGGTCTGAGCTCCTGGTCCACGTCTGCACTTTGACCCCGTCCCAGTGTTACGTCTGGACATGACCCAGGTCCTCCCCTGTGTGCACTGGTGCTCAAGGAAACTGGGTTGTGTGGGCTGGGCAGGAGCAGCATCGTGCTCCGAACTGCATGGACAGGCGTACGAGTGGGGTGTCCCAAGCCTCGGGCCACACGTGGTGGCCGGCCAGGCGAGCGCAGGAGCCTGCCTTGTGCCTGCGTACACCGTCATCTCCAGGACCAGCAGCAGGGCTGGTGAAGAGCTTGGAAGAAGCCTGTCTGACAGCAGTATGATTAGAAAATGAAGCAACTAAAACATATACACAGATTTTTTTCTCTGCTGTTATAGAGGTAGAGATTTTTCAGATTTGCTTGTGTTGAAAAGGAGAGGGGAATTCCAGAGGTAAAAAGTTGGTTGGTTGTTATGGGCTTTGGATGTTCATGGTTTTGCCCAGGTCCTGGGTTACAAAAGCAAAGGAAATCAAATGGTTTATGAAATACTGAACATGGGGACTCACATAGGTGAATCCAGTCAGCTGTATCAGTGGAAAGGTGCATGGCCGCAGACCTTACGAATGGTTTATTGGGTGAATTTACAGTTGTGGTGGTGTGGCTGCTGTGGCGGTGATGGCCTCGTGCAGGGTCTGCAAGTGTAGACCAGCTGCTGTTGATTTTGGGCAAACACTGCCTGCATCACGTCCCTCGGAAAGGCTTGGAGAAGGTACTGCAGGTCCTGTGGCTTTTATGGGTGCTGGGCCACCAAGAATTGGGACATCAAGAGCTAGAGGGAAGCTGCTGGCTAATCCCTCAGACAGATGAACAGTGCTGACTTGTATTCTGTTTTAACATATCAAGCATTAAAATCTCACTAGAAAACATAAAGATGTTGGGGAAGAAAGTGGCTGTACATATTACTTAATAAGAAATAATTAAAAAGAGCAGAAATTCAGTGTTCTTCATAACCTAATAATACCAGAATGGATCTTCTGCCTTTAGCCAAACAAAAGTCTTCTTTGAGACTGGTGGGGTGCTTTCTTGGAAAATACAGAATGCTTGGGTCCCTGTTTGAGGAGCACAGAAAAATAAGTGTAATTTATTTCCATGTTTACAAGGCTAACACATGTTACAATCCTGTAGGGCAATAAGTAATTATTTCAGACAGTGTTATTTTTGCAGTGATGTTCTTGTTGTCTTATGTAGCTCTTTCGGGCCCCAGGAATCACTCCTCTTCACCAAAGAATTCAGTGAGCCTCAAACACATGTTCAGAGGCTTTGCTGAACGGGGGGCCTCGGGGTTTGATCTTGCGAAGGCTTCCTTCCAGGCATGTTTCTGAACTACCACAAGGCATTCTTTAGACTTCAGCAAATCTAACCACAACAGTGAATGCAATGCTTGTCACAAATTGTCTGCAGGATTGGGTCCCGCACGGCTGAAAATAATCACTGAACGTTTTGTTTGCGAAGGCAGAGCTGAAGGGGTGTCATCAGGGGGTTATGCAGCAGGAGGTTTGATAGCAAAGCCCAGGCAGGCTTTTTCCTTCCAAAGCAGAGACTGTGCAATTCACCTCACTCGACAGAGGAGAAATACAACACCATCAAGCTTTACATTTAGAGCCATGAATCGCAGGATAATTTAGGTTGGAAGGAGTCTCTGGAGGCCTCTGGTCCAAGGAGGGCCAGCTTGGAAGTTGTAGCCAGCTTCAGATTTGGAGCGTGTTGCTCAGGGTCATGTCCAGCTGCGTTCTGGATCTCTCCAAGGATGGAGGCAGCCTGTTTGCAGGTGTCCCTCTGCCTCCCTTGCTCCCTTTGCCTTTTAGGATCATGAGGTTTATGGGGTTTTCTTAAGCAGTCCAACTTCCCTTTGAATAAATGGCGCAAGGCTCTCAAGACACTTTGCGCTAGTGCCTGTAATAAAATTAGACTTCTTTTTTTTTTTTCTTGGTTTTGTTTTCCCTCCTCCTTTCCTCTCTAATGAGATAACAGTGGATCAATCTGCTCTGCCACGGGAGGAGGGGCGCAGGGGAAGGAGGGAGGGAAGAAAACTGTGTGGTCTCACTGTCAGGCTGTCCTGGCCTGCTCTGAACACAAAGCCGAGCAACAGAAAACAGAGAAGATTAATAGCGTTTTCTTCCTGCCACATTCTGAAGAGCGACAGCGAGATTAATTAATTAATTAATGAAAGCATCTGGCAGTACTCCTTTCTTAAGTTCTGCGGTACACTCACCCTTCCCCATACTGAAATTTATCATCTCTACTTTTTTCTCCCTTTGCGTAGTGGATTTTGCATATATTATCTCCTCTGCACAGAATTTGGTCCCACAGGGGAAGTTTCACGTTGCCTTTTGCTTTGGAGGAGACAAGCGCATCAAAGTCATGTCCGCTGTGACTGATGCACCCCTCTCCTACCTCTTGGCTGCTTTTCTTTCACCTTGCTCTTGATTACTCCCGGGATAACTGATTTTTGCGATTACTGCGGATCTCAGCCAAGTTCAGGCTGACATGTCCTGTGTAAAACATGCCCCAGTCGTAAGAGTTATGATTTGCAGTTGTGGGGACCCAGAGCTTTTAAGCACTTGATCCGTTCTCACTGGACCGTTGAGAAATGGGTGTCTAACGAGCAGCTGAGCACCTTGTCCTCGGTGCGCGCTCTCCCACACACCGACGTTGTACACATGCGTCTAGATATATGTGCAGACATTGAAAACGAGCGCTGCTTTCATTTGCATTCCTTTTGTTGGGTGCGATGTGCATTATGCATTGATTTTGCTCGCCAGTGCTGAAGAAAGAGAAGGATATAATAAAAAAGATGCAGAGATCAATAAAAAAGAAGGGAGGGGGGAGAGAAAGTAATGTGAAAAGAGATGAGCAAAGACTGATAGACACGTTGAAACACAGCTGGGAAGTAGCTTCAGAACTTCTATCTACTCTGAAGTTTGCCTGGTAATTTATAGGGTTTTCAGTCGCATCTTATTGGTGTTGTTATTGCTACACTTTATCTCCTTGGCTTAGAAGGGACTCTTCGCTAAAGCCTTTTTACAACAAAACAGGGCAGCGCTTCCGCTAACCTCCACATGTGAGTGGCCCCGCTGAGGAACGTGAATGTTTCAGGTTAGACGCACGTCTCCGTGGTTTGTTGGACCAGGGCCTCAGGGATGTAAAATACAAAGAAAAGGCACAGAGCAGAGGAAGAGAGAAAATAAATATATCTAGCTCTTGAGTTTACCACCGATTGCTGGCATGTTTGAAGCATTACTCGCCAGTGGTTGTTCAGGGAGAAGTATGATTTTAATTTGACGGTGATCCTTAAACACCTTTTCTTTCGCTCCTGCTTGGCCTCAGATGTTTTTTTGCTACCTTACAGATCTGGATCTGGCCTTCTCCTCCGAGGCCTCTCCCTCCAGCTGTGAGCCTTACCTTTGTGGGAGCTCTATCCTTTATGTCTCCCATTATCCATAAATTAAGCATAGCACTTTCCCCTAATCTTATTGTTTGGCGGGCTGCATTGCATTCAGGGAAATGATTAATATTCATGAGCTTGCTATCTCTGTTTGGTGCATAATCCTCTAGGGAAATTGCAGTGTTAAATGAGTGACACAAACCTAATTTTATATGTCTTTTCTTTCCTTTCTTTCTTTTCCCTTTTTTTCCCTTTCTGACAGAGAAGTAATGTGCTTAAAATAAATTGATGGATGACCATCCATATTCATTGTGGGCAGGTTGTGAGAGCGCGCCTCGCTCCCATCCTCTCCCCCTCCCGGCCTCAGACCCCTGTGCAGGAACACAGCTTTGACTGCTGAAACCGCGGCCCCACACAGCCACGAATGGGGATTTCGCCTTCTTTCACGAGCAGTAAATAGGCCTTGGCTGACCCTGCCGAGGGCTTTCAGTGGAACAACAGCGCGGGAGAACCCGAGCCACCTTGCAAGAGAAGCTCGGCATCTCACAGGGCATCAATAAGACTGAAGCATTGACCACGGAGCTTGGGAAAGCGTATTGCTGTCGATAAAGGAGCTGAGGTTCTATAGCGGAATTTCATAGCACATAGCAATGAATTTACTGACAGGGGCCATTCAGATGATATTTGTGTGAATCCTTCAGCTCAAGGCAAATACTTTGAAGCTGACTGTTTCCTGCAGCTCATGGGAGTGTGGCTGCATGTTCTAAGATGTCTAAGCAGTCATTTGGCAAGTTAGTAATAACAGTATAGTCATAAAGTCTCTTAAAGTGATTTTCAGACTGTCATCGTTAATAGTGCAATCTTAGCAGGGCCAGCTGAGCCGCAGAGCAGAGAGAGCAGGCATCTTGGGCAGCGAAATCCAAAGGACAGATGCTTTTTTGTGGGGGAGAATGTGGGCTGGAGTGGTATTTGCCTGCATTTTTCCCTAGGCCAGGGACTCCAGCCCAGCTCAATCCTGCTTTGGTTTTTAGGACACAGCTACACTGAGAGCCCAGCAGAAGAATTATTCCTTTGCTTGCCGCATCCTCACGCGTTACTCTCTTCGTGGATCCACGGCTCCTCATACTTCCCTCCTTAGAGCATCCTCTGTGACTCAGCCAGCAAATTGCTGTGCTTAGGGGGTGATGCTGAGCATAAGGCCTTCCTTTGCGGTAGCATCCGACCCCACGCACAGACAAGCAGTTTGTTTGCCGTGGTGAGTGGCATCTCTGGGTTTTTTCTCTTGGGCTCCTTCCCAGCCCCCCGAGCAAGTGGGCCGGTGTCCGGAAGGGCCCCGCTGGCCAGCCCACTCGTGGTCCTCGTGGCTGCTGCCTTGTGTGACAGAAGCCTCAAGGCTTTTGGTCAAACAGTCTCCAAGTTTAGCTAATAAATCTCTGTAAGTCTGAGGAAATACTGAAATATTCTCAGCACCGCTTTTCTGATTTATCCAAGCACTCAAGGAGGAAAACAAGGTTAGGTGTGAAGAAAACACGTGTTGTAGTGGTTTTATAGCGTGCCTGGTTGCCTGGGGTTGGGGAGAGGCCACTTTGGCTCCTGTTGGCTAGCCACAGAGCAGGTAAGGTCTGACTACCACTGCCAGCAATGGAAAATATCCTTTCACTTAAGTGACAAAGGCTCATGTTCTTGGAGGTGAAATATCAAATTTCAATGCCGGGCTCTGCGAGGGAGTTGTAATTGTATCTGTCTGCAGCACGCAGATCAATTGCATAATTGTTGTGCTCCGACTGCTATATCATACCGATGAGCCGAGTCACACCAGACAAAGAACAAGCCCAGGAATGTGTTTCCACGAAGCAGCTGAATTAGCAGGGAGCCGCGCTCCGCAAATGCATTATGCCCGCCTGCTCGGTTGAGGAGATGCTCAGACACAATTGTCATATTGTATGGAAAAAAGCCTCCTGCGAGGCCCCTGGATGTTCCGCACTAGATTGCAACACCCGTGTTGCCTTCATTTCCAAGGTGTCTGTTTTATTTCATTGAAGCAAAACGTCACAATTTATTGATATGTAACTTTATTTGGAGCAGTCTGCCCAAGATCTGTGTAATGGTTTTCCTCTTTTCAAATCAGAACATCCAGGAAGGAAAATAGCTCTCGAATATTTTACTGTAGCAGGAAATATCTCTGTCTCTGGCTTCTTCAATATTAAAGAAGAGATTAGCAGATATCCTGGAAGAAGGCCATGGTATTCACTCTCTTCCCACTAAAGCCAAAGGTGAAACTCCCATAGAAATAAATGGAGCAGGTTCTGCGATCGCTCAGCTGCCGGGTTCATGTGATCTGCGCTGAAATTATTTCTCCTTTTGTGATGGAAACCTCTGCATACGTTTCTTCTCATCTGTGAGTGTAAACACCAGTGCTGGAGATGCCAGTTAAGTGACGCGGTGGTAAAATCATGCTTCTGCAGAAGTTGCTGACTTTGGTGAGCCTGTGAGTTAGCCCTCGCTGTGTCTGACGAGGCCTGCACGCCTCTGGACAGACCTTCCGAGGGTTAAAATGCGGAGCTCACGCTGTTCCAAGATTTTGTTACTCTGAGACAATGCTTCTGCATTTTTGTCCCCCCTTTTTTTTTTTCCTCCTTTTTTTTTTTTCCTCCGACCAATAGTTGTGTGGCATGAGGTTTGTTACAGTTGGAAACATCCCTAAGTAAACCAGCTGAGCTTAAAAATACTCCTTTTTTTTGTCTGGCCTGTTGAGAAATAGTTCTTATTGCACAGAAGACCATGCTGATGTCAATCACTGCTGAAAACAGGAAGCCGCCCCGAGTGTCTGTCCTCAGCTCTTTGACCATGCGGCTCGGACATTAAAAGCCTCGTCGGAGGATGTGCCCTGTGCTACGGATTGGAGCTCTTTTTCTCTCTCTCTCTCTTTTTTTTTTTTTTTTTTTTTTTTT
>Ga0065711_1002318_pt1 | contig 67173 bp, 42 predicted proteins | sample Hoacrofraction12_FD_59098 | JGI IMG/M metagenome (GOLD analysis project Ga0065711, IMG submission 59098) | Hoatzin crop microbial communities from Cojedes, Venezuela - Epithelial fraction 12 v2 (version 2) | ecosystem: Host-associated > Birds > Digestive system > Esophagus > Crop | place...
GTGGAGGCAGTCTGTTGCTATTGGCGTTAGTGCGTAGTTACCAATCATAAGGGAATGTGGGGCGTGTGAACAGCGTGTGATTTACGTCTGTAGCCTATCCAATATAAGCGTAATTGCATGTACAGATATGGAAAATGTATATAACTGCACAAGCAGGATAATAAAGAATCCGACTGTGTATCGTATCAATGCGTGTGAGAGTCGTTCCCATCCTTTCATGGATGCTGAAACTCTGCAATCTACACCTCCTGGCATCATCTACCATTGGAGTCAAGTCACAGCAACACATCACCCTCTCCCAGGATGCTCCCAGGAGTCAGCCAGTCACTTCTGCAGTAGAAGATGAAGCTCCAAAAGTATCCAAAGCAACACACCTGGATTTCTAGAGAACATGTAGGGTTCACAAGCGCGTGAACTATAAGAGCAATAGAAGCTGGTGTACGAGAGGAGATAAACAGGCTGCAGAAGAGTGCTCCAGAGGCCAAGAAGATTGACATAAATGGGATACAAGAGACAAGCAGTCAGAACACCATTTTTACACACCATTTTGCTTCATGTAGTTTGTTGACTTCTTCTTATCCAAACAGATTGAAGTGAGAGCAGTTTGGAAGAGGACCAAGAGGCTCCTTTGGACTTCCAGGAACCAAACCATCCGGTTCCAGTGTTCACTGTTACAAATATTCCTGCTTATTGGCAGTTTTACCTCTGAAGATGTCAATTACAGTGAGTTTAATGAGCTACTTTCACCACCCAGAGCCTTGTGTAAGATTTTGCTATGAACTGCTGATACTTTACCCTTTTACCACACATAAGTGAAGAAAAAAGCACTTTTGTATAGAAACGAAGTGCCACCTTAACTATGACCTCGTCTGCTATAATCCCTGATCCTGGTGGCTTGTACTTGGTGTGTGACATTGGAGATTTGTTATGTCCTAAAAAAAGGAGTTTCTCTGAAGCAATAGAGACAAGGTACCGTCATCTCCACATTGAAGCATTACAGATGGCAATCAGGCCCTTGTAGAGATGTTGGTTTCCCTTTAGCTGTTGGGACAATGAATCAACAGTCATACCTAAAGAGATCCGTCATGAGGAAGCAAATCTGAACACTGTCATCTTCTTCCCTCCTCCTAATCCATGGGAGATGATGCTGTAAATGGATTAAGGGCCCGTGGCACACATGGTAAATGTACTCTTCAGAGCAGCTGTGGAGAGGGACTCACCTTCCGCCACGCCAGAAAGAACCTTCTCTGGGGATATTGTTACCAACTCTCGGGTCCAAGACACTCTCCCTCTGAAGTGGTGCATCCAATCAGAAAAACCACACATGCTGCCTTTGTCCTTAACATATGAAGTACTCAGGGCTCACAGCTTAACTCCTAGCTGCGTTGTTCTGGGTCACTGTGTTGTATTTGTGGACTTTCTGTGTTGCAGTACACAGGTTTCCCAGGGAAAATGATGCATGTGACAACTTCCTCTCAATTTTATTACCCTCTGGCCCAGTAAACCTTCCCTTCCCTTTTTCTCTGTGATACATTTCCTCAAAAAAAGGCTCATGGGGACTGTTCAAGTCTTTCACGCCAATTCCTGGTCCAGATTTTGCAAATTTTCTCTACCTTTGCTTTTAAATATGTGACTCATTTGTCCTAGACATTTTTCCTCTCTGTATTTCCACCAGAGCTTGCAAAAGACATGTCTTACATGTCCTTCCTCTTGCAACATCAAGGGCATTCACAAAAAAAAGGTCCAGTCATAAGAATCTCTGTGTCCAGAAGATTGATTTTTTGCATATGATACTTTAATCCAACCTAATCATACCCATCTCCCAGTCCACAAATCTCAAATAACTTTCTAGAACTTCTTATAGAGGTTGTTAGCACCAACCTCAGAGAGCACTTGGGTGCCTGTGATGCTTCAAGCTGGGCTGGCTGCCAGGTGCCCATCCAGTTGCTCTCTCACTCCCACCTCCTCAGCAGGGCAGGGGGAGATTTTAAGATTTAGAAGCTCCTGGGTTGAGATAACAACAGGGAGATCACTTACTGACTACTGCCACTGTAAAAACTGAATCAGTTTGGGGAAAAATAGTTTAATTCATTCCTAGTTAAAAAATAGAGTAGAATAGTGAGAAACAAAAGCTAAATTGAAAACACCTTTCCCCTCATTCCCCTTCTTCCAGGCTCCACTTCATTCCTTCATTCCCAACTTTTCTGCTTGCTCCTGAAAAGACCAGCAGTCTTAGAAAGCACTTGACAGCATTTCAGTTCATGTTTTTTGCATTTCAAATCCATAAATCTCATGTCTTCCACTTCAAGACAGTTCTTTACAATTTCATTCATATTGGGTAATACTTTGTCTCAGCTACATTAATGGGCTTGCTTGTGTAAGCTCTTTGTGAGTGGTGAGAAGAGTGAGGAGACCTTCTGGCTTTTAAATTCAGACTTCAAGTCACAGAAAAGCAGTAAATACAGATTTGAACTCCCCCACTCTTCTCCCCACCTCAAATAAATAAAATTCCAGCAGAAAAAAGCAGATTCCTACAGTTTGAAGAGGAGATTCCCTCTAACCTCTTAATGGACTGCATCCTGAGGTCTGTCAGTAGCATCACACACACATCCCCATTATCCACCATGAGAGATCATGCAGAGAATGGGGGAGAGAACTGATTTCCTGTGCGCTAAGTGGCAGCTGCAGCATGAGTCCATGCTATCTGGAGCACTAAAGTGGAGCAGGGCACTTTAGGATAAAAGCTTAATTCTTTATCTGCTCACATAAATACTTTTAGATAAAATAAATTGGATTTAAATAACATTCCAGCTGGGACACCAACTGACAGAAGTCAGGAAGTGCCCAAGATAAGGCCACATCCTTCTGCAAAATAAGGAGGGGAAGGACAGAAAAGGCCCTGTTCTAGTTAAGGCTGATATGTCAGCTTTATCTGTGAATTGTCTGTCACCCTGGGGGGCTTGTGTCCAGATCCATGTAAACATGTGAAGGCAGGAGGCACGTTCACCAAGAGAGTTATGTTTCAGCACCATAGCATTTTGCTGAATATCAGCTCTGCCTTCAAAAGTATAGACTTAGTCACCAGTTCAGCAAGTTCCTGAGCAACCCCTTCAGATAACCTGCTGGATGCAGACATTGTAAAACATGCTCACCATCTCTGGGTTTTGACTAAGGGACAGGCTCTTCTTCTTTAGGTTTGCCTCTTCAGTTGCCTCTCTGGAAGCATGATTGCATTTCTCTGCCTTCAGCCTGTTTGTCTAGGTCATCTTTGTGTGGGTACAGCTCCTGTTGGCACAATTCCCACCTGGGTTTACTTGATTTTTTTGCTATTAAAAAGGAGGAACAGATCCTCATTTCTTACCCCGGCATCATCTGGCAAATGTCAAATTGTCATTTGCTGAGGATTTGCACAAGAGAAGGTTTTATTAAGCTGAAACGAGAAAAAGGAAGAACACATAAATTTGTTCCCAAAACTTACCACAGATATTGGCTGAACGTTGTGAAATTCTGACAGCCTTGACCTCATAGAACAAGAAAGCAAAACTTTAAAGATGTAGCAGGTGGGAGTAACCTTAAAAACATAAATGCAGAGAGGAGTCTGCTTATTTGAGCATGCTTTTATGAACGAATACCAAGGATGCGGACAGCCAGAGGTAGGATGTAATACCTTCTCTAGTGCAGTACATACAAATCAAACTAATTCAGTACAAATAGGGCTCTGACTAAGAGCTCAACAGAAGTCAATTTCAATAGTTCCCATAGGTTGTTCCCAACAGCTCTCCAGGCAAAGACTGATTCAGGAGAATATCTGAGCACATGCGTAACTCTTAGCAGGTGTCTAGTCCCGTTAAAATGCATATGACTAAGTTGCCTTAACGAAATGGAACTTCATTAGCTGTGTGAAATAAATCGGGAACGCTCATAATCAGCGAGCACTACAGCAAATAAACCCTGAAACTACCCAGACAATTTGCCAGACTTCTCTTATTCTTGAAAGGTAGCATAAGCTTTATCACTGCAAGATAAATGCTGCAATTGTAAGACTACATCCTGATCCTGTCAAAGTCAACATCAAAAATGAGTGCAGACAAAAATTAAAACAGAAGGAGGGACTTGATATAAACTGCGTGTGTAATATCTCAGCTCAGTACTTAGTGACTCAAAGTTACTGCTGTTTCATAACATTAACAAAGGTTCCACTCAAATATTTTTAAAATAAAAGCATTCAAGTTTTTTTTTTCCTTTTATCAATGGGAAAGAATTAGGCCAAATAACAAAGATAACATTCCTTTTAAATGTTAATTTTTTCCTGGAACAAAAAAACCACAGAAAACCCTTACACAACAGACGTATTTTGGACAGTCCAGCTTTTTACAGTGCCTAGCACCCTAAACCCATGACCTTCCAGAGGCCAGAAGATATGCCCAAAATATAAATTTTAAATACTGGTATAAATAAAGTCAACATACATGACTGCTAAGGTGTGAGCTGACTTCAGTGTGTTGATAAATGGCTTTCAGCCACTTTGGTATAGACTGAAATAAGTAAACTTGAGTTCAAAAAGGAATTAGACAAATTTATAGGCAAGAAGTCTGTAAAGCGATACCAAAAGGACTAGCCAGGATATTAAAAGGACTAGACTTACACGCTCTTCCAACAAACCATCTTTGCTGTTGCTGGAGATGAAATACTAGACTAGAATGACCACTGGTCTAAACAGTACGGTGTTTCTTACATTATCATTTGCAACTGTTCATGGTTAGCTAATGGTAGCAAAACAGTTCCATCCAGCCAAAACCTCTGTCTTCAAAAGTTTGTGTATTCCCTGGTAGGGAAGGCAGCAGCATGCATACCCACACACTGGGATGTCTAAAATCTTTGTCCATGTTTTGTAAACACTTCAATATTTGGAGTCCTGCTGAATCTCCAGTATTGATGCAGACCCTTTCAAAGCTTTGAACACCTAGGCAGCTTTCTGGTGTACATATACCTTTTTCACTAAATCATCTTTCACAGACCTCTCAGGATCAATCTTTGGATTCCCAAGGGTCCATGTGCTTCAGTTTGAAAAATAACACATCTTCGGAGAATGGGGCTTAAAATCTGACCCACTAGGCAGGTTGTCTTTCGACAGTAAGACAACAGACATCTGAATACAGATATCTACTTGTGAGCCAGCAATCCCATTATAGTCACTGGAGAGCCAGTGATCAATTCAGTTGCCTAAACATTGGATTTTACTGCCATCAGAGATGCCTATATCTGGGCCCATGTGGGCTCGGACACTCAACGCAAAGTTTGTAGGAGACCCATACCTGCTTGGAGCAACACATGGAGACTAGACGAAGGCAGGATGCCTGAGAGTATTTCAAACAATACTTAATGCCTAGAACAGCTAAGTGGTTCCTCTGGTCAATTTAGAGAACGGTTGAGCTTATCATGAAAGAGACAGCTACCGGTTAGATAGCTGAACGATGCCCTAAGTCTAATGACAGTGTTGAGTCAGTCCGTGATTCAGTTGCCCAGGCCAAAGTCTGTGGTGCCATTGGGGTTGTCCCAGGGTGTCTGAGACATCCATACAGGGCTGAGGTAATGATCTGTGTCTATCCAGAGAACCAGTTGTACAGCAAGGGTATCCTGGACGTCTCAGGTATGCTAAAACCCTATGAAGAAGCAATTGACTCCTGTCCTCAGTCTCCTGTAACAGGAGTTGGACACTTGAAGTCTATATGCTTTCATGTCGAGTGGAATCCTGCCCAGAAGGTCCTTCTTTGGTGGTGAATGTCCATCGAAAGAAAGACTATAACTGTGACCCACAGGTCTTTGATAATGAGTTAACCTCTAATGTTTCTAAATGTAACCTGTGTCTCCACAATACAGTTTAAACATGCTGATTACAGACAATAAAGTACTGCCTCCTTCTCACAAAGGCACGTTACATTGGCAGCATCAAATGTTAAATGAGATTGGGCACTGGGAGAGTACTCTGGGAAGGACATAACACCTAGAGGGTAGTAGGTTTTCCAAGCACTTAGCAGAGTTGATGCATATTTATTGATAATGTCTAATTAGTCTGGTTGATTGTACTGAGTTTGCATACTGAATCTTTATTTTTGAAGTCTATCCTGCCGCTGCACAGCAGGTCCTATTTCAAGCTAAATACAATTTAATTACAGCCAAATATTTCAGGATAATTTCAGTAGAAGATGTAGTGCTGAATTCTATCATATGAGATCAAGTCTAAAACCACAATATATAAATCCAAGGCCTAGCCTTTGCCGTATGAAGTATCATTCAGAGTGCGATCAGTTTAACAAAGACTGTCACTCTTCAGGTCTTTGTCCTTTTCTGTTGATTCCATTGACCGTGGCTGAATAGCTGAAGGCTCAGGTGTCCTGATTTTCTTTTGCACTTCTCTGCTTCCTGACTAGCTGCTGCAGCTGGTGAGCTGCTTCTCCACAGAGAAGCAACTTAGCATACCACAACAAGAGTTCTTGTTTTGTGTTGTGTTTCAGCTGTGGAGGTATTGTCTACGGAAAGCAAAAGAGAGTTTTTGATCAAAGAGGATGAACACTGCACACTATATTCCAGCAACTTTAAAATTGGTCACAATTTCTGATGGTCTCCATCTCTGTTCCTTCATGGCATTGTTCCATGGGAAGAGAAACAGAGGGAAGATTGATCTTACAAGGCTCCAAATGCAAGAGTGTTTGTAGAAAAGGAGCAGTTGCTTATTATGACTTTCCTGATCTGTCGGAGAAGAGCACACAGTCAGAAAAAGAGAAGTCTAGCCAGGCAATAAATATGGAGTGAAAAAAGACATTAACACGCTCACTTACCACACACAATGTCACATAAATCATGTAGAATACCGTTCTCTCTGGCTGAACTGTAGCTGAGTGCGGTGAGTTTAGCTTTCTAGTCGTTAAGACTGTTTGCATGTCTAAGAGCCTGTTACGAGCTGAGATGTGAGGTTGACCTCTTTTCTATACAGATCTCTGCTGAGGGCAGCAACAGTCATATTTTTACCCAGTGCTGGGCAGAGAGTTGCAGACAAGACACACATAAATGCTGAGTTCTCATTTGGACTGGTTTCTTCCTATATGATAATTTATGTAGGTTGAAAATAAGTATTCATTCTTTTTATATATGGAAACTCAGCATCAAGACTCTGCAAATGCTGCTTGTTTCTGACCTTAGAAGGAAGTAAGAGCCCGCAGGGTTAAGAAATAAAGAAAGGTTCCCTTGTTGGTGCTTGGTAGTGACTGCAGCCACCAAGAAATATTGTGTATACTCTGACATCCACTCTGCAATTTCGTGGCATTGTCCTCTAACTTGCCTTCTGATTATGCCTCCAGCCAGAGTTTTTATTTCACCCACAATTACAATTATTTTCTGTTTTGAATTCTGCTTTCTTTTCTTTTACTAAACAAATCAGCCCTCCTTTTCATTCTTATTTTAAACAGAGAAAACAATGGTTGAAGCCTCCTTTTTCCTGACCTTCTATTACAGCTACATACCCTCTGTGTATAAAACGCCCTTGTGGTGCATCAACAGACACTTCCCATCTCATGGAGGAAAGTATGCTTAAAAAATAAAATCAGAAAACTCTTCCTACCAGTGTCAATGAGCCATGAAATCAGTCTCAAAAGTATATCAGTGATATACTTGGATATTACAAATGAAACATAAAGCCCTACAGCTTCTGCTGTTCTAAGAATATTAACCTTCCCTCCATTGTGGCTAAATCTTACTAAGCCACCAACACCGTCTGCCACATATGGTTTTGCTTCTGACTTCTCAAAAGTGAAATTTGTCCCCATTCGGAAAAAGTCATCTGGAATTAAATAAGTTCTTTATTATATTCAGTGCAAGTATAAAAGCCAATGAGAAACTATAGAGCTACGAGTAAGATAAGATTGAATTTGGTTTAGTGGACTGTTTCCCCAGGACAAAGGGAAGTTGAGAGGAAAAGAAACTCTGGCAATTCCATTTGGCTTGCACCCTGCTATACGCTCTGGAAGCCCATATTTACCCATAACCTGAATTTCAGGAGGGCTACAGAAGTGTGCTATTAAGAACACAAAAAGTATGCTCAGAATAATATGTGTAGGCCACTGCTTCCCACTAAGAATCACGTAGCCTCTGCTTTTCACTGTTCTTCATCTCCAACCTGCACTGATGCAATTCCTATTTGCACTCCCAAAGCATAATCCTACTCTTTTTACACATCAGTTATGCTGCCTTGAGTTATTATTGCACAAATGAATGAGGCTTCCAGGAATACACCATAAAAAAACATAGTCACTATTTTATGGTACATACATAATACCATGCTATTTATTGATAGACCATAATCCTCATTCTGAATCATTATGGTCTGTCACATCAATAGAGATTTAAGGCCCTGGGAACAGAAAGACCACAGCGGTTTCTCTGGAGCCAGTCTGTAGTACTGCAAAACACAACTGTTACGTGGGGACAACTTCAGCCCAGATATTCATAATTGCTGAATTTTTTGGAAGGAAATCACTGAAAAAATCAAATTGTGAAAAGCATAACTGCCATATTTTTATATAAACATGCTACTGCATAGAAGAATAGGATTTCAGACTCACAAAATCCAAGGGATAGCTTGTTGCAATTCTTTGGCATAAGTATCCAAATTGCACTGGAATGCAGTTTCCCTTGCAAGTAAAAAATTTGGGTGCTGATTTTGTTGTTTGGCAAGGTTTTATGGAACTACATTACAAAGTATTGTAAGTACTTGCTTATTCTAAAACATGAGGATAGCCTTGAATTTGCAAGGCAAAACTGCCCAAGCGAAAGGTGAGTTTGATAATTTATGTGTCACTTATACTGTAAAAACACTTTTGTTCTGATTAAATGTGATGATTGATCATTCTTTCCAGATGTTTGGGACATTAAAATCAAATTCTAAAAGTCATAGATTTTTGTCACAGAAGTCATAACAATGGTACCTTGTTACCACAATCTAGGAAAGAGTAACCTGCAACTTTTTAGCTTGTGCACAGAGCTACACGTGTGTTAATATTTGCAAGCCTGAAGCCTTAGGGCTTAGATTCACCATAGCCATCAGTAACAGAACATATAGAATGTAAGACTTTTTTTTGCCTTGGAAAGTCGTTGCTGTTATACTTCAACTGGTTATTAACCCAACATTGTGTACCGCCCCACCCTAGCAGTTCAAGGCTCCCGCTATCTCCTAATGATTTGTCCATATTCTTGGTGATTATAGTCCTTGTGATTTTGCGAGGAGCATGTCTTGTGGTGAGGTACCTTGGCTAGGCTTTGTTTTGCAAAGCAATTTATTTCCTCATTTTACAGCCTTATACATCATTCTTCATTTTACCAGCAGGGCAGACACCCCTGTGAAGATGAGATGGGCAACTCAGGAGGCCCTCCAAATGAGCAGTGTTTTCAAATAAATAAATCACCCTAGAGCTCAGAGTTTTGCTTTACAAATACACGTGCACATACACATGCTCGCAGTTCTTCCTTCCAGCTAAGGCTTTCTTTGTTCCCCACCATTTCTCGGCGGATGCAGCATACCCATTCAGTTCCTACCCAGGCTCTGCCCTCCGGTAAATCACTGGAAGTTGTTTTCTTTCGACCTTTGGGAATCTCACAACAAGTGATTCCTTCCTTTTTTTTTCTTAGTAGATTTAGTGGGATTTTTTATTGTTCAAAACTAAAGACTAGAGCACATGGCAACAAAATAGAAATCAAAGAAAGGCGATATCCACCATTTAAAAACTCAGCTTTAATGCCATTACTTAACAAATCTTGTCAGTATGCTCATATTCATAGTGCTAGTTTAAGCCCATTTTCCTAAACTTGGCTCTTCCACATCTACGTACTTCAGCTACGAAACGGCAATGACCTCTCAAGTTCCCCAAAACAAAGCCTTACACACACTTGGTGATTTCTTTCCACATGGTCTGCGTAACTCAGTCACAGATAGGACTAAGCCCACCACAGTCCCATCCCCTGGCAAATACATTGAGCTTGTCTCTTCCCGAGCGTGAGAGGTGCTGGACCCGAAGCTAGAGCTTGACGGACAGCAGACAAGACAATGACCAAGGGTCTATAATGTCCAAAAAGAAGCAAATACTGCTTATTTCTCATAATGCAATTGCTTCAGGGTGACTGAGGAAGCCAGCAAGCACCAGGTTTAAAGCAAATCCGAAGAAAGCACTTTTTACCTGGTGCACAAGCACAATGTGGAAATCCTTCCAAAGAGCACTGCGGAGCCTAAAAGCAGTAACTGGCTCCTCAATAGAAACACTTCAAACTTCCTGAAGCTATCCATGACCGCAAAAACCCATCCTTTCTTGGATTTAGGAAGTCCCGAACTAGTGGCTGTGAGAAGTGGGGAGGATAAACTATGGAAAGAATCACATGAAAGAGCAGTCAGGGACTTACTTTTCTTTAGTGCAGCAGCTGCTTCTGTCATCAAAGGATGGTGGGAGAAACATGCTCCATATTATTTTAAATCCTTTCACTGCCAGTAAATATGCAAAATTTAAACTCAAGTTATAGTTGGTAAGTAGAGGTAAAGTTTCAGTTACTTAGCTTTTAAGTCTTTTAATGGAATATATTGTACTTAGGTTGTGAAATCCCTAAAAAATAAATAATAGCAATCTTCAAAAGAAAAGTAATTTCTTATTAACATCATTGTAAGAAGTTTATTAACATATGCATATGCTTTTCTTCCAAGGATTTTAGAAACAAAATGTTCCTTCTCTTAGTTATTTTTACTAAAACAGTAACAGTTAGTGTTCTATTACACTTATTAGACGAAGAACTTATAGAGATCTCTGAGGAAAAAAATAGCACCAACAAGAACAAAAAGCCTGTGAAAGTTTTCATCAGGAATCTTTTTTTTCCTGATTGTATTTCTTGATCCCATAAAGTTTTTCACACTGTCTCACTTACCATAATTCTTGTCTTCATTTTCAGGCTTTGGGTTGGTTAACTGTCATGTGCTTCCCATTTTCTGAAATGTGATTAATAAATGAAAAGTATTCCTTTCATAGTACAGAATACATCATTTGAACCACAAAAATATAAAAATGTCGCTGACCAAGATCTCAGACAGATTCTGCAGCTAATCAGCCTCTCCCTGCCCTGGAGGTGGGCCCAAACCCAAATCACAGCTCCAGACAATATGAGACTTTTGGAAACTTGCAATGCAGAGTGAAACGCCAGCATTTAAACTCAATTCTGCTTGTAACAACCTGGACGTATAGTGCAAATGCAATGTCTATCCTGCATCTGTGCTGTGTAGAGTCAGTGGCAAAACTCTCAATAACTCCAGCAGGAGCCAAGGTCATCTTCAGAGTGGAACTGACAGAAATAATCAGAAAAAAAAAATTAAATACAGAAATTAATCGTTATTTTTTTTAAGTGGAAGGCAACATTTTCTGTGCCTATTTTTGTTTAAGTAAAAACCTTCTCTTCTTTGAAAAATATGAAGGTGTGAATGTTTCAACAAGTTTTACCCCTCACCATGCTGGGGGAAAAAAAAAAACTCATTGCAAATCCTTTATTTGTTTTCTTGAGAAGTAAGAGATTTTTGGTACATACGCAATTCTGTAATTCTTTATCCACAAATAGTAGCAACTTTAATAACCTGCAGCTTCCTTTTACTGCAGAATTCTTTTCCATCAATAGTTCATTTTCTGCATGAGGCTTGTTTCACTTTTTCTGACATCTTGAAGAACCCTCGGCATTTGCTATCATTATACTTTATGTATAGATTCTTAAAACACCCCATAACAATCTGCATGGGTGTAAGCATGTTTATAGGAATACAGTCATCCCACATTGATTTTGTTAGTCTGCTGTAGCTACATGGCTGTAGGGAAAGCAGAAAGCCTGCTGTGCTTAGGCAAAGCCTCAGATGCACTTAGTTGTTAACTCTGGGTGCTCACATTTATTTTGGTCCATATCCCAATGTCTGGGACATGAGTCGACTGGCCCATTGAATTCCCATTCTCTTTCCTGGCTTCTCAGTCTTTATATTATCCCCAAAACAAGTAGACTTTACCCATTATCTATGAAGCCTGCAGTGTATATGGAAAATATACATCATTTTCCAGTACGAAAATGTCCCAGCACACAAGCCAAGAAATGTACATCTTGAAGACTTAAAGGATTAAATCTCTTTTGGCAGTTACTGTAAATACAAAGGAATTCCACAAAATTTATAATCACAGTGCAGTTTAACAGCCTTCAGGTTAATATCACGTTCCCTGCCTTCAGTTCAGACTGTGTGATCCTTTCAAGAGGGATAAATGATTTGCAAAAATTCTGTAGAAATATTAAGAATGTTCATAAACTAACTGATAAGCATTGCATTATTAACTGTCTGTAATGTATCTTGAATGTTCCTAAGAGCACATGTGCCTTCCCACACTTCCAAAGGTACAGGCTTTGCAAAGTGATGAAACTGCTCCTTTGCAACAACAAATACAATCTACGGGAAGAAAAAGTCTAGATCCACAAACTCTGACTTCACAGCTGGCTGATGGAAACTGGGTGGGAGGGTTTATAGAATACCAATAGAAAGGTTTTTGTGCTTGAAATTTAGAAGTCTTCATGAAATTGCATCAATCTTGCTAATAATTTTCACACTTTAGATGCTGAGGTTAGGCAGAGTATGTCTGACCTAAAGTTCACATTTAAGAATTCTGTAAGAAACTGCAGAAGGAAGAGGTGGTCATGCCCACAAACACATGGAAAGTAGGTAGAAGTGAGTAGAAAACCGGAGTTCCATAAAGGTGGAACACCTCCTCAAACATGTGATTTAAAATTCACTTCCTGTAAAACCTCCGTGGATCCAGTGTTACAGCAGTGCTGGAGTAGCTCAAAATCATAGACACTGTAAGTGACAGACCAATGAGACTTAGTGCTGATCGGACCAAATTAGTGGTTGATATTCCATAGGGAAAATCCATTTTCACATGTGCTATTGGAATAGGCAATCATGTCAACAGTCAATTTGTTGCAAATTTTAAAGATGTCTAACATATTTGCCAAGTATTGCAGCATGGGGTTTTCCAATGAACTTCAAGACATCATTTTTTGGCAAAAACAATTGTAAAAATTTTCAATAATTATAAGAGTTTCTTTCAGCATTTCCTAATTAGCCTTTTTTAACCCTTCATTGTGAAATATTGTTTTAATTCTAGCAACAGTCTAAAATTTTTTCATAGCTTTTTGAAAAAAGGAAAAAATGGGAATAAAGCATTTGACATACTCTATATATTTTTTGTTATAAACTAAAAGGGTGTGGGCACAGCAATGTGAATAGAAGAAAAGAATTTTTCAGAATCACTTGTCAAAATTCAGTCATTCACACATCTCAGTCAATAGTAAGATTGTCACTTAGAGACTTAGTTCAGCCGGACTCGGATGTCAATGTCTAACCAGAAGTATACTTACTGTCCTAAGTCATTTTGAATGGGATAAGTCATTCTTTAGCATTATACAAAAAGTCAAGAAATATACTTTAGAAGAAAAATATTTAGAAATTAAAATCAGGTTTAGAAAATTGCATTCCTCTGATATTTGAAAGTATTGATAGAATCACCTATTGATTTTGGCTAAGTTACAACCAAGCTTAATCAATACAGTTCGGAAATATTCTGCTCCTTCCAGGTATATCACACAGGAAAAAAAAAAAACATAACACTTCAGCCATTACTTAAAATTGGAAGGAAAAGGAGAAGCACTGTAAATTCAGGAAACTGTAAGCTTGCAAGTTGAAAGCACAGCTTTAAATTTGCCTCCTGATGCCTATATCTCATAAAATAACTTCAGGTTTTAGATCATTCTAAGTTCAACAGCAACTCATGCAGGATGGAATTGCTTTTAAAACTTTGCACACGGCATTTCCTGCAGGAACAAAGATGGTTGATAGCCATATAATTCCTCAATTTATTAAAAAAAAACTTAACTGATAACAATAACAACTTCTAATTCAGATTACAAGGTCAGAATGGCTGAGTTTTAATTATTTTTTTCAACCAGTCAGTCACTAATTTTCCCAGGATGATATGGATTGCCCTGTTGAAAATAACAGCCTTGCTCACCGTAAGCAAAGGCCCCTCTGTGGTACTTTCATGATGAGATTTGGCCAGGTTTTGTGAATAGCTCTGATAGGACATTTCTGTGGGGAGCATGAAAGGCACCCTTCAAAACTGATTGAAGAAATTCATTCAAATACTCCAAAATTGGTAGCATGTGGCTGACCAGTGTGCAATCCCACTGCAACATCTCTAAAAAGGCACAATCTACTCAGGGTAGAATATGCCCTTGCCAGGATCCCTGCAAGGGCATGAGGCGACACCTTACTATGCTCCGTTGTCTTTCTGGGCACCTGAACTTGTGCTGAAGAAGAACAGAACAGACAATGAGTTTGGGGCACACCTGTCAGCCCTCTGTCTTTTCACCATTAGGACCTCAAACCTGTACAGCTGTCTGGGTCTTAAATCTCCTTTCAGGCAGCTTTTTTTAACTAAAACTAGTTACTCTCATCTGGGGGCAGTGGGAGAGGAAATCTACTCCTCAGCCCTGTCTTCCCTCTCGTTTCTCTTTTTTCCAGGTCCTCCTTGCTGCTTCCATTGGGGTCCCCTGGCCGTGAGATGCCTCGTTGCTCCCATCTGTGATTTTGTACAGCAGCTCTGGAGTCCTGGAGGTTATCCAAAGGTTATCTGTGGGTGCAGGTTATTTGATGACTTCTTTTCAGTTGTAGTCCCTTTAGAAGAGGGCCGGTTATCTGAGAGCTGGGTTGTCTGCAGTGTCTGATCCACACCCTGGTGAAGTCAAGGAGCTTTGATGTCCTGTCTGATAGCAGCAGCTCTCCTCAGTACTTTTATCTGCCTCCCCGTTAGTGCATTTGTTAGTTCATGCCAATGCTACATCTTTGCTGCTTGTACAGTGACTGTCTCCGGGTCGGAAAACAGGGGAGAGGGGAATTAAAGCTGTGAGTGTACAAGGGAGGTGAGTATAGGAAAAAAATGGTCCCGGCTCCAGCTTCCTCTCTTTCTTTTCTGAGCTAATGGAGTAATGCCACCTGATAGTCAGAGCAATGGTGGAGCAGGCGGAATCCTCTTAGTAAAGACCTGCACCCCCACTATGGTGAGCTGTAATTAAGAGGAGGCTTAAAAACCTATACTGAACTATTTGACATCTGTCAAGGACTACATGAGCAACCCAGGTCAGAGTTTGAGAAACAGCAGCATCCCTCTGCCAGTGGCCTGATTTAGCCCCTGGCTACTTTTAAAGTCACAAGAGGAGGAGGAGTATCCTTCCTGGAGGGAAGCGCTACAGATATGGCAACTAAACAGCCTCTAAAATAACGTTTCTTCTTTCTGGTGATAGCCAGCTCGGGTGCCTGGTGGAGGTCTCTTCCCTTTAGCTTGGATTTCTAAAGAAAACAGAGCTTTTCTCTTTCAACTAAGGTGGGAAGGATTGATACGGTTGTCATTTAATGAGTACCCCTGGAGAGAGGCATTTCAACCATAGTTTAGATGCAGAAATAAATAGAGAGATAGAAAGAAAGAATAATCACGTCAGTCGGTTTTGCCTGTACTAGTCCCACCCTTGCCCACACACACACACACACACACACAGCACTTGTTAGCTGCCTGACAAACCGCTTGCAAAGGAGACCTCTCCCTCCCTCCACATGCACGTCCTGGGGACCTCCTGCTGTGCTGGAGCAACCCATCAGTGGTCACCTCTATGCATTGTCTGAAGGCCTCTCGCCATCTGGACCACCTAGGAGAAAATGTTTTCTTAAAGAGGGGAAGATTAAGGAATGGGGATTTACACCTCGGTCCCCAAGGTAATTACCAGATGGCAAATGGCTTGTTTTCACTTGATGAATCAGAACAACTGAAGCAGGCCTACCGAAGCAGCTTGGATCTTGTTTCCAACCAACCTTTTTTGCTTTACAAGCTGAAGAGTTTGTTTTCCATCCTTTAGATAAGGATTTTAAGGTAAAGCCAACATTAAAGAAAAGGTCTGGTGTTAGGCGGGTGGATTTCAGTGTGCTGGAACCCCAGCCATACCATTTCTCACACCATCTTAACTCTTTGCTGACCACTGGTGGGTCTTGCCAAGAGCTCAGGGCAAGCGTTTACTCACCTGAGTAAGCAAAGCAAAATGAGGCCATCTCTCCCAGGGCTTAGGAAAGAGACTACAAACCTGGCGACTCTCCTCAGTCTTTCATTTTAGACTTTCTACTGTGGTAAGAAAGAAGAAATTAAACCAGTTGCCTTCTGAGGAATTAAATCTTTGCGCTTTTTTCCTTTTCAAAAACAGTAGTAGAAAGAAGCAGTATTTGGAGTGAGTATTAGCAAGACAAAAAGTAACAGAGCAAACATATTCAATGGGAACTTATAGTCAGTGCTTTGTTTTGTTTCCTTTAAAAAATAGAGAGCAAGAGATATAATTAAACCTAAAATGAACACTCTCTTTCAGGCCTTCTTGTAAATATAGGCTCCCAGCCCAAAATTAAAGTAATGTGACATTCAAATGTCATCTTTCAAAATGCTAAAGCCAATTAAGCTACAAATTTAATGTCTAACTTGGCATTCATAATTTTCCTAAATCTTCCGCTGACTTTCTATATATTAGCTGGAATAAACAGCAGGGTTTGCTTGGTTTGTTGGGGGGGGTTCTTAATTTCTATTCAAAAGGTTTTCTGGAATGAATAACAAATGCAGGCAATCAGCACAGTGAATGCCAAGTAGGACTGGGACCCTCTCTAGTTTAACTTTGCAGAGTCTCATTATGAGCTTGCTGTAGCAATTGCCATAGCAGTTTACCCAACTGTTTTACGGCCTTTCCACATTCACTATCCTGCCTCATAGCTACGGAAAAATGGGATTATATTAGAGGTTTCTTCCCTTACTCTGCCTTACAGGGCTCATTTTCTCTCTTTGATGTGTTTTGTTTCTATCATTGATAGATGATAGAAGATTTCAGATTCCCTACTTCCATGTACTGGAAAGTTCCTGTCACCCTATTTTCTCACCTGGAAGCTTATGCCCTGCTCAAAAAAAATACTTTGTGCTGAATGAAAATACTGCCTTTTCTTTAATACCCTCTTCAAAACACAGCTCTGCCTACGGAATGATCACAGAGTCACAGAATCATAGGGGTTGGAAAGGACCTCTGGGGGTCATTTAGTCCAACTTCCCCCTGCCAAAGCAGGGTCACCTACATCAGGTTGCACAGGACCTCGTCCAGGCGGGGTTTGAATATCTCCAGAGAGAGAGACTCCATAACCCCTCTGGGCAGCCTGTACCAGTGCTTTGTAACCCTCAGAGTGAACTTCTTCCTTGTGTTCAGCTGGAACTTCCTGTGCTTCAGTTTGTGCCCATTGATGGTTCTTAATAAACTGTAGTCTCTAAATCCAAAAACTGATTGAGAAAGACCTTCTCTATTCTGGCCCTGAAACAAGTTTTTTTTCCATTGTATGTCTGGTTGCTGTTTGTAGCAGAATAGAAGGCATGGGTCACCTTTAGCAAGGAAATGCTAGTGGTCTCACCTGCCAGACAGCACCCAGCAAACTGTGAGTCCTTTGTTTGTAAAATGTTTATGGTTATGTGGACCAGCAAAAGAACCTGGTCCACTTTACTGTAAGCCATGCAAGACTACCAGGAAGCAACAAACCACGATTCATTGTAATGGGTGGCTCCTTGCTGGGGGAGACAGAGGCACCCATCTGTTGACCTGACCAGTCTACCTCTAGAGAGGTTTGCCGCCTGTCGGGAGCCAGGATCCGGGATGTTGTGGAGGCACTGCAGGAGCTCAACCAGCTCTCTGGCTACTAGCCCCTGCTGTTATTGTATGTGGGCACAAATGATACTGCCAGGGGAAACCTGAACAATATCAAAAGTGACTGCAGAGCTCCAGGGACAGTAATGAAGGGCACAGGGGCCCAGGCGATATTCTACTCAGTCCTGCTGGTGAGGGACAAGGGTGCAAATAGAAGGACACTAATAGGACAAGTCAATAAATGGCTGCAGAACTGGTGCTGTTGGCAGGGGTCTGGGTTCTGTGACCACAGGAACCTACTTGCAGATCAACTTCTACTTGGGAGAGATGGGATCCATGTCACTAAGTGGGGCAAAGCTGTTTTCCACACCAGGATGGATGACCTCATAAGGAGTCCTTTAAACTAGTAATGACGGGGCAGGGACAGAGTAACCAGCAGTCCTGTGAGCAAGTGGCAGACAGGATCACTGAGCAAAGGGCGTGTAGTAATGTCACAGGAAGGGATTGTAAAATTTAAAAAATGGGGCTTAAAACCCTCTCCAGCATGCTACAGTGCCTCTCTGAAGTGCCTGCATGCTAATGCATGCAGTATGGGAAATAATAAACATGATGGGTTAGAGATCCATGTGCAGTTGTAGGGCTATGATCTTGTTGGGAATGGAGAGTAGTGGGATGGGTCTCGTGGCTGGAGTGTTGCAATGGAGGGATACAGGGAAGAAGAGGAGAGGGGCATTAGACACACTATTGAACAAGGGGCAAGCAGTGGGTATTGTCTACCCGAACTTCAGTAAGCCTTTTGACACAGTCTCCCAGAAGATCCTCACAGAGAAGCTGTTGATGTATAGGCTAGATGAGCAGAGAGTGAGGTGGAATGAAAACTGGCTGAATGGCCAGCCCCAGAGGGCTGGTCAGTGGCACAAAGTCTGGTTGGGGGCCAGTATTTCCAGGTATAGCCCAGGGGTCAATACTGGGTGCAGTCCTGTTCAACATCTTCATTAAAGATCTGGATGATGAGGCAGAGTGAACCCTAGCAAGTTTGTTGATGATACAAAACTGGGAAGAGTAGCTGATATGCCAGACAGTGCTGCTGTCACCTAGAGGGACCTTGACAGGCTGGATAATTGGGCTGACAGAAACCTCATGAAGTTCAACAAGGAGAACTGCGAAGTCCTGCACCCGGGAAGGAACAACCCCATGCGTCAACATATGCTGGGCACCACTCAGCTGAAAAGCAGCTTGGCAGAGAAGGACTTGTGGATGTTGTTAGACACAAAGTTGAACATGAGCCAGTAATGTGCCCTGGCAGCAAAGCAGGCTGACGGTACCCTGGGCTGCATTAGACAAAGTATTGCCAGCAAGTCGAGGGAGGTTATCCTCCCCACCGGGTGAGGCCTCACCTAGAGCGCTGTGTCCAGGTCTGGGCTCCCCAGTACAAGAGAGACATGAACATATTGGAGAGAGTCCCACAAAGGGCCATGAAGATGATTAAGGGCCTGGAGCATCTTTCCTGTGAGGAAGGGCTGAGAGCTGTGACTGTCCAGCCCAGAGGAGAGAAGGCTCAGGGGGATCTTGTCAACATATATAGATAGCTGAAGGGAAGGTGCAAAGAGGACAGAGCCAGGCTCTTTTCAGTGGTGCCTAGTGACAAGTCCAGAGGCAATGAGCACAAACTGAAACACGGGATATTCCCTCTGAAGATCAGGAAACACTTTTTACTATGAGGGTGACCAAGCACTGGTACAGGTTGCCCAGGGAGGCTGTGGAAACTCCCTCCTTGGAGATATTCAAAAGCTATGTAGACACAGTCCTGGCCTTGCTTTAGCAAGATAGTGACAGTTCAAGTGACAGTTCAAGAGAAAATTATTAGGAAAAAAGGCATAAAGCACTAAGAAAAAAGCAAAGAGTTGCATGATAAATGATGCCTGAATAACAGCAACCCAAAGAGCTGGTATCAGGGCAAAGAGCTGGGCTCAGCAGAGCATAATTCATTCCTCCTGTCCCCGATGCCTCTCTGAGCATGGCACGAAGAAGTATGGTCTCTAGATGTGCTTGCCAGACTAGAAAGTTCAACTGACCACCTACCATTTAGCTGACCAAATTTACATGAGATTCATCTTACCACCTATGCAGATGTATTGGAAGTTCTAGATAGCATCTTTAATATGCTGTGCCTTTCTACACCTAGAGTCAAATGGTAGATTGGTGCAAATCAGCATAATTCTCCTGTTATTCACCTTCAGACAACCACTACAAAAGGGTATTACAATACAGCGATAGTTCAGTCTTAACTGTCAGAAGTTAAGTGAGCAGCACACTACAGATTACGCTGATCTACTGACAAAACATGGATCTTCTGCTATTATTGACGGAGTTCTGCTTTAGGTACAAGTTTGATTACACTAGACTGCTCATCTCATGCTGAAATCTCTTGGCTTTGGAACTTGTTCCAGGTTTGTTTGATGAAAAATGTGATATTCAGCCTAGTTTCAGTTAGTACCACATTGCACTGTAATTAAGGAATTCAAGAAAGAGCCTGGCCCATGCTCCATGAATTGCAACTGTCTGCTTCTTAGGTGTCAAAAGCTACATCTATCCAAGCTAAAACAATGGACAAGGGCCATTTTCTGGCATTGCATGCAGTAGCACAACACAGTTTGCATCCATATGGCTACACTATTTTTCCCTTAAAAAAAGGAGACAAATTAATCCAAATTTCCTATTAGAAATGGTCCCTGACCTGTTCCTGAACCATGCCAGAGCTCTGTCTGGGAGAATATTAGCTGGCATGGGCCAACACCATGCCACCAAGCACGCCAGCTATTACACAATACAGGCTATTGTAGAACAGTGCTCACTCTATGCCCCGGTCTTGTTTAGTTTAGCTACTAGTATAGACGTAGCCAAAATAGCCAGAATATAAGGCACTGATTTTCCCTGAAACTAAAAGCTGAAAAATTCAACTTAGCCTCTGTTTATAGGCGACATTATGTGCAGGATCTTTAACATCCCCTAGCAACAGACACTAGAAAGCCTGGCTGAAACTTAGAAATAATAGGAGCAGCACATGCTGGCAGGGAGAGGAGAATGTAGGCAATGCTAAAGCATGTCTCTCTGTCCTACTTGTCCAGAGCTGCCTGGGCCTGGAGCCCAATGAAGAAGTCTTCCATAGCATGAGATCTGGGCAGGCACACCAGGCTTGTCAGCCACTGAAGAGCACTCTTGGGGATCCTCAGGACCCACACAAAAGAGTGATTTTTCTTTTTTTTTTATTCCGTCTTTGTCAAACAAACATGCCGTTGCATAGGGGCCAATACTGTGTAGCCAACACATGCAGGGCACTGCACAGCTCTATCTCATGATGTGGAAACATACGTAACACTAAATAATGCTAAGGGGAAAGTCACAGTCAAAAAATACCAGTAGGACAGCATTGCAGGCAACAGAAAGCTCCTCAGTTAGGCAGAGAAAGATATGACAAGACCTGATGCTCAGCAGCAAATGGAACAAATTCATGACTAGTAGATATGATGTTAATATACACAGTGATAATGTAAAGGACATGCAAGTCATTCCTTCTGTTTCCATGCTTTTAAGAAGAATGATGGGATGGCAATGTCTAATATACTTTTAATTGTTTCTATGTCTTTTATGAATGCCTGTTATTATACGTACATTATTTATTTAGGTATGAAAATTAACTCCCCCAAGCCCACTGGACAAAGGAAGCAGACTGAAAGAAACTGGGGCCCTGAAGGCAGTATCTTAATCTGGCAATGGAAACCAGCAATATTCACTCTGCATTTGAAGAAGGACCTCTAATAAGCATTATGTTTGCTGACAGTAAACACTTGGGAGGCTTTCAAGATTCAGGGATTACTCTGCTATCCAAAACAAATAATCATAAACCACATTTTTTAAAAACAAAACTGATAGAATAAACAGAAGGAAGTAATTTATCAAGTGCCACATAAATGGATGGTTCCCTTCCTCCAGCTCGGAGGAAAGCTGAAATTTCGGACTTGAAGTTTACCTTCTTCTTGCTGTAAATCTCTCAGTTATCTACATTTGTGTCACAGCTCTTACTGGAAATCAAACCTTCACACACCAACTTGCAGTTCATTGCAACATTCTTCATTGTATTTCATCTAATTTAGGCCATGATTATTTTAGACTGATTTATGTTATGATATCATCACCTATTCTCCTTAATAACTTTTAGGCCTAAAGGCCAAATCACATAGCAGGGAAAAAGTCTCAAAACTGTTACATTCCTACAACATTCATGTGACTAGGCAGCCAGGTCTATCGAAACAATTCATCTCCCGTTATGGAAAGGGTGGCATTGTGAGCTCCAGTCTTAACTAAACAGTAGAGAATCTACAACTGCACTTTACCCTCAAAACACAGATCCTTAGGAAAAGTAGCTACCATGCTCCTGCCATTCACAGCATTGCTGTGCAGATTTGGGGATTCAGGCAGGTCCGGTTCAGCGGAAGATACCTACCCCAAATTAGATGAGACAGTGATTCAGGGAAGCAGATACCTTCATGGAGCACCCATAATGGTAGTTTCTTGACCCACTGCTGTCAGATAACCACAGAGAGCAGCCTGTGCTTAATATTACTGCATCACATGGCATTAAGAGTAGTTTAACTAGGCAGCTTAGAGCAGAGAATGAGTATGACAGATGTCTTTTTCATAGTCCATTGCATAACAGGGCATGTCCCCTTCCTATGAACTCCCTTTAACTATCTAGTCATCTCCTGAAAGAATCCCCCTTGGTGTTTATTAGTCCTCAGCCTTCTCCATGTGGTAGATGGGTAACTAACTGGGTAAAAATACAAAGGCAGTCGAATGTGATCTGCTTGATTCCCTAGCAGTCTAGAGCTCTGTTGAGATGCTTGCATGATGCTTTCACAGATGGATTTGTTTTCTTCCAAATCTGTAAGCACAAAACTGCTCTTCATTGCTTAGCTCCTTCCTTTTTGAAAAATAGTTTGATTGTTTTTTAATTCCTTATAAAGTACTAAATCCAAGAAAAAGTTCCAGTCATATTCTAGTCATTCTTGTCTCAGATGGGACTTCTGTATTTAGGGACTTTACCTGTGGCTTAAGAATAGCACCCTATTGTCAGCAGTTCCTCTGTCCAGGTAGAAGGTTGCTGCTAATAGTTGCATCTAGCAATATCTATAGGTGGCAAAGATCCTCCACTTATGAAGACTGGACAGTGGTTTACCTCCATTAAACAAAGAACGGGCTGCCTATGACACTGAAGTGCTGCTGCATCTTATGATCATCGGAGCTTTGTCAGATTGTGGGAATTAGTTATAGAATAAAACAAATTGCCAAACACAGTACTGAAAATAATGGCATTACCTACTGATTTTGACAGACATTCACTGCTGTTCACGAGTCTAAAATAATCTTGCATTTCTGAAGCCAAATGTCCACACACATATCACTACTGGTAAGGTACAGTAGCAAAACAGCATTACTAAAGTCAGGAGGAGTTCAGGCCTTGTCACAGACTACTTAATACCATTGCCCCCAGCAAGAAACAGTTTATGACTGGGATGCAGGATTCAATGGCAAAGATGTGTTTCAATCTGTATTCCTGTAGCTATTGGTTACAGAACCTGACCTGTCTGGACCAATAAAAGACCAAGGGTCTTGGGTAGACTTTGACTTTAAGCTTCATTATGAAAGTCAGAATGGCAGGAGAGAGACTTTGAATTCACAGAGGTTTCAATCCATGAGAAATCTAGCTGTATATAATATACTCAAAGCATGCTGTCTACACAGGAAAAGCTGAATCCAGCCTCAAGGCTATTTGTGTTGTAAAAACACTTTGCAGCTTAAATATTAATATACAAATTGCAGTGCAGTTTCCACAACTTGAGCTTTGGTTATTTCAAACTTCTTTTTTCCCAAAACTGCATCATGCCCTTTATTGTCTATTAATTACTTTGAAAGTATCTATCTCAGCTGTTTTTACATATGTGATTGTCTGAATTCGCATCAGCTCAGAGATTTGGGTAATATGCATTGCACCACATAACAGTTACTATCATTTCCTATACTGAACATGCAGGGCAAGTTAATGACAGTAATGAATCTCAGGCAAGTTTTGTGTTTGCTGTTTCTTCTCCCCAGATGGCTCACCCAACTCCAAACCTTACAAATTCATAATACCATTCCTTAGAGTAAACATATTGTAACTTGATTTTCTTCCCCCAAGCAAGCAACCAGATGAGTGGCCTTGGTGGATTATTCTGTAACAGAAACACTCATAAGGGGTCTGTGATAAGCAAGCCAATGGAAATGGAGTAGTGCACTGTTTAAAATCATCTAAACATTTTCTCTTAACATGAAACATTTGAAAATGTGTAGCTCAGTGTTTGATGAAACACAGTACCTTGTTGTCTGCAGCTGAGTTCTAGCCCCTTCTTTAAATGTAATCTTTTATCAAAGTCACATGTGTTTTCAATAAATTCACATGTGGATGCAGTTATATCAGGAAAACTGATTCACAAGTACTTTAGAGGCTCCTCTATCTTTCAGGCCCACCTAAAGTTTCTTTCCATTTTTTTAAATATTTTTTTAGTAAGCATACGAAGGGAAATAATCAGTTTTGCTTGCTTACAACACAACCGCCCTGGTCAGAATCATAAGTACAGCATTGTTCAAAGGAACAGCTGGTACCAACTCCAAAAGTTTAAGCACTCCCCTCCAAACAAAAAACTCCATGGAGTCTGTTAGTCATCATCTCCCACAGGTACTGATTCAAGGCTACAGTTCTGCCTATTCCTGCCATGGCTAAAAAGATTAGTTGCAAGGTTTTCAGAAAGGACGATTTTCACGCACTAGCAAACATACAACTATTTCTTTCTTGTCTCCTAATCTCCTTGATTACTGTACTTTTTTGAAACTTTTTTTAACCACGTACAGGACAATCACACTTTAGTAGCAACAATGGAGCACTAAGAAGTTGTTTCTGCATAAGTGGATTAACAAAGAGAATTTTGCCCTCAGGAGCTTAAACTACACCAGCACACAACTTTGCTGTAAATCCGACTCAATTCTGCCAGCTTTTTCTACCAGGAAACACAAATTTAGGGGTAGGTTCTGTTTAAAATATGTTCTCAGGAACTGAACTCCTATTGCACCGGACTTTCAAAGCAAGCTTAATTCAGGTCACCTCCTCGTTTCCAGGAGTCTAATTTTATTGCTCCATCCAAGCCATGCCAGAGACCGGAGCTCTAAAAAGTGCTTTATCCACTGCTGAGACTGTGCGTAGATTGTGCTTTCAAAGAACTTCTGCTAATGGCCAAGCGGTAAACTTCAAACTTGGTTCGCAGTTGTCTAGGACATCTCCTTTACAGTTTTCAAGCACAATTTGAGTTCAGCTGTAGTTCATATTGCCTTCATTGGTGTCAGAGCCCATCTTGTCCTGCGATATGCAGGTATTTCCCAAGATTCTTTGCAAGAAAAGCTATTTAAATACACATTGCTCCGTAGCCTGTGGACTGGTGGTTAGAGCCTCAATACCAAAGCAATCTAAATCCTTCAATTCAGCACAGGAATCTCCAACACTAGAGAGTAATCCAGCAAAAAGTGGGGATTTAGATGCCAGGCTTACGTGACCTGGATCTGGTGTAACCAGAACACTTCACCTGTAGCTGAAAGCCAGCAGCTGTAAAGGACAGGAAGTTTTAGGAAAAGATTTGGAGTTTCAGTCACTCTGCTGCAGATGGGATACTTCCAAGAGAAAGTGGAAGGAGAGTTATTGCTGGTAGATACAGGAAAGTTCGGGGTGCCCAAATCTTTCAGTCAGAGAGTTGTATTTGCAGACTATGTCTGGTCTTGAAAAAAAAAGTATTCTTAGGTCATTGTCTGATCATCCTACTATAAAATAACAGACCAATAAATGGAAAGAGGTTTAAGATGTGTATTTGCCCCATGCTGGTCTCAAGATCATCCAGCTCTTCGCTCCTCGGTGAGGAGAACACTCCTTCATTACTATGACATCCAACGCCAAGTCAAGAGGTGCCCCACACACTGTGGAGCGAGGAGATTTACTGCCTGACCATGCCACTGGGCAGCTTGGGGAGTGGCAGCAGGACATCATGTCATTCAACACCACAGCACTGTGACACAGAAGAAGAAAGCTCAGCCTTGACCACTGCATTTTTCTGACTCTTCAGCAGCCTGTGCAAAACCCATGTGTGGTCTCAAATACCATGCTGATCAGTGCGGTACAGGCGGAGGAAAAAAGTGTGGCTGTCCTTCCTGGGCACTGAGTTTGCAAAGTCCCCATCATCCTCATTGACTTTCCCTCTAAGTTACTCATTCCAGAGGATGAGGATCATCACAGCCTAAGTGGTACCAACTATGAGGAAGGTGATTCACAAGTGATAGAAAATGAGTTCAGACTTTCAAAGTCTGAGCATTCTGGACCAGATCCTGGAAAACACTTAAATACATGTTTATGTTTTATTCATGTGGAACCAATGGGACTAAAAGTCTTGTGTAAGTTAAAGCACATACCTCATCAAGGACAGTGTCATTTCAGGGAGGTTTAACCATTTGATCCAGATAATTTGATTTTTTGAGAAACAACAGTGCCAGCATTACCCTGAATGTCCTTGTCTGTCATTGCATGTAACTTCTTCTTCCTCTTACTCCAAGAAGGCCCCACTCTGTTCAAAGGTAAAGTTTCTATACAATTGTATTTATCACATGAAATTCAGAAGATACAACTTCAGTCTGCCTATTAAAATCAAAGAAAAATAAGCAAAATTTGCTTAACAGTAACCCTGAAATCTATTTGAAACCAACTTCCAAAGAGTGTGCCTTCAAACACTAGCATCAGAATGCAAATACCTTTTACCTGAAATTTAAAAGATTTATAACCATTGATGTTATTTGGTACAGTAAATCTTCACAATAAATTTGTTTACAGCCACATTCAACTTCTTAGTTATTCCAGTGNANNTCCAGTGCAATCACAAATTTCATAGGTGTGGATGAAGATAAAAATGGTAGGGTTTCAGTGAAAGTGGTGTGATTTTATACTGAAATAGCGAAGCAGAGTCTGGTCTGGAGAATACAATTCCGATGGAAACCTTTATGACAAATTCAGAAGGGGTATAGGTTACATGTTAAGTGTAGGTTGATTAGAAAAGGTATAACTGCTGAAGTAGTGGTAAGCAGGATCTTGGACTAATTTATTCCCCAGTGACTGCAGAAAAGGGGTAACGTACATGTTGAGGAACACAAAGTAGAAACTAAAATGAGAAATTAAGAGAAAGCAAGCCGTTCTGCACTCTTGGCTGAAATCCCTCTTATTCTTCAGATGAGGAGATATTGACTTCATTACAGAGACTGAGCCTTTTCTCATTCCATGCTATTCAGCAACATTGGTGGTATATGAAGGGAAACTGCTGCCTAACGAAGAGTAAAAACAGCTTCACTGTCTCAGTGTCCTATTACTCTCCAAGTACTAGAAGCAATCAGAGGGTAGGACTTTCTGGCAGGAATTCCAGCTGCAAGAACAACTCGTCCTCTGGGGAGAAAAATAAAGAATCTTACGTAAACATTCATCAAGGGAATTACTTCCAAAAATGGGGGAGACTATCAAAATCTGAGCGTGTCTACTTGTAAAGGGAGATCAGAAGGACAGAAAGCTGGAAGGATATTGTGTGGTCTCACCAGTAATTTATTTCTTAAGGGGAAAGTCGGGTGAACTCTCCCCCTTCCCTTCTCACTCTCAACTATGTCTGGTTCTCCGGCTTAAAATTCAGTTCAGTACCTTCCCAGACAGGGAATACGATTTCTTCCTTTCTTTATATACTTTTCTGGTTTGCATTACCATTCAATAAATATATTACAAAATGTTATTTGCCTCTGTCCACAGTTTTTGAGTTGTTGCAGTGATCTTAAAGATATCACAAATTAAATTACTAGATCCCACTCCGAACACATCAGGGCACATTGGGGGAGGTAAAAATCACCCAACTCCATTGCATCTGGTGCTCAGCATTTAAGCATTTCAGCAATACATGTTCCATTGTGCTAATACCCTTCTGGAAAAGCTTCCATGAGGCAGAAACTGCCCAGTTAACTGCAAGGACCAGTGCTGTTCTCCTAGCCAGCCTGACAGTCAAGTCTGTGCTTGAGGGATTTTAATGTACACAGACATGTTTTTGATTTGGTAACCTTCCTTTTTAACAGGAACTTCTGAAGTCCGTCAAGGTAAATGACCAGAATATCGAATGAAGTCTAAGAACTGTATGCATTACTTGTGTCCAAGATCAGTACTGAATTCAAAGCAGGGTAAGTGGAAAAAATGGATAGCCTCTCATTGGAATGTGTTTTTAAGGCTTAGCATATCCTGCAGAAGCAAATGAAAAAAAAATCAAGCAGGTATTTATTGTCAGCAGGCACTTAGGAGCAGCACTGACTGCTCACAAACTGTGCAACTGCTGAACTAAATGACGCATGCACAAAAAAAATGTGTCCCTTTTAGCAACATTCCCTTACTGGGTTTGTGTTTCTTCCGCAGTGCAGGTACTCTGGGGCCCGGCTCATGTGAGCTGGTGGAAACACTCCTGACCAGGATGAGCATGGGTCTGAAAGCAACACAAGCATGTCAGCAGGGAACCCTCTCAAGCTGGTGATGGCAGGGATATGGGCAAGCAGCCGCGCTCCTCAGCTCTCACCCCTACATACGGTGTGGTGCTACACGGGGACTCACAAGGCCAAGGCAGCAAACACTACACAAAGTCTTAGTTGCTGTCCTTTGGCATAGACCTTGTCACGAACACTCTCCATGGGCAGTGGGTCTGGCAACATCTCCACAGAAAGAGGTCTCCCCCTCAATCTACCCCATAAGGATGCTGACTCACACATCCTCCTGGCTGTAGACCAGGAAATACAAGTCAGACCTCAGCAACCTTCCAAAGGCTTCTGAATCTCCCTGTTCCATGGGAAAAGTGCACTAGCAAGTAGTGAAAAATGCTAAAAAGAAGTGGATATTAGAGTAGGTTTGGAAGCAAACCCACTGCCATAACTACTTGTGCCTCTTCAGGGGAGCACAGGAATCCATTTAAACTCTATCATTTCACCCAACTTTCCCATGACATATCCCATTGTTGGGATGGGAATGTGAAACACGAAAAACTTTATTGGAGAGCAATGTGAAATACCAACGATGCTTTAGGTGATGTGTCAGGTTCAGGAGAGCTGGGCTTTATTTGTGGTTCTCTGCGGGGCCTCCATGCCTCATTGCCCCCATTGCCAAGCAATCTAATCAAGAAAAGGGATACTTACCTCCTCCCTCAAACATTTTTTGACCAGCTGCATAGGAGAACCACCTATTTCTAAAAGCCAGGAAAAAAAAAACCAACAGATTATATAAAAATTAATATTTTTACCTATTTTACTCATAACCAACAAGGCTTTTAATACCACATGCTGATATCCAACATTGTAATATCATCCAAGATGATGGGAAATAATTTACTGTCCATATAGTCCATAAAAGTGAAAATCCATCTGGGCTGCAGGAGAATGAAGTTTCAGCAGCTGTGCCAGACTTTCATGAATCAGATGACAGTGAGCAGCGTTGTGCTGCTAGAAAGTGAGCAGGAGGAGTTTGTGACATCTCCAGAAAAAGGACGCTATGTAGGACAGGGAATCATAGCAACTATGTCCTCTGCAGTGCTCCCATGTTAGCATCTTCCCTGTACTAGCTCTCCTTTGCTCAGCACAACATGACAACACAGGGCCCAAGCAAGAATATAGATCACAGGAAGGTCTTCTCAGCAGAATACACACCTTGGTACTGGCATGGAAGCAAGGCTTTCAGAATTATCATATCAAAGGGGTTAGACTGGAGATTATTGGGAATTGACGGGAGCACAAGAAAACTGTGAGAAAAAGTGAAACATCTGAGGGTGATAATTTATTCTCTAATCTGCTGAAAAGATGCTTTGGAAAAGCCAAGTGAACAAAAAAAACACCTCAGGCAATACTGTGGAGGGTTCACCAGAGGTATCTCTGCCTATTGCTTTGGTGGCTTATTTCTGACATGTTGGCATCACTCGATGGTTTTATTGAGACCTGATATTTATCCTCAAATAACACCAGGATCCTTTTCCTAGAACTAGCATCAAAACTATAAGCTGCATAAATTGAAAAGAGGCCAGCAGGATTTTTTCTGCTATATTGAGCTACTTTTGATTGTTTCTGGAAGTCCATTCAAAGCGCCACCAAGAAGAGCATCCCCCTTCTCCACCCTATCGTTCTATTACAACTCTCCTCCAAAACACTATCCCATTCTATCAACCCAACCCATTACTACAGTTTCAGCTAAAATCCAGGCTTTGCCAATGGCAACAGCCATAACACCCTTTTCTCCAGAAAGACCTCTAGCATGCTGGTTCAGAACCGCTAACTCTAATGGTCCTGTTTCTGTGTAAGGGCAATAACCATAAGGCCTCTGAGGATGACACTTGACAGCACCAGCACAAATAGACCTGCTTGACTGAAATCTTAACAAACCATCAAAGGACATTGGATCTTAGACTCATAGGAGAACTTATGTTGGAAGGGACCTTAACAGGTGTCTAGCACAGCCTTCTGCTCAATGCGGGGACATTCATAAGACCAGACCAGGTTGCTCAGTGCTTTATCCAGTTGGGTCTTTAAAAAGCCTCCCAGGATGGAGACGGAACAACCTCTCTGGGCAACCTGTTCCCACGTCTGACCATCCTCGTGGTGAAAATCTTTTTCTCTTAGTCAAGTCAGAACCTTACTGTTTAAATATCAATGTGCTTTTAATCAAAATAAATATGGTATTGATACATAATTATTATTTGTAAGAATTAATATTATGTAGTGATGCAGGGCTTTTAACTCAGTTTTGCCCTCAAAACTTAATGGGCAGAAAAATTTTTGTGCCCATTTTAAAATTAAGCTAGCTGTTGCTTGTTTATCGTCTTGGGGAACAACTAATGCACATTAGATCTATTCTATTACTAGATATGATATCTTGCATTTCAATGTTCTTTACAGTAAAAAAGACCCCCCAAGCACTTAAACATATATCACATAACCCTGTATTAACTGGTGGTTGCTTCTTTGGTGAAGCCTGGCAGCTGTTTAACCACAAAATGAAAATGAGGAAAAAAATATTTCAGGATAAGGCATGGGAAATACTGTAGGAATTTGGCTTGTCCTTCTGTGGTGATGTTTCACTGGGAAGAGCCGTTGTCAGCGTTTCTCTCAGAAAAGGTTGTCTGGAAAGAAACTCCTAATTCATTTCTCTACACCTAAATAGCAAAGCTCAGCAACTCCCAGTCACGTTACTAGAAACTCTTGGTTTCTCAGCCTGATTGAGAAGCAAAAAAATTGCTTTTAGTTAATGAAATCCAGATTTTGACATCTCATATGAAGCTCCTGTAATTCAAAAATTTTTTCCATTTTCAGCCCTGCGCACCATGGCACATTGCTTCACTAAACTAAACAGGGGCTACACAACAAAGCAAAATGCAGTGAGACACGACATGCTTCTTGAATTGGGGTCTGAACTGACGTCCTTTGCAATGCACCTCAGGACATCTTCATTGTCCAAGAGTGATGAAGAATACAGCCCTGCACTGCCTCAAAACCACTCACACCCCCTAGACAGGGGCAGAGCTAAGATGTTTTGATCTGGTAATGACCCTTTAGATACAAGGGTTGTTCTTTGCTCATCTGCACAGCACGTTCAGATGCTTGCCTTGTAAAAGCCACGTTCCAATGCTTGCTAAACACATTGTCTCCACCTCTTCTAAAGAAAAAGGATAGAGACACCAAATGGTAAACAAACCTCAAGCTCTGGTTCACCTCCACAGTATACTTGGATGAGTAACAACAGTAAAGATGATGCATTTTTTTTTCTAGGATTGTTCTGTTACAAGGATTATAGTTCATATTTTCTGGCAAGTAAGTCAGCTGCGAATGAGCACTCTGTAAACAAGAACAGATGCTCTACAGCTTGTCAGTACCTTTCTCCACTATCCCTAGCCAGTGTGTTGGAAGAGGAAATCATTTCAGTGGGTTTTTTTTTCCTTTTAATAGACGATTTATAACAATGAGGAAGAGCGACAAATAGAAACGATCAGCAACTGCTTTCATAACTAACACAGGGTATCAGGCTGGTGATTGGATTAGCCAAGAGGCTCCAGTGATTTTGCTTTGACATTCCAGGTTAGTTTGTCTCCAAGGGTGGAAGAGACAAATCTGTCTTCAGAGCAATTTGCAGCACTCATGAAATCATATAATAATCTCAGCGAGTTGCAAATCTCTTCAGGAGTGAACACATGTTCCCCACCAAACCCATGAACATCACTGTATGAACTGTGAGAGAGAATCTCCATCCATTGACCAGGGCAGAAGGACTTCTCTGGCCAACCTGCAGAAGGCTGGACCATTGATTAAGGCAACAGAAGTTGTCCCACAACTCTTGTGCATGGTAGATGAGACATACCAGTGTTTATTCAAGGTGCTTTTACCCTCCTGCCTCCATGGAAAAGGTGTGAAATGTTCACAAAAATCTTTGCCAAAATTCTCCAAATTCTTAAGGGACAAAGATCCACATGACTCCTGCCAGAGAATCCGGCTTACACTCATAAATAGCAGGAAAGAGAAAAATCCTCGGCCCTTCTGGGGGTTTTTCCCTGTCATTGGACAAAGTAAAACTCCAAACATGGGTTTTTGTGTCTAGATGGCAAACAGAGGTGTTTGTGCCAAGCTGAAGACAGTAAAGATAATAATAATAAATGGATGCAATAAATGAAGCACACAGGAGAAAGTGTTTCTTGCTAATCAGGCTTATTCACCAATCCAGCAGTGACCTCCAGACACTGATTTCAGGGAAATCCTGAACGAGTTTAGCTCCCCATCCTGCTGGATCCCAGACTTGTGATCCTGAAAACAACCTGAAAACAGGTGAGTACATTGGCAAGGAGAGCACACAATGCCAGTAGCTTTATGGGGGCATTTGGAGGGGGAGCAAATATTCACTGAATTTTCAGAGATTTTTTTCAAAATGGATTTCCAGGTAGGATAGAGCTAAATCAGTCAAAGCAGTTGAATAGCAGATTCATCCCTTCAGTTCAAGAACATTGCAGTTCTTCCCTGTTTCCCTTAAGTGTTTTCTTCTTCTTCTCTGCTTAGTGTTTCACAAAATAAGTAAGTTCCTTACTGTCAAAAGTTAAATCATATTATCAGAAACACAGAAGAGAGTTCAGTAGGCAAAAAGCTAATTGTGCTAATACCCCATGAATGAAATTTCTTATGTCAATTAAAGAAAAATACTCCCTCTTCTTTCTAATGCCAGAGAACAGAATTAATGCCACAGCCCAGTTACTATCATACAACGTAATAACACAATTATGAAGCTGAGAAAATCCTGAAACTTATTTTGTTTGGCCTCCAGCCTGACAGTTTTCAGAACTGTGTGCAATGCATGGATATGTTTCCCATTAAAAAAATATTCATTAAGCTCCATTCATTCAAGATGCAGGAAGAGACAATTCAATGGCTTATCAATTTCATCTGAACATCACTTGATTTTTCTGCTTCGTCTGCACTCACATTACAGTTTCCCTAAGTAGTTGCAACAGCCCATATTCAGATAGTGCCTCGTACCAGATGACAATGAATTACAGGCCTGTCCAGTTTCTTGTGCCCAGCATGGGGCTCCCACAGGCTCCCCTCCACAGCTGGGCTGTTTCCTTGGACATTTTCTGTGCAGCATCACACCAAGCTGGGCCAGCCTGTGTCCTGCTAATCCACTTCATCTAGCACAAAAGGGGACATTCAGCTCCAAACTGAAACACTTAAAAATAAATGTCCTCGTGTGACTACATGTGCATTAGACATCTGAATTTCAGTCAGTAATGATCTGGGGCTCAATTTTGCGCCATTAGAAATGCCCTAGGAGATCCCACATGGCCTTCAGGCACCACTCCAGAGCAGTATGAGTCTCTTCTAGGACCATGTTTTGCAGATCCAGCCAGACATCTTTCCTTGCAGCAAAGTGTTAGCTTCACAACACCTCATTGGACTGTGTTCACACACACATACAAAAAGAAAGAGGAAAAAATAAAAGGGCTTGTGCTGTAAGCTAGTCACATTCAGAACTGGCTTGAAATTTGAAATACTTCAGGTTTAAAGGCTGTACGGATCTGGGATATTGCCTCCCTCCCCTGGAAAGATGGGGTCTTTTGGAAAACTAGATTTTAGATGAAGAATCATAATACTGCTAAAATTGTGAGAATGCTGGAATATAAGGATTGGGTCAGGCCTGTTTCCCAGTGTCAGAAAAATATTTGAAACAGAATTCATAAACAGAAAAATCTGTTCAGTGAAGTGCCTGGAAAATGAGTAATAATAAATCAACTGCTGTATTTGAAATGGCTCTATTTTTTTCAAAAGTTGCTCAGTTTATCTCCATTTTGACTGCTGTGTAGTCCCGTTGAGTGCAATTGTGATTAAAGCTGCTTGTGATACTTGTCTTGAGGCCAACACTTCTAGTGCGGCCATGTACTCTACGGCTTATTTCATTGCCACACAGACCCCAACACTGGGTTAAACCAACCAGACAGAAGGCATGCAAGAGGTCGTTAACAAAGACTTCAGCTGAGGAAGCAGGGTAGGCTGTGGGGATAAGTTGGAATCAGGCCACAGCCCCAGGCATCAGGCACCTTCATGGGGCCAAAGCCATGTTGGGGTATCAGACCACAGGCTGGGGTCAGGATGAGGACAAGTGAGGCAAACCAGGGTCAGACACAGCTCTGGAGTGGGTGGGCAGGGCCGGAGGGATGGGAAAGGGCTCTGTGGGGCCCATGGCTGGCCAGGGCAGGTCTGTGGCAGAGCTGGAGACCAGCATCCTACAGCACTGCTGTAGGGTCAGCCAATATCTAGACTTCAATTCAGCTGCCTACACACAGGGATTCTGTGATAAGGGAGTTGCTGTGGAACATGTGAGATATCTGCAAAATGCTGGCAGATGTGATATAGGACCAACAGTGGACAGGCAGCTGGAGACTAGGAGCAATTCCCTGAAGTATCGGCTGACTCTCAGGAGGTCTATGGGTCCCTAGAGAGAATTCCTGATAACATGCTTAGTTGAGCAATTTGGTTCACCAGACAGTGGGTGCCTGATTTGAGGTAAACTGAATCAGTTTTCATGAAGCATATTGACTCTTGGAGAAGTGTCCTGGATTCATCTGGGATAGAGCTAATTCTCCTCCCAGCAGCTACAGTGTTTTGGATTTAGTCTGAGAAGAATGTTGACAACACTGATGTGTTCAGCTGTTGCTAAGAAATCGAGGACTTTTTTCCAGTCTCCCATATTCAGCTAACGAGCAGGTGTGCAGGAGCTGGGAGAGAGCACAGCCAGGCAGCCAGCCCAAGATGGCCGGTGGAAATATTCCACACCGTAGATGTCATGCTCAGTTTACAGATGGGGGCTGGCCAGGGGGCAGGAATTTGCTGTTCCCATTTTCATGAGTTCAAATCCTCTCTTGTCCAAGAGTTCAAACTTTTCTGGGAATTCAATCTTTTTCAGGAATTTTGTGAAATTTGCAATTTTCAGGTTCTGTGTTTACTGCTTGGGGACTGGCTGGGGATCAGTCATCAGGTGGTGAGAAAAATTATATTGCATATAATTTGGTTTGCATATTCTTTATTGTCATTATTATAATTGTTAGTATTAGTATTATTAGTATTAGTATCTACCTTGTTGTTTTACTAGAAAGTCTTTATCTCAACTCACAAGTTTCCACTTTTGTCCATTTCTCCTCATCATCCTGCTGGAGGGGAAGGGGAAGGGTGAGCGAGCAGCTGTCAGGTCCCAGTTGCCAGCTGCCAGGTTAAATTGTGACAAGAAGAAATGTCCTCTGGAAGCCAGAATGAGGTGATACCTAAGCTCAGCTAAACAAGCAGGGTCATGAGAAAAGGTGTTAATCAAAAGAAAACAATACGTGGCCATTCTGTTTAAGGAGGTCTGGTCTATCATGGAGGTGGGTGGAGATCAGAAGAAAGGCAGTGTGAAGATCAGGTGGAAGTAGGACATGGTAAAATGGGTAGGCGTAAGGCCCGTGATGCTGGGATGAGGGGGAAAAAAGATCAGGGGATATCCAAATAATTCTGCAAGTGGCAGCCAGAAAACTCCTGGAGCTGATACGAAGGCATATAAGCCTCTGGCACCAGCAGTTTCGGCTGCTCTTACTTTTTCGCCCTTTCCATCACTCCCATGGATTTTCCTGAATAAATCACAGCAGGGGCTTGCCGACTTAGTACAGAGCCACAGTCACGAATGGTGTCTTGGTGTCTTTCATTAACTCTTCTAAGAGAGCAGTGCTCTCCAAACATATTATCCAACCACAGACTGGTGGATGATCCTTACTAGCAGTTTGGTTTTTTTTTGTTTCCCTTCTGGTTTGCATTTATTTGGCCTAATTAATATTCAGTCTGAAGAGTTCACTTTCCACTTACTCAGACAAAGGAAGCAGAATTCAGAGAAAAGAGGGATTTTTTGATATATCCAATTATCAACCTTCAAGTGTGCGTGTCCTGCTGTCTCAGGTGAGAAATGGCTAATGTGTCAATAGTGAGGGGGTGAAGTACCAGCACTTCCGAGTCCCTTGCAAGGTGTGAATGGGCACAGACCACAGACCATTTTTTTGAAAGGAAGGATTCACTTTCCAAGGACAGGCAAGGGAAAATCTGGGAATCTAGCCTCAATTCCCAGCTCTGCTGCACCAGGGTGGGGATTGAGCTGAAGTTCCTCCATTTTCTAGCGACTCAAGTGACCTTCTTTTCACCTGTATGTGTCTATAGGCTAAGGTGCTCTGTGTCAGTCTTGCTACATATTGCATTTAAATGTTCTAACAAAGGAAGAGTATTGGGGTTTCAAGTTATGGGGATTCCAGTGTGGCATCAGCTTGGAGGCAGGGATAGTAGAGGGACACTATTGACATGAACAGAGGTAGAAGACAAATATTTTCATTGGCCCAGAGTTGGAACAGCTCTTGGTGACTGTGTATCAGAACACCTAAGGATTAAAAAGATCACCTGAGCTGGGACCCAAACTTCACAGAGAATCAGATGTCCCAAAAGGCAGTGCAGAAAACCTGTACTTCAAGCAAGAATCTGCCCAGATTTGAGCATCAGGAAAAGTTAGCCCTACCTAAACACTGCCTCCGATGTTTTAGAGCTTGCCTGATGCAGGGTCAGCAGCACGGATGCTCTCTGGATCCATGGCACTGACCCGGGCACACTTGCTGCCCTGACACGGTGGATAACAGCAGAAAGGGGCCCCAATTGTGCCTTCTTCCCTTCTGTAGCCCATCACCCCGGGACCAAGGTAGTGCAGTTTTCAGTCTTCTCAAGCAGCAGGAAGACCCAAGCCCCAGGATCCCATCTCCTGGCAAGGAACCAGCCAGCTCTTACACCAACAGCAGGGCCACTTCCCCCCCTCCGTGGAAAGCTCAGTTCAGCATCACATAGGAGCTCAGAGGCCAGGCAAGAATCCAGCTCTTCAGGGTGGTATTCGACTATATTAACACTAGGCCACACTTTCTCTTTCTGAAATTCCTTTATTTTCTCCCTCCACACTTTCCAGATTCTGCAGCTAATGAGTCTGGGACCCTACAGACAATAGCTTTAGTCCCACACCATCTCAGTTAACATTTTTCACTCTATGCGCTGCATGTCGCAAGGATCCTGTGAAAGAAATAGTGTATGATAGGGTATAATCTTTTTCTGTTAGCTATCCCTATCCCAAGATGGATTAGTTTTCCTTTATTATGGGTCCTTTGTCAACCAGCCCAGAGAACTAAAGCTTTCTTACTGTGAGTTTAAATAATTATGTATGTCTATCCTAATAAGTGAAAATATGGTTTGAATTTTGTAACAGATGATCTTGAGGACTTCAAGCCTGCTATGTCACCGCAGTTAGCCATAACTGTTAAACTGACTAGTTTTATTGTACATTTAAATTACAAAAATCTCATTAAGTTCTGAGCTTTCACTGTGACACATGCATCATACAGACCTTGTTTACTTGGTATTCACATTTCTATGGTGCTAATCATCAGAATAGCCTCCTGATGAAAGAACGTGCCATCATCTTGGGTAGGAAAGCATTGCAATGCCAGGAATACCTTTAGCAACCCAAACATGCTTCCCAGGTTGGAGGAAAGAGAACACTCCCTGCATCAACCAAAGACTGGCAACATCAGCACTGAACTGGTACTTCCCCGGATTTAAGAGGTCAACTGGCGCAAAGAGGTAGATTAGGCTGTTCTTACGCTACTGAAATACGGGAAATACATCTGCCAATGTCTGGGTTGGAAGATTAATACTTTTAAAGTGTTTTAATGACTACAGTTTAATCTCTGGAAATTCCTGCACAAATAGCCAGTGGACACGCGATGCTGAGTCAGTCTAAGCATGCAGTGTTAAACCTAGCACATTTGGGTTGAATGTCCTGCTTTTAGCCTGACCATCATCAGACGGGAAAAGTAATAGACATGTGGATGTGAAAACTAGGATACTTTCAGAGCTTTGGAGGTACTTATGAGCTGAATAGAGTCCTGAACTATTGTTATTGAATCTCATTTCTCTTTGGTACCTTGTAACTGGGTGATTGCAAAGGTTTACAATAACCAACATATTGTAGCACAATATAAGACTACAAAATTGCTTTGTTTTCCTGCCAGTTAAGTGGTGAGAAATATACGGCTGACATGTCTTGCCACATAGGGGAAAAAAAAATCATTTCCCAATTAGCTTTGTATACTTTTGGCTAAGAAGTTTTCTCATGAGTCACAAATCATTTTCTCATGGCATCAGTAGCCTTATTACATATGCAACTAATTTTGTTCTGTAATCTAAAGCAGCAACAAAATGAAAATTTCTGATATCTCTTCTGGCATTCAGTTATGAGAAGCTGCAATAATTTTTCCTTGTCTACAAATAGCAGTAGGTGCAAAGGATCTCAAGAACAGGAATACCGTTGTGCTTTCAGATGGTAATAAGGATTATAATGAATAGCACATACAATGATCCTGACCTCAGGACATCAGTCACCATTAACTATTTTCTGTTAGAGCTCCAAAACAATGGCAGCTCAAAAAAAAAATAAATTATTTCACATTTCTTTTCTTTTACTTATTTATCGCATCGAATTTATATTGGTCCCACCCTATTCTCAGTAAGATTAAGAAAGAGTTCAGAATTGGTCTCAATAAGAGAAGTTAAAGATTCCTTTTGCATTTGCTGACCCTTGAACAAGAGAGAATACTAGTAACCACATTCAATAAATTACAATCATAAATAGAAAATGTCTCATTTTGATGAACATTGGAAAATCTAAATGTAGTGATTCCTGCTTGCTTGCCTCTTCTTAGTTTGTCCACCTCCCCAAGCAGTGGTCTTGCTGTCCTTCATGAGGGACCATCCACTGTGAAAGCAGTGAGGTTTACCATAGGAGATACATTTTCTGAAAGATGGGCCACTTGGCAATGGAGCTTGTGTTACAAACTGGCTATTTTTAAGTCTTTGTCCTGAGAGTGTCTTGCATCACTCCTCTTTCCATGGTCCATTTGTTTTGAATCTTCCCTGCTGTAAAATGATGTCTAATGCAGTCTAGATCTTTTCTAAAAAAACAGCTAAACTCCTGTCCACAAAAAAAATGCTCTGTAATGTCAAACTAATTACAGGAATTTGAAGCTGGCATACTAAGCCTTCAAATGTATATTGTCTAGAGTTTTGAGACAAAGGTAAGTTATCCTACTAATCTTAGAAATCTTCCCACTGCAGCCCGCAAATGAAACAGCAGCATGACTATTTCACCACAGGCATGAAAATTACTCCAAAGATTTAACTCATAACATGGACCGAAGTAGAAATAACTCACCTCAAGCTTTCCAAGCCTTTAAACATCTCAATACACTCTGCTTTCAGCAGAAACCTTTGAGTGGATTAGCAATAGATATTTTCAGCTTCGTTTCAGAGATAATACAGAAGGCTAGAGATATCTCAGATATTACTTTCAGGGTGGAGGGCAGGCAGCAGCAAAGTCAGAGAGAGCCCTGTCTTGTCTAATTACACTACATCGCACTGAAGGACACAACCTCAGCTTTCACCCTGTACATCCAGTATCTCCATCAGCCTCTAACTGCATTTTCATATATAAGAATTGACCCATAGATCACACCAAGTTAGCTCTTCAGATTGTCTTTCTTGCATGTCTGTCAGCTGTGTTTTAGCAAGGATCAGTAATTGTTGATCAATGAATTAGGTGCAGAGTCTTTCTGTACTCTCACCTGGATTTTATGCTAGCCCAGCAAGGGCACAGATGCCAGGTTGGTTGTGTGCAGTGGAGGCTTCTACATGGCTATGGCTTTTGAGAAGAGCTCTCTTTTTAACATTTCTTTCCTCTTTAAAAATTTTTTTTTTCTTCCTCTCTTTAGGATGCTGCTCTCCTTTGCACAGTATCTAAAGAGACTCTACAGACAAAGACAGTCACTGGCTCTATCAGTTCCTCCACTCTTTCCTGGCTGGGTTAGCAAAGCTGGTAGCGGGGACCTACCGGCTGAGGACAGGAGCTGAGACGGTCCAGCTGCAAGAGAAGTGTTTTGCTGTAAGATCAAGCAAGACCACTCCTAGCACGCGAGGTAGGACTGTGCTAGTACCAAACTGCACCAGACTGACTCCAATGCCAAGAAGCTCTGCAGATCTAGGCGGGTCGTTAGGATTATGGGCCTGATCCCAAAACAACTGATGACTTGCTTATTTTTACTGGTGGGAATCAGGCTGCCTGCACATCTGTGACTGCTGAATTCAGTTTCTTCTGCAAACTAGCACACTTTCAGAAATACAGAAATTTAAAAGTAACTGAGATGGGAACGAGTTCTAAGGCAGGCATGCCTCAGAAGGAGAGTTCCCTCTTGTTGCTCGAAGATATTTCAGCTCTGCCAGTTTGATATAAACCCTTGGCTGCTCACAATTCTCCAAGCCCACCTGTCTTCCAGATACTGGTGAACTTCAAGCAGGAATATGCTGCGAATTAGGGGGTTTTCTTGTTGAGCGTCCACCCAAGTGCACATCATAGCACATACAGTCACTGATGGCTCAGTCCCAAGCAGTGACAAAGCTGAGAGCCTATTTCATCTTAATCAACTCACACGGACTAGCTTTAACTACCTCTTATAGATTGGCTTTACAGGTCTCCAACAGTACTTTTCCTGCCAAGATTGTTCGTTTCAATGTTTTTCTTTCAAGTGTCCCAAGAGCACAGTTCATATGACTCCATATAAATCTCCAAATTTACAGCATGTCTAAATTATACACAAGATGGTCAGGAAATTATGCCTAATAGAAAACTGTCAGCAGCAGATTATGAGAGAAGTGTGCGGGACAAGCAATGATAAGGCAGAAGAGAAATACAAAGACCTGCAGGAAAACAAGAGAAGGAGCAGTGGGTCTGGGTAGAGAGGCCAGGTCACAAGTTGGCATTTTTGCCAGCTTAATCACATCAACTGGTGGTTCTATTTTTACAGCATTTCTCTATTGGCAAAAGCCCTAGCAATCTTGCCAGCATAAATATATTAGACCTGTCTTCTCTCCAAGAATGCAAGAAAATGGCACAGACCCAAAATACCTTCTCTTGTTGGTTGAGTCTGCCTCTAAATCCAAAATTTACTAAATCAGCCACCCACCAGTCCTTCCTCGATACAGGCATGGGGTCTGGTTGTCAGCACAGAAGAGCAGGGGCTGCATGAAGGCACTGCCCATCCTCCTTCCCTCAGAGGGCTCCAGTCTGAGCTTGTCCAGGGGTAAGGACAACATGGCAGGTGCAAATGGACATGGTGGACCAATGCCTGACCATAGGGTAGATGTGCTTGAACTTTAGCCTCCCTTCCTCTTCCCCTACCCAGACTCTGGACCTTTGGTCCCAGGGCCAGCACCCTCCTCCACTTCAGTTATAGTTCGCATCTGAGTTAACTTCTCTGTCCTGCTAAGGTGGACAGAAAGGGGGACTGTTTTAATAACATGGCTGACAGGAAGAACAGAGCCCAGAGGACCTATTTCTGGCAGCCTTTGATGCCTTCTCCTTTCATCGTTGATAAGGGGTGAGGGGAAGAGAAGTGAGTGGCTGGGTTGCGAGGCTCTCCAGAGGAGCACAGGAGGAAACCTGCCAGCAACAGAAGAGCGAGAAAGGGACAGATGTGGGCCTGGTAATTCAGAAAAGCAAATTAAGAGGGATGCAGCAAACCACCAGTGCCAATAGTCAGTGTTTAAAAGTCCAGCTGCCTGCTCCCCTCCAATACCACATGCTCAGATGCCTGGTCATTAAGCCCAGCCGTCCCAGAGTGTTTTAGTCCCAGCCTCCTCCAGTGAAATTAAGTTTGTTTCTGAGAAGAATTGCGTGCTAAGGGAAAGATCTGAGCAGTCCTGCTGGACCAGGACAGATGGTCACAGCTTTCTGCAGCCAAACTGATTGTGCAGCCCAGGCAGTGGTAAATCTTTGTTCCTCTCTTAAACACTTTTGTAGCTAGAAGACATTCAAGCCTGCATTTCAGTAGAGTCAGTGGCTGCATATGTTAAGCCACACTCATGTGTTCAGCTATTTCTTTTTCTAAGTGAGAAAAAACGGGGAAAGTCAGCTTTTTAATAAAGGTTTTGTCTCATCCTTCCCCCAGTACCTAGTTCAGATTTTATTTTCAAGGCAAGACATTCATTCAGCTGACTTCGAGCTACTCAGCAATGGTTTGAAGTTAAAGCAGCCTTTGTAAGTGAATCTTGCCATGGATAAGTTTGGGTGGTGGGAGGAAGAGATAATCCTATGCTTTTTCCACTATGAAACCCAAAAAATATCAGCTACTGTCTTTTTCCCTTCAGTTTTTTCCTTTTGCCTTTCTTTCCAAAGGGCCGGGATAGAAGATTCAGACCCCCTTCCCTCTGTGCTTTTGTTTCTAATAGGTTTCAAACACTCCCTGATGAGCAGCAATTTTTTTTCCCTCCCTCTCCTCAGACAGCTGAAACAGAAACTGCATTCTGCCGTCATCTGGCAGAAAAGAGCGGTGCCCGGGATACACAGCAGAGAGGTCACCAGTAAAACAGACATGGAAACCGAAACACACACTGCCCACCAAAGGACACACTGTGGCTAATGGTCAAGGTTTGTCTTTGGCTTACAGCTATTTTAGCTATTAATATTTGAGATGTCCAAGCCTTGGAAGCCGGTTCTGAAATAGGGACCCCAGGTCTTAACTTGAAGTCTTTGAGTATTTCCACCTTGAGTTCTATGAATGGTGAATCAGGTACTTACTACAAAGAGGGAGAAAGTACTGCCTTTCATTCAATGCTAGTATACTTGACCCCTCACACACTTTTCCCCAGCTGATAAATTAGAGCTTTTATTTGCATTTGGGTCCCTCTAGTGGAAAAAGCAAGAAGCCCGAAGACTGCTGCAAAACTTGTCTGCAACAAGCTTCATTACAGCACCGCGTAATTTGCAACCAACAGCAGTTCTGCACCTTTGTTTCAACTTGTAACACCAGGTCACGCCACAGCTCTGTATGGATTAAGCTGTTGGTGCGATAAAAGCCACATATCAGCCCCCCACACTCTGAGGGACATTACTCCTCCTGGCCTCCTGGTCACCTACATACTGGGAAGTTCTGCACCTTTTCCATCATTCAGGTGTGCTGGGATGCAGCAGCCCCAAGCAGCTGTACAGGCTGGGAGACAGCTGGCTTGGAAACAGCTTTGCAGGAAAAGACCTGGAATCTCAGTGGAGATCAAGTAAACCTGAGTCAGCAGTGCATGCATCCCAACTTCATACAGAGCTGTAGCAAGGCTGAATCCAGAAGGTGAGAAGACCAGTCCTTCCCCTGTACTCAGCACTGGGGTAGCCACACCTGGAAAACTGTGGCGAGCTTTGTGCTTCCAGTCACGATGCAGACATTGACAGACCAGAGTCCCACAGAGGGTCACTAAGGTGGCCTAGGACTGGAGCACTCAGTGTAGGAGGAGAAACTGAGCAAGTCAAGCTTGTTCAGCCTGGAGAAGAAATGGCTCAGGGGAGACCTTACTGCTGTCTACAACGATCTAATGGGAGAGCATAAAGCAGGTGAAGTCCATCTCTTCTCAGAGGTGGACAGCAAAGAGACAGCAGGCAAAAGACACAAGCCAGAACAAGGGAAATTCTAAAGAGACAAAAGAAAAAAATTCACCGTGAGCACAGTACTGCACTGGAGAAAGTACCCAGAGAGGGTGGGGAAACTCCAGTGTTGGAGATATTCAAGACTTGATCAGACAAGGCTCTGAGCAACATGCTCTGTTTTCAGTCAATTCTGCTTTGAGCCGGGGGTTGGGTCAGGTGAAGTTCAGAGGTTCCTCCCAATCCATATTATTCTGTTTTGCATCTCTCCCTACAAAGCAACCCGTCTGGTCCCTAGCTTTGGTGAAGGTGATTTTGAAAAGGAGCAGTGGAAATATGATAAATTAGCCAAATAGACTCATCCAACTTCTGAGACTGTGGAACAGAGACAATATCTGAAGAACAACTGTCTGTCTGGATTCGTACCACCTAACCTCAGATATCCGCATTAGGAGTATGGCCACCCAGTCCCAACCCATTCTGAATCCTCTATTTCTCCTTATCTGAAGAAAGAAGTTAAAAGCAGAAGAAATCACTGACACATTCTCATAAGCAATTCAGCAGATCTGGAGAACAGTTCTTACATGCTTCAGATCAAGGCACACTGCTGTTTAGAGATGAAACAATAGGATTCAGGGTGGGGTAGGGGGAGGGAGTTAACGCTTTTTGTATCGCAGCCAGAGTGGCAAAATGACTATATTGATTTGGGAAAAAAATTGCTGACAGGCCTACTTGACACAAGGGTGGTTTCTGTGTTTTTTTCTTTTGCTACTTAGTTCTCCATTCTTCTGTATTTTATTACTACATGATGTTAAGAATTACAGGCCTGGTTTTGCTCCCCCTGAAATAAACAGAAAATTCACTGATTTCTCTACTGCTAAACCAAGATTTTTATGACCCGATGTGGGCAGGTTTCCACAGAGGTCGGCTCAGTGGATGGACAGCCTGGCCAAGAGAGTGGCCAGCCTTTCACCCTGGCAAGGTTCTGACTGTCCATAACAGATGGCTGCGTGGGTATTTCCTCTCTTTGGCAAAGATGGAGCAAGGGACCCTTCTCTCATCTCACGTACAACTGAGCAGTCTCTGCCAAACCTTTCAAGAAATATTCAGCCTGGAGCAGTAGGCACCAGTGAAAAGTTCTGGCTCCAAGGCTTGAAACCCAAGCAACCCATGAGTAGAAAGAAGTAGTTGATAATGTTGCTGTGTGCATCACTATGAACCGTTCTATGTTTTGCTGGGCAGTGTTAGCATGGTCTTTGCAGGTCTGTGGAGCAAGTGTTGGGCCATCAGTAGGAAAGCATTCAGTACTAGAAGCATTCCTTCTGGTTTCAAGTTCTTCAAATACCAGTTGAATGTCACAATGAAACAGGACAACTCCAGGATTGTGCTTCGACACGAGAATCTGCTCAGCTACAGGCAGAAAGAGAAAAATGTTATGTCTCCCTCTGCGACCAAAACCACAGACCAGAAACTGAGGAAAGAATAAGGGAGGTAATGGGACAGCAGCTCCCTACCCAGGTTATCCTGCAGCAGTGATGTGAGCTGACTGCATGGTCTTGAAAGAGAAGGGTTTTGCCATGAAATGAAAAACGACAGCATGAACAAAATTAACCCCCCTCCTTCTGTTTTGGGGACTAGAAAAGATCCATCTGACACTGCTGAGCAGCTAAGCACCTGCTTCCAGTGCACTTAACACATCAGACTCTAGCAGGTGAACTTCAGTCCTTAAAATCATACAATTGCCCAAAGCATCACATTGATCTGACAGCCAAGTCCCTGAGCCATTATATTTGAGAGTTCATAACAGTGTGAAAAGTGAAGACCCAACAACAAATGCCTAGAGGAACCTCAGTTCCAAGGGCTTCCTTATCTATGTAATTAGGTGCCTTTAATATTACAAAAGCATACCATGGCATGTGGAGAGTCCGTACCTGGTTAGCAGAGAGGAGTCAGCTTTCTTCATTCACCTTAGTAATGCCCCTGTATTAGACAGGTTTTCCTGCACATGGGACCCAAGGGAGAAAGGAAGTTGTCTTGCACTGAAAGACCATGAAGGCGTGACTGACCATGCAGTTGGGTTTAAGCCCCCAAGTCCAGTAACACACAGTACCCTCAGTGGACATTTCCACCTCTCTCTGTCTTGACTCAGGATGTAACAGAGCAAATGGAGACCATGAAGACAGAAGAAATCAGAGAAAGGACAAGAAAAAGCACAATAGTCACGTGTTAGGAGAATGGGTGTCAAATATTTGCATAAGCAAATCTGCTGCCAATCACGTTACCGAGTGGAGAATCTGATGCGCCTTGAGCAGTTTCCCCATCCAAAGAATTTGGATTTTAAGTTAATTCTGCTGGCTAAAAGCTTGCTATAGGGCCATGATCCCTTCAGGTCCATGGCAAGGGTGGAAGGCAACACATGGACCTCGCTGTTAACCACAAATGATATTGGTTTCAAACACTATTATGAGCCTCAGTTAAAGAGAGCGGCACAACTGCATGATGTCCATCTCTCTGATTTCTTGGCAGCTGTATGACCATATGGTAGTTCTCCACAACCGAGTCCCAACACATCTATTCCACTGCAGCCACCTTCTTGCTTAGTTCTTGCCCACAATTAACATACATTGGGGTCCCACTGTAGACCCCCAGCTGATCAGGACATCTTTGCATCCACACTGTAGGGTATCTTCTGTGGTAAGATTTTCCTAGCCCAAGGCTTTGCTGTCTGGCAGAAGCTGGTCCATCCCTCAACCTCTGCTACTGCCTGTCTCTGTGGAATCTCCATGGTGGCTGCACTGCATTTGCCCGTGGTTATGAGTGATCCGGTACAGCTCAGCAGACTCTGCTCCTTTCAGGGCATGACTTCTCCTTCCTTCCCTAGGTACCAGAGAGCAGCCAGTCTGGCTGGGAATGCACTTGGAAAAAACTCCTGGACAAAGGAACTGACTGGCATGCTGGAGCCATGCAACAAGTCCTTATGGCTCAGGGGTGATGTCTGATAGGATAAAGCATAAAGAAAACCCATGTTTAACAGTGCCAAATTCTGCCAAAGGGGCTCTCAGCCCAGGCGTCTGAGGACATGCTAAACACCCTGTTGCTTGTCCTGCAAGGGAGCTGCTCCCAGCTGACCCTTCCTGACCAGAAAACCAGCTCCCAGCCAGCAAAAACCAAAACGCTATAGGGGAGCTGTAGAGATACCTTAGACAGGCTGGGAGAGGGACTTCAACCATGTCCATTCATTGGCAAGGAGCTCTTCTCTTCCTTGCAGAGCTGTCTCTTACGCTGCCAGCACGTTTCAGAAATAATGACAAATAGAGGGGTTTGAGGACTATCTTAAACCAGGATCTACAACAGGTGTCTTCAAGGTAATAAAATATCACGTCCTTCATTCCTCCAGGTCTGCTACTAGTAAAAGCTGAAAGGTTGGGCGCCATACAGCCCTAATGAGCTCAAAGGGCTGGAAAACTGGCAGATCATGAAAACAATTAAAAAATTATATTTTCAACACATTTGGCTATAATTCTTCGGAACAAATGAAGACAAATCCTGACCTCTAAAGGCCCCTTCCATCCCAAAGCATTCTATGATTCTATGATAGGACAGGAAGTAATGGCTTTAAACTAAAGGAGGGTAGATTTAGACTAGATATAAGGAAGAAATTTTTTACAATGATGGTGGTGAAACACTGGCACATGTTGCCCGGAGAGGTGGCAGATTCCCCATCCCTGGAAACATTCAAGGCCCAGTTGGACAGGGCTTTGAGCAACGTGGTCTAGTTGAAGATGTCCCTGCTCCCTGCAGGGGGGTTGGGCTAGATGACCTCTAAAGGTCATTTCCAACCCAAAGCATTCTATGATTCTATGTTAATATCACCTTACTGTGCAATTTTAGGTACTTTCTCCCAATACTAGAAGTAGTCAAGTTTCTCAGCAAAACAATTTAAAGAAAACTTTGATGTGAACAAAGCAATACTTCACCCTCAAATTCAGTCTGCAACTGGCTGAAATTTTCTTCCAAGAATCACAGTCCAAAGAAACATGAGAAATTATTAATTTCAGCTGAAGCATTTTAAGCTTCAAGGAGATTCAAGTGAGAAAAGCAGGTCTTATAGCGCAAAAATTTTAGTCAACAGAGGCATAGCAATTGCTACCAGCTACACCTATAAAATGTTCAAATTACTGTATATTGTAGAGTCCCTAGTAAAAAGTAGATTAGTAAGCCCAAATGTTTCCACTACTGTTTGCATTGATATTTGCCATGAGAATAGCACTGTTTCACCTACGAATAAAAACATCAAGTCTAAGCCTTTCTGGCACTACATATAAAACCTCTCTTTTCTCCCACATGTTATCATGGAGATTCACAGGCAACATGCCAAAAAGACCGGAGAAGCTAAATTCACTGTATAAATAATTCAGGATCAAAACCACTGGTGGTAAATCTGGAAAGTCACCATCTGACCTACCATATGTGGTTACTATGGAAATAGCTTTCTCCTTTAACTTAATGTACTCAGTAGTGGGAACCATTTCCTTGTGATTCAGATGAATCTCTGGCATGTGCTCCACTACTAAGCGCCAGCAAAAAGCTGTTTGTTGCTGTGGTATTATAACACCATGACAGGCCTACAGGACTGGAAACTGCCACAAACTGGGTCTGAGCTAACCAGAGTGAAGTTAGAATACCTGTCAGCAAAAGCAAATCAGAAGAGGACCTGGCACCCAGTATTGCTATGTGGTCATGCCGAATGCCGGCAATATCAGTCCCAAGTCAATAATAAAACTGTAGCTCACAATGAATAAGCATAGCTTGTTTCCAGCCCAGAGATGAGGTTCATGGCCACCTGATTATAAAATGTGCTCTTGTTTGAATTAAAAAGAGAGGGTTTGTGATTTGAAGGATTAAGCACAGTGTAAAAATGTGAGAACTCCAGACTCCTTTCCTGCCCCTGCTACTGCTGCATTGTCCATGGAAGTAATTTTACTTGTCTGTGCCTGTAAAATGAAAATACTTATATACTTCTGTTTATACATCACAGTGTTTTAACAGATTGAATATCCTGGTGATTATAGCATCAGTGAGGAAGAAAAGAAAAAAATATTGGAATTAAATCTGCTGGAGGGATAGCTGAAAAGGAAGAAGGATCAAGGACTGGTATAATTCTTCAGAGTTCCACCAAGAACAAGAACATCACACTCACTGTGTTCAAAATCAGTTCATTTTGAGAACTACTGAGAAGCAGCATGGGAAATTGAACGGGAAAGGAAAGAACAGATCAACCAGGTTATTGTTACATGAGTAGGTTTTTCCAAAGCCTTCACTTCCTATGTGAGACAAACAGCATGCTTTGCCAAATAGTGAAAAACATTTAGATTTGTGTAATGCCTCTGCAGTAACAAACGAAACTTCTGCATCATGCACCATGGGTTTACCAGGCTGCTGAAACAAAGCCAACTCCAGGACGAAGTGCAATAGTTGTTATGGTGCACAGATTAACACTCTATCCAAGGGCAGCAGCAGAAGACACTAATTTATTTAATATTTTAGAAACCAAAGCCACATACACCCCCTGGTTATCAATATAGAGCAGGCAAGACAGCCTGTATCAGAGCCTGCTTTTGCCTTACATGGGCCAGCAGCAATTCCTGTTCTTTGGAAGAAAATAAAAGTTCCTAATCACTTGCTACATGAAAAATAGGAGAATGGCTCTTTAAATTGAAATGAAAAGAGCAGGAAAGCCCTACAGATGGAGATCTCCCCTAGGACTTCTGCGATCAGTCAGGCCTCTAAGAGCGGAGAGTGGGTCCTTGTCCACAGGGAGATGGGTAGGCGCACTCCCTGTAGAAAGCAGAGTGGTGCACATGCAGAGGGCTCAGGACTTATCATCTCCTGTCTCTCTCTGTGGGTGATGTCCTCTCCCATTCCTTGATGCAATCCACAAGTCTGTAGTCAGAGAGTGTGAATCTGGACTTTGGAGAGTCACTGGGCATTTGGCACTTTAATAATTCCTGACTCACACTGATTCCATGCTTCCCCACACATCCTTTCCTCTTTTTATCATGGAGCAAGAATAATGGCTTTCAAATATGCCCAAAGTGGAGCAAACATAAAGCACAAAATAAAAGGCCTTTTTGACACCTTTGGAACAGCAGTGAGCCAAACACCTTGGTGTAATTTAGGATATAGTTTGGTGTAATTTAGGATATAGTTTGTGGCTCCAGTCTGGTTGTTGATATCCTACTGACATGGAAAAGTCATGATTTGTGACAGCTGGGTCACGCTGGCACCTACAAACACAGTGGCCACTGTCTGCACCCAGGTATATTACAGACTGAGGCATTAAGACAGAACTCTACAGTATATTTAGAAGTACTGATGTGACAGTGAAATGCAGTTGTCATCCAGGTAGCCAAGCATCCCACTCTACAAATAATATACACTTCAGTGCCTCTGGCAGAATTTATTAATTATTCAGAGACCCTGGCACAGGTTCCCACCTCAGCTTCGTAGGACATTGTGAATGGTCAGCTGCACAGCTGCTGTATGAGCAAAAATACTCATCAAAAGTGCACAGAGTGATGCCATGGTGTGGCTCCCTGGAGACAATTTTGTGTAAAACCTTCCTCACTGGTGGTCATGATTCAGGCATCATTTGGATCCACCATGATTTCATTTTCTATGTGCAAGAAGGAAAGGGCTAATAGCTGGGCATCCCTGACTCTCCCCAGCTTTTGTTTTGAGCTGGTGTCATCCGATGGTTAAAGCACAGCCCTGGGAAGAAAGCAGCTTTGCTATACGTCTGTAGCAGAGAAGAGCTGCTGGAGGTGTGTTTTTTTAAAAACTACCTGTTATGGGACCAATTATTTGATTAACAGCTGGTTGCATTGTTTAATTTAGGCAGTCATGACCAGAAAAGTCCTTGAGATCTTGCAAGAGGCTTCCATAGTTCCCAGGTTCCTGCAGAGAGGCCATACCTCGCCCGGGTCTGGGTGCACTTTTCTGGTCCTTCCAGCAGCTGGTTGTAGGAATCTCTGGTTTTCACACTGCAGTGGGCTAGAAGGACTCACCCTGCTGTGAAGAGTGAACCTCCAGATGAGAAGGTGTTGGGGGCCTCTAACAACTCTCCGGAATCACAGATCTTGAAGGACAGTGGCCCTGATTCTCTTCACATTTTATAAACTCTGTTCATTATTGTTTTCTTTGTTCAGATACCTCAGATGTGTCCAAAATGGAGAGCAATACTGCCTTTTACAGTTCCTGGGAGATTTAAGCACTGTTCCAGATCTTTCATGTCCAGATATTATGAAGTGCGACATGCTTTTTTCCGGAATTTAAAATATTTTCCGCAAACAGTCAGCTAGTCATGACAGAGACTAAAAAGCTAGCAGATGGGTCACCAGTTCTTTCCAGAGCCTGCCCCAGCTCTGTAGTACATAGACCATCACAGTCGACAGATTTGCACCCCATTACCTGCGGCACCAATGCACATTTTTGAAATTCAGGCAAACGGATTTTGATCACATCTGTTGAAACAGTGTCAGCAAAACATGCATCGAGAAGTAACAAAACGCACAGTGAAGACACTGTGAATAACAGTGATGGGAAGGCTTTTGATTTGGTCTCGGCTCAGCATTGCCCTTTCCCAAAGTGCAATACATAGCACACTGTTTTTTTGAGGCAGCATGCAGACTCCCTGCACTTCTCCCCACAACTGTATTTATTAAGTGATAGCAAAGGAATTGTGTGCTATCAACATTTATTTGGCATTAGGCTGATTGCAAGGGAAAATGCAGAGCTCAAGCTGTCAAGCAGGAGAGCTCAAGGCAGTGGAACCTGGAAAGGCACTTTGCTCTCCACCTCCACACCAGGAGCCGGTGGGCTGCTCTGCTCTCCTGGAGCAGCACGGGTGAAGGACAGTCCCAAAGTGCTGGAAATCTCCTAAGGGAAAGGTGGCCTCTCCTCCTTCTCCCACAGGGCAGCTGCAGTGGGGACAAGGGCTAAGAGCTGCACCCTCTGCAACTGTCTCTGTCTGGTCAGATGCATTAAATGGCTGTTCTGCTTAATCAGTCATTACAAAGATATGTAATTAGTCAAGTGAGGTGTAAAAATCTGAAATAGGAGCTCCGACCTTGCAGCTGTGTGTATGCTGAGATACAATCACTCTATAGTCATATAAATAGATTTTTTAGTCTTCTAGGGCACTGATTACAGGTATTGCCTCAGGTACGTGGGGGTGGTCTTGACATAGGTCAAGACATAGCTCTCCAGCCTGACCAGAGACTCACCCGGCACCTGGTAAGTTATGTGCAGCTCCCTGAGCTGACCCTGAAATTCACCATGTTTTATGGTCTTTGTGGCATCCTGTCCTGGTTTCAACTGGGACAGAGTTAGTTTTCTTCCTAGCAGCTGATACAGTGCTGTGTTTTGAGTTCAGTATCAGAATAAAGTTGATAATACATTGATGTTTTCAGTATTGCTGACCAGTGCTTGCGCAGCATCAAGGCCTTTTCTGCTTCTCACCCCACCCCAACAGTGAGGAGGCTGGGGGTGCACAAGAAGTTGGGGTGGGACACAGCTGAGACAGCTGGCCCTAACTGACCAAAGGGATATCCCACACCATATGACATCATCCTCAGCATATAAACTGAGGGGAGTTGGCCGGGGGGAGCAATCGCTGCTCGGGGATGGACTGGGCATCAGCCAGCAGGTGGTGAACAACTGCATTGCACATCCCTTGTTATGCATATTCTTTTATCATTATCATTATTTTCCCTTCCTTTTCTGTCCTATTAAACCGTCTTTATCTCATCCCAGAAGTATTACCTTTTTTTTCTGATTCTCTTCCCCATCCTACTGTGGCCGGGGGAGGAGCGAGCACATGGTTGTGTGGTGCTTAGCTCCCTGCCAGGTTAAACCACGATACATCCAAAGCAAACCTTTTAGTAAAGGAATTTGTGTGATTCACAGTTGTTTATGTCAGGCAAACTCCAAACTCACAGCTGTGGCTAAGTTATCTGTTTGCATGTTTGCACAGCCATGTCCATCTATTTCTGTAGGGGATGCATTATTAGGACAGTCAAATGTTTGCACTCTCACAAAGAGTCAACCGAAAGATTATTTTGTTTTGCACAAAAATGTTCTGGTTTCATCCACAGTAAAAAAGGAAAATGTTTGGCCCTCAACCCAATTCACAGACAAAAATGTTTGGACCTTTAGTTATCATGAACCAAACAGAAAAAATTATTTGGCTTTTACATTGTTTTGTTTGTTTGTTTGTTTCAATAAAACCAGGAATTTTCCACATCAATTTCTATTTTGACAATAAAGTGTTTTCTTTTCAAGCAGTATTTTCAAAGGAATAGTCCAACTGGGTTTAGCTGTTCACATTTTTTTCCAATAAAGCAAGGGAAAATGTCAGTGCAAGAGACAAAATCTGCGGAATCATACAAGGATGAGTGATCATGAGGAGTGCATTTTACTTGGCTATTTCCAAAAATCTGTTCCTCAGCAAATAACAATTCTTGTTTATCTACAGATCTTGAACTGCATTTCTAAGAGAAACCTTGATCCTTAAAATAAAAATTCACTTCTTTCACACGCTTTTCAGAAAAGGGTTGTATATACATGCAAAACTATTTCTAGCCACCCACACTAACTTCAGTAACCACATATTCCAATTTCCATAACCCATTTTCTTCCCCACACTTTCTCCTCACTGAACTGTCAAATCCGTCCTTGCACTGTAATCTCTTTTTCCATACAATTTCCTTTCAAGAACCTCATTTATTTTCAGGTGCTATCAAATAAATAATCATTTCCACAATTGATTACCAAAGCTAAAACCTGGACCTGGTGCTGCTGTCACTCTGCATGTCGTTCACAGCCACATACACACGCATGCACAGACTTGAAGAAAATTAGGAAAATCTGACACTAAAATAAGAAACTCGAGGGATTTAAGGATCAATAGTCTTGGATTTTATATACTCCTAAGGCTATGCTAATGCTTGAAGCAGCAGAGATTCACTCTGTTTCACAAAACGCAGCAGAAAAGTTGCATGCTTCCATCTCGCGATTTCAGCCTACCCAAAACACCCTATCCAACAGAATCCTGACCTTGTTCATCCAGGTGACTTAAATCCCCATTTTCTTGTCTCCCAGGCTCGTGCTGGATTCTGGCATGCAGTTTGAGGTACCTGGAACGGAAATCCGAGTAAGAAGTTACATGGACGGATCATCATATATCACAGGCAACATTGCAATAATGGACTCAGCGTACTCTACTAGAAGCTGAATAATTCATTTTCTTATTTAACTTTTCTGTCTCCATTCTTCAATATAAATGAAGTTGCTGTAGAATCCCTACTCCACTGCAGCCGTATAAGTTGGTTCAGGAAGTTAGAAGAGGGAACTGGAGGATGACAATTCCCAACAGCACAAGTTGAAAAGGAGGACCCAGCCTTCACAGCAGCTGAACCCCCTTTAAAACAGTGGGATTTTCCAAAGTATCCTGGTCTGATGAAACTCTGCTACTGTTCACTTGCTTTGACTCCAGGATTAGACTCTCCAGGTGCATTTGGCAAGCCCGTTCCAGAAGGTCTGCCTGGATGTTCACCCCAAGGGTACACTTTCAGTAGCAGCTGGTGGGCAAGATTTCTTTGAAGTATTCTGGGGGCCAAAAAAAGGTCTTCTGTCATAATTTATGCATTTGCAAAAATCTGTTTGTTCTGATAACATTTGCCTTAGATAGAAATTGAACGACACATTGTGAAGTTCATACATCTTATTTTGTCCTTTGGAAATGGCAGTTTTAATTTTCTTTCCTCCTGAAGTGGACTTTCAAAACAAAATTCAGTTAGAAAAGTTACAAAAGGTTGAAATTGAGACCAAACATTTTGCCTCATTTATCTGCTTTCCTGGAATTTCACTTACTTGGAAAGGGTAGTTTTTCCTTTCCAGTTGGGAATGGAAAATCAGAGTTTCCTTGAAACAGAAGATCTAGTCTCCACCCATACTATTTGCCATCAAATGTGCTAGGAAAGGATTTTCAAATAAACACATCCACATCAAAATTGTCCAAAGCTTCATCCATGTTACGCAGAGGAAACAGTGCTGTGGTCACTGCAATCAGGCTATGTCCCACAGCAGAGTACATGGATCCAAACTGTAAGTCTTCCCCAGTGCCTTGCTCCGTTAGAAGACCCCCCAGATCAACCCACAAGTCAGAAAGTAACAGCCAGCTTCCACAGAGTTAGGCAGCACAAAACTGATCACATAGAACAGTGGCAGAAGGAGACAGATAGCAACTTTTGTGAATAGTTAGTATCTGTGAGCTTTAACAGAGGTTTGAACCAGAACCCTAAAGAATCTCTCAAAGCGGAGTGGTTGGATTGTCCCTGGATCAGGAGACATTAGGCCGGTTCTCCTTTTACGTGATGAAACTCTGACGTGCCTCAGAAGGACACTTTTCCAAAATCATCTTCTACCAGAATCCTGAAAACATAGAGATATCACTTCTAAAACCAGATAGGATAGAAGGTTGGATCAATTGCACAAAACAAGTCAATGAACTCACTGACACCAATAGACTTTGGATCACACAGTGCTAAAAACTCTGTGGTCTCAATCTTCCCTTTACTCGGTCAGTAATGGATTGTCCTACTAGATGACGTATCCGGAATTTTTTTTCCATCCCCAAATAATTACAAGGAAGATGGAAATTCTCCACTGGGAGAAGATTAATGAGTGTGTAAGTAGGCAGGGAACCTAGAGGGATGTTACCACACCCAAACCAAATGAATCATGGGAGAACACTTTGAAGAATGTCACATTTTATGAAATAAGATTCCCACATTTTTCTGGAGCGGTTTAGGACAAGAAAAAAGTACCTATGATGTCACCAGACCTGTTGGGTACTTCCAATCTGGGCTTGCCTGCCAAGTATTCCTGGAGGGGTGATTTAATTTTGGCTGTGTCACTACTGCTATGTCAGCTGTACTGCTGCGAATGCAGCCCTCATGTCGTTCCAGCTAGGCTGTTGCTGTCGTTCAAAATCCTTGTCATGTGTGACAGCACAAATGGACAAGTCAGCAAGGTACAAGTAGCAATAATAAATTCTAGTTGCACGCATGGGTAAGATCAATAATGCTTCAGGATGCATTACTACAGTTAGCAGCGGTTCTGGGGCCGAGTCTGGGGCTGACAAAACTAAACAGCAGCCTGAATAAAATGAGCATTTTGCAGACCCATGCTGACCAGATGTGTAAATGTTTGCCTGCTCCTGACCTCGGCAGAGCTGCTTGATGGGGAAAAGCCATCGACAGGTGCTTTGCCTGGGAGACAGGGGCTTCTGTCCTGACGTGGATCCTCCAAATCCAGAAAAAAGGTGATTTCTCTGCATTTCACTACCGCAATTAAAAAAAACAGACCAAATAGGATCTCTTGTCATGTGATGTGAACAGGAATACTAAAGTTTGCCAGCTTCTCAAGCAAGCAGGAGTGCAGTAGTTGTCCCTTGGTAGTTCCAGTAGCTGGGGCAGCTCCTACCCTGGTGCAGGCTCCTGAGGCTCTTTGCCGCAGCCACCTCTCTCGCTCTGGACTTCTCCTCCTCCAGCACTTCACAGGCACACAATGACAATCCCTCCAGCCTCCAATTGCATTTTGGAAGAAAAATGAGGAACAAACTGGCAGCATTCATTCTGAAAGACCAATATATATTGAGTCAAACATAAAATTACAAATGGAGAAGTAGAACCAGTGCTGGAGAGAAAGCAGTTTGTCAAAGTAACTGAAGAGCAACGATGTGGATGGATGCACAGCCGTCCCATGAAAGAGACACCTTTCATCTACTTAATAGCTCATTCCCTGCAGGGACATGTGAAAACTTAACCACTGGCCATGCAGTAAGCTGACACCCATCTTTTAGCTCACACAAATCATCTGACATCATTCATCTCCCTGGTGGGTGAAATGGAGCTGGACTGTGGATCCCACAGAGACAGGACCCCAAGATCCTGTCCCAGCAGCTCATGTTGCAGCCTGTCATAGATACAGGGGTCTGGACCAGCCAGACTAGCACTAAGCCAGGACCTGCTGTCCCACCTCCATGCCACGGTGCAGACACAGCCTTCTGGGTCCCCTGGGGACAGACCTTCACCTTCCCAAGACTCCAAAACATGGACCTTTTAATGACTGATTGCATGTTGCCATGTCCCACTTGAGCTGGCCTAAGTGTCTGCATGTACAGCACTGTACACAGTTCAAGTTTGCTTTGCCTTCATTAATCTTTTCCAGCAGCAGACATGCTCCCAAGTAGCAGAAAACTGCCATATGAAATACAGGTATCTTCCAGTTTCTCACTCTACTGGGGAAACCGGTGTCCAGAAGGAAGGAACCAGAAGCAGCAGNCTCCAGCTCTTTCCTTCTCTGCAGGTCATGCAAACAGGAGGCAGCACAACACAGAAACCACCACACAAGTCAAAAGCAAGAAAATCAGTCATGTTATCCTGAGGAGGAAAAGGTGGAAGATCTCACTAAGAACAAAAATACCAAATCTATCAAACCACCCTGAGGGTCAATCCTCCACTGATACAATGATCTTACACAACTGAAGTCAACAAGTATTTCTCCATTGACTAAAATGGCAGTACAAATGATTCCCAACCTAAAGTGACCCACTTATCTGGCAGTCGTAGAGATAAATCTAAGACTGTGAACTTAGCTATTAACCAAATACAACAGCAGAAAGCTACACTCTAGCTGTCTTCTGACAACTACGGGGCACACGTGTCAGCGGAACATACATTGGCCAATTTTTGGTGACATACACAACATATAACTGGGAAAGGTCTGATAAGCACACATGGAAGAAGATAAACCAATTAAAGGAATTGTGTCAGATCCATAAAAAGTACAGGTAACCAACAAGATGATAGTGAAAACATAACCATCAAATGTACAAGAGGGAAAGCAGAACCGGTGCCATTGCAGGCAGACTGCTATATAGCATGTTTTACTGAGAGGGTGGGTTGTTACTCACTGTGTTTCCTAAATCAATGAGGAAGAATGGAGAACCCCTTCTCGAACTGAGCCGGGGGTCAAAGGTGGCAAAGGGAGTCAGGGTGCCCTGGCTGAAGGTGACAATGACTGTCAAATGATCAATATTAACAGAGGAAGAACGAATTCTGGCATAGTCAAAAGCTTATTACTACCACTGACTGTTGGATCCTTCTTCTGAAGTCAGTGATTTCTCCAATTAGACTGGAGGGACAGTGGCTTCCCATTTGGATAATTTCAAGAACATTTTCTCTGTCCCAGAATTTTAGCAGATTAAAATCCGTGTACTTGGGGAGACTTTCAGAAGGTCTCTGGAGCTACATGATGACAAAAGGGTTGGACTAGATGACCCACAGAGGTCCCTTCCAACCCCTACCATTCTGTGATTCTATGATTCTGTGAAATTCCCTCACTACCTCAGTCTACATTTGAACTGATCCTGGATGATGGGACTTTCCTCTTGTGCTTTGTAAATGCTCATGAAAGCTCTTTCACAGGCGAGAAGCAGGGCAACTCACTGATTTGAGTTCCTAAGGACAATTAGCTAGATCACCAGTTTTAAACAGTCTAAGATTTTACGGCAAAAAAAATTGTTTTAAATGAGTCAGAGAAAAATCCATCATCTCTTCCAGCACTGTGCATATTTCTCTCTATTCTGTAATTTCATCTTTGGAAATTCCAGCAATGTCAATCAGAGCAAACTAAGAGTTCTGAGGAATACTGAAATAAAACAAAGTATTTGGTGTTACATCCAGCTGAACTTAGGAATGATTTAAAAACTGAAGTGGAGCTTCTACAAAACCCTGAGGAAGTTTTACATTTTGCAGAGTCAGCAAAGCAGGAATAACCATCCCTTCCCCCACAGAAATTCACAAAGAGCTATAAACACCTACAATAAATCTAAGACTTGTGACTACTTCTTAAACAGAATGTGTTGGAGGGTTTTTGTTGCAAATCCCAAGGTACTCTCAGTATTATTATATTTTATAGCACTACTTAAATAAGCTTTAAAATTTATTCACTGGACTAGGTATATTAACTTCCATAGTAGCTGTAATCTAGTAAAGAGTTTACAAAAGGAAAAACGTTTAGTAATTATTTTGCATTGCTTTATATTTCAATATAAGAGCCAATATTGATTCTTTTAGCCTTTGTATTATTTGTGAGATTAAAAAGTCTGAGAAAAGGATTCCCTGATTTTCTAGGAGTTTTAAGAAAGAGGATAGACTCTTTTACATGAACGAATACCTGAAATAATAGCCACTTCCAGCCTAAACAAGGTACACACCATCACCCAAAAGAGAGGCACGTACAAAAGGTAAAAGGATTTTGCTTGCTATTCTGTGAACATGCACATTTTAAGTAGACAAACAGCGAGATCAAAGGAAACAGAAATGCAAAGGATACAACTTGAAAACACTTCACCAGCATGAGAAGATAAAAGAGAAAGCAAAGTGCCAGGGAAAGGGCATGTGGCTTGCAGAGAAAAGTCACTGCCTCCTGTTGCCCAAGCCTTTCAATGCTTGGAAAAAACATGCAAGTTGCTTAAAAGTAAGCACTTCTGCCTCAGAAGGGGACTACGTTCCTTCCTCAGTTTCTCCACGAGAGCCTACTGCTGCTGCCCAGCACATGCCTGGAGATCCCCAAGCACACGCAGGTCCCTGTGAAGTCAGTGTGTCCCCAGAGGCAGAGGAATCCACAGGCAAAGCTCAGACCACGAGGTCAAAGCGTCTGCAGGCTCAGCACGCAATTCCTGCCAGCTCCCAGAGCGCGTAACATCAAACAGTCCTGCTGAAATCAATGGGTCTGCCCACCGTTGTACTCTTATTCCCTGTGCCCCTAGATGTTGTATGCTCTTCTCTGTGGGGTTATGATCACAGAATCACAGAATCACAGAATCACAGAATCAAAGAATGGTAGGGGTTGGAAGGGACCACTGTGGGTCATCTAGTCCAACCCTCCTGCCGAAGCAGGGTCACCTACAGTAGGCTGTAGAGGACCTTGTCCAGGCGGTCTTGAGTATCTCCAGAGAAGGAGACTCCACAACCTCCCTGGGCAGCCTGTTCCAGTGCTCCATCACCCACAGAGGGAAGAAGTTCTTCCTCATGTTCAGACAGAACTTCTTGTGCTTCAGTTTAAAGTGTAAAAGTGTATCGTGAAGGAGAAAGAGATGTAAGAATGGAGAATCAGAGGAGTATACTGAAGTGTTAGTACAAGTGGCTACTGAAAGAAGCTAAGAAAACTGCACACTACTGTAAAACTTCAAGTCCAATGGCAGTAAAAGGAAAGCAAATTTACTGTTTAAGTCAATTATTATTCATTAAACATTGTGACTGTGATAGGACTTAGAAACAGACTGATTTGTCATCACTGAGTTATCAGTCTGGGGGCCCCACCACCACAGAATATCCCAACTCATAGAAATGTCACCATTCAAAACTTCTTTTACAGACTGCACAGAGTCACTCTCCCAGAGAGGCTTCGGCAACCCAGGAGACCCAACACCAAAGCAGAAGCAATCCTGTCTAGGAAGCCTCCCAGCTCATCTTTCTCTGACCTATTAGTGAAAATTCCCCAATGCAGGAAGCTCCGCAGCCTGTTTCACTGTCCTCACAGGGGTGGCCCGTCCAAACCAGTTGCCGCTGCAGGTTTTGCAACATCCCACGTCAGCTGCAGTGTGTCCTGACTCTGTTTAGCACGGATTTTGGTGGAGGTATGAGGCTTTATTTTTAGTGTTATCAAAGTCAGCATGAAAAAATTAACAGGTGAAACTGAGTAAATATACTGATTAGCTTAGTTTTCACTCCTTTTCATTTAAGAAGTCACTGTTTATAGGCATGTTAATGCCAGTACCTGTTCATTTAGAAGGTTTGTCTCTAACGGAGAGTAAGAGTTCATTTACCAACTTGTTCTGTTACTTCCTTCTCTCTGGTGTCTGCTTTACTGGAGTCACCTTGGTGTCTCTCCCTTAACCCATATCTCACTTCCAGGGGCCATCCAGACCAGCGTTTGATCCCACGCAAACCGCTGTGAATCAAATGCAGATGATACTGGTCTTTTTGGAATGCCCTGTGACAAAGTGACAGACAGATTACAGAGCCACATGTAGGTCACATTTTTATATTAAGGTATAATTGTGATATAAAAGGGAGTTCAACAAACTGGTCAAAAATTGTCCTAGGACTGCCACCCTGGATCAGGGCAGGGATCCATCAAGCTCACTATCCTGTTTTTCTAACACAGCAAGTCCCATGTACTTCAGAATAAATCTTTTAAAACATCACACAGTAGTCAGATATGGATTGAACTAAGCTTTGTATTAAAAATCAGTGTTAAATACAATTTTTAAACACTGGATTATTCCAAAAGAGCAAGATATAGTAATAAACTGCTAAAATCACAGAGAGAAAAAAAAGGTAAAAATGGCTTTAATGTAGAAACTCATTTATTAGCGATGGATAATGACAGTATTAGCAGGAAATAGGTAGGCTCCAGCTGCCATCCTTTCTGATTTCAGATCCAGGTCCAAAGAAGCATTTACATTACTAACTGCTCTGTAGATACAGAAATGTCCATTAAATCTGCAGGATCTGAGCACCCAAAAGGAAGCCAGGCGTGGCCTTGCTCCTTCTACACCAGTTCATGGCAGCCTTGTGTTCCACTTCAGCCAGGCTTGGATGAATCTTGATTCGGAAAAGATTCATGCAGGTACCTAATTTTAAACCTCAGCTGTACTCACCCCACGACAGCCGGACAGAGTCCAATTCTGTATAATCATAGGATCCCAGAATCACAGGAGGCTGAGGTTGGAAGGCACCTTTGGGGGTCATCTATCCAACCCCCCTGCTCGAGAGGGGCTACCTAGAGCATAGTCCTTCTGTCTTCACTGAGACAGTTTCCAAGTGACGAAGCTAACTACTTGTGTATACATTAGCGTGTAGGAGCCTCCAGCAGACCCCAAGGGAAGATATCTGTTCTAACTGCAAGAGGTTTAATTCCAGATCTTCACATTAGAACAGACAAATAATCTCAACTGCAGCAATTCAGAGGTTTTTTGGTGAGCCACCACCCAAAAATAACTGGAGGTGTCTCTCCTGTGGAAAGGACTTGTCAGCAACGCTACATTGTCCTGACCTCTACTAGCAAACAGACACTTTGTGAAGCAAGATCTATAACAAGATCTCGTTCGTACCTGTCCCTGAATACTAACCATCTGTGACAAAGACTGGAAATTAGAGGTACCTAACTTTTGGGGTGGAATTCAGCTCCAGATTCACAGACAGAAACTTAGCTGTCCACATGTGCACTAGTAGTGTAAATTCACCTTGCAGTCAGCTCCAGGATTTGATTTTGCTGAACAAATAGAACTGTCTAATGTTGTTTGATATGCTCCAAGGGACCCAGGAGATCTACACAGAGCTGGATGACATGACACTGGACACGTGAGATGTCGAGTTCCTCCCTGAGCAGCATCAGAGGTCAAGCATGATCTCCTAAGCTGATGTCTCAGAACACCTTGGACCATGTTTATGCAGGCTGTCCTGATTTGGTCACCTAACACAGCTGCCTAGTGCCACCTGAGATGCCTGTCTCCAGCTACAGTTCCAGAAAGGGGCAGGTCTCCTTTAGGTCCTATACCGTATCTGCCAGCCCCATAGAGGTGTGCCAAACACACTACAGCATCTCAAATTGCACCTGGTGAATACGTGTGGACAAATGATATCCCTTTATAGTCACTGGAGGGAAAACAAAAGCTCGCACCAACTGCTTTAGACAGATTCTCTGTGATGACATGAATCGCATCTTGGGCATGTCCATTGTTCTTTATTGAGTACAAAGGGGCTCTAGACGATGAGTTCAGACACAAACATTAATGTTGTAGATGTCTTCATCTGACCAGATGCAAAACGCTCCAAGCACACTTCCTTATGGTACAGGTTTTTTCCTGGGGGATTTTATTCTTCCTGTATAAGATCAAAAATGGTAATTTTTGCATGGCCAATTTAAACCCTAATATTCTTAATTATAAAAAGTTGTGATAATGTTTCATTGGGCAAAGCACTTTCTTATCAGTAAAGAATACAGCAGCTCATTTCAGGAGTGAAAGCCTTCAAATTTTTAACAAAATACAGCATGACAATTTACTAAATTGAGTTACAATCAAGAGTGAAAGAGAGTTGGAATTATTAGATCCCTTAAACTGCAGAAATAGATTAAGGGATGAACATAAATAGAATTACGTGCCTCCTCACAGCCTCTGCCAATGAATATTCTATCCAATCAAAGTGAATACATGCTTGATAGGATCAAGCAAAAATGTTATGAGTGGGGTGGCTAATTATTGAGTGGAAGGTTGGCAATGGAACAAGTAATGACATCTCATCACTAGCTCATCAAAATGAGCATTTCAGTGTTGAACTGAAATCTGTAAATAAATAAAGGCACTTTAACAAATTCTATGTTCCAGGAAGTGAATTCAACTGAAGTACTTAACACTTATTGCAAGACCCACTTTTGATGGTTTTGCGAGTGGGAGATGTTTTAAGAAGAACAGTCCTTCGGTCATTAAGTATCACAAAAGCAGCTCACACCATGCTTTCCTTGTTCTAGTTATGTAAGTTTGGCATGGGCCTTTGTAGACTACAAATGTTGTATGTGTTTATGTACTCCTAAGGGATGAGAGATAATTACTGAGGAGAATAGTAAGATAACCATCGTCTGAATTTAATGAATAACATCAATTACACTGAACTGAACAACAAAAAACATAGAGGGGGTGATTTTTTTCATTTCTAAACCAGGAAGATGCAGACTTATCACACCAAATAAAGCCAAACAAAATTCCCTAAAAAATTTAGAATCAAATATCACGTTTGCTTCCAGTTCTCATATCAGATCATAGTCCACAAATTTGGCTCCTACCTAGTGTATAGGAGTAGCAAAAGGTATCTCAACATATAGAAACTTACTGCCTACACCCATGGCTCTTCGGCCAACAGTATCCTGGCTTGTATCAGGAATAGTGTGGCCAGCAGGAGCAGGGAGGTGATCGTGCCCCTGTACTCAGCACTGGTGAAGCCGCACCTCAAATACTGTGTTCAGTTCTGGGCCCCTCACTACAAGAAGGACATTGAGGTGCAGGAGCACATCTAAAGAAGGGCAACAAAGCTGGTAAAGGGTCTGGAGAACAAGTCCTATCAGAAGCAGCTGAGGCAACTGGGATTATTTAGTTTGGAGAAGAGGAGGCTGAGGGGAGACCTTATCGCTCTCTACAACTACCCAGTAGGAGGTTGTAGCGAGGTGGGTGTCGGTCTCTTCTCCCTAGTAACAAGTGACAGGATGAAAGGAAATGGCCTCAAGCTGTGCCAGGGTAGGTTTGACTGAATATTAGGAAAAATTTCTTTACCAAAAGGGTTGTAAAGCACTGGAACAGGCTGCCCGGGGAAGTGGTTGAGTAACCATCCCTGGACATATTTAAAAGACGCGCAGATGTGCCACTTAGGTACATGGTTTAGTGGTGGACTTGGCAGTGTTAAGTTTATGGTTTGACTTGATGATCTTAAAGGTCTTTTCCAACCTAAACAATTGTATGATTCTATTCCATGATTCTATACTCCTACAGAAAAAGAGGAATGAATTTTGTGCTTCCTAGAGCCTGAGAGAGAATAGACATCCCATCACAGGAATCTAGAAAGTTCACAGTGTCTGGCTGATTTTTCTGCTTTCAGATGATCTTTATGCTTCCTGTAAAAAAAAAATAAAAAAATAAAAGCTTTAAATACAATTACTCTACCTTTGATTTCTGTTAAAACTCTGGAGCAGCTTAGACATAGATAGACAGAGACTTCATAAACCACCACAGCAAGTTCTATAGAACCATAGAAAGGTTTGGTTTGCAAGGGACCTTTAAAGACCATCTCGACCAAACCTCCTGCCATGGGGGTCTCCCTCGGAGTCCCAGCAGCACACACACAACCAGTTGTCACAGTTCAGCTAAGAGTGGCAATTTCCATGCTGTGACATATTTTGTCATCAACTGGGTGGTGATGGGACCCTGCTGAAAAGGACCCAAGGGCTGTGGTGGACACCATCTGATTACAAGCCAGCAATGTATTCTCAGAAGGAAAAAGGGAAAGCTGAGATTTGAGTTATATTTGGAGCATCAAGGCTGCAAATCAAGGGAAGTCATCGTTCTTCTCTACTTGGTATTGGATCCCTGGGTCTTGTTTTTGGCCCCTCAAAACTACACGTAAGCTGGGGCAGTAGTACCTCTGAAGGAAAAACTTCCCTGGATAGATCCAGGTTCCCCTCTGTACTGGGAAAGATGGTAGAAGCACTCTTCATATCAACAGCTTCCCTAAACTAGCATACACAGATATAAAAGCAATGCCACTGTTCTTAAGTCATTTGTCTCACTGGTTGCAAGTAAGATGAGCTTGTAATATTTGTGTTTGCTTTTTTCAGGAAGAAAAGGCAGGGGAAGGCCTGGCAATCAGAGAAACAGCTGTTCTGGCATCAGAGGGAAGGCACCATATAGCTTCAGTCTTTTCAGTAAATTGGTCTTCTGAGGGGAGTGTACCTAGTGACAGCTTGAAATTATGTCTTTGAAAGAGAAAAGTAATTTTAAGTATGTGACATGAGGACAAGAACAATTAAATACTGTTCTTGCCTCATTCACACCTGCAAAATGCTCACAGAAATACACTTCACTCTCCCCTTTCTCATGTGAAATGTCTCCAGATGCATATTAAAGCACAGCATTCTTGTGTGCCTGCTGCAAGACTCGGAGCAGAGAGCAAAGACAGTTTCCAACATTCAGAAAACCTTATACTTTGGGTATCTGGCCCTTCTGATTCAGTGCCCCTTTCAAGGATTCTCAGAGTCAGTAGAAAGGAAGGCACACAGTATATGCACAGCGCCATTCAAAACTGCTCGCTGTCTGGCCCAGTTATTTTGTAGGCGCACAGATTTCGGACATCAGGCAACGATAAAAATAATCCAATCCAACTTGCAGTGCTGCAGAAAACCAGGAATGTCCTTTCCGTTCCCGCACTGTATCAACTAATCCGCAGTGGAGGGCTACAATAGCCCCTGCTTTCTTTTTAGAGTGTGGAAAGCGAAAGGATCAGCAGCACACAATTGCTAGAGAGCAGTAAGTGCTCTGTTCTTAATCTCCCCCACATGTATGAGAAAGTAAGCGAAAGCCAAGTGAAGAAAATGGGACACAGAGGACCGTATTTTCGAAGTGCAGCTCTTAAGCTGTCACCCATTACAAGCCTCATGCACATTAGACCCATTTATGTCACATTTGCACTTGCAGATTGAAGGCCTCTGGTGCAATCACTGTTCATTTTACACCAGCAGAGCATTGACACCTGAGGCCAAGGCGGCTCCCGAGGAGCACAGGCAGCTCTGTGGAAGCCGAGTTTGCTTTCATGAGAATTAAATCAGACCCCACTGTTTATCAGAGAAGTTCCCCTTGTTGTGTGTGAGATGTTTGTCCACGCATTGGAAAAACAGTCCCTGCAGCTCTGGTGGGTCAGGTCTTTGCTAGGCTTTTCGCCTCCTGCAGCTATGGCATGGGCAGTGCAAAACAGGTAGCTGCATTGGAGAGGTGGGGAAGAAGCAGGGCCACCTCTCCTGATGGCAGACCACAGCCTCAACATGAAGCTCCACCAGCTGCTTCACAAGCTGTTCAGAAAGATTTACCACCTTTTGCAGCACAGGGTATTACAGTAAAATGGCTTCATTTTCAGGAATCTTCAGTGCATCAGCCTGTAATTCACAGCAGTTCAGCTGCTGCTTCATGGCTGGCTGAGCTGTCCCTGCAAAAAGTAGCGGGAGTCCTTCCAACTGTTTGCAAATTTTGTCACTCCAATCTTCAAAAAGGGCAAGAAGGAGGACCCAGGGAACTACAGGCCGGTCAGCCTCACCTCCGTCCCGGGAGGAGCTTATACTGGAGGCCATCATGAAGCAAGTGGAAGAAAAGAAGGTTATCAGGAGTAGTCAGCATGGATTCACCAAGGGGAAATCATGCCTGACCAATCTAATAGCTTTCTACGATGACATGACTG